>OGZT01000233.1_pt1 | contig 45968 bp, 31 predicted proteins | sample 1576891 | NCBI WGS metagenome assembly OGZT01 (sample SAMEA3541521, study PRJEB24748) | human gut metagenome | biome: human gut; feature: human-associated habitat; material: faeces | place: China | collected 2012 | reverse complement strand
CAAAACAGCATATCCTCAGATATTATAACATCTATATTCGAAGATCACAAACAAGTATTATGGGTTGGTACCTTTCTGGGAGGGTTGAACTCTTTCGACGGAAACAAATTCACCCGTTATCAGATAAAAGAAAACGATCCAAACAGTATATCGGGAAAAAGCGTATATGGCCTATCAGAAGACGAAGACAATAACTTATGGATAGGCACATTAGGGGGAGGAGTCAATAAATTAGATGAATCACGAAGTATTTTCACGCGTTTCAACACACAGAACACTCCTCAGTTATCTTCGGATTACAGCCTTTCGATGTATCGCAGTTCCGACAAAAATATCTATATAAGTACCGACAGAGGAGCAAATATAATAGGTAAAAACGATAAAAAAATTCTATCATTACTCACTTCCAATCAAGTGGATTCTCTCACAAATCTTGCTATAAACTATATAATAGAAGACTCTCGTAAATTAGTTTGGCTAGCTACCGATAATGGTATAAATATATATAATCCTGAAACCAAATCATTCACTTATATTACATCCCATCAAGAACTGACTGCTGATGAAGTAGTCTCTCTTATAGAAGATAATAATGGAAATATCTGGGCCGGCACTCGTAACGGACTTGTCTGTATATATTGTCAATATGCTAATAATAAGCTAACTTATACTCTGGCTTTTTTTGATACCAGAGACGGATTACCCAGCTCTATATTTAACCAGAATTCAATATTCAAAGACAAAAACGGACTTATCTATATTGGTAGCACAAGTGGTTATATTTGCTTCGATCCCAATAATATCACATTTAATAAAATACCTCCTCACCCTAAATTTACAGAACTGCTTATAGCAAATCAAACAATAAAGCCTGACATTAAGTATAATAACAGAGTAATCATAAAAAAAGCAATCACTGATCTCGACCAGATTGAGCTTAATTACGACGAAACTAACTTTACCTTATTATTTTCATCTCTCAACTACATTCATCCGGAGAAGAATCATTACAGGTATATGCTGGAAGGCATTGACACTAAATGGACTGACATCAAAGATGGTATCGGGGCAGCGTCCTATTCGAATCTTAATCCGGGTACATACAAACTAATCGTCTACGGAAGTAATGATGATGGTGTATGGGCTTCTGATCCATTAGTGATGAAAATCATTGTACACCCGCCCTTCTGGCTTACATGGTGGGCTTATCTCATTTACTCTTTAATATTTCTGGTGATTCTGCGAAAATTTATTCAATACAAGCTGAATCAGCAGAAAATAGAATTTAAGCAAACTCAAAAAATTCTGGAAGCAAATAAGATCCACGAAGTAGATGAATTAAAGTTTCGGTTCTTTACCAACATCAGTCACGAATTCAAGACACCTATTACATTAATACTCACACCGCTTGACAAATTGTTAAAAGAACCTTGTACAGAAGAACAGAAAACTCTCCTGACAATCATGAAACGGAATGCTTTAAACCTTCTGGATATGGTTAATGAAATTCTGGATTTCAGAAAGCTCGACATGAAAAAAATGAGCCTGAATCTCACTTCCGGAGATATAATATCATTTACCAGAAATGTATGCCAGAAATTCTCATCATTGGCTGCGGATAAATCCATAAAACTAACATTCACAACCTATCTGGAAGAGCTTCGTATGGATTTTGATGTCGAGAAATTAAATAAAGTATTAGTAAATCTGCTTTCAAATGCTTTCAAATATACCGATTCGGGACATGTGGATGTAAGCGTGGGCATTATGGAATTAGTTGATAAGGAAAACATCAAACAACTTAGCATTAAAGTTTCCGATACAGGGATAGGAATACCAAAAAATGACTTAAATAAAATATTTGACCGTTTCTACAGAGTGGAGAATCAAAGCCATAAGAGTCTTCCTGGTACAGGGGTGGGTCTGCATCTGGTCAGTGAATATGTAAAGCTGCATCACGGCGAAATATTTGTAGAAAGTGAAGAAGACAAAGGTTCTGCATTCACAATACATATCCCTATTCAAAATTCATCTTATAAAAAACTCAAGAATCAGGATGTTATTTATTCTGTCGAAGAAAACACCGAGGATATGGAATTACTCCGTGACGATGCAACAAATACACACAATACATCTATGCCCATCTTGCTGGTTGTGGATGACAACGAAGATTTCAGGGAATTTATGAGGAGCTTATTTTCGAAAGACTACCAAATAATCACAGCAAATAATGGAGAGGAGGCGTATCAAAAGGTATTGGAACAATTACCGGATATCATTCTTTGTGATGTCATGATGCCTGTAATGGATGGATATGAATTCTGCCGGAAAATAAAAGAAGATATACGTACATCTCACATTCCTGTTATTCTATTAACAGCAAAATCGTCTCAAGAGAATCAATATTCGGGTATAGAAGCCGGAGCAGATGATTATATATCCAAACCATTTAATCTTGAAATGCTGACTCTGAAAATATCCAAGATAATCGAAAAACAAAAAAATAAGCATTCGACCTTTAAAAAGAAGATAGATATATCTCCCAGTGAGATAGAAGTGATGACAATGGACGAAAAGTTTGTAAAAAAAGCCATATCCATTGTTGAGACCAATATGGATAATACCGAATTTCTGGTCGAAGACCTTTGCCGTGAAATGGCTATGAGTCGTGTTTATTTTTATAAAAAGATCTTGGCATTGACAGATAAATCTCCATCCGAGTTTATCCGATTTATCCGATTGAAACGGGCGGCGACCTTACTCGAAAAAAGCCAAATGTTTGTCAACGAAGTGGCATTTCAGGTAGGTTTTAATGACCCTAAGTATTTCCGAAAGTACTTTAAGGAAGAATTTGGATTAACTCCGAATGAATACAAGAAAAGATTCACGAAAGAGTAATGCAAAACAAATAAACACCCTTTAGTTTACATATTACCCCCTTATTTAGGAAAAGAAGCCCTACAAGAGAAACAGTAAGCAAAGATATTCACCTATAAATGTAATATTTTTGCTTTACAGATATAAGCCGGTCTCAAGACCTTAAATCCATGAAATAAATCTCGGAATGAGATTAAGGTCTCAGACCTATTTATTGAACTTTGCAAGCATAACAGCAAGAGCAGGTTATCGCTTTAAAATGTGTCATTAAATACTTTCTGTCATTTACAATAAATACCAACACATTATTATGAGATATAATCTTATATGTTTATTTATATTATTATGTTCGTTTGGAACATCTGCTTCAAATCAATGGCTATACTATTTCGATAAGCCAGCATCTATCTGGGAAGAATCCGTTCCTCTAGGAAACGGACGTATCGGGATGATGCCCTGGGGAGGTATAAACAACGAAAGAATCGTTCTGAATGAAATATCATTATGGGCAGGAAGTAAACAAGATGCCGATAACCCCGATGCATATAAATACCTTGGAGAAATAAGAGACCTTCTTTTTTCAGGTAAAAATAAAGAAGCACAACAGTTGATGTACAAAACATTCACCTGTAAAGGCAGAGGTGGAGAAGATAATGCGGCGTTCGGTAATTTTCAGAACTTCGGAAATCTTTCTATTGATTTCAAATATCCCGATTCGGCAGCAACCGTAAAAGATTATAGACGTACTCTTGATATAAGCAACGCCATATCAACTACAACTTATAGTAAAGGCAATATCAGCTATACACGTGAATATTTTACATCTTTTACCGATGATATAGGAATTATACGGCTTACTGCCGATCAGAAAAAAGCTATATCATTAAATATTTCGATGTTCAGAGATGAACGATTTCAAACATATGCAACCGGAAATACCCTCTATATATCAGGACAAATGAATGCCACAAATAAAGATTCAGGCATGAAATATGAAGGACAAGCCAAAATCATAAATAAAGGAGGAAGACTGACTACTCATGACGGGAGTATAGAAATATCAGGTGCAGACGAGGTTCTTATATATATATCATTAGCAACCAACTATAAGAATAACAATCCGACTGCAACGAATCTTAAACTACTAAAAAATGACAATAAATCATACTCAAACCTACGGGAACAACATATACAAGAGTATAAAAAATGGTTTGACCGGGTAGATCTAACGTTAGATAAAAATCAAAATTCGGGACTACCGATCGATAAACGATTATATGCTTTTGAAAAAGACAAATCTGACTTTGACCTGATAGGGCTTTATATGCAATACGGAAGATACCTTTTGATATCTTCTACCCGCAAAGGTGGGTTACCTCCTAACCTGCAAGGTTTATGGGCTCCGCAAATTGCCACTCCGTGGAATGGAGATTATCATCTTAATATCAATTTGCAAATGAACTTCTGGGGAGCAGAAACGGGCAATCTTTCCGATCTGCATTTACCATTGACCGAATACATCAAATCATTAGTTATTCCGGGTGAAAAAACAGCCAAAATATATTATAACAGCCGTGGATGGGTTACTCATATACTAGGTAATGTCTGGGGATTTACCTCTCCGGCTGAAGATCCGGCTTGGGGAGCAACCAATACGGCAGGAGCCTGGCTTTGCCAACACTTATGGCAACATTATGAATATACAAAAGATAAAAAATATTTGGCATCGGTATATCCTGTAATGAAGGGTGCAGCCTTATTTTTTGAGGATATGCTGATAGAAGACCCCAATAATGGCTATCTCGTAACAGCACCAACAACGTCTCCTGAAAATAAATATGTAACTCTACAAGGTGATACCGTATCCATTAGTGCAGGATCGACTATGGATAATCAGATTATACGCGAACTATTTACTAATGTAAGTGCAGCAGCTCATATTTTAAAAACAGATAAAGATTGGAGTAAATCACTTGAAATAAAAAAGGCTAAACTAGCTCCGACTTCAATCGGAAAATACGGTCAAGTCATGGAATGGCTCGAAGATTATGAAGAAGCAGATATACACCACCGTCATGTATCACAATTATACGGATTGTATCCGGGCAACGAACTCACTTTCGAAAATACTCCGCAGTTAATGGAAGCAGCTAAAATAACACTGGAAAGGAGAGGTGATCAATCGACAGGATGGTCTATGGCTTGGAAAATCAATTTCTGGGCTCGTCTGAAAAATGGTGAAAGGGCATATAAACTCATAGGAGACCTCTTAAAGCCTGCTGAAAGCAGCTGGGGAACCTACCCTAACCTATTCAGTGCACATCCCCCTATGCAGATAGATGGCAATTTCGGAGGTTCAGCAGGTATAATGGAAATGCTTGTCCAAAGCCATTCTGGCTACATAGAACTATTACCCGCAATGACTCAAAGTTGTAAAAATGGAGAAGTGAAAGGATTACGAGTCAGAGGAGGTGCATCTGTTGATTTTTTATGGAAGAACAATAGAATACAAGAATTCACACTGAAAGCAGATACGTCCGATATGTTTATATTGAAATTACCTTCTGAAGTATCATCTATTTCAGGTACTAAAAAATATGCCGTTGATAATAACAAAATTTATCTATACATAAAGAAAGGACAAACAGTAAGAATTCTTTTTTAAGGTCTCATATCTTTTATTGACTTTGCAAGTATTACAGCAAGAGCTGATTATCGCTTTAAAATATGTCATTAAATACTTCTCTTCACTAAAAGAACAAAAGAAAGATGAAAAAGAAACAAATAAAAAAATACAATTCTTATGTAACTTTTGTAACCTTTTGGGTTGAGTCGAGAATTGAGAATATAAAATATATCAATATAATGATAGGGAGAAAAAGGTAACTGATGAAAAATGACATAAAGAGTGAAACCTTTGTTACCTTTTATAATTAAGTATTTGAAATCTATATATTTAATATAAACTAAACATGAAAAAACTTTTAGTACTATCTAGTATTTTGGGGTTGTTTACATTCCAGTCACAGGCGCAGCTCAAAGCAAAACCTGTATATCTGGATGACAGCAAGCCTATTGAAGCCCGAATCGAAGATGCTCTTTCTCGTATGACACTCGAAGAAAAGATCGCAATGATTCATGCTCAGTCCAAATTCAGCACTCCTGGATGCCCTCGTTTAGGAATTCCAGAAATATGGATGAGCGACGGCCCTCACGGCGTTCGCATGGAAATCGACTGGGATACATGGAATCACGCTGGATGGACAAATGACTCGTGTACTGCATTTCCTGCATTAACTTGTCTTGCAGCTACATTCAATCCTAATTTATCTCTCGAATACGGAAACGCACTAGGCGAAGAGGCTCGCTACAGAAAGAAAGATATCATACTCGGCCCCGGAGTAAACATCTACCGTACACCGATGAACGGCCGGAACTTTGAATATATGGGCGAAGATCCGTATCTGGCATCCAAAATGGTAGTGCCTTATATACACGGTGTTCAACAAAACGGTGTTGCCGCATGTATGAAACACTATGCATTGAACAATCAGGAACTTTGGCGTGGACATATCAATGTCGAAGCCAGCGACAGGGCTCTGTATGAAATATATCTGCCCGCTTTTAAAGCAGGAGTAACAGAAGGTAAAGTCTGGGCTATAATGGGCGCTTATAATCAGTTCAGAGGACAGCATACCACACATCACGAACTCTTAACCAATAAGATACTTAAAGGCGAATGGGGATTCGACGGAGTTGTCGTAACAGACTGGGGAAGTGCCCACGATACTAAAGAGGCTGCCCTTAATGGTTTGGATATAGAAATGGGCAGCTGGACTAATGGACTTACCTGGGGAGAAAGCTTCGCTTATGACAATTATTTTATGGCACAACCTTATCTGGAAATGCTGAAAAAAGGAGAGTTGCCAATGTCGACTTTAGATGAAAAAGTTAGACGTGTGCTCAGACTTACACTCCGCACAAATATGGATAGAAACCGTCCCTATGGGAGTTTTGCCACTCCGGAACATGCTGATGTAGCACGCCGTATTGCAGAACAGGGAATAGTCCTGATGAAAAACGAAAAGGATTTCTTCCCTATTGCTAAAAATAGATACAAAAAGATTGTTGTTATCGGCGAAAATGCAACCCGATCACTTACCGTCGGTGGAGGATCTTCGGAATTGAAAGTAAAGAAAGAAATATCTCCGCTTGAAGGGTTAAAAGAGAAGTACGGTGATGATAAAGTATTCTATACTATGGGATACGGATCGGGCCCCACCGTATACGATCAGTTTGTACCTTCTCCTTATAATGCCGACTCTCTGAAAAGAGAAGCTTTGGCTCTTGTGAAAGATGCGGATGTAGTACTTTTCTTTGGAGGACTGAACAAGAACTTCCAACAGGATTGTGAAGGAGCCGACCGCATCACTTATGATCTGCCTTTCGGTCAGAACGAACTTATCGAAGATATTCTTAAGATTAATAAAAATACAGGTGTAATTATCATCAGCGGTAATGCAGTTGCGATGCCTTGGTTAGACAAAGTGCCGGCATTGATGCAATCGTGGTATTTAGGATCTCAGGCAGGAACAGCAACAGCTAACATTATAGCCGGAGATGTTAATCCTTCGGGAAAACTGCCATTCTCTTTCCCTAAAAAACTGGAAGACAACGGAGCTATTTCTTTTGGTAAGATTTCCTACCCCGGAGATAGTATCAATCAGGTTTACAAAGAAGGATTACTTGTTGGTTACCGTTGGCACGATACGAAAAAAATCCCGGCGATGTTCCCCTTCGGATATGGTTTATCTTATACTACTTTTGAATACGGTAAAGCTACCACCGACAAAAAAGAATACGGTAAAAATGAAACAATTAAAGTTTCATTCGTCTTGACAAACAAAGGTAAAGCAGATGGAGCTGAATCCGTTCAGATATATGCATCTCAGTCTAAACCATCGCTTGAACGTCCGACTAAAGAATTGAAAGCTTTTCAGAAAGTGTTCTTAAAAGTAGGAGAAAGTAAGACTGTCGAACTATCGGTCCCGGTCGAAAGCCTAGCCTTTTTCGATGATAAATCTCATAGCTGGATTGTAGAATCAGACCAGTTTACATTACATTGTGCAGCATCTTCTGCAGATATCAGAAGCTCTGTTGCAGTTAAAGTGAAGTAGTAGAATGAAGAAGAGGAGATTTAAATCTCCTCTTCTGTTTTTATTTAAGTCTACTGATAATAGCAACTTGTCTGACCAGATCTTCATTGTATCTCCGACTAGATGATTTTTGCCAATTATTATCGAAAGTATCAATGTATTCTATCTTTACATTTTTTCCGGCCAACAAACTATCGATAGGTGCTCCGCTGACAAATACAAACGGTAGTTTTGACTGAATGAGAGCACTATCCGACACATTCAGAGGACGTATGACTTGGTTAGCCTCATATACAAGCTCCATTCTTAACTGCTCTTTTTCATTATAGAAAAACGGCATATTCTGAACTTTGTCGATCTTTCTCAGCATCCTGATACTATGCCTGTCGTTATTTATAAACATATTACGGACAGGTATCATACATAAGCCTTCAACCATAATCATGGTTAACAATATTCCGGTAAAAGCTTTCAGCACATTAATACGATACTTATTGAATACCGATATAATAAGAAAGACAGCCAGACAAATACTTATAACGGAAGTGACTATATAAAGAGGCAGTGTCACCATGCCGTCCTTAAAGAACATAATGTACAATGCCACAGGTAGTGCTACCAGTATAAGAATAATTACAATAATATTGAAACGAAAGGTATTCTTTTCTTTTGATGTCATTATGCTATTGGCACAATGATAAATATAAAACCCTATATTAATAGCTCCGGGAATCAGCATAGGTAACAGATAACGGGTCTTTTTCTCCGGAATCAGGGACAAGAGGATAAAAGCAGCCAAAGTCCATATGACAGAGAATATATATACATGACGGTTTTCGATCTTTTTTTTCCAGTGGAACCAACACAAAGAGGTTATCCAGAATAGAGTCCAGATACCGGCTTCAGCAGGAAACTGCCAGTAATAATATAAAGGTCTCACATTATGATTAAGCCAAGATGATGATTCTTTATCGGCTACAGCAACAGCTAATCCAGGATGAGACAACCGAGCATATACAGGCCACCATGTAGAGATAACCAGACAAGTGAGTATCATAATAAGGATAGGAAGCACTTTATCTTTTGCTGAAGGTCTGAGCACAATAATATAGCTTATAAGGAAAGGAAGTAATAAGGCATAAAACGATACAGGCCCTTTACTAAGGAAAGATAATCCTAGAAAAAGTCCGGTAATAAAGAAATGTCCCCATTGCTTACCTTTTTCTTCCAAGCCCAAAACTAAGAAGTAAATAGCACCAAGCATAAAGCTATGACAGTAAATATCCCATGTAGCAGTTCGCCCCATCAGTATGATATTAAAGCAAGAAGCTAATACCAATGATGATAATAATCCAATATTTCGGTTCTTAGTTAACCTGGATACAAGAAAATACAGAAAGAAAACCATTATCGTAGCAGAAATCGCTGCCATATATCTTTGTACAACAAGATTTTCCGGAAACAAAAGCTCTACACCGGCAGCTATCCATGTTGGTAAAGGAGGTTTTTCAAGACGAGGTTCACCGTTCATTGTAGGCATCAGATAATTATCTGTATGTATCATTTCCTGAGCGGTTGCTAAATTGCGAGACTCCATCAAGTCTGCAGGAATTATCTGATTATTTACAAAGAATGCGAAAAAACAAACTACAATAATAAACAGATAATGAATAAGATGATTCTGAGTATTTGTCATATAGTTACAGATTCAATATACATATAGTGATAAGACTCGGCAAAGATAAATATTTTGAAACCGGTAGTCTAATAAATATAATGTTTTAGAAGTAGCAAATACAAATATATTCTAAAAAATAGATACCTTTGCTGACCAAACAAATATATCAATATAGCGATTATGAATAAGACTTTAGGCTATGAATTAACAATAATAGTCCCAATTTATAATGAGGAAGACAACATTGACAGATTAGAAAAAGAACTTTCATCATATCTCAATAAATCTTCTGTAAAGTCTTGTATACTATTCGTTAATGATGGATCTAAAGATAACAGCAAAGCTCTTATAGAAAAAATATGCCTTCAAAACGACTCTTTTTTCTATATCAATTTTGCAGAAAACAGAGGATTAAGCGCAGCAATAAAAGCCGGAATTGATACTGCAGAATCCGCCTTTGTCGGTTATATTGATGCAGACCTACAAACAACACCTGAAGACTTTGAACTATTACTACCCTATCGGCACGAATTTGGTCTGGTTATGGGAATCCGCACCGGACGTAAAGACAGTTTAGGCAAAAAATTATCCTCTAAAATCGCAAACGGATTTAGGCGTTGGATGACCAATGATGGTGTTGCCGATACCGGATGCCCTCTGAAAATTATAAAGACAGATAACGCTAAACGTATTCCGTTTTTTACAGGCATGCATCGCTTTTTGCCGGCACTTATTCAACTCCAGAACGTCAAAGTCAAACAGATTCCTGTAAGACATTTCGAACGAATTGCAGGAACTTCCAAATTTAATTTATGGAATCGGCTTATAGGTCCATTCTTGGACTGCTTTGCCTACCGATGGATGAAAAAACGATATATCAATTACAATATAGCATCTAACAATATAGCCATTCATCAATAATAACATATGGAAAGCAAATCGTGGTACTTTGTTATAGGCTTTCTGGCTCAGGGTTTATTCTCTGCCCGTGTGCTGATCCAATGGGTATTATCCGAAAGGGCTAAGAAAGTTGTATCTCCTACTATATACTGGCAAATAAGCTTATTTGCATCGTTCTTATTTTCAATATATGGATGGCTCAGAGGCGATTTCGCGATTATTCTCGGTCAAGTTTTCTCTTATTACATCTATGTCTGGAATATAAATAACAAAGACCATTGGAAAGAAATATATCCCATAATCAGATACATTATACTAGCTACCCCGATCGTTGCCGGATGTTATGTGCTATACCACGGAACAAGTAGTATCGAACGCTTGTTTAAAAGCATGCCTCTGGGGTTGCTTATTTTCGGATCTATGGGACAGATTATCTTCACACTAAGGTTTGTTTACCAATGGTGGTACTCACAATCCAAAGGAGAATCATCTCTTCCTGTTAACTTTTGGCTATTAAGTTTAGGAGGATCTATAATTACCATCGCATATGGCATCTTCCGTAAAGATCCCGTGCTGATACTAGGTCAAAGTGCCGGCTTTATAGCGTATGCCCGAAACTTATGGTTAGCTAAAAAGGCAGAAAACGAATTTCCTCAGTAGCACAATATTTCCTTTTAATTCTCATTATTTATTTTTTAGGTTTCAGACCTATTATTAGATGTTTTCTATAACTTACGATAAGACATAATATATGCTGAACGAGCGGGTATATATAGTTTTAAGACATCCTTATCTTTTACTTTCCGGGTAATATAATCATAATTCATTTCTACCAGATCAAACCCATCAAAACGAGATTCATCTGTATTCAAGATGATATTATAAACACCCTCAGAAACGTCTATCGGATAATCAGTATAAGATTTTACAGGACTAAAGTTAAAGACAAATAGTAAATCTCTACGCTTAAAGACTAAAACTTGCTCATTTGTACTTTGAACAATGACAGCAGGTCTTTCATCGAATATAGAATATTTTGTTATTTCTTCCAACATAGCATGCTCAAACTCTGCCAGAAAACGATACCTTAGGTTAGTATCCTTCTCTAAACTCCATTGACGGCGGGCATATTTATAAGACCAATCGTTACCTTCTCTCGGAAAATCAATCCATTCGGGATGTCCGAACTCATTCCCCATAAATGTCAGATAACCATTTCCGGCAGTAGCGATGGTTGCCAGACGAATCATCTTATGAAGAGCTATCCCCCTGTCAACCTTTGGATTATGACCAAACACATTCATATCTGTATACATCAGGCTATCCAGAAGCCTGAATATAATAGTCTTATCGCCAACCATAGCCTGATCATGACTTTCGACATAACTGATCGTAGATTCTTCTTTTCGCTTATTGGTTAATTCATAAAACATATCACCGATATGCCATTCTTCATCCCGTTTTGTTTTAAGCAATTTAACCCAAAAATCGGCAATTCCCATAGCCATCCGATAATCAAATCCAATTCCCATTTTATCTACCGGAGAAGCCAATCCCGGCATGCCGCTAACATCCTCCGCAATAGTAAATCCATTGGGATTCAATTCATGTATCAGCTCATTTGCCAGTGTCAGATATGTTATTGCATCTTCGTCCTGATTACCATCATAATACATTGAATAATTGGTAAAATCACGTCCAATGCCATGATCGTAATACATCATGCTGGTTACTCCATCAAAACGGAATCCATCAAAATGAAATTCCTCAACCCAATATTTACAATTGGATAATAGAAATGCGACCACTTCATTCTTCCCATAATCGAAACATCTGGAATTCCAAACCGGGTGCATTCCTCTTTCTCCTGAATGAAAATACAAGTCGAAACTTCCGTCAAAACGACTCAACCCGTCGGTTTCATTCTTCACTGCATGAGAATGTACAATATCCAATACAACAGCAATATTCAGGCAGTGAGCTTCATCGATCAACTCCTTGAGTTCTTCCGGAGTTCCAAAACGGGAACTCGGGGCAAAAAAATTTGCAACCTGATACCCAAATGATCCGTAATAAGGATGTTCCTGTATAGCCATTAATTGTATTGTATTGTATCCCATCTTTGCTATATATGGCAGTATCTTTTCTCTGAAATGAATATATGTTGACACAGCCTCCTCTTCTCCGGCCATCCCGATATGAGCCTCATATATAAGAGGATTCTTTACCTGAACCGATTTTTTATATTTCCACTGATACTCATGCGTCCAAACCTGTGCAGAGAATATTTTATTCACATCATCCTGCACTACCCTCCTGCAATATGCCGGAATACGCTCTCCTGCTCCATCATCCCACTTTATCCAGAGCTTATACAACATTCCCTGTTTCAAAGAATCGAGAGGCAGTTCTATTTCCCAATTGCCATTATAAGTTTCATAAAATGCAAATTCTTTCCGCTGCTGCCAATTATTAAAATCGCCTATCAGATATATTTCTAAAGCATTGGGAGCCCACTCACGCAATACCCATTTATCAGGATAACGGTGCAATCCGTAATACAAATAACCATTAGCAATATTGCTCAAAGCTCCTCCTTTTGTAAGTAAGGTTTTTCTTTGAGTAAATTTATTATGTCTGTATTGAATGACTGTTTTATATTTATCTAATCCCGGATCGTTATATATAGATTCTTTCATGGCTAATTTTTGTAATAAGATTCTATTATTAATTCTCAACTCTACAAAAAGGTTACAAAAGTAACACCAAAATTGTGCTTTTTCATCAGTTACCTTTTCTTCCTATCCCCAATAAGTAGCGGCAGAACTCTGTAGCTTTAATCACTTTAAGTATAGATAAAATTCTGCAGATTCTGATTGATTAAATTTTAAACATAATATGGCTATTTTGAAATAATCAAAGATAGCCATATTAAATCTTACTTATCTTAATAGATTGTCAGCAGATCATTACATCCATTTCACTAATCCTGAATCTTGTTGGTAAGCTAACAAATCATTTTTCGCATATACCCGCAATCCGATAGAGAAACTTCCGATCTGACTGGTCACATACTTCAACCGGAAAGTTGCCATGCTTCCACTCTGATTTACAAACGTAAATGACTTTTTAATAAGGAAGTCTTCGGTCTTACTGCTTTTGTCATTAGTCACAACTAACTCCACGCCTAAATCCTCAGCAGATAAAGAACCACAGCTCAATTTTACTTCAAAGTCATATTCCATCCCCAAAGAAATAGATTCTTTATAGATACTTGGCATATTTACAGAGATAACCTCTATACTATCCCAACTTCTGGCCATTTTATGTTTCCAGGCTACAATATTTTTAGCCATGGCAAAGTCATCTTTCACTATTTCATGAGCTCGAGCACTCAACTTATTATAGAATCGATCCTCATAATCGGTCAATTGACGATTCATTGTAAAGTTAGATGCTACCTTATCTATTGAATTTTTAACATGCTGAACCCACTCATTGGGAATTCCATTCGAATCTTGTTCATAATACAACGGTGCTATTTCATTCTCTATTGTATTATATACAAGTTCGGCATCCAATTCATTTTGAAATTCGTCATTTTCATAAACCTGCTCAAGAGGCAATGCCCATCCGGCATCTTTCTGATAACCTTCGACCCACCATCCATCAAGTACACTAAAATGCATCACTCCATTCATAACAGCTTTTTCGCCGCTGGTTCCCGATGCTTCCATCGGACGTGTGGGTGTATTAAGCCAGATATCTACACCCTGAACCAAATTAGAAGCTAATTCCATGTCGTAATTCTCTATAAAGAGAATCTTTCCTAAAAATTGAGGGTATTTCGAGATCTCTACAATTTTCTTAATCAAATCCTGTCCTGCTTTATCCGCAGGGTGAGCTTTTCCTGCAAAAATAAACTGAGCCGGTTGTGTAGGATGATTAACAATCGCATTGAGAGTATCCAAATTCTTAAATAATAGCTGAGCTCGCTTATAAGTAGCGAAACGGCGTGCAAACCCGAATGTTAATTTATTAGGATCTAATGCTTCTACAATACTGACAATTTCACGAGGAGTATAATACATCAACTCGTTATGCTTAGTCAAACGTTCTTTGATATGTTCGAACATCCTGGCACGAAGTTTTGTCCGTATATTCCAGATTTCGCGATTCTCAACAGTTTGTATATTTGCAAAACACGATTTATCATAATGGTGATTCGCAAAATCAGCACCAAATACCCTTTCATGTAGTTCTTTCCATTCAGGAGCAGCCCAAGTCGGATAATGTACACCATTAGTCACATAACCAATATATGATTCTTCGGTCAGATACCCCGGGAACATATCTTTAAACATATCCTGTGATACCTTTCCATGAAGCCAGCTTACGCCATTTACTTCCTGAGACAAATTTACGGCAAGGACACTCATCGAGAATTTCTCGCTATGATTGTCAGGGTGCATACGCCCCAGAGACATTATACGATCCCATCCTATCTGAAAACGATCAGGATAATGTGATATATATTTACGCAACAATCCTTCTTCGAAAGCATCATGCCCTGCAGGAACAGGGGTATGTGTAGTAAACAGTGAAGATGAGCGGACTACTTCTCTCGCTTCATCAAAAGAAAGAGTTTTATCAACCATCAACTGGTGAATACGCTCCATACCCGTAAATGCGGCATGCCCTTCATTACAATGGTACACATCGGAGCGTTTATTCAGTTTCTTCAACACCCGTATACCTCCTATACCAAGAAGTAACTCTTGTTTCAATCGGTTTTCCCAATCACCACCATATAAATGGTGTGTAACAGAACGATCTTCGGGTAAATTATCCTCAAAATCGGTATCAAGCAGATATAGTTCAACACGCCCTACATCTACTCTCCATACACGGGCATGTAAGTTTCTGCCCGGTAGAGCGATCTGTATAGTTATCCAATTACCATCTTCGTCTCGTTGAGGGGTCACCGGTGTTTTGTCGAACTGCTGAGCCTCGTAAATATTTTCCTGTTCTCCTGTAGTGGATAGTCTTTGTGTGAAATAACCATACCTGTATAAAAGACCTATACCGGTCATCTTCGTACCCTTATCACTGGCTTCTTTCAAATAGTCGCCTGCAAGAATACCTAACCCTCCCGAATAAATTTTCAAAGAAGTATGTAAACCATATTCCATACAGAAATAAGAGATAGTCGGACCATCTTGTGTATTCTTCAGATCCATATATGCCTTAAATCTGGAGTAAACGGAATCTAACCGATTAATAAACTCTGCATCGTTTTCGAGCTGCTGATAACGCTGATAATTGAGGCTATCCAATAATGCTATCGGATTGAAATACACTTTTTCCCAAATAACAGGATCAACAGACTCAAATAATTCTTTTGCATCCTGATTCCAACACCACCAAAGATTATAGGCCAATTCTTCAAGCCTTTTTAACTTTTCAGGCACATTACGATGCACTATAACATTAAACCAGTTTGGGGTTACACTTTGCGGCATTTGCGGTATATAATTTGTTTGTATGTCAGTTATAAAATCACTTTCGTCATAGCGTTCGGCTACTTTAGCCAAGGCATCGCTATAAGCCTTCATATAATAATAAATCAGATTATCCCAAAGAGCAATCTTAGATACTTCATATGCGTTTTCTTTAACACTAAGCTGTTCTTTTTCTTTATAATTTGCATGTCGGATTACATGACCTTCTATTTTTGAAATTACTTCAGCATCATTATCGTCAGTTCTGCTGATGACTGCAATCCCCGGACGTTCCTCTTTGTAATGCGTTTTTACCCATAGACCAAATCCGGCTAAAGATGTGGTTATAGTAGGCACCTTAAAAGCAACGCTCTCTAATGGTGTATAACCCCATGGTTCATAATAAGACGGAAACAATGCCAAATCGAGCCCGGCAAGCAAGTCATAATAAGGAACATTAAATACTCCGTCCGTACCATTCAGATACGATGGCACAAAAAATATTTTGACACGATCTTCATTCGTATTGTTCAGTTCGTTGTTACGAATTGCATTCATCGTAGGATCATATTGCTCATCGTTCAGATCATGAGTCACATACTTATTATGCAAAGGTCTGTCTGATATATTATTCTGTAGATTGTACAGCAATTCTTTCGAAGGACCATGATGTCCGGCGGGTACTAAAATAAAGCCTACAACCTCTCTGGTCAATGCTTTGTTTTTATTTAACTTGCCTAAAGCTTCTATAAAAACATCTATACCTTTATTTTTGAACTCGTACCGTCCGCTTATTCCTATCAGTAATGCATTATTATCTATCGGACGACCTAAGATAGCCTGTGCAACTTTTATCAGATCATTACGGCCTTTCTTCTCCTGTTCGGCAAAATTTTCATCATTGGCTATAAAATCCTGAAAACCATTCGGAGTTACAATATCTACAGGCTTACCTAAAAATTGTTCGCACTCTTTTGCTGTAATATCGCTGACAGTAGTAAAACTATCAGCTTCCTGAGCCGCCAACTTTTCTAAAGACTGTTTTGATATAACATTAAAATTACGAGAGACTGTATCCGGATTATATGATTTTAGTTTATCGTAAAGTGGTAGATTATTTCCTGCAATACAACGTCCCAGCACTGTTGCATGAGTTGTGAATACGCATCCTACCTGAGGCATCTCCGATTTCAGGTACAAAAGACCCGATCCGGTCATCCATTCATGAAACTGAGCGATGATCTTATCATTAGGTGCACAATGATATTTTACATAACTCTCTATCACTTTAGCAGCTGCATATCCGAAGAGAGCGGGTTCGATATAATCCCATTGTCCTGATAAAGAGTCAAGTTTAAATTTTTCCCATAAATTACTTAAAATTTCATCTTTTGATGAAAAAAACGGAGTAAAATCAATGAGAACAATGATTGGTTTTTCGGCAATATTCCAGCGTCCAACCCTTATGCGCAATCCATCATTTATAGCTTTTGCTTTCCACGTCTTTAACAATAATGGATCTTCAATAAACTCATGATTAGTCTCATTACCCTGTACAACATCAGGCCCTATAAGAATATGCGGTTTATTAAGAACTTTCTCTAAAGATGCGATTTTAGTTGCGATAACCGTATGAATACCTCCTACCTTGTTACACACTTCCCAGCCTACCTCAAATAGATAGTCCGGTACCAATAATTTTTCATTTTGCATAATTATCTAATGATGTTGTTTGTTATTAGCTTCATTAGCGACCCTAATATTAGTTCTTTTTTACTTTAGATGTCTTAATTTCTTTTTCCTGACTTTTATCGGATTTAGTCGATTTTTTCGTTTTCTTCTGCAATCCTAACCCTAGTTCGCCACCTAATATATTTATAATTTTCTTTACTTGTATCGATGTATATTTATTCTGATTAATTGATACTATATCTTCCAATCTTTCTGCATATTTTTTATTAGCTAACAAATCTTTTATTTTTGTATCAAGTAAATCTTCCACTCTCAAGGTAAAATCACTTAATATATTCATATAATTAATGTAAGCATCATATGGACTAGAATAAACATTTTGGAAACGACGGGGTGTACCTTCTGTCAACCACTTAGTCCCCATATAATAATAGTTATCACTATCCTGAAGCCGCTCCCAATCTCGGGTAATCTCAGTATCATCAACAAACGACACTTTTGTTCCTAATTCGCTAAGGGAATTAAATGCGTCATTTTGCAAATCATTTCCTAACCAGATACTCAAATCACGTTCTTCTTCCGACCATGATATCGGATATGGAACATGTACAGGTGCTTTGGCTTCGTGTTTCTTCACAACCTCCGATGGAGTCAGAAACTCGAATTCGCCCTGATTCAAAACATCCTGTGGTAAATACCTCATAAATTCGAATATGCCCGATCCTTTGGAGTGCCTTTCACCGAATGTCAGATAATCCATGAAAAGATTGACAACCTCTTCTGTCTTATCTACATTGTGTAGCCATCCTGTAAATTTTTCGCAGGTAACAGGCCACTGATCCCAGCTTCTATCAGAGAATCGATATGCTATGTCATCACTCAGCCTAAAATTTCTCAATAAAATTTTGAACTTAGAATTATATGCATTCGAATACAGATAATTCGGAGTTTTCCAACCTAAAACATGCTTAGCACCCTCCGCTACCATTGCTTTGAAACCTAACTTCGCAACTCTTTCGCCGATCTGGTCTGAATATATAAGTCCTGTCAATCTTACAACCGACGGTTTCTGCCCAAAATAGCGTTCAATCGTTTCGGCCTGCTTTAATAACTGCCTGTCAAATTCATGCTCATCTTTCAAGAATACCAGTGAATGAGAATATGTTTCACATAAGAATTCCACCGATCCTGTAGCTGCCAGTTCTTTAAAACTATCCAATACCTGAGGAGCATATAATTCGAACTGTTCTATCGTTTCGCCTGTTATCGAAAATGCAACCTTAAAATCCTTACCATGTTCCTTTATTATATCCATCAATACCCTGTTCATTGGCAGATAGCAGTGTTCTACAGCTTTCTGCAAGGCTGTCCGTGTATTGAAATCATCATAATACTGATGAGAGTTACCTATATCAAAAAAACGATATCTTCGGAATTGGAATGGCAAATGTATCTGAAAATAAAAGCATAGAGATTTTTTCATAGCTAATATGTGTTTATGTTATTTTAATAAAGTCAGGCTATTACACCTTTATATACAGCTTTAACCCTGCAAGCACTGTCGTCCCAGTTCAAAGCATTCACTTCGGCTGTACCTTCTCCCTGTAAAGTCGCCGCTAAAGTCGGGTATGTAACCAGTCCGTACATTGCATCAGCCAATGCGTCAATATCCCAGAAATTAACCTTGATTGCATGCTTCAAGACTTCAGCTACACCAGACTGCTTTGATATGATAGTGGGAACACCGGTACGCATAGCTTCAAGAGGTGAAATACCGAAAGGCTCAGATACTGAAGGCATTACATATACATCACTTTGAGCATACATTTTATGCACATCATCTCCTGTCAAAAAACCTGTAAAAGTAAATTTAGAACCGATCCTCAGTTTTGCGACACGAGCAACCATTTTATTCATCATATCTCCACTTCCGGCCATAACAAAACGGACATTCGGGCAGACTTTCAGCACCTTATATGCAGCCTCTATGAAGTATTCTGGTCCTTTCTGAAAGGTAATACGCCCCAAAAAGGTAATAACCTTTTCTTTTATAGCCTTTGATGATTCAATTGTTTCGCGTCCCGAAAAATCAACAGCATTGTGCACGGTTATAACTTTTTCTTTATTTATACCGTAACGGTTGACAACTATATTACGGGTGAGGTCACTTACAGTAATCACTGCGTCTGCATTCTCCATCCCCATTCGTTCCAAATCGTATACCATACGGTTCACATTCTCCCCGCTGCGATCAAATTCCGTTGCATGTACATGTACTACTAAAGGTTTTCCCGAAATACGTTTTGCTACAATGCCTGCTAAATAAGTTAACCAATCATGGGCATGAATAATATCAAACTCATTTTCTTCAGCAATTTTTGATGCAATATAAGCATACCTCATCACTTCTTCCATTAAGTTTGATCCATACTTACCGGAAAATGTAAATTTGCCCCCCAGATGAGTAAAAGACTTTTTATCCGAGCCTTGAGTTTGTTGAGCTATATGAGCATATTCCTCCCACCCAAGATATGGTATCAAACCCGAATCCACAGGCAGAAAACTGACATTAGACCAGAATGACTCAATGGAGGTAACCGAGTTTGGCATTTCAACATCACTTGCGTTTATTATTTTACCAATACTTCCGTCTTCGTCTCCCGATGCTTTCGGCATAACAAATAAAACCTCTACATCTTGTTGAGCCAGGCCTTTAGTCAACCCATAGCAAGCGGTACCCAACCCTCCCGAGATATAAGGAGGAAATTCCCATCCAAACATTAATACTTTCATAGCGTCCACTGAATTTACAGGTTGTTTTTATCTTAAGGTCTCAGACCTCTTTTTATTACTTTTGGTAAGTAGTATATCCGAACAATATTTTAAACACTTGCTATTATTTAGCTTGGTATTTTTCTATCATTTGTAATATTCTCAATATCTCGCTGACACTCCATGCCTGAGAGATACTGCCTCCCGGATGGTGTGGCGGATTTCCGTCATACACTTCGGCGATACCACATATCCCATAATCTGTCATATCATCTTCAAATGCCGATGCTATCTCTTTCGCTCTGTTCACAAAAGTGGAGCTATGCAGTTTAAAACAAGCTTCTACGTAGTGTCCTAGTTGCCAAACCCACACTGTACCCTGATGGTAAGCCCTGTCTCTGGTAGCCTGGTCTCCTACATAGAAACCTTTATAATCGGGATGACTCGGAGATAATGTGCGTAAACCTTTCGAGGTCAGCAATTCATCCTTTATAGCATAAATTATAGAGCTTTTCTTTTCATCATCAATGGGGCTGTACTGCAAAGAAGCAGCAATTATCTGATTAGATCTCAAATCCATATTCTGTCCGCGTTCATCCACATAATCGGCAAGATATCCTAAGTCTTCATTCCAGAATACAGATGTAAAACTCTCTTCAATTCTCAGCGGGAGATCTTCCCATTCTTTAACAAATTTCTTATCTCCGTTCTCTTCAGCCAATTCAAGCATAAAACGAATAGCATTATACCACAAAGCATTTATTTCAACAGCATATCCGGCACGTGGCGTTACAGGCACTCCATCGACAACGGCATCCATCCAAGTTAATGCTTTGCCATCCTGAGCAGCCCAGATCAATCCATTTTCATGCATACGGATATGTTCGTTGATGCCATTGCGGAAAGCTTCTAAAACCTGCTTCATTTTCTTGCCGTAATCCTTCCATACGGACGATTTATCTTGAACTGCTTCTGTATATTTCTGAATAGCCCAAAAATACCACATGGGAGCATCGACCGAATTATATGCAGCATTATCATCTTTACCTATATTCGGAAAAAGTCCGTTATTCACTTCTCTCGACATAGTGTCCAGTACATCCTTACATGCCTTCGGATCGTAATTGGCTGCAAGAGTCAAACCCGGCAATGCAATAAATGTATCTCTACCCCAACGTCCAAACCACGGAAATCCGGCTAATACTTCAGTATCTTTGCCTTGCTTGACTATAAACTGAGTAGCAGAATTTTTCAGGCAATTAAGAAAACTGTCTTTAGGTGGACGGGATTTTACCTCTTTTTCAAAAAAGGCGGCTAATTTTTTAGAAGTCTCTTCTTTTAATGAAGCCGAAACAATTATGCTTTCGTCTTTTTTTATCGGAACCTCAAAATACCCCGGAGTGTATAGATCTTCAAGATAATCGTATCCCCTCACCTTTTCTTCGTAATATTCTACATTATAATACCAATCGGGATTTGATTCGAACTTATTCTTTTTATCCAATTGAATATTTAATATCGGAAATCCGGAATAAAGACGCGATGCGATCCCATTATCAATCTGATCATAATCGGTACTGACAAAGAGATTCGCTTTGCTCAGCTGATGCCTGTTGCGATAAGCAAGGAAAGGGCGTAAACGTAAAGTTGTAGGTGAATGTGCATCGAGCAATGTATATCTGATCAGTATCTGATCGGCATTATGCACCATCAGCAACTCTTTTTTAAGAACAACACCTCCCACCCGGTATGTAATGGTAGGGGTCGGCTCAAATTCAAAGTCTATGATGTATTTATGCCCTCGCGGATCGTATATTCCATTCTGATACTGATGTATCCCCAGATTAAAAGTCTGGTCGTGCTGAATAACGGTTTCATCCAATGCGGATAATAACACAAAGCTTTCGTTATCAAATTCCTTTATTGGACAAACCAGAAGCCCATGATACTTACGTGTGTTACAACACACCATAGTAGTACTCATATAAGCACCGGCTCTATTTGTGCTAAGTATCTCCCGGTGTAATGAATATTGAAGATTTACTAATTCACTTTTATCAAAAGTAAGATATCCCATAGTATAATGTCATTTGAAAGGTGGAACAGAATGAACTACATCCTAAATATAAGATATTTTTTCGTCATTTGCTATAAAATATCAACATGTTTTATAGCAAATTGTTTAAAAACATCTTTTTTTTAACCTTTATCAAAATGACAGTATATCGGCTTGTGAAAAGGATTTTGCTTTCAAGAAGATTTTATCCTAGCAAAACTATCTCAATGAACGCCGTCTGAATTCGCTGCATATTATAGCTGTAGCAACCGAAACATTCAGAGATTCAGAAGTTTGCCTATCCAATGGATAATTCGGAATAAATAATCGATGAGAGATAAACGGCTCAATATAAGACCTGATACCATTACCTTCGTTACCCATTACTACTATTCCGTTTTCCTTTATATCAGTACCATACATATTGTCACCGTTAAGGAATGTTCCATACACCGGTAAATGCTCTGATACCGATTGTAAAAAATCTTCTAAATCCAGATAATGCACTTTAACCCGCGACAAAGCACCCATAGTAGCCTGTACAACCTTTGTATTAAATACATCAACTGTATCGGGTGAACAAAAAATATTCTCTATGCCATACCAGTCGGCAAGACGTATAATGGTTCCCATATTCCCGGGATCCTGAATACCATCCAATACTAAGCTCAACTGGTCTTTAAGCAAGTCTAAATCATAGCCATACTTCGGTTGAAAAAAAACAGCTAAGACTTGTTGCGGGTTCTTAAGAAAACTGACCCTTTCAAGTTCTTTTTTTGAAACCTCTATCAATTCCTGAACATTATCTCCGGTCACAAGCACCTTATTTTCACGAATAAACTCGGAAGTAGCAACCAATAACCGGCATTTCTGATTCAATAAAAGTTCGGATACCATCTTATCCCCTTCTGCGACGAAAACACCTGACTCGTCTCTATCCTTTTTATTTTTGAGAGACTGTATATACTTTATATTATTTTTACTTAAATCCGACATTCGATTCTGTATTCTCTAAATTAACATTCAATCACCCAAAGCATAATTATTATACTTAAAGATGGAGCTTTAATACTTATTGTTACTTAAATTTACACAAAAGAAATAATTATATTTTAAATTTGCCGTTAATTAGACAATTATAAGTAAGTAACAAGCGGCATTAAATGGAGTTCGTTACTTTAGTATATAAAAAGGTCTAAGACCTTTTTATGGTAGATACCTTTAATGATCTGAAATTCCCAGAATGAGAATAAAGCAAAAAATATTTTTTTTTATATCCGGCTGCGCCCTACTGATCTATTCATGTAGCTCGACAAAATATGTTCCCGATAACCAGCAGTTATTGGCAGATGCCACAGTAAAGGTTGATGCAAAGGATATATCATCTTTTGATCTTGAACCTTACATCAAACAAAAGTCAAATTACAAAACATTTGAGTTATTCAAGTTCCCTTTATTTGTTTACAATCTATCAGGAAGAGATACAACCAAATGGTATAACCGAACACTGAAACACGCAGGTGAGCCACCCGTCATATATGACAGTACGCAAATAAACAGGACATTGACCCAGTTATCCCGAATTATGGAAAACAAGGGATACCAACATGCTGAAATAGAACCGGTAATAACCGAAGGAGATAAAAGGGTAAAAATTGTATTCGATATTAAATCGAATGAACCAACCCGGATTGCTGATTACAAAATAAATATCAACGATACAGTATTCGACCGTAAGATTATAGATCACTCCTTCCCTATTCCAGAGAGGTTCAGAAAAAGAATGGGAGATACTGCAACCACGATCAACCTGAATAGTTATCTCTCTTACGGAAAATTGCTGAAAAAGGGAGACCAGATGGATTTGGACTTATTGAACGCGGAACGAGAACGTGTTACTTCGATATTAAACCGAAACGGCTACATGGCATTCAGCAAAGATTATATTGAATTTGTAGCTGACACAATAGGTAAAAAAAATGAAGTTGACTTGGAGATGATTATCTATCCTCAAACACAAAGGCTAAACAATCATGAAACAATAAATACTCCACATACCCAGTACTTTCTCGATAATGTAGATATATATGTAGATTATAATCCGATAGCAGATGGCGATCTGAACCATTATAATGCAACAGATACTGTATACCGAGGTAAGTACCGGATTTTCTATGGGGCAAGAGGACGTTATATAAAACCATTCGTAATACTTAACAATTGCTATATACAGCCGGGAAACTTGTATAACGGTAGTCAGGTTTCAACAACATACAATGCTTTGTCGCAACTTAATATACTTAAGAATGTAAATATCCGTTACGAGCAATATCTCGAAAATGATTCCACCAGAATGCGGTGCATCATTACTGCCGTTCCCGATAAGAAACAGGGTATATCGAGTGAAATAGAGGGCACTAATTCATCCGGTTTTTTCGGCATCGGCGCAGGATTGGGATATACCCACCGGAATATCTTTAAAGGATCGGAACTACTGAATATTAAGGTTAAAGGCTCATATGAAGCAGTGACTCCTAATTTTTCAAACTTCAATGACAACTATTTCGAAATAGGTAGTGAGGCTTCGTTGACATTCCCCCGCTTTATGTTCCCTTTCCTAAATTACGATCTAAGGCGAAAATTAAGGGCATCTACTCAATTAACATCCAGTTATACATACCAGCGACGTCCGGGATACTTTACCCGCACCGTATTTGCCACAGGGCTGAAATACATTTGGGAAAACAGAACCAACGGAACCGTAAGACATACTCTCGATCTGGTTGATATCAGCTATGCACATATCCCCAATTTATCGAGTGATTTCGAAAAACAGCTTACTACCAATGCCAAAATATACAGTTTCACAGATCAGTTTATATTGAGTACAGGATATACTTATTTCCGCAGTAATAATATGTCTCAAAGACTGTTTTATGCACCCAACCGGAGAGACAGGTCTTCTTACTCATTACGGGCATCATTCGAAACGGCGGGTAATGCTTTGGCTCTTTTTGCGGCACTTACCAATATCAAAAAAGACGAATACGGATCGAAAAAAATATTCGATACTTACTATGCACAATATGTGAAAGGAAATTTCGATTACAGTAAATCCATCCAGATTGACGACAATAATGCTTTTGCATGGCGTATTGGTGCAGGAGTTGTATATCCATACGGCAATTACAAACTTGTACCTTTTCAGAAAAGGTTCTTCTCGGGAGGAGCAAACAGCGTAAGAGGATGGAGTGCCAGAGAATTGGGTCCCGGATCGTTTTACCGCGAGGATGCGAACTTTAACGATCAATCGGGAGACGTAAGATTCGATGCCAATGCCGAGTATAGAAGCAAAGCGTTCTGGAAACTCGAATTCGCAGCATTTCTGGATGCCGGAAACATTTGGACTTTAAAAGGTACCGAACGCCAATATAAAGGCGAATTTAAATTCAATAAATTTTACAAACAAATAGCATCAGCTTGGGGATTGGGATTGAGGCTCGATCTTGAATTTGTACTTATCCGTCTCGACTGCGGATGGAAATTATACAATCCGGCTGATACCCCAATATATAAAACAGATGCAAGCGGATATCAGGTTGTAGATGGTTTTGAGTCCAAATGGGCTGTATTGAAACCATTCCGGTTCAGAGAAAATACAGCTTGGCACATTGCTGTTGGATATCCTTTCTAAAATCGTGGAGAATAAATTTCCATTTCGGGCGCATGCAATAGACCCGAAATAGGGAAAACTTTAATCTTCTAACAGATCGGGACGCAGCCTCTTGGTTCTTTCCATAGACTGCTGAAGTTTCCATTCATCTATTTTTGCCTGATGTCCCGATAGCAAAATTTCCGGCACTTTCCAGCCCTTGTATTCCGCCGGACGTGTATATACAGGCGGAGCCAATAAATTATCCTGAAAAGAATCCGACAAGGCAGATTGTTCGTCTCCGATAGCACCGGGTATTAAACGAACCACTGCATCTGAAATAATCGCAGCAGCCAGTTCGCCGCCCGTCAACACATAATCACCTATTGATATTTCTTTTGTGATGAGATGTTCGCGAATACGATAGTCAATACCTTTATAATGTCCGCAAAGAATGATGATATTTTCGAGAGACGACATTTTATTTGCCATCTTCTGATCGAATGTCTCGCCATCGGGCGAAGTATAAATAATTTCATCATACACCCTTTGGCTTTTGAGGTGAGATATTACATTATCAATGGGCTCTATCTGCATTACCATACCGGCTTCTCCTCCAAACGGATAATCATCTATCCTGTTATGTTTATCATCTGTATAATCTCTTAAATTATGAAGATGTATTTCAGCAAGCCCCTTATCCTGAGCTCTTTTCAGTATAGAACAATTTATTGCCCCTTCGAGCATCTGCGGTAATACAGTTATAATATCAATTCTCATTAGTGACAATAGTTCGATTTTTACTTCTTACTCCTTTACGGGCTTTTATCTTTCCTAACAATTTACTTATACGAAGTTCAATGACTCCATAAAAAGCTTCACCGAAAATACCGGCATTCATTTTGGATTCACCCAAAACACGATTAACAAATATAATGGAGACTTCTTTTAATTTAAAGCCTAAAGAATAAGCAGTGTACTTCATTTCTATCTGAAAGGCATATCCTTTGAACCTGATCTTATCCAAATCTATAGTTTCCAACACTGTGCGCTTATAGCAGACAAATCCGGCTGTAGCATCATGAACTTTCATTCCTGTAATAAGCTTTACATATTTCGATGCATAAAAAGACATAATAACACGTCCCATAGGCCAGTTAACTACATTAACTCCGGTAGAATACCTGGAACCAACAGCCATATCTGCACCTTCGCTGCCACAACAAGCATCATACAAACGGATCAGATCATTCGGATCATGCGAAAAGTCGGCATCCATTTCGAATACATATTCATAATTTCGCTCCAATGCCCATTTAAAACCTGCGATATAAGCTGTACCCAGACCTTGTTTGCCTTTCCGTTGAAGCAAAAATAATGAGTCACTGTATTTACCTTGCAACTTCTTTACAACATCAGCTGTTCCATCAGGAGATCCATCATCTATGATAAGAACATGGAAAGCCTTGGGTAGAGAAAATACATATTCGATAATTCTTTCAATATTCTCTATCTCGTTATAAGTTGGTATAATTACTATAGAATCGGACATACAGCAAACTAACTATTTAAAGTTTTTTCAAAATTAATTATTAGAACCCATCTAATAAAGTTATTCTTCAAAAATTAATAGAATTTACGATTATAATGAAGAAATAAAAAATAAAAGACTGTTTTTACACCTGTCTGCTTCCAACATTTTTATCTATATAGAAAAACACTTTATTATTATGGCAAAATATACAGAAGAACTAGGGAAGCAAATAGCGGATGCAATAGAACAGGACGGGTACACTTTAGGTGAGATCTGCACGATACACCATATCAGCCGGAAAACATTTTACCAATGGGCTCGAAAATATTCCGGTTTTAAAGAAATGATAGATGATGCACGTTCAGGACGTGACGAGCGTTTGGCTCAAAAAGCCCGTCAGATACTCAAACAAAGATTGGAGCATGGCTATACTGTAACCACCACCCGTTATAAATATGCTGTAGACGATTGTGGTGAAATATATCTGACGGGCAAAACTGTAACCATGAAAGAATATTCTGCAGACGAAAAGACACTGAAAATGGCAATGGATAAAGAAGGAGTAATAGAAGAAAAAGTAGAGAATATGCCGAGACCATGGGAGATTATAGTTCAAAATCAGGAAGCAGCGGATCAGATTGAATTACTCCGATTCCCCGGTACCGAAGACGAAATGGAAGAAAGACGAAAAGAACTCAAACAGAAGTATGCCTCCAAAGAGACGGAGCCTGCTATAGATGCTTATGATCCGGCATTTGAGAAGTAAAATAAGGTTACTGATAGAAAATACATAAGTGGTGTAACTTTTGTTACCTTTTCCACAACAACTTTGAGTTTTAAGAATCTGCTTTTGCTAGTATTTCCTATTATTGCTATCTTTGTACTCTAAAGCTGCATACATTGGAATCATCGAATTTACTTCAGATATTAGACGAGAAGAATAAGTCCCGTATCACTGCCGGAATATTACAAAAGCATAAAACCATTCAAGTAAAAGGTCTCCTCGGATCTTCTTGGGCTATGGTCGCGGCTCTTTGCTTTCAGAAGAACCCGCAGACATACCTGTATATTATGGATGATGCGGAGACTGCCGGATATTTTTATAACGATCTGAATCAGCTACTGAAAAGCAGGCAGGTTTTGTTTTTCCCTTCGGCATATAAGCGGTCAATCAAATTCGGACAGATTGATTCTGCTAATGAAATACTGCGTACGGAAGTATTAAGCCAGCTGCAGTTGGAAAATAATCCGCTGATCATAGTTTCTTATCCGGAAGCTGTATCCGAAAAAGTTATATCTAAAAAGGATTTAAAAGAAAATACTTTGCAGATTAAAGTCGGAGAAAAAGTCGATTCGGCTTTTGTTTCTAACGTTTTAGAATCATACGGATTTGAATATACAGAATATGTATATGAGCCGGGGCAATATGCTGTAAGAGGTAGTATATTGGATGTGTTCTCATACTCGAGTGAATACCCGTACAGAATAGACTTTTTTGGTGATGAAGTAGAAACAATCCGCCTGTTTGATATTGAAAATCAATTATCGAAAGAACAGCTAAAGCAGATACAAGTAATACCTCAAGTATCGAAAAGTAACCATCTGCAGGAATCGATTTTGAATCTCTTACCAGCTGAATCATTTATCGGCTACAGAGACTTTTCGTGGATACAAGGCAGGCTGAATTTTATCTACAGTGATCTTCCCGTATTGGAAAATCCGGAATACGAACAAGATATACATTCATACTTGATAACCGAGTCCGTATTCTCCGAAGAATCGAAAAATCATAAACATCTTATATTTTCTAATTCGAGCACTGTTACTGCTAATGCTACTGTAGAATATCATACGGCTCTGCAACCGATATATCATAAGAATTTTGATTTGGTGAGCAAAAGCTTCGAGGATTTTATAAATCAGGGATATACAATATGTATTCTCAGCGACAGCGTAAAGCAGACCGACCGGTTAAAAACTATATTCGAAGACAGAGGAGAAAAACTGCCCTTTGTGGCTGTACTAAATACGTTACATGAAGGTTTTTCGGACGAAACAGCGAAAATCTGCTGCTTTACCGATCATCAGATATTCGACCGTTTTCACAAATATAATCTCAAGTCGGATAATGCCCGACAAGGTAAGATCGCTCTCAGTTTGAAAGAATTGAACCAACTACAAGTAGGAGACTACATTGTACATAATGACCATGGTGTTGGCAAATTCGGGGGACTTGTCCGTATGGATATGGGAGGTAAGCTGCAAGAACATATCAAACTTACCTATCTCAATGGAGATGCTATATTTGTGCCTATACACTCTATATATAAGATATCTAAGTACAGAGGCAGGGAAGGAGAACCTCCCCGATTGAATAAACTGGGGTCTGGTGCATGGCAGCGGATGAAAGACAATACAAAACGCCGTCTTAAGGATATTGCCCGCGACCTTATTCTGCTATATTCAAAAAGGCGCGAGGAAGTAGGATTCAAATTTTCGCCTGACTCATTTATGCAAATCGAACTCGAAGCCTCCTTTATCTATGAAGATACTCCCGATCAGGTAACTGCAACAGCAGATGTAAAAGGAGATATGGAAAGCGATCTGCCAATGGATCGCTTAATATGCGGAGACGTTGGTTTTGGTAAAACAGAGGTTGCAATACGAGCAGCATTCAAGGCTGTGGCTGATAATAAGCAAGTAGCTGTGCTCGTACCTACAACAGTACTGGCAACCCAGCACTTCCATACATTCAAAGATCGTCTGAAAGAATTCCCTTGCAAGATAGACTATATAAGCAGAGCAAGAAAGCCGGCCGATGTAAAACGCATACTCGGAGAACTGAAAGAAGGCAAAATAAACATACTTATCGGCACACATCGTATTGTGGCTAAAGATGTCCAATTTAATGATCTGGGTTTACTTATAATAGACGAGGAACAGAAGTTCGGAGTTTCGGTTAAAGAGAAGCTGAAACAGATGAGACTCAATGTAGATACGCTTACAATGACAGCGACTCCGATTCCACGTACATTACAATTCTCACTGATGGGAGCACGGGATTTGTCAACTATCACCACTCCTCCACCCAATAGATATCCGACACATACCGAGGTACATACTTTCGATGCTGAAATAATCAAGGAAGCCATAAACTTCGAGATGAGCCGCAACGGACAGGTATTCTTTATCAATAACAGGATAAACAATCTGCCCGAGATAGAGAAGGTTATACGCAGACAAGTTCCAGACGCTCGGATTGCAGTTGCTCACGGGCAGATCGATCCTCAGAAACTGGAAGAAATCATTACCGATTTTGTCGACTATGAGTACGATGTCCTTATAGCTACTTCCATTGTAGAATCAGGTATAGATATTCCCAATGCCAATACTATTATTGTAAATAATGCCCAGCAATTTGGGCTCAGCGACCTTCACCAATTGAGAGGACGTGTAGGACGTGGCAATAAAAAAGCATTTTGCTATCTACTTGCTCCCCCACTCGATAACCTAACACCCGAAGCCAAACGCCGTTTACAGGCTATCGAAAACTTCTCCGAACTTGGTAGTGGTATCCATATCGCCATGCAGGATTTGGATATACGCGGAGCAGGAAATTTACTAGGCGCCGAACAGAGCGGATTTATAGCTGATCTCGGATATGAAGCTTATCAAAAAATATTGACAGAGGCTGTAAATGAACTTCGTAATGAAGAATTCGCTGAACTTTATCATGGCAAGAAAGAAGACGGCGAAAAATCCGAAGGAGACAATTTTGTCGAAGATGTAGTTATTGACACTGACCTTGAATTGCTATTTCCTCCACTTTATATACCGAACGACTCTGAACGTATAGCTATTTACAGCGAACTGAATAAACTGGAAAAAGAAACAGATGTAGCCAAGTTTGTCAGTATGCTTGAAGACCGTTTCGGTAAAATTCCACCCGAGGGTCGTGAGCTGATAGGTGTAATAGGTATCAGACGAATAGCTAAAGCATTAAGTATAGAAAAAGTCACCTTGAAAAAAGGACAAATGGCTCTGTATTTAGTATCAAATCCAGAATCGCTCTATTATCAGTCCAAAGCATTCGACAAATTGCTTACTTATATCCAGAAATATCCGAGAGAATGCCAGTTACGTGAAACCCAAGGTAAGAGATCTATTCTCATCAAACATGTGCCGAATGTTGACAAGGCATACAATATACTGGATGATATATCAAAAGCATAGAGACGAATATGGAATCGTCTCCATGCTTTTCAGAGATTATTCTTTTGGTGTATCTTTTTGCAATTTATACTGAACAGGTAGAGTATAGTATACACTAACGTCTTTTCCATCCTGTTTACCGGGAATCCAATCAGGCATAGCTTCGACTACAGCTATAGCAGCTGCATCGCATTCCGCATCCAAAGATCGAAGTACACGAATATCAGAAACTTTGCCTAATTCCGAGATAGTAAATCGAATGACCACTCTCCCTTCAATCTTATTTTTAGCTGCACTTTCGGGATATTTAAGATTATCTCCTATGAATTTCATTAAAGCAGCTTCACCACCCTGAAAGCGGGGCATTACATCTACTGATCTGTACACGCTATCCTTGTCTGACTCTCCCTCTTTAGGAACAGATTTATCACTCGTAATATTATTCGCTACAATCGCTTCCATTGACATATTATCAGCCATCAAATTTGTGGCAATAAGAAAAACGACGATGGGCAATATCAGAACATACTTTATAGATAAAAACTTAGAGGTTTCTTGTTTATTAATCATAGTAATACGTTTTTTTAATTGTGAAACATTAAAATCATTAATTATATAGATGCTAGCATTATTTTGAGCAGTTTTCAGTAAAAGATATTGATACTTCGTTGCGTCAATTCCATCACTAAGTACATCTTTATCGGCAAGATATTCGAGATTCACCTTGATTTCCCGTCTTAATAACCAGACTATAGGATTCCACCAAAACACAATGCAAAACAACTCAGCCAGCATCACATCAAAAGAATGCTTTTGTCTGACATGCGCTTTTTCGTGTTTAATCATTAACTCGCTGCCGGTCTCTGCTTTTCCATCTGTTGAAATAAATATCAAATTAAAAAACGAAAAGGGCGTTATATTTTCTTCTACATAGATAAAAATAAAAGAACCTTCTCTTTTTAATTTACTTTTTCGGATCAGAATCAAAACACTAAATAATTGGACTAGAAATTTCAGAGAAAAAAAAATACCCCCTATGATCAGAATAGTCAATATAATTAATTGATAGTTAAAGGCCTGTCCTTTCTCCAAATTCGGATTTATCGGATTAATTTCTATCTGAGAAAGATTCACTTGATAAATAAGACTATCTGAGTCCTTTGCTACAAGATTAAATCTTATAAAAGGAAATATTGCAGAAAACAAGAGAATAAATATTAACGATATCCTTCGCAAACCATTCAATGTGTCATGACGAAGAAAACAAAAATACAGTATTGATAGTACTCCCATCGATAAGGATGCTTTCAACATATAATTGAAGTAAACGCTTTCCATATTATTGTTAGTTTAAGTTGTTTTTTCACATAGATAAAAAACCTAAAGAGTTCATTCTGTTATTTATCTTTTCCTTTTTTAATTATTTTCATAATCTCCTCCAAATCAGAAGCTGAGATCTTTTCATCTTTGGCAAAAAACGAAACTAATTCTTTATATGAATTTGCAAAATAATTTTTCACGACTCCCGACATAAAAGTCTTTTTATATTCATCTTCCTTTATTTTAGGAGAATACACATATACATTTCCATATTTTTTAGAATTCAAATACCCTTTTTGCTCCAGATTTCGAACAATTGAAGCAATTGTTGTATAAGGAGGTTTTGGATCATCCATTTCATTAAGAATGTCTTTTACTACACATTCTTTCAATAACCAAACATGCAGCATTACTGCTTCTTCCTGTATTGTCAACTTCTCCATAATAATACTTTTATTTAGTAAAACTACTATTTTTTCGTAAATATATTAATAATAATCTCTTAAACAAGCATTACATGCTTATTTTTTTAGTTTTCCGAGTAAATATTTTCTGGTAGGATAAATAGAAGTCAGAATTTTATAAGCTTCGTCTTTTTCTTCCGAATTAGCCTCGGTGTAAATGTCAAGCATTTCTGTAAATTTTGTATCACTCCAAAAAGACAATAAAACAGACGAAGGACGGGCTTGGTAAATGGATTGCAGATCAGAAACAGACTTAACTACACCAATACGTCCACGTACCGGATTATCTGCCATTTCATCTAAACCTTTGCGATGATAATTATACCATAAGGAATGAAAAGCCGAAGAACTTTCCTCGGTCAACGCTAAAGCTAAGGCATATCTATTCCGGTCACTGCCGAATGTAGCCCATCCGATAGAACTGAGAGACTGTGATGAATGAGCAATAGACATTGCTTTTTCGAAATAAGGTTTTCCTCCGTTCTTACTATATGAATCAAAGTCAAAGCCAAGTATTATATATGTATAAAAAGCAACCGTCGCAACCAAATTATTGGTCAGATTATTTTCGGAGAATTCAAGACTTTCTCCTCTTATATATGAAAATTCCAACTCGGTATCTCTAAAGTTAAACATCGGAGTAATGTATGTAGAATTGTACACAGGACGGGAGCTCGAAATCTGTATCTCACCTTTATATACATTATCATCCGGATTAAACTGCTTAAGAGTAATTAATATTGTCCCTTGAATCAATTCATTAGTGTTAAATTTCGTATCAGTCCATTTACGCGCATTAACTAACTGAATCAAAGCGTCCTGCAACTGATCAAATACACTTTTGTCTGTTGTTTGTATCTGATCGCTGTTTATTGTAAGTTTTATATTTAACTCCTGCGCCGAAAGAGAATATACAGATATAAACAAAACAATCAATATCCAATATGCTTTCAACATTTTACATCTTTGCATAATATTAAGTAAATGAAAGTATTTAATGACACATTTTCAATTCATAACAGATTCATGTTATTACACTTACCAAAGCAACAAACAGGTCTGTGATCTTAATGCAACTTATAGGTAGTGGATAATACTTTAAATTCTGTCCTCCTATTTATCTGATCAGCAATTTCCTGCTGTTCGGAGGGTAATCCCAGAATAAATTGTTCAGTCAAAATATCCCCTTCTTTCAAAAAATCGTACTTCTTGACGATCCCCCTTGTCACAACTTTGGGTTTAGTTTTTCCATATCCAGCCACAGTCAACCGTTCTTTATCAATACGATGTGCGATCAGGTAATCAACAACCGATTGCGCCCGATTGTGCGAGAGACGTTGATTATATGCATCTGATCCCTTACGATCTGTATGGGCTGATAACTCAATCGTAACATTTGGATTTAACTCAAGTAAAGCAATCAGGTCGTCCAGTTCCTTTTTAGATTCATCCCTGAGGGCAGCTTTATCAAAGTCATAAAATATATTCTCCAAAACCGCCGGTTTATTAATCGAATACAGCACAAAATCGACATAATAGAGCGAATCCTTTTCTTCGTTTACTGTTCTCAAATCCATCTTTGCATTCAAATATCCATCGGCGCTGGCCAGTAATACGTAATTAACACCCCTGTTAACATGAAAACGATAAGTACCATTTGGTTTTCCGTTAAATTTCTCATTAGTTCCGTCATTTCCCACAACCCTGATGGTTGCATTCGGGATAAATTCATCATCTTTATCTACAATATATCCCTCTAACGAAACCTTGACCACCGGATATTCAAAAGAGTAAATATGATCGGCACCTCTGGCCTCTCCCCGATTGGAACTAAAAAAACCAGACTCCGTATCTTTATAAAATGTAACCCCAAAATCATCTCCTTGCGAATTTATAGGAACTCCCATATTTTCGACAGTCCATCGTTTCGCTCTTTTATCAAAGTTTGCCTTAAATATATCCAAACCTCCTAACCCGGGATGTCCATCTGATGAAAAATACAGAGTAGAATCATTTCGCACATAAGGAAACATCTCGTCTCCTGCTGTATTAATATCAGGGCCTAGATTTTCGATATAACTAACGTCTTCACCAAACATAGATGCCCGCCAAATATCCTTACCTCCATATCCGCCGGGCATATCCGAGACAAAGAACAACGAATAACCATCGGGACTCAATGCCGGATGAGCATACATATATGATGAATCCGAAGGAAAGGCGAGCCTTTCCCCCTTTCCCCATGAACCGTCTGCCCTTCTCGATTTATAAATTGCAGCATTCGACGAGAATTCTGATCCGTCATCACTGAATGTATAATACATCATATTACCACTAGCCGAAAAAGTAGGAGTCCCTTCATCCTTCTCTGTATTCACTGCTCCGGCAGTTTCAGGCTTCATCCATTTGCCTGTTTCATCTTTACGAGTTACAAATATATCATTATTGTACCCTCCGGTTATCGCACTTTTTATTTCTCCTTGTACATCATCCCTGTTTGTGGTGATATACATAATATCGTATTCGGGAGGTAAAAGCATAGGGGAAAATTCACTTCTACGTGAGTTAAAGATATCCATTTTCCGAACTATATATTTCGTTGGATTATCCTTTATCCCGGCCGCTGACGTCGCACCATCTAGGCCATTAAGGGCAAACTGATTCTGAGGATAAGATTCGAGGAATATTTTATATTGATCCACAGCCTGTTTATAACTACCTGCTTTGTGCAATGTTCGTGCATATTGAAGCCGTATCAAAGTATCAGCTTGATTATATCTCAAAGCATTTACATATGCAGCATTTGCCGATACTACATTATTAGACAAACGATAACTTTCGGCTAACCTGAAAGCAACCGTACCTCGAAGATCTTTATTTTTGGGCGGTATTTTACGATAAATCTTGCGATACATATTTGCCGCTTCGAAATACTCCCCATTCTTAAATCGTCGGTCTGCATCACTAAGCTTAACCTGTTTACATGAAAAGGAGAATATACCGACAACGGTCAATAAAAATATAGATGAGTAAATTTTAAATTTCGACATTGATTCCATTTAAGACCTTCGGCCGATTTATTACTATATAGTAATCCATACCCCTCAAGCGCAGACTAATGTTATCCGGCACTTTCTTTTTTACATAAAACACAAAGGTAAAAATATAAGTTAAACAGAACATCCGTTTTATAATTTTTCAATACCCGATATTCATTAACAGTTTTTAAAATTCACATTATTATTTATCTTTGTAGAAAATAGAATTGAACATGAACAAACATTTCTTTGGATGCATACTCGCAGCAGTATGCCTGGTTGCATCTTGCAAACCAAAGGAGCAAAACAATTTTGCGGAAGTTATAAAAATTGTAGACGAAACTGAGGTTATAGTCAATACTTATGACAGTACTGTTTCGATTGCTCTGATAAATAAAAAGATAGATTTCATTAATGTACTAGCAAAAGGAGCTACAGACTCGACAAATCTAAAATTAAACGATCTTAAAAATCTTAAGATCTACCCACCTAATGAAGAATTAAGATCAAGCTCGATTAATTATATAAAATCCCTTCAAAAACTCATCAGTGCAGAAAGCCAATATGCCCTGATAACAGATACAACAGACATAGCTGCTGCAAAACAAATGGATGCGAACGTATTGAAGGAAATAAACGCCATGGAGCAAATGCGTTACAAATACAGGCTGGCTATCAAAGAATCATCAAAATAAAAACATCAGCATAACTGTAACCCGTTATTATTTAATTTATTATTATTTAATTTATTATTATTTATTACTACAAAGTATTCAAAAACAACACCAAAATGAAAAAAAATGTATTGTTCTTATTAAGCCTGTTAACAATTATAATTTCTTTATCTTCTTGTGGGGGGATAGATCCTGTCAAATACAACGACAACTTAGTAAGCTACTCCGACATAGCAGGCGACCGGATTATGGGTCTCAATGACAAAATCGATGGCATAGAAGATCTAGAGAATTACACCGACAGCATTAAAGTTCTAGGAGAAAACACTATAGATAGCTTGAAATCCGATTTAAATAAAATTTCGCTGATGGAACCTGCAAAAGGCAGCGAAGATTTTAAGGCTGCAACAATAGCATATATGGAATCTCTGATCAGTTATACAAAAACTCTGACCGAAGAATATTCAAAAGTTAGTGAAGAAACCTCTGATGAAGATTACAATAATATAGATAAACTTATCGACGAAAGTTTCGATACCAGTATGAAAAAATTAGAGGCAATGCAGGCTGCTCAAAAATCATTTGCAAAGGCTAACAATTTTATATTGAAATAAAACTCATTAGACACATTCATTTATTTAATATAAGTATCTTTGAACACAGATCGGCACTCCGGTCTGTGTTTTTGTCAACTTATAGAAAAAGCTTAACAACATATTGCAGAGAATATATTGTTATACAGGCTAATCAATAAACAATTACTAAAATTTTAATTTAATTGCTTTGTGTCAAAAAACAAACATGTAATAAATGATCCTGTATTTGGATTTATCACTATACCTAATGATTTTATAAACCAGATCATCAAACATCCTTTTGTACAACGTCTGAACCGTATAAAGCAATTAGGTATGGCTTCATTCGCATATCCGGGTGCACAGCATACCCGATTTCATCACACTCTGGGGGCAATGCATTTGATGCAGCAGGTTATAACCAACCTAAAAACAAAAGGTAATAACATATCAGACGACGAAACAAACGGTGCTCTTGCCTGTATACTTCTACACGATGTGGGTCACGGTCCTTTTTCGCATGTACTCGAACATACTATAGTTGAAGGTATACATCACGAAGAAATATCATTAAAGATAATGGAACGCCTCAACAATGAACTAGGCGGAAAATTAGATATATGCATAAGTATATTCAAGAACGAGTATCACAAACGATTTTTGCATGAACTTGTCAGCGGACAACTAGATGTAGATAGGCTGGATTATCTTCGCCGCGATTGTTTTTTCACGGGAGTAAATGAAGGAAATATAGGTTCGGAACGTATTATCCAGATACTTGATGTCAGAAATAACAAATTGGTTGTTGAAGCGAAAGGTATTTATTCTATCGAAAACTTCCTGCTATCACGCAGGTTGATGTACTGGCAGGTATATCATCACAAGACTGCAATATCAGCAGAAATAACGCTTATCAATGCTCTAAAACGAGCAAAAGAATTAGTTAATAAAGGTGTTGAATTATTTACACCACCTGCACTTAATTTTTTTCTGAAGAACAATGTTACTCGTGAAAATTTCAATGGAGAAGCTGTTGACCTATTCATACAATTAGACGATTCTGATATTTGGTGTGCTCTTAAAGAATGGACAAATTCGGATGACATGATATTGTCAACATTAAGCAATGCATTTGTAAACCGCAATTTATTCAAAATAGAGATACACACAGAACCAATAAATGATACACTTGTTGATAAGTATATATCCCGATATACTGAGAAATGGAATTTAAGCAACCATGAAGCAAAGTATTTTTTTGCAAAAAGAACTGTTTCAACAGATGTATATAACGAAAACGGCAATAGTATAGATATACTCTTCAATGACGACAGGGTAGAAGATATTGCAACCATATCAGATCTGCTGAATGTTCAGTTATTGTCTAAAAAAGCCGAAAAGTATTACTTTGCCTATTTGGATATATAAAAAAGGTTTGAGGTCTTTCTCTTACCAAGTTAAATATTTAATCCAAAATAAATTACATAACAAAAAGAAACAATATATTTATCATTCATGATACAAAAATACCCTTCGGTTCTTTTAGAAAGTGCCGTAAATGAATTTGCCAAATTACCGGGAGTCGGACGAAAAACCGCACTTCGTCTGGTTTTACATATGCTACGTCAGGATGAAAAAAATGTAGAAGCGTTTTCTTCTGCCATATTAACTCTGAAAAGAGATGTCAAGTATTGCAAATCGTGCTATAACATATCCGATGAAGACATTTGTCCTATATGTGCTAATCCGGGGAGAGATAAATCGACCGTATGTGTGGTAGAAAATATAAAAGAAGTGATGGCGATTGAGAACACCTCACAATTCAGAGGATTATACCATGTTCTGGGTGGAATTATATCTCCTATTGACGGAATAGGACCTAACGACCTTCAAATAGATACTTTGGTCGAACGGGTAGCCCAAGGCGGCATCAATGAAATCATCCTGGCACTAAGTACCACGATGGAAGGGGATACCACCAACTTCTACATTTATAAGAAGCTGGCACCTTATAATGTCAAAATATCAATGATCGCCCGAGGTATTTCAATCGGGGATGAAATCGAATACGCCGATGAAGTAACTTTAGGCAGATCTATCATAAACAGAACTCTATTTAATGAATCCTTTAACCTGTAACCCATGCTTGATAAAACATACCGAAATTTAAGGCTCTCGTATTTTTTAAGTATTGCAGTTATTCTTATCGCTTTCGTTTTTGATGTACTGTATACAACGAAGTACATAGTTCCTTCCGAATCTGTGATATTAGAGCGTTGGGCTATAATCATTACATTAGGCGGAATTTACGGAATACTGAAAATGCTGCACCCGAAGTTAAAAAAAGAAGACAAACCAACTACCGAAATTGCTCTAAAAAAATATGTTACAAAATATTACACCAGACACGCAGCTTTAGTTGTACTTTGTGTATTTAATATGTCATGCCTGATTATTACGGGTTTGAAAAATTTTACGTTTTTGACTATCATTACTATATTTGCATTCTTCTTATGTATACCGAATAAAAAGCATTTAGAAGAAGAAACTAAAATTATAGACGAAGTATGATTATAGCTGTAGACTTTGATGGAACAATCGTAGAACATGAATACCCTAAAATAGGACGTCCTATACCATTTGCTATAGATACATTATTAAGCCTGCAAAAAGACGGACATATTTTAATTCTTTGGACAGTACGCGATGGGGACTTATTACAAGAAGCCATTGATTATTGTTCCAAAAGAGGGCTGACATTTTATGCCGCCAACAAAAATTATCCGGAAGAAGACCCGGCAAAAGCATCCAGAAAACTGACTGCCGATTTGTTCATTGACGATCGCAATGTTGGAGGGCTTCCCGACTGGGGTGTGATCTATAATGCGGTAAGAGCTGCCGAAAAAGGTGAATATTCTTTCGAAAAAATAATGATGTCCGCCGGAGAGAATATGCAACGATCAAGACGCAAAAAGAATTTCTTTATCCGTCTGGGTGAAATGTTTGAAAGGGACGGATACTAAGGTTCTGGCTTCTTGAAATTAGCTGCAGTATCAGTAAGACCTGATATTTCAAAGATGAAACTATCCATAATTATAGTCAATTATAATGTTAAGTATTTTTTGGAGCAATGCTTGAATTCGATTTTTGCGTCCATTACTGATTTTGACTATGAAATCATTATAGTTGATAATAATTCTTCCGATCACTCAATACCCTATCTTCAATCACGGTTCAGCCAAACTAATCTCCACTACATTATCAATGACAATAATCCGGGATTTGGAAAAGCTAACAATCAGGCAATAAGACAAGCTAAAGGAGAATATCTGTTAATACTCAATCCTGATACTGTATTAGGTGAACATGTTTTACTAAATGTGATTCGTTTTCTCGATCAGAATCCTCAAGCCGGAGCGGTAGGAGTAAAAATGATTAACGGATACGGACAGTTTCTAGCAGAATCAAAAAGAAGTGTCCCCTCCCCTTGGGTCTCCTTCTGCAGATTATCGGGATTACAGGCGGTGTTCCCAAAGTCACGGATATTCGGTAAGTACAACCTACTTTATCTAAACAAAGACTCTATAAATGAGGTTCCCGTTTTAGCAGGGGCTTTTATGATGATCCGTCATTGTGCCATCAACCAGACAGAAGCTTTTGATGAAGATTTTTTTATGTATGGCGAAGATATAGATCTCTCATTCCGTATAGAACAGACCGGATATAAAAACTATTATCTTCCAGAAAAAATTATTCATTACAAAGGAGAAAGCACTGATAAAAACAACCTCAAATACATAAAAGCATTCTATGAGGCTATGCTTATATTTTATAAAAAGCATTACACTGATTCTAATAGACTTTTATACTCATTGATTTGTGCTTCAGTTAAATTAAAATTATATTTTTCCGGCAAGAAAAAAACGCTTGGTAAACATATGCCTGAAAAAAAGACATATACTTTCGATTCGTCACAAACGTCATTCGAAAATATTATTGAAGAAATGGAGAAGCACAGTTCCGAAAACACTCGTTTTTTAATATATTCGCCCCGGACAGATATTACAATAGGTACAAAAACAATAATACATTCTTCAAATAATGTATCTCGAAAATGACGATATAAAATTACGTGCATTAGAGCCCGAAGACCTCGAAGTCTTGTATAAATGGGAAAATGACACACAGCTATGGATACATGGCAACACTTTGTCGCCTTATTCTAAATTAGCTCTCAGAGAGTATATTGCCGATACTCAACAAACCGATATTTATCAGGCAAAACAATTACGGCTGATGATCGAACTAAAATCAGATGGTACTGTTATAGGTACAGTTGATATTTATGATTTTGATTTTCATCATGCCAAAGCCGGTATCGGTATACTTGTTGACAATGCTTACAGGCAATGTAATTATGCAACAATAGCTCTTGAATTAGTACATGAGTATATTTTTAATTTTTTACGTATTAATCAACTTTATGCCTATATAGCCTCGGACAACAAGAATAGCCTGAAACTATTCGAAAAGTCAGGGTATAAACAGTCCGGATTTCTGAAGCAATGGATATACTGTTCGGAACAATACAAAGATGTATATATATATCAGCTGGTAAATAATCACTGAAGAATCTCAACAATAAATTTATCTATAAAAGAGATAAGCAAAGAATGTGATATCAAGAAAAAGGCTATAACCTGAAAAGGACATATGCCTGTTACTTTTGTTACCTTTTATATTAAACATCTGAATAAGAAGAAAAAAAGTAATATATTTATAATAAATGAAAGAAGATATACAAAAAGCCATGGAGGTAATGGCTGCGGGAGGTATCATACTCTATCCTACTGATACTATATGGGGCATTGGTTGCGATGCGACAAACGAAGAAGCCGTACGCAAAATATACGAATTGAAAAAGAGGTCGGATAGCAAAGCTCTTATTGTATTGACGGACAATCCCGTAAAATTGGAATATTATCTGTCTGATGTACCGTCATTGGCTTATGACCTTATAGATGCATCTGAGGATAAACCGCTTACAATCATTTATGACAATGCTAGAAATCTCGCACCTAACCTGATAGCTGAAGATGGAAGTATAGCAATACGAATCACAAGTGAGAAGTTCTCACAGGAATTATGCCGGCGTTTTCGTAAAGCAATAGTTTCTACGTCAGCAAATGTGAGTGGAGAATCATCTCCGTCTAATTTTACGGAAGTATCGGAAACAATAAAAAACGGGGTGGATTATATCGTTAATTACCGTCAGCAAGATACTTTCAAAGCTAAGGCTTCAAGCATACTTAAATTGAGCAACAACGGAGAAATCAAAATCATCAGAGAGTGAGTACATTATTATTTGAAAATCAAAAGATCACATCATCCGAATTCCCTGACAACCTCGCATCAGGTACAGACTTTATAGATTGTACGATTGAAAAATGTAATCTCTTCGAACGGGATCTAACTTCCGTTAATTTCACCAACAGCACCTTTGCGAATTGTGATCTTTCGATGAGCAAATTATCGAATACCCAATTAAACAATGTGATTTTCAAAGATTGTAAAATGATGGGGGTAGATTTCAGCAAATGTATAGGATTTCTTTTCGAAGTGCATTTCTATAACTGTATCTTGGATTTCTGCTCTTTCGAACACCTGAAAATGCAGGGTACTACATTCAAAGATTCATCCATGAAAGGGGTTGATCTGACAGGAAGTAATCTTCAAAAATCATTTTTCCTGAATACAGATTTGTTTGATGCCCGTTTTTCCCATACCAATCTGAAAGAATGTGATCTTAGTCTGGCTTATAATTTTACGATAAGCCCGACTCAGAATAATATAAAGAAAGCAATCTTCTCGGAAAACAATATCAGCGGATTATTAAACGAATTCGGGATCAAAATAATCTGACGCTTATATGAAGATACATGGATAAGCAACAACAAGTATTTAATGATATATTTTTAAATTATAACCGACTTTGGCTGTTATACTTACCAAAGTAATAAACAGGACTGAGACCTTAGGTACAATTTGACATTCAAAATATTTCCATATTCTTATTGTAAATTGTAAATTTGAGGTTCAATTAATAAATATGGAACAAAATAGTAGTTTATCCAGGTTTTTAGCATGGAAGAACAGACATATACGGGAACAGCATTTTTTGGTTTTCGTAAGTTTTCTGGTCGGTATTTTAACGGCATTGGCTGCGCTCATTCTAAAAACACTGATTCATTTCATTCAGCACTTACTTACTGATAACTTCAGCATTGCAAATGTTAATTACATGTATTTGATATATCCTATAGTAGGTATTCTTATAGCAGGATTATTTGTCAGATATATAGTGAGGGATGATATCGGTCATGGGGTAACTAAAATTCTTTATGCAATCTCTCAGCGTAAGAGCTATATCCGTGCTCATAATATGTACACATCTATTATAGCCAGTTCCATAACCATCGGATTCGGAGGGTCGGTCGGAGCCGAAGCTCCTATTGTCCTTACAGGATCAGCTATAGGATCTAATCTCGGACGCTTTTTCAGAATAGAACAACGCTACCTCATGCTACTGATCGGATGCGGAGCCGCAGGTGCCATCGCAGGTATTTTCAAAGCCCCTATCGCAGGATTGGTCTTCGTTGTCGAAGTATTGATGCTAGATCTCACAATGACAACTATATTGCCATTGCTTGTAACATCGGTTACTGCCGCAACATTTACGTATGTGGTATCGGGTACCGGAGCCATGTTTCAGTTTGCACATGCCGAACCTTTTCTACTAGAGCGAATACCATATGTTATTGCATTAGGTATATTCTGCGGATTAGTCGCACTATATTTCACACGGGCAATGGACGCTACCGAAAATGTATTTCGCAAACTCAACTACTGGCAAAAGTTCGCAGTTGGAGCAAGTATTCTTAGTATTCTGATATTTCTGTTCCCCCCATTATATGGAGAAGGATACAATACAATCAACCTACTATTGAGAGGGATAAATGGCTCGGAAGCCATTATGGATGGAAGTTTATTCTATACGCTGAAAGGATCTAACTGGGGTATAATCGGGCTTTTAGGCTCTTTACTCATATTCAAAGTATTTGCATCGAGTGCGACTAACGGAGCAGGTGGTACGGGTGGTATATTTGCCCCATCATTATTCTTGGGTTGTATTGCCGGTTTTGCATTTGCTTACGTCATAAACGGATCACATCTATCGCCATTCCTCCCTCACGAAAATTTTGCGTTAATGGGTATGGCAGGAGTAATGGCAGGGGTAATGCATGCCCCTTTGACAGGGACATTCCTAATAGCCGAACTCACCGGAGGATATGAGCTACTGCTTCCGTTATTGATAGTATCAACAATCTCATTTGCCACTATAAAACTATTCGAGCCTCACAGTATATATGCAATGCGTCTCGCAAAAAAAGGAGAATTGATAACTCATCATAAAGACAAAGCGGTACTAACACTCATGAATCTAAAATCTCTATTGGAAGAAAGTTTTCAGGTTGTAAAACCAGAAATGAGTTTGGGAGACATGGTTAAAGTAATAACGCAATCGTCACGAAACGTTTTCCCTGTTGTCGATGACAATGGTAAACTTATGGGTGTGGTACTTATTGATAATATCAGAAATATCATGTTCCGTCCCGAACTATACGAACGCTTCAAGGTAACCCGTTTTATGGTATCACCTCCGGGGGTGATAAACGTGAATATGCAAATGGAAAAAATCATGCGGTTATTTGATCAGACAAAAGCATGGAATTTACCGGTTGTGGATGAAGACGGTAAATACCTCGGGTTCGTTTCAAAATCAAGTATTCTTAATAATTATAGAAAA
>OGZT01000229.1_pt1 | contig 46269 bp, 32 predicted proteins | sample 1576891 | NCBI WGS metagenome assembly OGZT01 (sample SAMEA3541521, study PRJEB24748) | human gut metagenome | biome: human gut; feature: human-associated habitat; material: faeces | place: China | collected 2012 | reverse complement strand
TCCGGGCTTTTTTTGCGGGAAGAGGGAAAACGCCGTTGCCTGTCTGCGGGGAGGCGTCAGGCCCGGCCCTGCTTCCAGCACCATACCTTTCCGAGTGCCATCGCGGGAATCGTGGACAAGGCAGGGATAAGCGAAACCAGCGATCCCGCGAGGATAAACAGGACGCCCACGACCATGCTCACCGGAATGGCTTCCTGCAGAAAAACCAAGGCCAGCACGGGCGCGAGGGCGGGCTTGAAGAAGAAGACCAATGAGGCGGTGATCGGAGAGGTCGCCTCCATCGCCATAAAGTAGCAGGCAAAGCCCGCCCCGGTCACGCCGACGCAGATGTACAGCATCATCAGCGCACTGAACGGGGTATACCCGGAAAGCAGGGGGATATCCGCGAAGAGCCCGAGCCCGATGTCCGCGAGGAACCCGGCGACCGCCGAGAGGCGGCTGAACGCGACGATGGCCGCCATTTCAAGGCTGGCGAACAGGAAGCTCACGCATGTCACGACCACGCCGGAATACTTGGCGCACATTTTGGTCCCGAGCACGGCATACAGGGCGAACACCGCCGTGGACAGCAGAGTGAATGTGATGCCCGCCGTGCTGATGGACGTATTCAGAGGATTGATCAGAATAAGGATGCCGAGGCATTCCAGCACCAGTGCCATGACGTGCTGGCGCAGGATCTGCGTACGCAGGATGAGCCCGGCGAAAACGAGCACGAACACGGGATTGCAGCTGAACAGGACGGCGACGACCGAGGCGTTCGTGTTCTCCACGGCGAGCTGATACAAGGTCATGCTGACCACGATCCCCAGAAAGCCGAGCCCGGCCAGTTTGACGAAGCTGGGGCCGTCGATCCGGACACCGCGCTTCCTGAGCATCCGCCTGGCGAACGGAATGAGGACAAGGCCGCCGATGAGAAACCGCGTGAGGTTCAACTGGACAGGATTAAACAGTCCGGCAACTTCCTTGAGCGCGATTTCCATCGTGCTGAAAAACAGCGTTGCCAGTGCAATAAACAGGTAACCTCTTTTCATAATGGCATATCCCCTTACTGCAAAACCGGCGTCCCCTCGCGCGACGGCCATTCTGGCCGTACGCCTCCGCAACGTGGGCGCCTCCTGCCTCCCGTTCGTACGCTACGCCCATTCATGCGTAAAATGAAATATACTCATGAGAAACATGCCATTAAGTTAATGATTCGATCAGCCTGGACTGCACTTTTCCAGCGGTTGCTCACCTCCGGCCTCTTCAGTTTCTTTTCCGGTCAGGCAGCGTATGAAGGCATGGCCCGCGTGTGAAATCTGGCTTCGCTTTCTGGTCACCACCGCAATGGCCCGCTCGGGTATCCTATGCGTTGTCTGGAGCTCGAAGACGCTTCCCGCCCTGAGGCTCTCCTCCGCAAATCGCCGCACGGTTATGCCCACCCCCAACCCTCGCTCCGCAAAAGGTACGATCAGCACCGTCGTCGCCAGTTCGCATTCCGGGTCAAGCACAGCGCCGTGCGACTGGAAAAACGCATCCAGATACGCCCGGGTGCTGGTCCCCTTTTCCGGGCACACGATAGGGAGCTTGGCAATCTCATCCAGCGAGAGCACGGAGCCTTCCAGATGGCGAAAAGTGTTACCCGCGATAAACGTATCCTGAACCGTGCAAACGGGGATTATGTCCAGATCGTCGTTTTCTTCCACTGGCGAAAACACGACGCCCAGATCGATCCGGCGGGCCCGCAGCGAGGCAATCGTTTCAGGCGTCGATGCCGTGATGGTACTGATGCGGACCTTGGGATAATCCTTATGGAACTGCTCCAGATACGGGAGCAGGAAGGCATGCATGATCATATCGGAGGAACCGATATGGATGCTTCCCCAGTCCAGATGCAGCATGGCCTGAATCTTCTTTTCCCCGATGGCGATCTGCTCGCAGGCCTGCGCGACGTGCTGGTAGAGCACTTCCCCTTCAGGCGTGAGCCGCATCCCTTTGTGCATCCGATAAAACAGCGCGCAGCCGAGTACCTTTTCAAGCTGACGTATGCACTTGCTCACCGCCGGTTGCGAAAGGAACAACGCCTTGGCCGCAAGGGTAATGCTTCCGAGCCGCGCCACGTGATAAAAGACCTTGTAGTATTCAAACGAGACGTTCATGCCCACCATCCTGTTCAGCCGATTCCCCCCTGCATTGACATGCAACAGCCCGGCAAGGCAACCCTTTTCAACAGATTGAAGGGAAAACGCGTCTTTCCGCCGCTGCCACCCTCCTCTAGCGTGCGGATCAAAGCGGCTTCCCCAAGCTCTGGGTTCCGTGGCCCTCAGAAAAGAACCCTCAATAGCCGAAACAAACAGGTTTCTCCTCCCCTCCCATAGCAAGGAATGCGGCTCCTCCCCACTCGAGCCATCCGTAACGCCCGCACAGGGAAAAATCCTTTTCCCGGCTTACGGGAAAAAGGCCGGGCCCCATACGGACAGACGAAAAAATTTCACTGAATCGCAAAAAAAAGCTTGCCAGCCGCCTCTGTTTTGCATATACCTCTTTTCGCGCCGAGGTGGTGGAATTGGTAGACACGCTATCTTGAGGTGGTAGTGGGAATTCCTGTGCGGGTTCGAGTCCCGCCCTCGGCACCATGAGAATATAAGCGGTTGCTTTTACAGTAACCGCTTTTCTTTTTAGGCGTTCTTGTTCCAAGTGTTACACAAAGCTGTTACACATAGGGACATGAACGCCTTGTCTTTATCCTCCAACATAGTGCGGCGTGGGGCTGTTTATTACATCCGGGTTAGGGTTCCCTCTGACCTGTTGGACTACTACGCCCCCAAGAAAGAGATCACCTACAGTCTCAAGACAAAAGATCCGCGTGAAGCCAAGCGGAAAGGAAATCTTGAGAGGGTGAAGATTGACCAACAGTTTGCGGAAGCCCGACGGAACGGACAAGCGACGACGGCGGCGCAGGGGCAAACCACAACCGCCGCTACGTCTGCCGAAAGTTCCCTGCTCCTTTCCCCTCTTGAGATTGAGCGGCTTTCCCTCCTTTACCTGCACCATGCCCTTGCTGATGATGAAGCCTCCCGCGTTGTCCCAAAGTCTCCTGAAACTATCGAACGGGAACGCCAACAGGCACAGGAAAGGGAAGACCTGATACGGGAACTTTCCGAAAAACAGGGCATCACCTACACGCCTCCCTCAACATCTCCCGTTATCCGCCCTGTAGGGCTGACGGCTGAGGAAACGGACGCCAAACGCGCCTATGCCGAACGCTTCATTCATGACGCGCCTTTCTTCATAGCCAAGGGGGAAACCTACCCCGCACATCACCTTCTGGATGCCTTCATAGAGCGGGAGCACCTGCGCATTGCCAAGGAAAGCCCTGCCTACTATCAGCTTGCCCTTGCCATCATGCGAACGGAAAGCAAGGCGCAGGAAGCCATTCTCAAGCGGCTTTCCGGTGAATGGATAGAAACGCCGCTGGTGACAGTACCTATCCTCCCCATTACCCTCAACAGTGCTGATGATAATAGGATGCCTCCCGATTCTCCGCATAACGACAACCCTCTTTTCTCGGCAGTATGGGAACGCTACCTTGCCGAACGCAAGCCCGCCCCCAAAACAGCGCAGGACTTTGGAGCCTCTGTACGCCGCTTCATGGAAATCAACGGGGATCTGCCTGTCCAGAGCATCATGGCGCGACATGTCCGCATGTTCAAGGATACCCTCCTCAAATGCCCTTCCCGTGTTCCCAAAGAACTCCAAGGGCTTCCTATCCTCAAGGTCATCAAACGCCTTGAAAGCAGAAAGGCGGAAGAACCGTACCCAAAGACGCTTTCCCCAAAGACCATCAATGACAAGGCACTGACGGCAATCAAGGCCGTCTTGAGTCATGCCGTTGACAATGGGTTCATTGAAACGAATCCGGCGCACCAGATACGGGCGGTTGACTCCGCACAGCACGATACGGACAATGCGGGGCCTTCCCGCATCCCTTATGACATGGGCGACATACGGATGATTCTTTGTTCTCCTCTCTTCCACCGCGCAGAGGGAGCCCCCTCAAGCGGCATCATGAAGCGTCTTACGCCAGAGGAGCGGAGAGACTATCAACACCTTGTCCTGTTAGGTATCTTCACAGGTGCGCGCCTTGAGGAAATAGGACAACTGGATGTTGATGATATTAGGGAAGAAGACGGTATTACCTACATTTTCATCCATGCAGACACCGCCACGGGACGCCGCATCAAAAACAAGACATCCCGGCGCAAGGTGCCTGTACACCCTTTCTTGCTGAACACAGGGTTCCTGCCGGGGGGCGGTAGTGGTGCTCGGCATGAGGACGATAGGCAAGGTGGCGGCGGCGGTGGTAAGCTCTTCCCTACTCTCACCTCAAAGACGGACACTCTGACCGCGCCTTTCTCGAAATGGTGGAGACGGTACACAATCAGTATCGGGGTCTATACACCGCAAAAAACTTTCCATTCCTTCCGGCATACCTTCAAGCGTACCATGCGGGACGCGGGGATAGACGGAAAACTGACGGACGCCCTCCAAGGGCACGCGGGAACCAGTATTGCCGACAGCTACGGACGCGACGCGGAAGGTATGGGCTATTCCATGTCCGTGCTGTTCCGTGCCTTGTGTGAAGGGTTGGAAAAAGGAGGCCTTGAAAAAGTCGTCAGGGAAAACCTTGCCTCTTTCACATCCTCTTCCAGCCACGGCAAGAAATAGCCACCTTTCAGGGGGTGTTTGGTAGACACCCCTACCCAAGGTCATCTTTTTCGAAAAACGCCCATGAACACGCCCCTAACGGCACGTTGCAGCGGGAGCCCATACCCAAGGTCATGTTTTCCCTTTCAAAAGGAAAAGAGGGGCGTGGGCACAGGGTTTTGACGGGAAAAGAGGGAAAGGGGCATGAGGTGTAGGTGAACCACCCCCGAACAATGAGGCGACTTGCGCGTATGTCTGCCCCGTACAATATGCGTAACAGACTTTTATCCAATATCAAGAGTGTGTTGGAATTAGGTTCCACCTTCGGAAGAGGAAGGCGGCGTGAATTTTCTTTTATTAAAACATGAAATTCAATATTAAAAGTAGGTTGGAATTAAGGCCCACCTACGGAAGAGGACGTCACTTTTCCCCAAACATTCCCAAATGTAAATATTCAATAACCAAAACCAATTGGAATTACCACCCACCTACGGAAGGAGTCACACATCATCACCTGCTTTGACAGCACATTGTAACACAATAAAAACAGCATGTTGGAATTAGGTTGCACCTACGGAAGAGGACGCCATTTCCCCCCTAAACATTCCTAAACAGGATAATTCAACAATCAAGCACTATTGCAATTAGGTTCCTGCTTCGGAGGAGACACGCCGCCACCGCGTTTCCCAACACCGCGCCTCATATTGTCCATATCTTCTTCTCTTCTTTTCTTTCGTGCTTTCTCTGGGGGGTCTTTTGCAGAAAAGACACCTTCCTGTCCTCTTTCGCGGATAGGGGGGTTCCATATGTACACACACTGAATCCAATTTTGGATTGAGTGGTGGTGCATATGTCCTTACCACCGCGCTCATGCGTGGGGGGTAGGGGGGTCTTTTCCTACCTTTCTTTTCTTCCCTTTCAACTCCCCTTAAAGGATCTTTAAAAACCTTTAAGTCTTTTTAAGATACTTTTCAGTCTCTTTTCATATTCCTTACGCTTCTTTGATTCTGATCCTTATTATGAATCAAATCCTGCCTTTCAAATAACGTGAAGTATAGATGATGCAACTCTCCATTAAAAGATCTTATGAGCACGATAAGCTCCATCTGAGTCCACGATGGTTATGTGAACATAAAATATCCTTAAAGAACTTACATCAACTATGGTCACATAACGTGTAATCCTTTATAATAGATCACAAGCATCATCTTCCTAGAGCATCATCCTGCAGCACCATCATCACCCAAACCGCTGGACAGAACATACCCCTTGTCCGACGAAAGAGCCCCTTAACGTACCCTGTACAGACGTTAAGGGGCTCTTTCATTTTTAAACACGACGCAAGGGGAAAATGTTCAATCCATATAACGGCGTCAAAGGCTATTGAACGTCCTGTTCTCTCAAAGTTCATCATCACCACCAGCAACACATCAAAAGGGGTATTCCATTATGTCCAACAATTCCGTCATTGAAGGCGTCAAGGGTACGGTCATTGTAAGTCGCTGCAAGAGAAAGAGCATCCCGGTTATTGATGCTCCCTTGAATGAAGGGGGGTATAGTGATTGGCGTCTTCTCATTCCCCACGGCTACATAACCCTATCGGAAGCTGTAAAGCGTTTCGGTTGCGGGCTGTCTTTGAGTGCTTTGATGAAAATCATGGATGCCGCAAAGGTTCCTACGCACACCCTGCACATCCTCAAGAATGAGGGCGTTATTGACCCTGAAACCGATGTTGTCGAGGTCTTCCCTACCTACCGTCTTCTCTGCCTGCCTCAGGCTGTGGAGTATCAACGCCTTGAACGTGAGAACGGGTACGGCAGCGGCGTCTTGATTCCAGATGGTACTAGGAAGAAGGGGGAGTCCGCCACCACCACCGCCACAACCTATTACATCTTTGACGGCATTGACCCCATCACCGTCACCCTCGTCAATACCTTTTCCGCTAGATTGGCAATGCAAAACTTCCTACATGATGTCAGGGAACGCCCCTTCCATCCGTATGACTTCACCCACCCCATGTTCAAAGACAATGGGCATGGCGGTCTGTTGCGCGGGTTCGACGTAAAGAAGGCATGGAAGCAGCACAGGCGCGACGTCTTGAGGCGACAGGGGTAACGTAACAGTAATATGGTAAGGGGGTCATGATTCATGATACCCTTTCCGCCGCCACCGCGACGAGTGCGGAAAATTCACACCCCATCGTGTGGGGGGCGGTAGGTTTTTATAACAGACAGAGGAAGGAAGAAGGTAGACCACGTACATGGCTGGTCTTCCTCTCCCTTCCTCTGTTTTTTTGTTACCGAATAGTAACAAAAAATTAAACGAATCGGTTTTATTGAGCGTGCCTTCTTCCCCAACGATGAGGGTGGATGAGACGCCTACAATTTTGTATTCGTCTCATGGGGGGTACATCCCTAACTTGCTGGAATCTAAAAATTTCAGCCAGTCCAATTTTCGGCTGGTTAATTACATGGATTCAATGCGGTAAATTTTTACTCCGTTCCCCCTCCCCCTCCATATACGGCAGGGCAGGTTCGAGCGCATGACGGGGCGGTACACGTCGGACTCGGGGGTAATCTTAGGAGAAGGAACGGTCGAGGAAATGACATGAAGGGCGGGGTAGCGGAGGCACTTCGGGAAGAACCACAAGGACGTCTTGCGCGATATTCGCCAGCTTCTCGAGTCCGATGAAGACGGCTTCGGAACCCTCAATTTTGAAGTCTCCTCCTATCTCTCCGAGCAGAATAAAGAAATGCCCATGTACGTCACGTGAGCAAGGATGGATTCGTTCTGCTCGTCATGGGCTACACCGGGCCAGAAGTCATGCGCATGAAAAAAGCCTACATCGCCCGGTTCAACGAGATGGAAGAAGCCCTACGCCATGCTTCCGCCGCTCCCGTCGCCACTCCCGCCGTTCCTTGGGTAAAATCTCTGTGCCCACGGCCTTCTTTTTGATGATATGCCCTCAACATGACCTGGGGTAAGGGTGCCCTCGAATCGTGTCTGAAACAGCCGTTTTTGCTCTATGGCTGGCGGTGGTGGCGGTGGTGGTGACGGGAGCGGCGGCGGTGTATGTTTTCTCCCCTTCCCCCTCATCATCACCGCCGCCCCGCACAGTCTCTCGCCCGCTCGCCAGCTCCCGCAACGCCCTGATGTCCTCTGAGGACTGTTCGCTGATTTTATTCATTTTCTACAATCAGCGCTTACACGGCGCGGGTAAAGTTCATCCTCACCGCCAACTCCGCCACAAACGCCACCCCGCCGCAACGCTGCCGCCACCTACGCACTCTTCCCTCTCACCCCACCCCTTGACATTTCCCGGCCTTTCCCCGATTTTGAATTCCCCTAATCTAGTAAGGCGTGACCGACGCCTCCCCCCGCCCCAAGCGGGAAGGAAAGAACGGTTTCTTGTTTCAGCAGCCACCAACGCGCTACAGGTGCATCCTGTGGACGTGGTTACATATTGGCGGAAACAACGTCCTGATGTTCGTGAGACTCAGGCGGCTTTACTAGAGCCGGGGAGCGTTGTTCCGCCTTTTCTTTTGCCTATGCGGTGAATCACCGTAATTGGAATCGTTTGGAAATTTCTAAAAACTTTCAACACAGGAGAGAACCACCGCCGCCGCTCAATCCCCCCGCATCACCACTACAACGCATCCCCGGACATATAGGGCCGTGCCTCTCAATCCCTGAATCCCCCAAATCTAGTAGGCCCCCATGATCGATCTTTTCCGTTTTCTTCATTCGTCACGTTGGCTAAGGCTCCGGTATCACGTCCTCCGTTCTTTACATTCCTTTATCTCCCTCGCCGCTTGCCGTTGGCTTCCCGCCGCCGTCGCGGTCGTCTTCCTTGGTGCCTTGCTGGTGTTACCTGCCCTCTACATTGCACAAGGGGGTAATTACTAATGACAGCCCCCCGCCACCACACAGCCGCCACCGTCAACACCGCACAGTACGCCAGCCCCGCCCCCTCAACATCCGGCGGTGGGGGGTCTACGGCAACCTTCCGCACCATACGCAGGACGTTCTGGACAGATCCCTACATCGAATCCATGTCGCCCGCCCGGAAGCTCCTGTACATCTACCTGTTCACGTCTCCTCACACGAACAACCTTGGAGTCCTGAACACGACCGCCCGCCGCATCGCCTTTGAAACGGGCATGTCTGAAGAGGAGGTCAGCACTCACCTTAACGTCCTTGAACAGCAAGACGGCAAGATTGCCCTTGACGGCGTTAATGGCGGCAGCGGTGGTAGCTGTGGCGGCCTCTCCATCCTCGTGGTCAACTTCATCAAGCACCAGTGCACAACCTCCCCCAAGCTGGTCATGTCCCTCCGTGCCCTGTTCAGGGGCGTTGAATCCGAAAAAATCAAGGCTGTCTTGATAGCCAAGAATCCCCACCTGTTAGACGGTATGGATAGGGTACCGGATACCGTATCCATACCTTCCGGGGAAATAGATCAAGATCAAATACAAGAGAAAAGAGAAGAGATCAGATCTTTTCCTTGCGGTGGTGATGAAGAGAGGGGGAAGAGGGGAAGACAGGGAAAGGGGAACGGTATTGCCGCACCCCTTCCGCCGCCTCAGCTCAACATGGACATCCCGAAGAAGAGCAAAAGGTCTGCACAGTATGCAGATCCTTCCTCGCCGCCTCAGCTCAACACGGACACCCCGAAGAAGGACAGGAAAGGGTACGTACAGTATACGCCCCCTTCCTCGCCGCAACGGTTCATAACGACGACGGCGGCGGGGGTATCATACGCCTCACCCGTCCCCCTTGCCTTTGCGGTGGAGGTTGACGATAGCCTCCAAGACATCCCGCTCGACCTCTTGGAAGCCCTGCAACGGGACTATCCAGCCATTGACGTTTCAAAGGAGATTGACCGGGCTAGGGAGTGGGCTAGGAGCCATACGTCACCCGAGAAGCCTTTACGCAACGCATGGCGTTTCATCACGGCATGGCTGAGGAATGCCGTTGCAGCGGCGACAGCAACGACAGACGCAGTGGCGGCAACCGCTGTCAGGGAAAAAGAAAAAGGGGCGGCATTTCAAACATACCCCAAAACAGCCCACAGACTGACCGATTGGGCGTCTGAAAAGAAAAACATGAACCACGGTAAGGGGCAGGTCACAAACACCCCTGAAAGGGCATGTTCATGGGCACAGCCACAGAAGGAGACGGCGGCGGTAGTGGCGGCGGGGGCGGTGCTATCCCCTACCCCTGAACAGCTTGAAGAGAACGCACAACGCGGTCTTGCTTTCCTTGTCCGCTGGAAGAAGGAGCACGGCTATGCATTCGCGTAACGATGTTCCCCAGCACCACAACAGCGGTGGCGGCGGTGGTGGCGTGGGAGAAGGCTATGTTCCCTTTTCCTCCTCTGGTGGAGCAAGACCCCTGCCTTACCCTTTCGGGCATTGTGGAAAAAATAGTAGGTGTTGCAGACGCGACGGCGGGAATGTAGGCAACGGCAATATTGAAGACCTCATAAAAAGGGCCGTACAGGAGGCGTTGAAAGCGACAACAACAGCTGCAAGGACGCCACCGCCCTCACACCTTGCTAACACCCCCAACAGTATTGGGTATTCCCCTGCTATCGCCGTTGAGCCTGGTGCCCCCCGCCCCTCCCCAACAGAACAGCGTCTTGCCGACGAACTCGCGCAAGGTTTGAAACGGAAACGAGGGGAGAGGCGCACAGGAGGCCAAGGACGCCGCTCTCTTGAGATTCTCATGAAAGTTCTTGGGGATGAGAAGGCCGTCTTGTCCCTGATTCAACTGAAAGGCGGAACGATCTTTTCCGTTCCACTAGGGAAAAACGAACAAGGACGCAAGACTGTGCGCCAGCTTGAGGAGGCGCTAGGAAAGGAGCCCGCGCAAAAGTTCATTGCCTTTGCGGGAGGGACAGACCTCTACATCCCCCGCGCCGCCTACCTTGAAGTTGACAGGCGAAACCGGGAGATATGCCTTGAACGGGACAGAATAGCAAAAGAACATCCTGACATGCCCGAACGAAAGATTGTCGAGACACTGGCGTTGAAATACCATAGATCGGACGGCTCCATATGGAGAACGCTAAAGCGGTACTACGAATTTGTTGAACGGGACGATACCGCCCCCACCAACAACAGAGGCACAGACAGCGGCGGCAGCGGGGATAGTGTGTAGGAGAATCGGGAGCGGCCTCAAACCGGGCATTGCGCCATGTTTCAACGCCTCTGTTGGCGGTCGGGTTCGATTCCCTTTGCAAAGGGGAGGCGGCGGATAGTATCCACACTATGAACCAATCAGATTGGCTACAGGAGGGTTTCGGGGAGGGGGTATGCACAGTGTAGACGCCCTTTCCTCTGACTACCAATTTGCTAGTTTGGTTGATTTTATGGGAAAAATGTGAAGGAGCATACGTTATCATGACGCTCCGCATTTCCCCCCATGCCGGGGCTGGCCTCACTGGTCACAGGAGCGAAGAAAAGGAGGAGAGGAGACGTTGACCGCTTCTTTCTCCTCCTGTACACAAAATCCGTCCTTGCCCCTTCTCGTGCCGCTCTCTGACGAGGCATGGTGCGAAGGGGGTGCACATGACGAAACAGCTCCTCGCTGTCATTCTGATTGGCTTGTGTTTCTTGCTTATCGGCTAACGATACTGTAGCCCCCTGCAAAAACAAAAGTGCCGTCAGACAGTCGGAAGCTGTGACGGCACATTTGCAGGTTGTCTGCTTAGATGCATAAACCGCGCGGTCAGGGACAAGGCACAACAAGCACCATGCCCAAGCCGGGGGAGTGTTCGCGCACTTCCTCGGCTCCTTTTTTGTATGATATGTCACACAGAAAGACAAGAGGTTGTTGGACGTTATACCGTTATGGTCTTGATCTTCAAATGCTCATAGACCGTCTGCCTTGATACGCCATACTCACGCGCCAGCCTAGCCACCTTTTCACCGTTCTCTTCAACACGCTTTCGGAGTTCCGCCACCTGTTCAGGGGCAAGGCTAGGCTTGCGGCCTTTGTACTTCCCTGCGGCCTTGGCAATGGCAATTCCTTCCCTCTGCCTCTCTCGAATCATGGCGCGTTCAAACTCCGCTACTGAGCCGATGAGTTGAAGCTGTAGGCGTTGGAAAGGGTTTTCCTTGTCGGGGGTGAAGGTCAGGTTTTCCTTGTGGAACTTTACAGACACGCCGCGCCCGGTAAGGTCTGAGAGAAGGGAAAGAAGATCCTGCATGTTTCGCGCAAGGCGGTCTATGCTGTGGACATGAAGGGTATCACCATCCCTCAACACTTCAAGGCAACGCTCCAAGGCGGGGCGGTGTACGTCCTTCCCACTGGCCTTGTCCTCAAACACCTTGCTGATGTTCAAACCTTCAAAGGTAGATTCCTGCCGTGCCGTGTTCTGGTCAACCCCGCTGACTCGGATATAGCCTATGTCCATTTTCTTGCACTCCCCCTTTTCCGTCAATCTCTCAAAGTGTCAAGATAGACTCTATGACTTTCAAAAAGAAGTGTCAAGAAATACCAAAACAGACTCTATACTGACGTAAAAAGTGTCAACCTATTTTGTCAGTTTGGAGTATACTCTATATTGACATTTAAAATGGTTGACGAAAGGAGAAATACCAGAAAGAATCTCTCATAACACTGTTACACAGCTAATACTCTTTGGAACAGAACGCTTATATTTTCGTGTAATTATGGAGAATTCTTTTTTCTCCCGCCCTCGGCACCACTTTTTAAAGCCGTTGCAGTAACATACTGCGACGGCTTTTCTTTTTTGTTTCGAGCCGTTGCCAAAAGGGGCGAAAAAGCCCCATTTGGGCCGGAGTGTGCCAAACCGTGCCGATGTGCCGGGGCGTTCACGCCGAAAACCGACAAAGCCCTATGCCTCGCAAGACACAGACAAACGACTCTCCCGCCCTCGGCTCCCCCATCCCGCGAGACGGCCTATCCTTCATCGTCAGGCGTGCTCCTTCCCTTTTCGATACATATGCCCGGAGCTGTATCGCAAGCAAGGCAAGGCGAAACTCCACCGGAGCCTCCAAACGCCCAGAGCGCCAGGCCAGCGGCCCCGGTTCGATGCCGCTAGCCCAAGCCGCCATTCTGGATGCCGTATAAGAATGCTCTTTATGGATACCTTAGCCCATCCAATAACGAATCAGCGCTATAGTCCCCATACCCACGGCAAGTGCACTGAAAAGGCTTCCTTTTTTATACCAACAAACCGTCAGCGTAGGAAAGGATGCGATAAAAAAGAGGTTATCGAATGACAGTTCAAGATTGCCGCCTACAAGCACCAAATCCGGCATAACCAGCGCGGCAAGCACGGAGACAGGCACAAAAGACAGCCAGCGCGCCAGCAATGGAGGAAGCTCTCGTCCCGCCAGCAACGTAACGGGAACGACGCGCGGAACAAGGGTCGCAAGGCACATGCCGAAGATACAGAGCAGAATATCCGTATTCATATTTTGCTCCTACAAAGGAAACAGCGATCGCGGTATGTGAGAAACAAAGCCCCGAGAGAGGAAGTTACTACACTGGCAACAATGACATTCCACCGGCCTATGCCGCACAAGGCAAGAATTACGGATAACAGTGCCGAAAGGATAGCCGCCGCCGTGTATACATGATCCTTGCATTGGGGAACCAGCAGGGCGAGAAACATGGCGGGAAGCGCATAATCAAGCCCAAAGAGTTTGGGATCGGGCAGGAAATCTCCCGCTACGGCCCCTATGAACGTGCCGAGAATCCATCCGCCGTGCGCCGTGAAGTTGACGGCATAAACTGCCGGCAACCTTGCCTCCTCCCCTTTGGCCATGGCCATGCTGTGCGTGGCGAAGACCTCATCCGTGAGCCCCCAGCCAATAATGAATTGCTGTATCCGGGTAAACGGAGCAAACCACGGGGCCACTGCGGCCGACATGAGGACATGGCGCAGGTTGACGACAAGCGTAGTGAACACGATGGAAAAGACAGAGGCCCCCATCCCCCACAGGCCCACCGAGATAAACTGCCCCGCGCCCGCGTATACGAGCAAAGAAAACAAAACGGCATACACGGCGGGTATGCCGTTTTGGACAGCGAGGACACCGTATGCGAAACCGAGTGGAATGTACCCCAGAAAAATAGGGAAACCATGCCGCATCCCTGACAAGATGGAACCGGCGGGAATACTTCCTGCCTTGACAATCATACATTCTGTGGTGTCGGACATAGCAGTAGCTTATGAATAGTGGTTACAGATCCAAAAGAATCAGTATGGCTGAATGCCTGAAAGGGGCTGCAAGCGTACTTTCAGCATAAAAAAAGCTGTATCTTCACCATGCTGTGAGATGGAACAAGCACATCCTATGACAGAGCGAAAGAAAAACTTTCCTGCCCAGAGGATGATGCAAGGGGGAACGCCGTTCGGGGAAGGAAGGGGGCATTAGCCCCCCTCAAAATCAGGCGGAAACCTGTTCAGGCTGCCCTTGCGCCTGCTTATCGGCCAGCTTTTCCTCGTCGGAGAGCCGGGTCATGTTGATGTTGAATATGGAATAGACCAAGGATACGCACGGCGCGAGGAACATGAGGAAACAGTACGGGGCATAATCCGTGAACCCAATACCCAGCATCCCCATGGAGAACAGCGCGTTCGAGCTCCAAGGGACGAGGGGGGTCGCAAGCGTCCCGACATCCTCCGTAACGCGGGAGCAGTTTTCGGGCCGATAACCTTGCCTGCGGAACAGCGGAGTCATGATCGTCCCTGTCATGAGCAGGCTGAAGTAAGACGACGCCGTCAGCAGAACCGTGCTGAAACCGATAACAATCGTTGACAGGACGAGAGAAAACGCGCTCTTGGCATGGCGGGAAACGGGCTCAAGGATCGTATCTATCACCCCAAGGCAGCGTAACATCCCGCCAAGCCCGCAAGCGAAAATCACGAGCGCCGAAACTTCAAGCATGCTTGTCACGCCGCCACGGTTCATCAGCTTCATGAGCAAAGGATTGTCAAACGTCTTTTCGTAGCCGCTCCACATGGCGTTGAACGATGCCGTCAAATCCACGCCGGCGTATCCGACAGCGACGACAACACCCAGCACCGAGCCGCTGATGATGGCCAAAATGGGGTTTGTCTGGCGCAGCAGGAGGTAAAACACGAGGATCATGGGGATGGCGGGGATGAAACCAAGCCGGAAGTTGGCCGTAATGTCGTCAAGGAGCTGATTGAGGATGCTGGCGTCGCCGGTGCCCGCATCGTGATGGAACCCCATGAAGAGATAAATGGTCAACGTAATGATGAATGCGGGAGTCAGCGTATTGACCATATGCCGGACATGCGTGAGCAAGGGGACTTCGTTAACGGCCGCGGCCATGTTGGTCGTATCCGAAAGCGGGGACATCTTGTCGCCAAGGAAGGCGCCGCTGATGACCGTTGCGGCGGTAATACCGGGGTCGAAGCCAAGCCCCGCGCCTATCCCCATCAGGGCGAGGCCGACGGTCCCGATCGTGCCGTACGAAGTCCCCGTAAACACGGAGGTCATGGAACACAGAATGAAGCTGGTCGCCAGAAAGAATTCCGGGGTGATGATCTTCAGGCCGATATAGATCATCACGGCGACGGTGCCCGCCGAAATCCAGGCGCCGATCAGGGCCCCTACGGACATCATGATCAGCACGGCCCCCATGGCCCGCGCGATGAATTCGTAAGCCCCCGCTTCCAGCTCGGCATACGAGAATCCCAGATACCAGCCGAACCCCGCGCAAACGACCCAGCAGCACAGCATGAGCATCTGAAGCTTAAGGCCATAAAACATCATTCCACTTGCGATGATGGCGACGACGACGGTCAAAATGAAAACGGCAAAGCCGAATGTCAGTTCCTTGCGGACAGGCTTCAATGGTGTCGTGGTCATGACGCTTTCTCCTGTACGTTATAAGGGAGGGAGAAGAGGCTAGATAAGGCTTTCCTGAATGGCCTCCGAAAAATCGCGGATGATATCCTCGGGTGATTCAATCCCCACGGACACCCTGATTGTTCCATAATGGATACCCAGCGCCGCCCGCTCCTCAGGGGTGAGGCTGCTGTGCGACTGCGTGGCGGGGTGTGCGACGGTCGTTCTAAAGCCGCCAAGCGTATTGGCAAAACCGACCATCTTCAGCGCGGCCATGAAGCGATCTATCCGCTCGGGATCTTCAGGCAGGCTGAAACTCAGCATGGCGCCGTAGGCTTCGGGCCTGAACAGGCGCAGGGCGAGCTCGCGGTGGGGGTGGCTTTCAAGGCTTGGGTGATAGACCTTTTCGACGAGGGGGTTGGCTTCAAGGGCGGCGGCAAGCTGGATGGCGTTCCTGTTCTGCTTCTCCAAGCGAAGCTCGAAGCTGCGCGTCCCCCGCAGGATCAGCCAGCTGACAAAGGGGGCAAGGCTGCCGCCGATGAGGGTGCTCAAGAACCTGGCCCGCTCAATGGTTTCCTTGTCGGCGATTATGGCGCCGCCGATGGCATCGAAATGCCCATTGATATACTTGGTCAGGCTGTGCACCACAACATCCGCGCCGAGCGTCAACGGCTTTACGACGTAGGGCGACGAATAGGTGTTGTCGATCACCAGCTTGGCCCCGGCTGCGTGGGCCATGTCCGCGGCGCCCCGGACGTCGAGCAGCATGGTCAGGGGGTTTGCGATGACTTCACCATAAAAAAGGCGGGTGTTCGGACGGATGGCCCGCGAAACGGCTTCCTTGTCGTTCAAGTCGACAAAGGTCGTTTCCACACCATACTGGGGCAACAACGTCTTCAGCATCTGGTACGTCTCGCCGTAAATATTGGTATTGGCGAGAATGTGATCTCCCCCCTTCACCAGTGTAATGAGCGCGGTAAAAATAGCGAACATGCCGGAAGAGACGACCCACGCCGCTTCGCCCTGCTCCATCCTGGCGAGCACTTCATTGAGGCTGGTGAAGTTGGGATGGTTGATCCTGCCGTAAAGATAGCCCTTCTTCTTTCTGCCCTCCGCGAAGGCATGAACATCCGGATACGTATATGAAGAGGTTTGGTAGATCGGAAAAGATTCGGGATAGGCATCACCCCAGTCGATGTGATCTCCCAAATAAAGCTGTTGTGTCTCGGGGCTACATGCAGAAAGATTCTTCGTGTCCATACCTGTATCCTGTTGTTAAAAAGTAATTTGTGATACAGCGGAACAAGCAATGTGTATGCCATTAGAAATATAATTTTATTTCAGTAAAATACGTATAGCCTATACATCGAAAAACAGGCAAAACAGGTTAAAAAGATATCTTTTTAACCTGTTTTGCCTGTTTATAGCGAGCATCGGACGCTCTCTATGAAAAATCAAAGCGGTGCCATAAAATCAAAAACAACATGATGTTCCATATATCAGGGCAGAGAATGAATACAGGAAACGCCTATTTTTCAAAAGATACCGGAAATCGCCCTGGACACTATCGTCTCTTTGCTAAAAAAAGAGCAAATAAAAAATTCTCCGCGAATGCCTCGCAGCTCCGCCTACAGCAAACCGGATTCCCGGAGGCGCTGCTCGCCCGCACGCGTCACACGGGTTCCGGCCCGCCCTCTTCCACAGTGGGCCAGCCCCGCCGCAGCCAGTTTCTGGAGACGGGAACGGACCTCCCCTTCCGAGAGGCGTACGCCATAGGCGGGCAATTGCTGGGAGATCTCTTTTCTGCCGATATGCCTCCCTTTCTCTCTTCCTTGATAAAGCAACAAAAGGATAGAGAGCATTTCCTCATCTTCACTCTGGAAAATCCCCTTCTCCTGCTGAAAAGAAAGGGGCTTCTTCATCTTTTTTGCAAAATGCTGCGGAAGATCGGCACAGGTAATAAGACGGTTTTCCGACATATAGCCAATATAGGCACTCACATTTTGCAGTTCCCTGATATTCCCCGGCCAATCATACTCCAGCAAAACATCGGCGGCCTCCTTGGACAACTCATACCGCAATCCGTATCCCTGCAAAAAATGATGCAGGAGCAAGAGGATATCGTCCCCACGTTCGCGCAATGCCGGAATTTTCAAAGAAAGCACGTTGAGCCGGTAAAAGAGATCCATCCTGAACGTATGTTCACGGACAAGCCCGGGGATATTCTTGTTCGATGCCGAGATAATACGGATATCAACAGGTATGACTTCCTGGCCGCCTACCCGCACAATTTCCTTCTCTTGGAGGACCCGCAGCAGTTTTGTCTGCATATTGGGTGAGATATCCCCAAGCTCGTCCAAAAAGACAGTCCCTCCGTTGGCCAATTCAAAAAGCCCGGGCTTCCCGCCCTTACGGGCTCCGGTAAACGCCCCCTCTTCATATCCAAAGAGCTCGCTCTCGATGAGCGTATCCGGTATTGAAGCACAGTTGAACGCGATAAAGGGGGATTCATGGCGAAAAGAGGCGTTATGGATGGCCTGCGCAAAAATTTCTTTCCCGACGCCGCTCTCCCCTTCAATAAGGATGGCTCCATCCCCTTTAGCCATCTTTTCCGCCAAATTCCGGCATTGCCGCAAGACCGGGCTTTTTCCAAGGATATCATCAAAGCTGTTTTTAGCGATATACCCGCCGCCTTTGCTGCTTTGGCGGATCTTCTTTTCCAAACGCCGTATGGCGGAAAACTCCTTATAGCGGATAACGCCGCCGGAATAATGGCCCTCAATATATAACGGATATGCATTCACTATATAATCAGTATGGTTGATTGACTGTACGTCATCGCAGAGATCTTCCGGGTTCTCGACCGTAAGCGAAATTTCGGAGAAACACTCTGAAAGCGTCATCATTTTGGCTTTCCATATCGGGATGCCGAATATCTTTTCGGCAACTTCATTAAAGAGAATGATATGCTGCCCCTCATCATAGGCGATAACCCCTTCATCGATGACTTCAATGATCTTCTCCAAATGATTCCGGCTCTTAAGGATCGAGGCGATAACATCCAGAAGCTGCGGATTCCTTGGGATATAATCGTTTGTCCTGTTAAATACGATGTCCCGAAGCGTTTTATTGTTGACGAGTTCAAGTTTCGTCAAGATGTTGATGATCATGTAAGGATCAATGACCCGTCCGCCGATATTGACAATCCTTTTTATGGAAGGAGGAACCAAAGCCTCCTCATCCGGCGTCACGGCAATATCGACATCGTAATTATACACCATATTCGGATAGTATGGTATGAATTCCAAATGCCTGATCCCGACCTCATACAACAGGTTGATAGTATCATACGTGCTTTGTACCGTATCATTGATGAGGAGGACACGGGATTTTTCCGGAATGGACAAGAGTTTTTCGAATCCGCTCTTGCCTATCGTCATTTTCATGGAAAGCATTTCGATATCATCATGAATATAATTGTGTATGATCTTTCCTACAGCGGCGTCTCCAAGCAAGACAAGATCCGATTGGATATTTGAGTATATCGTTTTCTCTAAAGAGAGCGCATGGATATCAACGTATTCACCTATAAGCGCATAAAGCTGCTTTTGTATAAAAAGAGCCGTTTTTTCGAATAAACATACGATGGCTATTTTTTTCATATCAATATCCACTCGTTATAAGGATACCTATACAGCAAGAGCATGCCCCCTTTCATTTCGGGGGACCTTCCCCACATACGCATTACCTTATGCAAAAAGATACGCCAGCATATCGCTTGTATGCAAAGAATATATCCTGATTTTCAAGCCAGATGGCCTCTGGAAATGTCCATTTCTAAAATACTATCGCCTTATGCCCGCTAAAGGAAGCCTCTTGCAGATCAGCCGTTGCAGCACGTTCCATGATTGCGGATTACGGCATGGTGTGCAATCCGCCTCGCGGGTTCCCTGATAGGTGGCGTCGTGTTTTACGCGGCGATCATCCCTGTATTTCAGGAAAGGCATCCGGAATAACCAAGACTCCCGCCGCTCCTGCCTGCGGGGTAATGTCCTCTTCGAGAGGGATGCCCTGTCTAGCTCCTCCTCAGCTGTTCTCTATCTCCATAAATAAAAAAGAGTTGCGGCCTCATTCCACAACTCTTTTCCAATCCCATTCCGGATGCCACAGGCATTGACGGAGCAATACCGCCACATCACGGCCGGTTTCCTTTATCATGTTCCAGCCAGTAGTGCAGTGCCGCGCAAATGGAATCCATATCCACAGGCTTGTTAAAATGCGTGTTCATGCCGCACTGCAGGGATCGTTGGATGTCGTCCGCAAAGGCGTTCGCGGACAGGGCGAAAATCGGAATACGCCGCGCGTCTTCCCTTGTCATGCCGCGTATGCGCCGTGTGGCTTCAAGCCCGTCCATGACCGGCATACGGACATCCATCAGGATAGCGGCGTATTCCCCCGGTTCGGATTCCGCAAAGCGCTCCGCCGCAACCTTGCCGTTCTCGGCCCAGACGACGGAGAGATTCCTTGACTCCAGAAGCGTTTTGAGGATCTCGGCATTCAGCTCGTTATCTTCGGCAATCAGGAGCTTTTCACGGTTAAAACGGATTTCCTCCGGCATGGCCGGAACATCAAAGGCGCGCCTATGATGGGTCACCATCAAGAGCATATCACGCAGATGCTCCCGCAATATGGGCTTGTTGATGAAATAATCCACGCCGGCGCTACGGGCAGGGGCTTCCATCTCCCTCCAATCACAGGCCGACATGACTATGGGGGTCGTGGCCTTTCCAACTATTTCCCTGATATGCCGGACCGTTTCCATATCGTCCATGCCCGGCGTTTCCCAATCGATCAGGATCATGCCATAATCCCGTCGCCTCTCCCTGGCTTGCCGCACACAGACGACGCCCTCTTCGCCGGAAAGCACGAAGGCCGCTTCAACCGCCATACGGCGCAGCAGTACCGCCGTATGCTCACAGGCAGCCCTGTCATCGCCTATGACCAGCACGCGCACGCTCTCGGATTGTTCCAAGGCGTCCTTATCCCATCCGTACAGCGCCCCCTCGAACAGCCCGAGCGGTATGTCCACGAAAAAAGACGCCCCCTTTCCTTGCTCGCTCTCCACGCGAATGGTCCCGTCCATCAGCTGGACGAAACTCCTGACAATGGCCAGGCCAAGCCCTGATCCCGAAAGGCCCCGCTGATCCGTCATCTCCTGCTCGAACGGCTGGAACATCCTTTCCTGAAAGCTCTTGCTCATGCCGATCCCATTATCGGAAATGACGAACCGTACGAGTTCCCGATGCCCGACTTTTTGGACTGGCGTGATGTTGAATTCGATCCTGCCCTTTTCGGGCGCAAACTTCAGGGCGTTGGACAGCAAGTTCATCAAGACTTGCTTGATGCGCAGGGGATCGCCGACATAGATCTTCCCAAGGAGCGGAGAGGCAAACAGGTTGAACGTTATGCCCTTCGCCACCGCGCTGCCGTATGTGAACGAGCTGACGGAGCTGACGAGTTCACCAAAATCAAACGGTTCGGAAGCCAGGCTCATCTTGCCGCTTTCGATCTTGGCGACGTCCAAGACGTCATTGATGAGCGACAGCAGGAAACGGGACGACAAGGCGATATTGTTCAGGCACTCGCTGAGCCGTTCGGGGTTGCCCACGTTCATGCCCGCAATGGCCGTCATACCGATGATCGCGTTCATCGGCGTTCTGATGTCGTGCGACATCCGGGAAAGGAACTCGCTTTTGGCATGGTTGGCCTGTTCGGCGGCAACGAGCGCCATACGCAACGTAGCCTTCTGGCGTTCCTCTTCCTCAATGTCTTTGGCGCAAAAGAGGAGCACCCGCCTTACGGGGTCAAAAAGATACGCCCGCAAGCAATGCCACCGGGCTTGCCCATTGCCCATGAGCACACGATACTTGAGTTCATGGGACAACCCCGGCGTGCCGTTTTCCCAGGCAAGGCGTTCCGGTTTGAAAAAGGCCCGATAGGCCTCCACATCATCAGGATGGACGACCGTTTCGCTCCGGAGCCGCACCAGCTCGCTGAAAACGCCCTGCATCCCGCTTCCGGTCATGCTGTTCCGGCCCGAAAAAAAGTACTCGTACCTGTCCGCCGGGATGTCGACCAACAAGATCCATTCGTAGTCGTGATTGACCGTGAACCTGCAAACATCTTGGATGCTTTTGGTCTTTTCCTCCATGTTTTTCAGGTCGGTGCAGTCCGAGACGTAGCCGTACACGATGGTCCCATCCACTGTTTCGACAAACGAGCACTGCGTGAGGAGCCAGCGCACCTTGCCGTCCCGCCTGATGACTTTCATCTCGAAGCCGACCGAGGACTTTCCGTCTTCATAGGCCGCCCTGATCAAGTCGTTAAAGCGTTGGAGGTGGTCGGGGTGAATAAGCTCGCTCCCCCTGATATCCAGATCCGTCTTCATCTGGTCCTGCGTATACCCGTGCATCGCGCAAAACCCTTCCGAAGCGTAAAAAAACGAGAAGTGCTCGTCCATGACGAACTGAAAAATACCTATGGGAGCGTCGCTTTTCAGGAATTCGAGCATTTCCTTATCCCGGTACGTGGACGTCACGTCATGAATCCGGGACAACTCGAGCGTATCCGATTTGGCATGAAACCGGCTGATCCCATCGACTTCATAAAAACGCCCTTCCCGCGTGAACAGCACAGGGGCCTTGCCGCTCCTGTTGAACCGTGGGCGCCGGGAAACGGATAGGAGAGACGCGAGGGGTTTACCTATGCAGACATCTTCGGCTTTCCCCACAATATCCAGCGTGTGCCCGTTCGCAAACACGAAACACCCATCCTCGTCCGTGATCACCATCGGGACATCGGCCATATCCACAACGAGCTTGAGAGCATCCAGCGAGGAATCATGCGGCGAAAGCTTCATTTGCCTACCCACTCCGACAGGAGGATCCGCTCCCCTCATAGGGACAGCGCTGCATCAATACAAAAGGGACAGCCAGCCTTTTGTCCCTTTCTCAATTCCTTTCCCCACACCTCATTTTTCCTTGCGAAAGGAACCCCCACCACCCTTCGCACAAGAAGGCATTCACCCCTTTTGCCGGGCTGTCATCCCCTTTTCCTATGGCAGGATGCCGCGATCATGGCGTACAGCCTGTCCGGGTCGAACGGCTTTGAAATATGCCCGTTCATCCCCGATGCCTCGGCCTTGATGACGTCGTCCGAGAACACGTTGGCGGTCATCGCCAGAATGATTGCAGTCTTCGCGTCATCCCTGCGCAAGGAACGGAGCGCGGCAGTCGCCGTGTATCCGTCCATGACGGGCATCTGGATATCCATGAGGACAAGCTGATAATACCCTTCCTCCGACCGGGCAAAGATGTCGAGCGCTTGTTCCCCGTTGTCGGCGACGTCAACGGACGCCCCTTCCATCAGGAGGAGTTCTTTAGCTATTTCTTGATTGATTTCATTGTCTTCCACAAGCAAGACATGCAATCCGTCCAAGCGTTGCTCCTCGAGCCTGAGCACAGCCGAGGCATGTCCACATCCCCGATCCTCCGCAAAATTTCGCAACAGGTGCACCATGTTGGATTTGAAAAGCGGCTTCATGATGAAGACGTCCACACCCGCGGCGAGGAAATCCGCCCCCACATCCGAACAGTCATAGCCCGACAGCATGATGATGGGGAGATCCGGCCCGACCCTGCGGCGGATTTCCCGGGCCGTGTCGAGCCCGTCCATATCCGGCATTCTCCAGTCTAGGATGACCGCGAAGTAATCGTCCCTTTCCTCATGGGCGCGCACAATCTCGGCGACGGCTTCTTGCCCGCTCAAGACCCAAAAAGCCCGCATCCCTACTTCCTTGAGCAACAGGCTCGCGTATTCGCAGACATCCCGTTCGTCATCCACCACAAGAACGGGAAGATTAGTCAAAACAGGGTGTTCCCCTTCTTCGGCATCCCGGAATTTCAGCGCAACGCTCACCGTAAACCGGCTCCCTTTCCCCAGCGTGCTGTCCACGGTGATCTCGCCGTTCATCATATGGATGATGTTCTGGCTGATCGCCATGCCAAGGCCCGTTCCCTGGATTTTGCTGATCCGGGAATCCTCGGCCCGGGAAAACGGTTCAAAGATGCGCCCGACGAACTCCTCGGACATGCCGATCCCGTCGTCTTCAAACGTAAAGTAAAAGACGCTGGCCCCTTCGGCATGGGTAGGCTTTTCCTCAATGCTGAAATGCAGATGCCCGCCCGCCGGCGTGTATTTCACGGCGTTCGACAAGATGTTCACCAAAACCTGCTGGAGGCGGCTCTCATCCCCATACAGGTCCTCGTGCCCCACCTTGCTGATGTTCATGGTCAGGTGATGCCCCTTTTCAATGATCATCGGCCTGCACACGTCGAACACGTTCTGCACCAGACCGGGAAGGCTGAAATCGTTCGCCCGCACATCCAAGCGTCCGCTCTCGATTTTGGACATATCCAAAACTTCGTTGATCAGATTGAGCAGATGCTTGCTGGATGTATTGATCTTCTTGAGGCAGTCCCGCACTCTCGGAGTGTCCTCGATATGGGCGCCCGCAATCGCCGTCATCCCCACAATGGCGTTCATGGGGGTCCGGATGTCGTGGGACATCCGGGAAAGGAATTCCGTCTTTCCCTGGTTGGCGTGCTTCGCCACCCGATAGGCGTCTTCCAGCGCCTGCTGCTGGAGCCGCTGCCGCTCGACCGCTTCCGTCACGTCAATGCCCAAGCTATAGTAGGACGGTATCCCATCCTCGCTGTCCTTCCCGTCCATATAGCTGAACGTGATGGTCAAGTGACGGATTTCTCCAGACCGGGTCACGATCCGGCCCTGCATGATGCTGCTCCGCCCCGTTTCCTTCGCCTCATGCATCGCCGCCGCAGCCTGCTCCATATCCTCCGGATGAACATACAGGCACTGGCTCTGCAGCTCTTCTTTAAACTGCTCTTCCGTGTAGCCGATAATCGACAGGAATTCCGAACCATACCAGAGGATTGTGCGTTCATCGCGCGCGTCGAGCCGGGCAATGCCTCCCGGAAGGCTCCGCAGCATCGCCGCCTGCTGTTTTTCCTGCTTATCCAGCTTGTTCTTGTATTTGGAGACATCAAAAACGAACTCGATTCTGGATTCCCGCCCATCCCACAGTATCTTCCGATCTTTCAGGAGATACGTTTTCCCCAGCTGCTCGTTATAATGTTCCCACTCATGAAATCCAGAATCTTTCAGGTATTTGTTGGTACAAAAAGGACAAGGCGCATTTCTTCCGTGGAATATCTCATAGCAAAGGCGTTTTTTTCCAGAAAAGAATTCTTCCCGAGAAAGATGGAACATATCAAGGCCTGCTCGGTTCACATACAGCAATTCATAATTGTTCAGATCGCTGACATAAACCATATCGTCATATTCTTCGAGTATCCAGTTCCATTCCATATTTCTCTACCTTCAGGATCACTATGGATCGTACAACGGATCAAAAATGATAATAGAAAAACTGAGTTATCGGCTCAAGAGGTGCTTCTGCAATCTTTTTTAGCGAATCCCGATACGGAAATGCCGTAATACAATATCAGGAAGCCCTCCCAGCAGAATGGAGAGCCTTTCCAGCATACGTCCTTAACATTTTACACTGAAATATTTCATATAATATTTTATAGGCTCCATTTAATGTGACACGTATTATAAACCTATTCAAGATGTTTTTACAGCGAAATAAAACCGTATATACCTGTATCAACACATTAAAAACAGAGGAACAAGAAGGAAACATGAAAAAGACGCGTTATAAAGAACAAAAGCTATCATAAAAAACGAAATATCTGTTGTGTTACGCAACTCGTGCTTTAAAAAGAGATCAATGCAGAAAAGAAAAAACGGCGCAACCTCCCCGGTGCCTTCCATTTGGCCGGGGCATTTCCTCGCCGCATGGGAATGGCGTTACCGGAAAAGCGCGTCATCTCGCCGTGAGTGCCATTCATGAAAAAGGCGAACCAAGAAAAGGTCGCCCCATCGGACATAAAAAAGGCATCCTAAAGGATGCCTCCGTCTTGGGGCAGATTGCCTTTGAAGTGTTGCGCCTTTCAAAGGGCCATCCTGCCGAAATAGCGTTTTTGCCGAATCCACGCCGCGTTGCGGCGTACCGGATATACGTTCGGCGTCAAGGCCTTTCAAAATAGGGAAGGCCTAATACCTGTCATCTTCAAGCGAAACGACGACGTCCATGTTTTGCTCGATCCACTGTTTGATCCGCTCATGGGCCGCTTTCCGGTGGGATCGTTTTTCCTTGAGCATTTCGCGATCAGCCTCCACGAGGATGGCCGAGGCGGGGATATCGGCGGATTCGGCACAAGCCAGCCCAAAAGAAACCAGTGCTGGCATCTGATCGGAACAGGCGTTGTGCCGATCAAAGTTCTGCCGCAGCTTGGCAAGGATCTCCTCGCCAGCCTCACGGGGGCATGAGGGCAACAGGATAACGATCTCGTCCCCGCCCATCCGGGCCACGCAATCCGATGTACGCACGCTTTCCTTGCACAAGACCGCCACGGTCTGGAGCAGCTTGTCCCCGACAAGATGCCCCATATAATCGTTCGCCAGCTTCAATCCGTTGACGTCACAGGAGATCACGCACAACGGGCGGATCCCTTTGTTCTCGATGTTCGCCAGCTTGATATCAAAGTAGGTCCGGCTGTGCAGGCCCGTCAGCGCATCGTTCTGGGCGAGCTTTTCGAAATAATCCCTGTCCGCCTGGGAAGCCGTGATGTTGGTGTGCAAGCCGACGATGCGGGTGGCCCGCCCCTTTGCGTCGCGGTGCGTCACGTAACCCCGCCCGAGGATCCAGGCATAGCTCCCGTCCAGGCGCTTCAAACGGTACGTGCACTCGAACGTGTCGCCGTATTTCGGGGAATCCGCCAGCTTACGCTGCGGTTCCACGATTTTTTTGAGATCGTCCGGATGGATCTTCTCTTTCCACGTTTCGAGGCGTCCGGGGAACTGTTCCGCCGTATACCCGAGCATGGAAAGCCAGCGCGGGCTGTAATACACTTCGTCCGTAATGGGGTTCCAGTCCCACAGGCCGTCCCCGGCTGCATTGAGCGCGGAAAGCAGGCTGCCGTTTTCCGGCGTCCGTTGTTCGTGGCGTTCCTCAACAAACCCAAAAGGCTGCCAGGTGCCCGACATGCTGACGGCGCGACCATCCGCATCCCGGCTCAGGATGGAGCCCCGCACCCATATTTTGACATACGAGCCGTCTTCCTTGCGGACCCGCAGATCATCCGTAAGCTCGTCTCCGAACAACGGCTGTTCGATGATGAGCTGATAGCGGCAATCGTTGCCTTCTTCGGGGTGGAGACGCTCTTTCCATTCATCAAGGTTGAACACACGCGGTATGGCCTCGGCATACCCGAGCAGGCGGGAGCCGTTGGCGTCGACCCACAGCGTCCTCTTTTCCAGCGAACAGTTCCAGAAACAGATCTGTGCCTGCCCTTTGGACACGGTGCTCACCGGAGGCAGATAGGCCATCGTGCCGGGAGCGATCTCAAATTGTCCGGTGATGCGGATCGCCCGGCCTTCGGCGTCCCTTTCCAATACAAACAGCCGTTCTCGGACAAAAAAGTTCTCGACCGGATACGCCGTCTCCAGAAAGCCCCTGTCCCCGCCGATAACGCCTTCACGCAGCTCGCAAAGCGACTGCAGGCAACCTTCCGGGATATGTTCAAAAAACGCCGCCATTGTGGCGGGGCTTTCCCCCTCGGACAAGCCAAAGGCCAACCTGGTTCCCTTGCTGAAGAAAAGCCGATCCGAAGGGATATGCCATTCCCAAAGTTTTTCAGTGGAATCGAGAGGAATTGAAGGGGAAAAGGCAATAGGGTCGGTCTGGATCATGTGCGTTCTCTCTAGAATGACAAACTGGACTTGAAAAACACACCGTCAGAGCGTGCCCCTGTGTGATATTCCTGCGGCATCCCGGGGCTTCTCCCGCAATCAGACGAAACGCCGCAAGCGGAAACAGAGCCGATCAAGACCAGCCTGGAAGGATTTCTCCCGTTTTTCATGTGCCGTCTTGCGGCATCATATAGAAAAGAAGGAAAAGCCGATAGTCCTTTCTTTGAGGCATCTTTTGTTAGTCATGAGAAATCTCCGATCGAAAGGAAGACGCCGCTTTCTCCCTGCGGCGCGTATCATGCATCACTCCGGCGTTGCCTCCTTGCGTAACGCCTTCTTCTCCCTTCCCGCTTTCACCATACACTCCTGATCCATTCCCTCCATATTCCCGGCCGTTTTGGAGCGCCGCCTTGTACAGCACCATGCTTCAGGTCTTCGCCGGGACTCTTGCCCAACCCCGGATGCCTCCTCGGGCTTTGCCCCTTTCCGTCACCAAAAGGAAACTGGACGAGCCGCCCCCCTTTGGGGTAGGAAGTCCTCCCTCAAAGGAAACGCCCATGCCGTTCATTCCATTATTTCAGTCCCCCAAGAGCTTTTACCGACTCGCCGTGGCAAGCTTCTTTTTCCTGCAAGGGCTGGTCTTCGCCAGCTGGGCCAGCCGTATCCCCGACATCAAGCAGGCCCTCGATCTCAACGAGGCACAGCTCGGCGGCGTCCTGTTCGCCATCCCCGTGGGGCAGATGTCGGCGATGGCCCTGTCCGGCTATCTGGTCAGCCGCTTCGGAAGCCACAGGATGCTGCTCCTCGCGGCCCTGCTCTATTCGGGAACCCTCATGGCCCTCGGCTTCATCAGCGAAACGTGGCAGCTTTTCGCCATGCTGGTATTCTTCGGCGTCGCGGCCAACCTGCACAACATCTCGGTGAACACACAGGCCGTTGGCGTCGAACGCCTCTACCGCCGCAGCATCATGGCCGCCTTCCACGGCCTGTGGAGCCTCGCCGGGTTCATCGGAGGGATCATCGGCGCACTGTTCGCGGCGTTCTCCGTCAGTACCCGCGTGCACTTCAGTTTCATCTTCGCCGTCTGCATGGGCATCGTGGCGATCATGTTCCGGTTAACCCTGCCGCGCGACAGGGCACGCAGTACGGCGCCCGGACACAAACGCCCCAAGGGGAAAATCGATCCCTATGTCGTCCTGCTCGGGCTGATCGCTTTCGGCTGCATGGCGAGCGAAGGGACCATGTACGACTGGAGCGCCGTATACTACGAAGCGATCATCAAGCCGTCGCCGGAACTGATCCGCCTCGGCTACATCGCGTACATGTGCACGATGGTCTGCGGCAGGTTCATGGCGGACGGGCTTGTGACCCGGTTCGGGGTCATCCGTATCCTGCAAGCCAGCGGCGCGCTCATCGCCTCCGGGCTGCTGATCTCCGTTCTCCTGCCCCATGTGGCCACGGCGACCTTCGGCCTCGCGCTGGTGGGTTTCGGCACGGCTTCGGTGGTGCCGGTCTGCTACAGTATGGCCGGGAAATCCCAGATCATGCATCCGAGCGTGGCGCTGGCCGTGGTTTCAACCATCGGGTTCCTCGGCTTCCTGCTCTGCCCGCCGGTCATCGGCTTCATCGCCCACGCGTCGAGCCTGCGCCATTCCTTTGCCCTCATTGCCGTGTTCGGGCTCATGACCGCTGTGCTGGCGCGGTTCCTGCGGCGGAACTGAACCGTCCCGCTTTCCCCGTAAAGGGAAACGCCCCGTTGGAACGACGGCGTTGCTCCCTCTTCCAAACGGTGGCCTTCCCAACAAAAGAGCCTTTTTCCCATCCTCCTGAGGAAAGGGCTCTTTTTGCGGACAGTGCCCTGAAAAGGGTTACGGGTTGCCGGAAAGCCTTCATTATGGCAGAACGCTTCTAACACCGTGGGGTGTTCCCGCAGGAACGCCTGACTTGCCGGCCTTGCCCCGGAACAGGGCCTGCCGCGTAAGGGCAAAGGGGTTCCGCCGGACCCGTCCCGCCGTCCCCCCTTCTTTCGATACTTTAAGAAGCGGCCGTATGGCCGCCGACAACAGGACAGACGATGGAACTCACCTCCGAATCTGTACTGGCCCTCGCCCCGGATGCCTCCTCCGTCAAGGCGGCGCAAGCTCTGCTCAAACCCGGCCAGTGGCCGACGCTCGGCTTCAACGAAACAGCCGTATGGGGCGAATGCAAAGGCAGCGGCGCCAAACCCTACCAAGTCGAAGCCGACCTGTCCGGGCCGGTCTTCAAGTGCACCTGCCCGAGCCGAAAATTTCCCTGCAAGCATTCCCTGGCCCTGCTCCTGCTCCGCGTCCAGCAAGAGGTCGCCTTTACGCAGGGCGAAGCGCCCGATTGGGTAAAGGAATGGCTTGACGCACGCGAAAAACGCGCCGCGCGTCAGGAGCAAAAGCAGGAAAACAAGGGCCAGCCCGCCGATCCCGCCGCCGCAGCCAAGCGCGAGGCGTCCCGCCTCAAACGCATGGCTGCCGGCCTGGACGATCTGGAGCGCTGGATGTGCGACCTCATACGCCACGGCCTCGGGCAGCTCTCCGGGGCTCCCGCATGGCAGGAGGAAGCCGCCGCACGCATGGTCGACGCGCAGCTTCCCGGCATCGCCGCGCGGTTGCGGAACCTGCAAGGCGTCACGTTCTCCGGGGAGGACTGGCCCGGCGTGGTGCTGGCCCAGTTTGGACAGCTGCAGCTCCTCATCGACGCCTTCCGCCACCTTGACGCACTGTCCCCGGAGGAACAGGCGGATATCCGTGCCGCCCTCGGCCTGTCCCCGGATAAAGACGAAGTGCTCGCCACCGGGGAACGCCTGAACGATCTCTGGCTGGTGCTCGGCGTGAGCTATGCCGAAGAAAACAAACTCTGGCGGCGGCGCGTCTGGCTGCGCGGGCAGAACAGCGGACGCACGGCCCTGCTGCTGGATTTCTCACACGGCGGCAAGCACTTCGAGCAAAGTTTCGTCGTCGGCAGCCTTGCGGATATGACGCTGGCCTTCTATCCGGGCGCGGCTCCCCTGCGGGCCATCGCCACAGGCGATCCCGTCCGGGCCAAAACGGCTCCCATCCCTACGGTTCCCCTCCGCGAAGCGCTGGAAGGCATGGCCAAAGCCATCGCCGCACAGCCGTGGCAATGGCCCCTGCCCCTCATGGTCAGCGACGGCGTCCCCTGCCGCTCCGATGATTCGTGGTTCCTGCAGACGGATGCAGGCGACCGCCTCCCGCTCTCCATAACCGACAACGACGGATGGGAATTGCTCACGCAAGGCGGCGGACGCCCCCTGAGCGTCTGGGGCGAATGGGACGGAGCCCGGTTTCAGCCCCTAAGCGCGTGGGAGCCCGGAACGTCCGGTTCCCCGCTGTGGCGAGAAGGAGCCCGCCCATGAACATGCCTTTCCTGACCATGCAGGCGCTGCTCGGCACGGACAAGCGCCCGCCCGAACTTCCCGCCGACGACAGCGAACCCGGACGGCTCATGCAAGCCATTGCCGCAGCACGGGACGGCTCCGAAAACGCCGAGGCGCTCAAGCTGCTCCGCGCCGCCGGGGTGCAGGCCGTCTGCGGGCTGGCGGGGTACCAGCCGCCCCGCGCCGACTCCGCCCTCCCCGAGCCCTGCCCGCCGGAACCCCGCGCGTCCGTCGACAAGGCCGCCGTCATCGACGTATTGCGCCAAGTCCTTTCCAGCGGCTCCGACCGTATGCGCCTTGAAGCCTTCAGGCTCATGCTCGGCGCGGGGAAAGTGCTCCCACCTGCGTTGCTCCCGCAGGCGCTGGAGCTTGGACGCCGCACGCCGTCCTTACGCGGGCCCATCGCCCGGATCGCCGGGGAACGCGGCCGCTGGCTCGGCGGACGGAACGCCGCATGGAACCTTTTCGCCACCAACGCCGAAAACGAGCTTGATCCCGAAGTATGGGATAACGGCACGCTCATGCAGCGCGAAGCCTATCTCAAGTCCCTCCGCGCGCAGGATCCCGCCAAGGCCCGTGAACGCTTTGAAACGGCCTCAGCGTCCTTCGATGCCCGCGAACGCGCCGCCTTTACCGGGTGCCTCGGCGAAGGCCTGAGCGCGGCGGACGAAGCCTTTCTCGAAACCCTTCTGGAAAAGGATCGCAGCAAGGAAGTGCGGCAAGCCGCCGCCTCCCTGCTCGTCCGCCTGCCGGAAAGCGGCTATGTCCGGCGCATGGGCGAACGCCTTGCCGCCTGCATCGTCGTCCCGGAAGCCAAGGGAGGGCTCATCGGCCGCATCGCTTCAGCCTTCTCCGCGCCGCTCCCGGCCGTCGAGCCCCCGGAATCCTTTGCTCCCGAGTGGAAAAAGGACTTGCTGGAAGAAAAAAAGCCGCAGTACGAGGAATTCGGTCAGCGCGCATGGTGGCTCTATCAGATAGGGCGCTGCGTACCGCTGGCGTGGTGGGAGGCGCATACCGGCCTGTCGCCCGAAGCCCTCATCGACTGGGCGCAGAAAACCGACTGGCGAAACGTGTTGCTCCGCAGCTGGCTGGAGGCCGCCCGCCGTGAGCGCCATGCGGCATGGGCCTCCGCCCTGCTCGCGCATGTGTTCAAGGAACAGATTGAGATTTCCGTGGGCAAGGGCCAGTTCAGCGCCTTCGCATTCATAGGCCTTCTGCCGCCCCCCGAGCGTGAGGCGGCCCTCCTTGAACGCTTCCCCTGCCCCGGCTCCACGGGCGGCGGAGCCACGTTCGCACAGCAACACTATAAACAGGTGATGCAGTTCGGACGTTTCGCCGCATCCGAATGGGAGGGGGATGCAACCTTTTCCCTTGAAGGCGGACACTCCCTCGTCCGGCGGATCCGCTTCTGGGCGAACCATTCCGACGGCATCAGCCAGATAAGCTACCAGACCTCCATCGCGCTGGGGCACATCATCGAGGCCACCTTTTGGCTGATTCCGGTTTCCTTGCTGGATGATCTGCTTGAGGGCTGGCCCCACGGAGAAAACGGGGCCCCCTTCTGCCGATCCGGGTACGACTTTCTGACCACGGCCATCAGGACCCGCAAGGCTCTTCACCAATACTTTGCCTGAGAGAAAACCATGAGCACGGCTACCAACGAAAACAAGCTGCGGCACCACGCCGAACAACAATTCGCCGAGGAACTGGAAGAACTCAAAAAATCCGACGCCCGCCAGCGTCCCGCCAACTGGGAGCTTTCCCCGTGGGCCGTCTGTACCTACCTGCTCGGCGGCGAACTGGACAACGGCTTTACGGTGTCCGCCAAGTATATCGGGAACCGCCGCATCATCGAAACGGCGGTCGCTACGCTGGCGACGGATCGGGCGCTCCTGCTGTACGGGGTTCCGGGAACGGCGAAATCGTGGGTGTCCGAACACTTGGCGGCGGCCATCAGCGGCGACTCCACGCGCATCATCCAGGGCACGGCGGGCACCAGCGAAGAACAGATGCGGTATGGCTGGAACTATGCGGAACTGCTCTCCAAAGGGCCGTCCCGCGCCGCGCTGGTGGAAAGCCCGCTCATGCGCGCCATGTCCGAAGGCCGCATCGCCCGCGTGGAGGAACTGACCCGCATCCCCGCCGACGTGCAGGATACGCTGATCACCATCCTGTCCGAAAAGACCCTCCCCATCCCCGAGCTCAACGACGAAGTGCAGGCCGTGCGCGGCTTCAACCTCATCGCCACGGCGAACAACCGGGATAAAGGCGTCAACGAACTGTCCTCCGCGCTCAAACGGCGCTTCAATACGGTCATCCTGCCCGTGCCCGCCACGGAGGAAGAGGAAATCAGCATCGTGTCCAAGCGCGTCTCCGAAATGGGCCGCGCGCTGGAGCTTCCCGCCGAGCCCCCGGCGCTGCATGAAGTGCGCCGCGTGGTGCAGATCTTCCGCGAGCTGCGGAACGGGCAGACCGAAGACGGCAAGACCAAGCTCAAGTCGCCCACCGGCACGATGAGCACGGCGGAGGCCATCTCCGTGCTCAACAGCGGCATGGCGCTTGCCGCGCACTTCGGGGACGGCGTGCTGCACGCCCGCGACGTGGCCGCGAGCCTCGTGGGTGCGGTGGTCAAGGATCCCGTGCAGGACGACCTCGTCTGGCGCGAGTACCTCGAAACCGTAGTCAAGGAACGCTCCGACTGGAAGGATCTCTATCGCGCCTGCCGCGAAGTGGATTAGGGAAGGAATCGGGGGAGGGTGCTTTTTGAAAAAAGCCCCCTCCCCCGTACCCCCACCCGCAAAAACTTCAACTGGTGGGGAGGCGGCGCAAAAGGAGTTCAGGATGGAGGACGGTAGCGTTGCAACATCGGCCTGTCGAGTAGGCCGCGCCGGTTTTTCGTCTTGCCCGCGCTCCTGATGCCGCCGGGAAATGTTTTTTCACTGCTTTGCCTCCTGTCTTCATCTTACAAAAGGCTTCGCCATGCCTGATCAGACCGTTCGACTTTTCGGCATCCGCCACCACGGGCCGGGGTGCGCCCGCAGCCTGTTGCGGGCTCTGGAAGCAATGCAGCCCGACTGCCTGCTGATCGAAGGGCCACCGGACGGGGAATCCGTGTTGCCGTTCGTGCTCGAATCGGGGATGTGCCCCCCGGTGGCTCTGCTCGTGTACGCTCCCGACGATTCCCGCCGCGCCGTCTTCTACCCTTTCGCCGAGTTCTCCCCGGAATGGCAGGCCTTGCGGTACGGCTTGGGCCAATCCCTCCCGGTGCGCTTCATGGATCTGCCCATCGCCCATCAATTCGGGCTGGACAAGGCGTTCGAAGACGAATGCAGGGCGGCGGAAGAGGAAGCGCTGAGAGAAGCGGAAGAACATACAAAAACGGAACCCGTCGAAAGCACGGAAGAACCCACTCCAGACTCGCAGAAATCTGAAAATACCGCCATGGACACCCTTGCTGGCGGAGAGGCCCCAAAACAGCCCGAGGGCGGCGATACGGACGGAAACGCCGGGGATGAGGCGTCTGATCTGGAGGACGTTTACGGCGATCCGCTTGACTGGCTCGGACGCGCCGCCGGATACGGCGACGGCGAAGCGTGGTGGAACCATATGGTCGAGGAGCGCATCGACGGCCTTGAGCTGTTCGACGCCATCCGCGAAGCCATGACCACGCTGCGGGCCGAAGCGCCCAGACGCGAACGCGGCGAACGGGAGGCGCGGCGGGAAGCCCTGCGCGAAGCGTACATGCGCAAAACGCTGCGGCAGGCGAAAAAGGAAGGCTTCCAGCGCATCGCCGTGATCTGCGGCGCGTGGCATGTACCCGCGCTTGAAGCGGAAACGCCCGCCAAGCAGGACAACGACCTGCTCAAGGGCCTCCCCAAAATGAAGGTCGCGGCGACATGGACGCCGTGGACCTATGCCAATCTGAGCAGCCGGAGCGGTTACGGCGCGGGCGTGACCTCTCCCGCGTGGTACGAGCATCTCTGGCGCAGCGGCAAGGGCGATCGGGCCATCGGCTGGCTGACCCACGCCGCCCGCCTGTTCCGCGAACAGGACATGGACTGCTCGTCCGCCCACATCATCGAAGCCTCCCGTCTCGCCACGTCGCTGGCGGCCCTGCGCGAGCGGCCCCGCCCCGGCTTGCCGGAACTTTACGAAGCCCTGCAAACCACGGTCTGCATGGGCGACCCCGCGCCGCTGCGCCTCATCGAGCGTCAGCTTATCGTGGGCGACAAACTGGGGACGATTCCCGAAACCGCGCCCACTGTCCCGCTCCAGCGGGATCTGGAACAGCAACAGAAAAGCCTGCGCCTGAAGCCCGAAGCCGCGCAGAAGATATTGGATCTCGATCTGCGCCAAGCCAACGATCTGGCGCGCAGCCACCTCCTGCACCGCCTGCGGCTGTTGGAAATCGGCTGGGCCGCGCCGGGAGGCGGCCGGAACGCCAAAGGGACGTTCCATGAACTTTGGGAAATGCAGTGGGTGCCGGAGCTCTCCATTGCGGTGATCGCCGCCAGCCGCTGGGGAAACACCATCCTTGAGGCCGCCACCGCAAAGGCCGTGGAGCTGTCCCGTGAAGCGGGCCTGCTCCGATTGGCGGAGCTGGTGAACGACATCCTGTTCGCCGATCTGCCGGACGCCGTGGGGCACGCCACCCGTATGCTGGAAGAAAAGGCCGCCACAGCCAACGACGTCGGCCAGCTGCTGGAAGCCATCCCGTCACTGGCGGCCATCGCCCGCTACGGCAACGTGCGCCAAACTGACGCCGGGATGGTCGCCCGCGTTCTTGAAGGCCTGATCCCCCGTGCATCCATCGGGCTGCCGGGGGCCTGCACCTCGCTGGACGACGAAAGCGCCGCCGCCATGCGTGCCCGCATCATCGCGGCGCACAACGCAATACGGCTCCTTGGAAACGAAGGGCTTTGGGAAAGCTGGCTGTCCGCCCTGCACCAGACGGCCCTGCGCGACGGGATGGTCCACGAGCTGCTGCGGGGCATGGCCGTCCGCCTGCTGTTCGACGAGCAGCGCCTCCCTGTGGAAGAAGCCGCCCGGCTGATGAGCCTTTCCCTGTCGGCGGCGGCCGCGCCCGCCTCGGCCTCCGCATGGATCGAGGGGTTCCTGAACCAAAGCGCGCTGGTGCTGCTGCACGACGACGCCCTGTGGGGTGTGCTCGCCAACTGGCTGGACGGCCTGAACGATACGCATTTTACCAATATCCTTCCCATGCTGCGCCGGACATTCTCAGGCTTTTCCGCCCCCGAACGCCGGCAGCTCGGCGAACGCGCCAAGCGCCCCGCCGGAAAGCCGATGCGGGAACAGGCCGAAACCCGTTGGGATGCGGAACGCGCTGCCCTGCCCGTCCCGTTGCTGCGGCGCGTGCTCGGCCTCACGGCACAGCAGGCATAAACGGATGGAGGACGTTGGCTTTCGCATGGTGCTTCCCCAAAGGCATGGAATGTCACAGGGCATACAATCAAAATGATTCAAAGGCTAACACGCTCAACGGATGACGCCGGGCTTACGGCGGCTCCAATGGGCGAGCAGGAGTTGATGATGGATACGGCTGAAGGGGAACGCTTGCGGCGTTGGCGGCTGGTGCTCGGCGAAGAGGCGCAGGCAAGCTGCGGCCTTGCCGGGCTGAGCCCCGAAGACCGGCAGATGGACGAAGCGCTGGCGGCGCTGTACGAAGCGGACAGCAGGCACAGCCTGCGGGGCGGCAGCGGAGCCTCGTCGCCGCGCGTGGCCCGCTGGCTCGGGGACATCCGGCGCTTTTTCCCGTCTTCAGTGGTGCAAGTCATGCAAAAGGACGCCTTCGATCGCCTCAACCTGCACAGTATGCTGCTCCAGCCGGAAATGCTCGAAAGCGTGCAGCCCGACGTGAACCTCGTGTCCACGCTCATGTCGCTGCGGGGCATCATCCCCGAAAAGACCAAGGAAACGGCCCGACTGGTCGTCCGCAAGGTCGTGGACGCGCTTATGAAGCAGCTTGAGGAGCCCATGCGCACGGCGGTCAGCGGCGCGCTGAACCGGGCTGTGCGAAACCGGCGTCCGCGCCATGCCGAGATCGACTGGAACCGCACGATCCGGGCGAACCTCAAACATTGGCAGCAGGAATACAAAACCATCGTACCGGAAACGCTGATCGGCTATGGCCGCAAATCGCAGCGCGTCCAGCGGGAAATCATCCTCTGCATCGACCAGAGCGGCTCAATGGCGTCATCGGTCGTCTACTCCAGCATCTTCGGCGCGGTCATGGCCTCCATGCCCGCCGTGAAAACCCATCTCGTCGTGTTCGATACCGCCGTAGTGGACATGACCGAGCAACTTGACGATCCCGTCGATCTGCTGTTCGGCGTCCAGCTCGGCGGCGGCACGGACATCAACCGCGCGGTGGGCTACTGCCAGTCGCTGATCCGCGATCCGCGCAATACCATCCTTGTGCTCATTTCCGACCTCTACGAAGGCGGCGTGGAAAAGAACCTGCTCCAACGCGCCAACGAGCTTGTACAGTCCGGCGTACAGGTCATCACCCTTCTCGCCCTGAGCAATGAAGGCGCGCCGTTCTACGACAAGGGCCTCGCCGCCAAACTCGCCGGACTCGGCATCCCGTCCTTCGCCTGCACTCCCGACCTGTTCCCCGGCATGATGGCCGCCGCCATCCGTAAGGAGGACGTCAACCTTTGGGCCGCCAAACAGGGTATAGTCGTTCCCAAAGGGTAACATCCATCCACCGCACGCTTTTGGAGGCGGCACCACGAGTTCCCTCCGCGCGTCACCCCTATAAAACAGCCGCCCGGCTCTTCCGTAGCGAAGAACCGGGCGTTTTTTCATCTTGCCTATAGCCGGAACCTTCCCGGAGCACGGCCTTTCAACGATCGGGGATTGCTGCGGGAAAGGCGTTTGAGGGCAATGTCCACCAAACAGAAGGGGTGAAAGGCTCCAGGTTGGCCCCTTCCTCTCCGCCTCCTAACGCTTCCTTCCCTCACAGCCGGAAGCAAAGGCCACCCGGTTCAGCCCAAGCCGCTTGGCCTCATGCAGTGCGGCGTCGGCACTCTGAAACACGGTCTCGAAGAGAGTCCCGTCCATTGGATATCGGGCTATGCCGACACTACATGTCGGTTTATAGCGCTCATCGCCACGGGCGGAAAACAGCGTGCCGAGGGCCGTATAAAATTCCTGCGCCTTTTTCTCCGACAGGCGTTCCGGCTCCACATCCCGGAGCAGGACAAGAAATTCATTGTCACCGATCCTGCCGATATAGTCCGAACGCCGGAATATCCGCCGCAGGACAGCCGCGACATCGTTCAGCACAATATCCCCGAACTCCCGCCCCCATGTGTCGTTGACCCTTTTAAAGTTATCCACATCAATAACAAACATCGCATGGGACTGGCGCACGTCGCTTTTCAAAAAACACAGATCTACCAGATACTGAATCGTCATCTTATCGTAGCATCCCGTGAGGCAATCCCGGTGCGCCGTTTCTTTCTCAACCAACACGGCCTGCTTGCATTCCGCCATACTCATTGCCCATTGCCCTCTCTATGCGGTGGGAAGAATCCTCTCCACCAGTACGCTCATCGCCGCCACTCCCACCGGATGCCGAAACCGTGCTCCAACCCCGTGCTCACAAACTTCCGGATTTTCTTGTGGATGCGATGGATTCACTCTTTTCAAATAACAACCCATAGTAACAACATATTACACTCATCATGGCAAACGCTGGAAGCGGAGCAACATGAAGCAGGCGGCACTCTCGGCCCCTGCCGGCATTTGAGAACATTTCCTGTTTTCGGTCAAGCGCTGCCAGCCTTTTTTGGCTATTTCCACGGAGGAAAGGCATAAAAAAGCCCCCCGTTCCTGTGGAAAAAGGAGGGCGGAAGGGGCAAGGTTCAGATAAAAACAGGAGTCAGGCAAGAACCCCGGAGATAAAAGGCGGTTCCTGTGCAAAACAGGGCAACAGCTCGCGTATGCTCCAAACCGGAAATCCCGCCTGTTCCCATGCGAGAATCCCGCCCCCGAGCTGATACGCCTTGCCCGAGGCGCTCCTTTCCAAGAGATCGGCCTTATTCTGCGTCCTGCTTCCCGAGCGGCAAAAAAAGACAATCGGCTTGCCGGAAAAACGGCTGTTCAGCCCGCCCTCACGTTCCAGTTTGTCGAGGGGAACAAGCGGACAGCCGGGAATCGCCCGTTTGAGAAATTCCTTTTCGGTACGGACATCCACAAAAAAAGCGCAGCCATTGCGGAAGAGCGTCATGGCCTCTTGCGGGGACAGTGTTTCCAGCATCAGAAAAATCGTTTGTTGAAGTCAGGGGCAACGAACGGCACACAAACCAAACGGGCATCCCGCAAGAGCGCGGCCCGTACAAGTGCAATACCACTCCCGACGGCGGAAGGTCCACCCCTCTTTCCGGCCTCCCCACCCAAGCATACGCCACGAAACAGGGCATCCGAACCGGATGCCCCGCCTTCGCTTATTTCAGGTGTTCGCCGGACAGTTTCTGCTCTCTGGACCGCTGGGCCTTCTGCACGTTTTCCTGCAGTTTCTCCAGCAGATTTTTGCAGATAAGCTTCTGCTCCGGTACGTATCCGCACAGCTTCTTGTATTCATCCACGGAAATCCCGTGGGACAGAAGGTGCTTCGCCGTCAGATTCTGAAATCCCCGGCCGCAGAGGCAGCACTGAACAACATCGTCCCCAATGGCTTCTTCAGGGCGGACAACAAGGCTGCGCTTGGTGAACTTCTTCTTCGGCGCGGCGCTAGGGGCGGCCTCAGCCGCTTCCGGCATGGGTTCTTCGATGATCACTTGTTCGCAGACAGGTTCTTCCATATCCATTGCGGCCAGCTTATTATTGGCCTGAATAAGCCCGGCCTTGAGAACGGTAAATTGTTCGATGATAAACGGAGTAGGCTGTTCGGGATATCTTTCCATAACCAACTTCAGCAGTTCGGCGTCACTTATCATGCATTCACCTCCGAGTAGATTGCCTAGCAATGTAATCGACTTTTATCGACTTGTATAGACCGTCAGGCCATAGAGGGATATTTTTTGCCTGCTTGCAATAAAAAATAGAGTGTGGAGCAAGAGGCCGGCATTCCGTTTATCAGAAGTTGTCCAATCCAGAAAGCCTGTTGCGCAATCTTACTTTTAGAGTCGCGGAAAGGTTTGTCCGATTTCTTACAAAGAGCAGCATTACGGATAAAAATCTTCTTCTGACGCGACAATAACTTCTTCAAAAGCCCCTTTTCCCTTGTTTGGCTTGTGCACGCACCACCCTGCGTGCACAAGGATCGATTTTTTATCTTATTCCGTACCATAATACGGAACCCGAACATCTTGCTCCCAAAAGTATCTCCAATGCATTCAAGAAGATCCGTATTGCAACGAACGGCGAGAACATACTTTCCCGAAAAAAATCCGGAGGGCATCCATTCTGTAAAATTACTACACGATCTTTTGTTCCCCTTGCGCAACCTTAGGCCGACGCTGAGGCTTCTTTCTCCACTCTCAGAAAAAATGCTCCAGAAACGGATCCTCCCCAGAGTTTTGACAGGATCAAAAAAAGCGGCACCGGGATTTCCGATGCCGCCCTTTATTCCTTTACGGACAACTAGTTCTTTACGGCTTCCCCTGCCAGCGGCTTACCGTTCCATTCGCCCGTCAGGGTCCGCAGGAACCCAACGATGAGATCACGATCGCCCTTGGGGATGTCCATGCCGGAGAGATACACGCCCATGATGCGTACGGCCTCGTCCAGCGTCGTCACGGTACCGTCATGAAGATACGGAGCCGTCAGTTCGACGTTGCGCAGGTTCGGGACCTTGAAGCGGTGCAGATCTTCAGCCTTGCCGGTAAAGCCCTTGAGCCCTTCGTCGGAGCCGAGCGGGTTGCCGCGATCCTCAAAGTACGCCTTCTTGAGATCCATGTATTCGAAGGACTGCCCGCCCACGGACTTGCCGACGTGACAGCTTGAGCAACGGTACATCTTGAAGCGTTGATAGCCTTCGATTTCCTGCGCGGTCAACGCCTTGTCGTCCCCCTTCAGCCACTTGTCAAAGCGGCTGTTCGGCGTGATGAGCGTCTTTTCATATTCGGCAATGGCATCGGTAACGTTCTTGCCGTTCCAGCCATCGGGATAGACTGCGGTAAAGGCAGCGGTCAGTTCGGGGTCCTGCGCGAGCTTGGCGCAGATTTCATTCCAGTCCTTGCTGCCCATCTCAATGGGGTTCATGGGAGGCCCGCCGGCCTGTTCCTGAAGGTCCGCGGCCCGTCCGTTCCAGAACTGCTTGGTGTTGAACGCGGCGTTGAACATGGTCGGCGCGTTGATGTCGCCGAACTGCCCGCGGATACCTTCCGCGAAGCGCTTGTTGTCCGTACCGGCCTTCGAAAAATCATGACAGGTTACGCAGGCGACGGTATTGTCTCCGGACAACCGCTTGTCGACGAACAGCTTTTCACCGAGCGCCACCTTGGCGGCATTGACGGGAAGCGCATCCGGCAGCGGCTGCAGCGGTTCATCGGCATGACGCGGAGCCGCCAGCCCGGTGGCATAGTGGGCGGCGCGCGAGGCCTTCACCCAATCGAGGATGGCGGCCCTGTCTTCAGACGACACCCGGCTGCCCCAGTGCACGGCGGTAAACTTCGCGGGCGGCATGGTCTCGTTGACGATAACCCATTCCATCTTGGCAAGCGTCGCTTCGCCGATCGGCTTGTCCTTCGCGGCTTCGACCAGTTCCAGATTCAAGTCCATCGCCCGAAGGCCGTCGTTGAAATCCTTTTCGATGATTTCCTTGATCCCCGGAATTTTAGCATAAAACGGCAAATCATAATTCCGTGAATGGCAAGCCAGGCACTTGTCCATCACAATGTCGGAAACCTTGGAAAACTTCGTCAGCTGCGGGTGGTTCGGGGGAATCCCCTTGTCGGCGCCAACGCTCTCGTTCAACGCTCCTCCTGTCACGACGGAAGCGGCCAAAACGCAGCTGGCCACCAGCAAAGCGGAACGGGTTCTCATCTTGCCCTCTCTTGTTATAAAACGATAATGCGAACGCTTCCCCTACTCCTGTTTGCGGATTTTTGAACAAATCATGCGTGAAGTCAATAGTAACAGGAATTGTTTTTGATAAAATCTTTTTTTACACAAGCAATCGCCTTGTTTTGCTCCCGATATCCAGTTCAACCGGGATAAACAGCCAAAAGCCCTCCGCCATTGCCCTCCAACATCCAGCCATTCCCCATGAGAGCCACCCGATCTTCCCCAACCATCTGCAAGTCCATAAAAATGCCCTCCCGGCCAAACCGAAAGGGCATCCTTTTCATCATCTCGTGAAGCGCCGTACTCCGAAGCATCTGCTCAAGGTTTCTTCTGCCCAGCGCCGCCGAACAGTTCCCTGTATTCCTCGTCGAAATCCTCAAAGGACAAGCGCACAGGCTTCCCTTTCGCGGCACCGGCTCCCGCGTGGACAAGCGAAGGGATCATATCGGAAACGTCGTTGAATCCGTCCCGCGTATACGAAATTTCCACAGGCCGCCCATTCTGCCAGAACCGGCAGATCACGGGATACGTTTCGTCAGGATTCCTGATCACATCACAGACCATGCCGTACCCGTACGCGGCATCCAACACGCTGTCCCCGGCGATAAACCCCATATCGACCTCCCTTCCGCCCATCTCTTCCCCGCTTGCGACGCCGGGCCGGGAAGATGCCTCCTTCGTACGGCCTTCCGTCCCAAAAAGGAAGCCCATTAGGCTCCGAGCTCCTTACGTTTGCGCCAGAGCGTCACCGTGTTGATTCCGAGCAGTTCGGCGGCCCGTTCCATGCTGACGCCGAGCCTGAGCACGCGCCGGATGTGTTCCGCTTCCAGCTCGCGCAGGGTCAGGATATGCGGCTCCTCATCCGGACCGGACCGCACCCCTTCCCCGGCGCTCAGCGCGGGCGGCAAATCCGCCAGCGTCACTTCACGTCCGGCGGCGAGCAGTGCGACCCGTTCCATGACGTTCCGCAGCTCCCGGACGTTGCCGGGCCAACCGTACCGCAGCAGCGCCTGGCGTGCGGCCTGCGACAGCGTGGGCGGCGTGCCGTACTTGGCGGAAGCGGAGCGCAGCAGCTTTGCGGCGAGGGGCTCGATGTCCTCGGGCCGTTCCCGCAGCGGCGGAACCGTACACTCGAATACGTTCAGCCTGTAGTACAGATCTTCACGGAACGTCCCGGACTTCATCATAGCGGCAAGCTCCCGGTTCGTCGCGGCAATGATGCGCACGTCCAGCCGGATGGGCTTGTTGTCCCCAACCCGTTCGATGACCTTATCTTCAAGGAAACGCAGCAGCTTGGACTGCGCCGTAGCCGACAGTTCCCCGATTTCGTCAAGGAACAGGGTGCCGCCGTCCGCCAGCTCGAATTTGCCCGCCTTATCGCGCACCGCTCCGGTAAAAGCCCCCCGCACGTGCCCGAACACTTCGGATTCGAAAAGGTTTTCCGCGATCGCCGTGCAGGTTACTTCCACAAACGGCTTGTCCGCACGTGCCGATCTTCTATGGATGGACCGAGCCAGCTCGGTCTTGCCCGATCCCGTCTCACCGGACAGGAGCACTGTGGCATCGCTCGGCGCGATGCGCTCCACAACGGACTGGAGCGCCTGGCATTTCGGTGAAGTCAGCCCGTCGAACCAGTCACCGGACCCCGCCCGCAAGCGCGAGTTTTCCCGCTGGAGGTCCACCAGCATCTCCACCTTGCGGATGAGGTGTTCCAACTGTTCGGTGGTGAACGGTTTCGGCAAATAATCGTAGGCCCCGGCCTTGATGGCGGACACGGCGTTTTCGTACGAGGCGAAGGCGGTCATGACCACGCAGATCATCTCAGGCCAGCGCGCATGTGCATCCCGCACAAGATCTACCCCGGACATGCCTTCCATGCGCATGTCCGTCAGCAGCAAGTCCGCGCTCTTGTCTTCCAGCGCCTTGATCGCGGCTTCCGCGCTCTCCACGCCCACGGGCTGGCAGCCCATCATTTTCAGGCCGATAGAACCTTTGGCGGTTTCTTGGGAAGCCGCCTTTTTAATTTGCCGCAGTTCTTGTTACGGCTTTTACATTTCCTCTATCCCTCAAATCACGACCTTCATTCGCTTCCATAAACATTTCCAGAATATCGGTTTTAATCAGGACTTTACGACCAACCTTTAATACCGGAAGTTTCTTCCATTCTACAAGCTGTCTTAAGGTGTTTCTGCCGATTCCCGTATAGTCGGCAGCTTCTTCGATGGATAATGCAATTTTTCTTTGCGTCATATAATCACCTCCTTATAAATTGCATTATGCAATTCCTGTGATGTAAGTATATCCTTTTCACATCTTTTTGTCAAGCGTTACGAAATGTTAAAAATAAATATTGCATTGCATATTGCAATTTCGGAAAAACAATGCTATAATTCATACATACCGAAAAAGGAGGCAGTCAGCATGAAAGATAAAGAATTACGCAAGCTGATAGGCAGCAGAGTAAAACAGCGCCGTCTGGAATTGAATCTGACACAGCCTTATGTCGCAGAAAAGATGGGTGTTACCGCTTCTACAATCCTGCGTTATGAGAATGGTTCGATTGACAATACGAAAAAAATGGTGCTGGAAGGTCTTTCGGAAGCACTCCATGTATCTGTGGAATGGCTCAAAGGGGAAACAGATGAATATGAAACCGACATTACGGATAAGAGAGAATTACAGATTCGTGATGCGATGGGAGATATTCTGGAACAGTTACCGCTTGCCCTTACCAAAGAAGAAGATGCTTTTTCAAAAGATTTATTACTGCTGATGTTAAAACAATATGGTCTGTTTTTGGATTCCTTCCAGTTCGCCTGCAAAAACTTCAAGGGAAATGCTGGTCAGACGGATATTGCCAAAACAATAGGGTTTGAATCGAATGAGGAATATAATGAGATTATGTTCTTAAGGGAAATCACTCATACCATCAATGCTTTTAATGAGATGGCAGACATTGTAAGGCTCTATTCCAAGAAACCAAAAACAGCAGAACAAAGGCTTGCAAATCTTTTATCAGAAGTCTTATACGAAGATTCCGAATCGGTATAGTAAGACAACCGGAGTTATGATATACTTACACGCACGAAGCATTTCATCAGTTCCGATTGTCTAATATCGAAAGGAGACATACGATTATGGCAAAAGGATCTGTAAGAAAAAAAGGAAAGAAATGGTACTACCGCTTCTATGTAGAGGACGCAAGCGGCAATCTTGTTCAGAAAGAATGCGTTGGAACAGAAAGCAAAAGTGAAACTGAAAAACTGCTCCGTCAGGCAATGGATGATTATGAGAAAAAGAAATTTGTTGCCAAAGCGGATAATCTCACAGTCGGACAGCTTTTGGATGTGTGGGCAGAGGAGGAATTAAAAACAGGTACGCTCAGCAATGGTACGGTGGAGAATTACCTCGGAACAATCCGAAATATTAAGAAACACCCATTGGCAGAACGTAAACTGAAAAATGTAACCTCTGAACATTTGCAATCTTTCTTCGATTTGCTTTCCTTCGGGGGAGTTCATCCCGATGGAAAAGAGAGAAAGGGTTACAGCAAAGATTACATCCATTCTTTTTCCGCAGTCATGCAGCAATCATTCCGCTTTGCAGTATTTCCAAAGCAGTATATTACGTTCAATCCTATGCAGTATATTAAACTGCGGTATCAGACGGATGAAGTGGATTTGTTTTCTGATGAGGATATGGACGGAAATGTCCAACCAATTTCACGAGAAGATTATGAAAGACTGCTTGCTTATCTGCAAAAAAAGAACCCAGCCGCAATACTTCCAATCCAGATAGCCTATTATGCCGGGCTTCGTATTGGAGAAGCCTGTGGTTTGGCATGGCAGGACGTAAATCTGGACTGATTGGGTGGAAATGGCTGCCGGCCAACCGCATCGACGGTCTGTCCATTAAGGAGGAAGCGGATGGAAAGCCATTACTGTCTGCGTGCCAGGAAAATATCGTGTATCTTATTTTCGGGTTGAATTTCGTTGGAATCCTGTTCCAGAACTATCTGCCGTTTCCAATGTATATCCTCCCTGTGATAGCGGTCATTGTCCTGACATACCTGAAGATCCTGAACCTGAATGACATTAAGGACTTTATAAACCTGGATACGATTTTCATGCTGGCGGGCGTTATTCCCCTTGGGACAGCCATGCAGAAGACGGGAGCGGGTACTGTTGTATCGGATTTCATCATGACACTTCTTGGCGGTAATCCGTCACCTATGCTGATGCTATTTGCCTTTTATTTTGCAGGCGCAATACTGACCCAGTTTATGAGCAACACTGCGACACAGCAGGTATTCGTGCCATTGGCCGTTGTGACGGCCCTGGCCCAGGGGCTGGACCCCAGACCCTTCACCAT
>OGZT01000227.1_pt1 | contig 46617 bp, 39 predicted proteins | sample 1576891 | NCBI WGS metagenome assembly OGZT01 (sample SAMEA3541521, study PRJEB24748) | human gut metagenome | biome: human gut; feature: human-associated habitat; material: faeces | place: China | collected 2012 | reverse complement strand
CCCGTCCTATCCGGTACGTGCCGGCCAGGTTATGAATTTGGAGCGCCAGTATCCTTGAGATCAGAGCCCCGAAAAGAAGGATATACATTTAGTGGCTGGAATCGTGAAAGCGGATTTAATATGCCGGCTGAAAATGTAGTGATTGAAGGGCGTTACAGTATTAACAGTTATACGGTAACCTATAAGGTTGATGGAGAACTTTACGGAAGCGTAGAGACCTATGAATACAATTCTCCAGTAACCGTAAAAGTTGATCCGACAAAATCTGGTTACACCTTTAGCGGTTGGGATAAAACAGGCACATTCAGGATGCCGGCTCAGGATATTGAAATAACCGGTACATTTAGTAGAAATTCTAATAATAATGGTGGAAACGGTGGTGGCAGCACCCCAGACAACAACAAACCATACGTCCCGAATGGTCCTGGAACTGATGATGGTCCTACCGTAACAATCGATCCGGATGCAGTACCATTAGCAAATGCACCGGTTGACGGTAACCCGACAGACAACTTAATCCTGATTGATGATGGCAATGTGCCGTTAGCGGGTCTTCCAAAGACTGGCGATCGCGCAGGAGCTCAGGCAGGATTAGCAGCAATACTTTCCGGATTCCTGTTAGCAGCGTTTACAATGCTGAACAACAAGAAGAAAGAAGAAAACAAGTAATTCAGGGATCATTTAACAAACAACAAAGAAACAAGCAACAGACGAAGACCGCCCGGCAGAATGTACACTCTGCCGGGCGGTTTCACTCTATTTTTGTTCATTCCCCCGTTTCTGAAGAAACCACTGGTAATCGTGGAAGAGTTGTGATAGATTATATACTTGATAAAATTGACTCGTGATTTGCGTCAAAACAGGGAGCATGTAAAGATGACAAAGGATATGACACAGGGAAAGCCGCTGAAGCTGATTCTGGCGTTTTCCATTCCGCTGCTGATCGGAAATATTTTTCAGCAGTTTTACAATATGGTGGATTCCATTATTGTGGGACAGTTTATTGGAGAGGAGGCACTGGCGGCCGTGGGTTCCACCGGTTCCATGGTGTTCCTCGTAATCGGTTTCTGTAATGGAATCGCCAGCGGATTTGGGGTTATGATATCTCAGGCCTTTGGAGCGGGTGACAAGAAACGGCTGCGGAATTACGTCGCTGTGGCGCTGATGCTCAGCGCAGCGGTTATGGTGGTTTTAACTGCGGTAACCATGGTAACGACGGAACCGCTTTTAAGGCTTATGAGAACGCCTGACAATATTATGGAAGGCGCCTCCTCATATCTGATGATGATTTATGGTGGTCTGGGGGCAACGCTCTATTATAATGTGCTTTCCTGCATTCTCAGGGGTGTCGGGGACAGCCGTACGCCGCTCTATTTCCTGATTGTGTCATCTCTTTTAAATGTGGTGCTGGATCTTTTATTTGTCATCACATTCCATTTGGGAGTGGCCGGCGCCGGACTGGCTACGGTAATCGCTCAGGGAGTTTCCGCGGTGCTGTGTCTTGTCTATATGTTTAAAAAGTTTCCGATGCTGCGGCTGGAAAAGTCGGATTTCCGGTGCCGGTGGTATACGGTGGTTCAGATGTTCAGTGTGGGACTTCCGATGGCGCTGCAATTTTCGATTACTGCGGTTGGCGTTATGATCCTTCAGAGCGCCATCAATGACTTTGGGTCCACTGTGGTGGCTTCCTATACGGCCGCGTCCAAAGTCGAGAATTTATCTACGCAGATTATGATTACACTGGGGGCAGCCATGGCGACGTATTGCGGACAGAATATGGGCGCTGGCCGGTTCGACCGTGTAAAGGAAGGCGTGCGCCAGTCTTACATGATCGTACTGGGGGCTGTAGCGGTCGCGGTATTCATATCGGCTGTGTGCGGTGAAAGCATTGTTCGGTGGTTCATATCCAATCCATCGGAAGAGGTGTTAGGATATGCGACTACTTATCTGCACACCATATCGTGGTATTTTGTATTTCTGGCATTTTTGTTTCTGTACCGCAACGTCCTTCAGGGCCTGGGAAATGGAATTCTTCCCATGCTGTGCGGTGTGGCGGAGATGGTTGTAAGAACCATTATCGCCTTTACGCTTACCGGCCAATGGGGATATATGGCGATCTGCATGGCGAGCCCGCTGGCATGGATCGCGGCGTGTATTCCGTTATGGCTGTGCTATCAGATTCAGATTCGTGATCCACAGAGATGGTTTTTGAGAAAACGTGTCTACCCCGGGAAGAATTGACTTCCCGGGTTTTTCTTTTAATTTAATAGGATAAAATGTGTTTGCTGAAGCATCGGACAGAATAATTTAGTAATATTTAAGAAAATTGAAGGAATAGCGGGGCTTCCACGAACCCTTTGTTTATGGTATACTGTAAAGGAAAATTATTAAATTTTACATAAAATAATAACATAAATGGAGGAGAGAAACATGAGTGAAGAAAAAAATGTAACTCTGGAGCAGGACGTGCTCGTAGAGAAAGAGGTGGTAAACGCAACGGCTGAACCAGTAACAGAAGCAGAATCAGCACCAGCACCAGCAGAAGCAGCGCCAGCAGAGGCAGAGGCAGCGCCAACAGAAGCAGCGCCAGCAGTGGCAGCACAACCGCAACCGGAGGCCCGCGTAGAAACTATGGAAGACTATGCCAAAGAGCTGGAAGCTTCCTTTAAGCGCGTAAAAGAAGGCGATGTCCTGACCGGAACTGTAGCAGGCGTGACGGAAGACCAGGTTTTGGTTGACTTAAAATACTACGCAGGCGGCGTGATCAATAAGGAGAATATCAATGGTGATCCGGATTTCCAGCTTCAGGCGGAGATTCATCCTGGCGATGAGATTACAGCCACGGTCATCAGCACTGACGACGGGGAAGGCAATATCGAGCTTTCCATGAAGGAAGCCAACGAGAACATGTTATGGGATAAGTTTGCAGCGATGCTGGCCGACCGCACCATCGTAAACGTTAAGATTGCAGAGATCGTAAAGGGCGGAGCCGTTGCGTATCTGGAGGGCGTCAGAGCATTTATTCCGGCTTCCAAGCTGGCGGCGGAATATGTTGAGGACTTAGAGGAATATAATGGAAAGACAATAGAAGCCACCGTTATTACCGCTGATCCGGAAGCAAAGAAACTGGTGCTTTCCGGTAAGGAGCCTGCGCGTGCGAAGCTTCAGGAAGAAAAGAATAAGAAGATCGCCAAGTGTGAAGTGGGAGCCGTCATGGAAGGAACCGTGGATACACTAAAAGAGTATGGCGCATTTGTAAACCTGGAGAACGGCTTATCCGGACTTCTGCATATTTCACAGATCAGCAACCAGAGAATCAAACATCCGGGCGCTGTCTTAAAGGAAGGCCAGACGGTAAAAGTAAAAATTATCTCCATTAAAGACAACAAGATCAGCTTAAGCATGAAGGCCCTCGAGCCGGAAGAGGAAATCGATTTAGAAGGATTCGATTTCAAGGGTGACGGAGAAGTGACTACGGGCCTGGGTGCGCTGTTAAAAGGATTAAAATTTTAGAAAGTCAGGAAAAAGAATATAAAATGCCGGGTTTCTATGGTATACTAATTCTAACGGGCAGAGGCGTTTTGTCGCGTCTCTGCCCGGACTGACTAGAATGCGGACACGTGGTGAGGAAGGGAGGAATGAAGATGAATATTCCCAATTCATTTAACCAGGTTGACCAGTGGAAATCTGTGATGTTTTTGTATGACTCGGCATTAAAGGAAATCAATACAAAGATTGAGATACTCAATAATGAGTTCGTGCACATCTACAATTACAATCCGATTGAGCACATCAAGTCCCGTCTTAAGACGCCGGACAGTATCGTTAAGAAGCTGAAGCGCTACGGATTTGAAGTGACGATCGACAACATGGTGGAAAAGTTAAGCGATATCGCGGGAATAAGGATTATCTGTTCCTTTACATCAGATATCTATCAGATTGCTGAGATGATAACGAAACAGAGCGATGTTACGGTGCTCTACGTAAAAGATTACATTAAGAATCCAAAGCCAAATGGCTATAAAAGCTATCATATGGTTGTGACGATTCCGATTTATCTGACTGACGGACCTGTCGATACGAAGGTGGAGATTCAGATCAGAACGATTGCCATGGACTTTTGGGCAAGTCTGGAACATAAGATCTATTACAAATTTGAAGGAAATGCCCCGGCGTATTTACAGCAGGAATTGAAGGCCTGTGCGGATGTGGTGAATATGCTGGATGTAAAGATGTTTTCCTTGAATCAGGCTATTTTGGAACTTGCGGAGGCACAGCGGACGCAGGATCAGGAGATGCCCGATGACGAGGAAGTAGCAGAGGAAGAATTACCGTAGAATGTGGGCAGCCAGAGCGGATTCCATCCGTTCGGGCTGCTTTTTAGCAAATCAGGCGAGGACTGAAACAACGGGATATGGATTGAAACGACAGGCTATGGAATGAAAATAATAACCCTGTAGAAGAAGGTTGTATATGAGGACATTGACGAAGGAAACATGCCAGATTCTTAAATTTAATCAGAAGAATGCATTGCTTTTTGAAGTCCTGTACCGCCTGCTCACCGGGCCGCTTTATCTCTTTCTGCTTAATAAGGGGTTAAAGTGGTCTTTAAAGATGGCAGGATACAGCTATTTAACTGCGGGCAATATCGGTTATTTTCTGCTGAAGCCGGGGACGATCGTCATGATTCTTGTGATCGGTATCATCGGTATCCTCTTTCTCGCACTTGAGACCGGATGTCTTCTGACCCTGTTTCAGGGGGCGGCGTATTTCCGGAAGCTCAGTGTGGGAGAGATCTTTTTAGGCGGACTATCGAAGCTGTCTGATGAGATTAAGAAGAAAAACTGGCGGCTGGGGCTTCTGATTCTGGCCGATTATGGGATTTCCAACCTCTATCTAATCTACCGGGTGCTGACTCATGTCAAGCCGCTGAATTTTGTCATGTCGGAGCTGATGAAGCAGAATGCCGGCCGCCTGGCGGTCTGCGCGGCGGTGGTGCTGGTCATCCTGGCTGTTGTACCGGGGCTGTATACCTTTTACACCTGTATGATCGAACAGAAGAGCTTCCGGGACGGCTACAGGCGAAGCCGGAGGCTGTTAAAGGGCCATCTGGCGAATACCGTGTTTTTGCTGGGCGGATATTATGCGGGACTGATCGTTTTGCTCCATGTGATCTATATTTTCTGTATCCTGGTGGCGGCGGTCGGTATGAGCCTGTTTACGGATAACCGCCTGGCGCTGGCGATTCTGCCGGCGGTCGGGGACCGGATCGAGCTGGTGCTTATCTTCCTGGCCAGCATGGCCCTGGCTCTGGGGAATTTTGCGGCGCTCAGTGTCCAGTATTATCAGTACAGCAACCGTCTGAGCCGGGAGCCCCGGTGGGATTTCTCCTATCCCTCCAGAAAATCATTCCGCGGGCGGATACTGGGAGCGGGCGTGGCTGTGGCGGCGGCGCTCAGCCTCTTTTTCCTCTTCAACCTCGTGAGAAATGGTTCGGCCATCACCGATGATATCCTGACGGAGATCCAGATCACGGCGCACCGCGGAAGCTCCAAATCAGCACCGGAGAACACTATGGCTGCGATGGAACTGGCAGTGGAGAATCTGGCCGATTTTGTGGAGATCGATGTGCAGGAGACGGCCGACGGCGTGGTGGTTCTGGGGCATGATTCCACGCTGAAACGGGTGGCGGGAGTGAACCGGACCATCGGCTCCTACACCCTGGAAGATCTCCAGGATCTGGATGTGGGGAAATGGTTTTCCAAGGAGTTTGAAGGAGAGCGGATTCCGACGCTCGCAGAAATTATGGAGTTCTGCAAGGGCCGGGTCAAGATGAATATTGAAATTAAGAACCTGGGAAAGGACAGTCCCCTGCCGGATAAGGTGGTGGAGCTGATCTCGGATTTTCAGATGAAGGAGCAGTGTGTGATAACTTCCACACGCCTCTCTTATCTGTCCAGAGTGAAGGAATTGGATCCGGATATACGAACCGGATATATTATTTCTGCCGCATACGGTGATTATTATTCCGATGATGATGTGGATTTTATCAGCATACGGTCCAGCTTTGTCAGCGGTAAGCTGGTGGAAGCCGCCCATGAAAAAGGAAAAGCGATCCATGCGTGGACGGTGAACAACAAGAGCGAGATGGAGCGTATGAAGATGCTGGGAGTTGACAACATCATCACGGATTACCCGGTTCTGGCGAGAGAGATCGTCTATCGGGAGCGGGCGACGGAGACGCTGTTTGAATATCTCCGGCTTGTATTAAAGTAGACGTAACAGTCTGAACTGTTACTAATAGACAGGAGTTATTGGCATGAAGGTTGTACTGCAGAGAGTTTCCCGCGCGGCAGTGTCCGTGGACGGGGAAGTAATTGGAGCCATTGGCAAAGGTTTTCTGCTTCTTCTGGGTGTCTCAGACACGGACACGGAGCAGACAGCGGACCGGATGGTGGATAAGATATGCAAACTGCGTATCTTTGAGGATGAGAATGGAAAGACGAATCTTTCGCTTGCTGATGTCGGCGGAGCGCTTCTGGTGGTAAGCCAGTTTACGCTTTACGCGGACTGTAAAAAGGGCAACCGGCCCAGCTTTGTAAAGGCCGGGGGGCCGAAACTGGCGGAAGAACTGTACGAATATGTGATTGACCGGTGCCGTGAACACGTTCAGACGGTAGAGCATGGAAGCTTTGGCGCACATATGAAGATAGATCTGGAAAATGACGGACCGTTCACCCTGGTGCTTGACAGCGGCGAACTTTTCTGAAATAGGATATAGCTGCCCTCTGAGAGATTACCGGGCGCAAATTGAAATAATAAAATAAACAGACAAACATGGAGGTTATTTACACAATGGAAAAGACAAAGGGAGAAATTTTAGCAGAAGAATTAACATGGGAATTCCCGAATATTGCGAAGGAGGCACCGGAACAGCGTGAAGCTGCGGAAGCCTTCTCGGTAGGGTATAAGGCATTTTTGGATAAAGGTAAGACAGAGCGGGAGTGCGTAAAGGAAGCTGTAAAGATCCTGGAAGCCGCAGGCTATACGCCGTTTGAAGCTGGTAAGAAGTATTCTGCAGGCGACAAGGTATATCTGGTAAACCGGAAAAAGTCGGTGATAGCGACAACGTTCGGAAGTAAATCTGTAGAAGAAGGACTTCGCTTAAACGGAGCGCATATCGACTCCCCACGCCTTGATCTGAAACCGAATCCTGTCTATGAGAAAAGTGATCTGGCGTATTTTAAGACTCATTATTATGGTGGAATCCGCAAATATCAGTGGGGGGCCACCCCGTTATCCATGCACGGCGTCATCGTGAAGAAGAGCGGCGAGATTGTAGAGGTGAATATCGGGGAACAGGAAGGCGATCCGGTCTTCTGTGTGACGGATCTGCTTCCGCATCTGGCGGCTGAGCAGAATATGCGCCCCTTAAAGGATGGACTGAAGGGGGAAGAACTGAATGTAATTATTGGCTCGATTCCATATGTGGACGAAGCAAAGATCAAGGAGCCGGTTAAGCTACTGGCGCTTCAGCTGTTAAACGAACGTTATGGAATTACTGAGGCTGATTTTTTCCGTGCCGAGATAGAACTGGTTCCGGCTCATAGGGCCAGCGACGTAGGTCTGGACCGCAGTATGATCGGTGCTTACGGCCAGGATGACCGAGTGTGTGCATACACAGCGCTGATGGCGGAGATTGAGACAGAGAATCCGGTCTACACCACTGTAACCATTCTTACCGATAAGGAAGAGATCGGTTCCGTGGGAAATACCGGACTAAACTCCGATTATGTACTCCATTATGTAGAAGAACTGGCGGAGACACAGGGCGCAGATGTGAAACGCGCACTGAGGAATTCCATCTGCTTATCCTCTGATGTGAATGCGGCTTACGATCCCACATTCCCGAATGTCTATGAGGAGCGGAATTCCTGCTATTTAAATAAGGGCTGCGTATTGACTAAATATACAGGAAGCCGTGGGAAGTCCTCATCCAACGATGCCAGCGCCGAAGTGATGGCAAAGGTCATCGCCATGATGGACCAGGAGGGCGTGTACTGGCAGATCGGCGAGCTCGGCGCTGTCGATGTGGGCGGCGGCGGAACAATCGCTCAGTATGTAGCGCATATGAACGTGGACGTAGTCGATCTGGGAGTGCCGATTCTTTCCATGCATTCTCCGTTTGAGCTGGCATCCAAGCTGGACGTATATAATACATACAAAGCATTTCTGGCTTTTTACAGGGCTTCCTAAGGGGCTGCGGGGCCGGAAACGGCAGTTGCGTATTCTGAAATTTTTGTTAATTTCGGTAAAAAGCTTTTTTTACATGCTCCGATATGGTATAACTGTCAGGAAGCATTTTATATTTTTATTATTTTGGTTAAAGGAAAAGGAACGTATTATGAGAAAATTTTTGAAAGTTGCTGCCTGTGGTCTTATTATGGCGGCAGTTGTGACAGGCTGCTCCAAGAAGGCGGCAGAAGAGACGACACCTGCGGAAACCACTGCCGGGACTACTACGGAGGCCGGTTCAGAGGCGGGCGCGTCTGAACAGCTGCAGATGATGGATTTATCCGGAATCGATAACGGTACTGTGACACTCGGTGATTATAAGGGAATCGAAGTGACCAAGACACCAGTGGAAGTATCTGACGAAGAAGTAGACGCTGCGATCTTATCAGAGCGCGAGAGCAAAACCACCTATGATGATGTGGACCGTGCCGTTCAGGATACAGATAAGGTAAATATTGACTATGTAGGAACAAAGGATGGCGTGGCATTTGACGGCGGTACCGCGCAGGGACAGGATCTTGTGATCGGTTCCAACCAGTTTATTGACGGCTTTGAGAGCGGTCTGATCGGCGCAAAAAAGGGCGACGAGGTGACACTCGACTTAACCTTCCCGGAATCATACGGCAACGCGGATTTAGCCGGTCAGGCAGTTGTATTCAAGGTAACCGTCAACAACGTACAGGAAAAGAACATGCCGGAATTAGACGAGGCGTTCGTTCAGGAAGTATCTGATTTCAAGACGGTTGACGAGTATAAGGAAAGCAAAAAGCAGAGCCTTCTGGAGCAGAAGGAAGGCCAGGCGCAGGCGGCAGTTGAGAATGATATTCTGAAAGCAGTCGTTGAAAACTGCCAGATCGAGACGACGCAGGAAGCCGTTGATGCGAACTTCAATAATTATCTGCTTAACTATACCAACCAGGCAGCGATGTACGGCATTGATTTAAATACATTTACATCCGCGTTCTACGGTGTGGATGAGGAGACCTTTAAAGAGAACTACGTAAAGAATATTGCAAAGTCTGCGGTTGAGCAGAGACTGGTATTCCACGCGATCGCGGATCAGGAAGGTATTACCGTATCTGACGAAGATCGTGATAATCTTGCGACAGAGATGGGATACGAGAGTAAAGATCAGATGATTGAGTCAGCCGGAGCTTATAATGTGGACGACTATCTGATTTCTACCAAGACCATGAAATTTTTAGTTGATAATGCAGTAATCAAATAAAAAAATTTTACGAGTAGGGGGAACCTTTATGCAGCTTTTAAAGGACAGGATACGGAAAGACGGAAAGATTAAATCCGGCGATGTATTGAAGGTAGACAGCTTTTTAAACCATCAGATGGATATTAAGCTGTTCGAAGAGATCGGAAAGGAGTTTAAGAGACGTTTTTCCGATGTCAGCATCAATAAGATCCTTACAATTGAGGCATCCGGAATCGGCATCGCGTGTATTGTTGCCCAGTATTTTGATGTTCCGGTAGTATTTGCGAAGAAGTCCAAGACGAAGAATATCGCCGGGGATGTCTACACCACCAAGGTGGAATCTTTTACACATGGTAAAGTCTATGATATCATGGTTGCCAAAGAATTTTTAGGCGCTGGAGACAAGGTTCTGCTGATCGACGATTTCCTGGCTAACGGCAAGGCTTTAGAGGGCCTAGCAGCCGTTGTGAAGGATTCGGGAGCGGAGTTAGTCGGTGCTGGAATCGTGATTGAGAAAGGCTTTCAGCCTGGAGGAGACCGTCTGCGTGCGGATGGTATCCGTGTCGAATCCCTTGCAATCGTAGAAAGCATGGATGAAAAAACGGGCAGTATCCGTTTTCGGGGTGATGAATGACGAGCAACAGAAAAGCATTATTTTTTGATATAGATGGGACACTTCTTTCTGAAGTGAACCGGAATGTACCGGAGAGTGCCAAGCGTGCGGTTGCGAAAGCGCGGGCCAATGGGCATCTGGTATTTATCAATTCCGGCCGTACATACAGCCTGATCGGTCCGATCAAGGGCCTGGTTGAAGTGGACGGCTACTGCTGCGGATGCGGCACAAGGGTGATTGTGGATGACGAGGTGCTGTTTTCCTTTACCATTCCCCATGAGCGCGGCCTGCAGATTAAGAAGGACATTTTAAAGTATAATATGGAAGGAATTCTGGAAGGCACGGAGCACTGCTATTTCAGAAAAGCCAAAACCAGATTTACCCAGCTGGAACAGATTCGGGAAAATGTCGAGAGAGACGGCCATGGAGCGCCTTATACCTGGGAAGATGACTGCTATGATTTCGATAAGTTCTGCGTATTTGCAGACGAGCAGAGCGATCTGGCCGGATTTTCGAGGGCGCTGGGGCTGGAATATAACATCATAGACCGCGGAGACGGGTTCTATGAATGTGTTCCGGCGGATTATTCCAAGGCGACTGCCATCGATGTGGTTCTGGAGAAGTACGGAATGGCGCTTGAGGACGCTTACGTGTTCGGTGACAGCACCAACGACCTTCCGATGTTTGAACATGCGAAGAACTGTATTCTCATGGGACACCACGATGTGGAGCTGGAGCCATATGCCACGTTCTTTACAAAGAATGTGGAGGATGATGGAATTGAGTATGCCATGAAGAAGCTGAAGCTGATCTAAGCGGCATACAGAGCCAGTGCAGCATTGCACTTTCACTGTGATATTCATGCAATGCAGGAGACTGAAGTGATAAGAGAGTAACAGGCGCCACGGCCGTTAATTCGGAGTGGCGCCTGTCTTTGTTAGAAAAGAGGTTGACATTCCCGGGAAAAACAACTAAAGTTAATCGTAGTTTAACAAAGGAATGGGTTAAAGTATGAAAGCAAAAGTGAATGTGATTGTGGCCATGCTGATGTTTGGAAGCATTGGCCTGTTTGTACGGGGGATCGCGCTCCCCTCCAGTGTGATTGCCCTGGTGCGGGGCGTGATCGGCTGCCTTTTTCTGGTCACGGCCGGATGTCTGATGAAACAGCCGGTCAACTGGAGAGCGATTAAGGGCAACTGGCTGGTGCTGGTGCTTTCGGGAGCGGCCATCGGTTTTAACTGGATTTTTCTGTTTGAGGCCTACCGATATACGACGGTGTCGTGTGCGACGCTCAGCTACTATTTTGCCCCGGTGTTCGTGATCCTTGTGTCGCCCATTGTGCTGGGGGAGAAGCTGACAAAGAAGAAGCTGTGCTGCGCGGTGGGAGCGGTCGTCGGAATGCTCCTGGTATCCAATGTACTCTTTCTGGAAAACGGCGAAAATGGCCTTCTCGGCATTTTCTTCGGCCTGATGGCCGCGGTCCTCTATGCCAGTGTCATAATACTCAATAAATTTATGAAGGGCCTGACCGGTCTGGAGACGACCGCTGCACAGCTGGGCGTGGCGGCTGTCATTCTGCTTCCCTATACGGTGCTGACCGCTGCAGAACCGTTCTCTGCGGTCTGGGCGTCCGTTCCGGCGATATCCTGGGTCCTGCTGGCATTTGTCGGGATTGTCCATACCGGAGTGGGATACCTTCTGTATTTTTCGGCTATGAAGAAGCTGCCGGCGCAGACGGTGGCGGTCCTAAGCTATATCGATCCGGTGACCGCGATTCTCTTATCCGCAGTGATACTCAGGGAGACCATGAGCGTACCACAGATGGTCGGAGCCGCGCTGATTCTTGGGATGACGTGGATGGGCGGCAGGGAGATGCAGGACAGATAAAAGGGAATTTTTCTATGAAATATAAAAGCATTGGAATGATTGCCTGGCAATCATTCCAATGCTTTTTCTCATCCATATAACTTTATTCTGCACTGCTTTCCGATTCTGCGGCCTCGCTGCTCTCAGCCGGAGGCGCTGTTTCCTCATCGGGTATCTGCTTAAACTCCAGATTGTCGAACGCGGTGGCAATACAGATTCCGGTACCACTCGCCATATAGTTGATCTTTACGCGGTCACCCGGCTCTGTGAGGGCCAGTTCATTGCTCAGATCGTAGGAAATGGTAAAGATCTGATCCGGTTTCTCCTTCAGGATCAGCTTGTAGGTGATGCTCTCACCTAATGCCTCACTGGCGATCCGGTAGACCTTTCCTTCGGCTTCCTTTGCATTCTGCCCTGTGATGATGCCGTCATTGCTGCTTCCCATAACCTGCCGGAAATTACGGAGCGCGCTGTCGATGGTCTCCCCGGTTCCGACATTCGTATAGTTGGATACGGAGACGAAAGCGTACTGCTTGATCAGACCGGCTCTGTCCTTCAGTGTCATGAAGTACGTGGCCTTTCCGTCCAGATTGATGATCATCGGGAAGGATGCGGAATAGCCATACTGCTGAACCTTACCCTGGGCGGACTGCTGGGCCGCCATCTCGGTGGCGCCGCTCATCTGGTACATCTTCGGTTCCTTCGTTACCATGTCCACCATGATAAATCCGATGGCGGATTCATCGGAGCCCACGCTGGTGAGTCCTGTGAAGAGGTAGCAGTCGGAGCCGTTGTAGACGATGATGTTGCCCTGGCTGGTTCGGAACTTATCCTGGTTGGAGAAGTTGAAGATACCGTGAACATAGGCGCCCTGATTCTGAATCTGCTGCATGATAAACTCTTCCGGCTGAACGCGGTCTACCCATTCCGGCAGATCATCCACACCATAATAATTAGTTTCACCAGTGGAGGCGTTTACAATCGCCACGCCGCTTGCCTCCGGAAGACTGAACAGCCAGCGGTTCTTATAGGTAGTGATTACCCAGTAGGGAACGCCGTCGTCATCCAGCTCGAAGGAGTAATCCGTCATACCCCGGAAGAGGCCGCCCTCAAACAGGCGTACATGGCGGTTTAAGTCGTCCAGCAGGTAGGCATTCTCCTGATACTTGATCTTGTGATCCGTTACCAGATCCACATCGCTTACATCGGTCGCGGATACGACGATGTATCCGGCGGAACCGTCCAGATTCTTTAACCATTTGAAGAAGCCGGAGTGCTCCAGCGGAACAACCCACACAAGTTTTCCATTGACCTTCTGGATCACGGGAGTGCCCAGTACGACCTGGCTGCCAAGTCCCGGATTCTCGCCGACCTTCTTATCGGCCAGTTCCCTGGCCAGTGCCTTGTCCACGACCGGAAGCTGGTTAAGGGCCAGCGGCTGTACCGTCTCGGTGAACTCCGAGATCTCGGGCTGCCCTAGCTGGTCGCGGTACGCCTTGTAATTAAACAGAGGCATGGAGAGTACCGTGACTGCAAAATACAGCAGCCAGAAAATGATCAGCAGCGTAATTCCTGTTTTAATTCCCTTGACGTTCTTGTCCACGCTGAAGGACATGTGGGAGGACTGATCCGTAGTAACACGGATTCCGCCCAGACCAATCAGGAAATTTAAGACGACGTAGGAGCTGAATATAAAACACCAGGCGAATGCGCCATCCGAATACAGCGGATTTAAGTTGGGGCCCTTGACAATGATCATAATCAGGAAAAACAGAGTCAGAGCAAGGTTTAAGAGTAACTTAGTCTTTTTTTTCATGCGAAACTCCCTTTTGAGAAATATTGAATAGTAATAGTACTATTATATTGCAAAATAGAAAAAACACAAGGAAGGTTTCGCATTCTGAGTATAAAGATTTTATAAAGACCGGGAAAGCGGAATCCGGAAGGAAATGCAGGTCCCCATATTCTTTTTGCTCAGTATCCTCAGCCTGGATTCCTCGCCGTACTGCATGACCAGCCTGCTGTTCACATTGGCAAGCCCGATGCTTTCATTTCCCGGGTGGTTGATCTTCTCGTAAAGCGCCGCGGTTTCGGCCGGATTCATCCCCACGCCGGTATCGATGACGGTAACAGTCAGCCACTCTGCTTTCTCCGTGATCTTAAGCTTGATAAAGCCGGAGCCGTCCAATGGTTTGATGCCGTGATACAGGCTGTTTTCAATGAGGGGCTGAAGGATAAGCCGGATGATCGGCGTGGTTTCCAGTTCCTCGTCATAATCGTAGTACAGAATGTATTTATCCTCGTAGCGGTACCGCTGGATGTGATCGTATTTCTTCAGGTATTCGATCTCGTCCTTCAGTGTGACCATGGAGGCCGTGTTTTGGAGAGAGTATTTGAGAATATCCGACAGTGCCTCGATGATTCTGTTGAGGGCCGTCGGTTTCTGCGTGTATTCCAGAGCCTTGAAATCCAGAGTCTGCAGCGTGTTAAAGAGAAAATGCGGGTTGATCTGCAGCTGCAGGGCCGTCATCTCTGCCAGCTTCTGCTCCTGTTCCTTCAGGGCCAGCTGGTTCTTTAGAAATGTCTGGCGGATGAAGAGCTGTACGATGTTATTCAGAATGAGATCGTACTCATCCTTGATAAATGCCGGCTTTTCATTCTTATAGGTTCCCCGTTCCGCGTCGGAAAATACCGTGACGAAGTAATCAATCTGCTGAAAGTTCTTCTTCGTGATGGTGTATGCGATCCAGACCACGGTGCAGATGATGACGGCCAGCACGATGAAAAGCTGAAAAAGGAGTGTGTAAAGCGCCTGATAATAGCTGGACCGGCTGGTACAGGCGGCGATATAGGTGCCGCAGTCCGCAGGAACGATCCGCACGAAGTATTTGGTGTGGTCAAAGGAGATCCAGTCCTGAAATGGTGTTCCCGAGGCGGCGCGTACCGCGGAAATGAGGGCGTCCTTCGCTTCCTGGTCCGGCTCCGTGGTCCCTCTGCCCTGAAGAAGGAAGCTGCCATCCGCGTCAATAATAAAAAACTGATCCAGGCTGGAGCCGCCCCCCAGCATCTGCTTTAACTGGTCTTCGTAGATATTTACCATGACGACACCGCGGAACATGCTGAGTTTTTTATAGTAGGTCAGCACCGGAATCGGATTGGTGTAGGAATATAAATGCATATTCCGCTTTTCCACCCACTCGTTCCGCTCCGATTCCACATAGGAAGGAAGCCAGTTCAAATCAGAGAACTGGGACAGCTGGGTGATGCCTCCCGTGTAGGAGGTAAGGAGAGAGTCGTAGCCGTCGAGATAGTAATAGACGGAGGCGATGTAGGAGGCGTGGCTGGTGAGGGAGGCAAAGTTGGAAAGGATACTGTTGGTGAGTATCACATCCAGATAGCCAATCTGTTTATGGGAAATGTAATTGCGCAGGGAGATGGACATCCTGGGATTCCGGGCCAGAAGGTCGTATTGGGTTGCGGCGCTGTCCAGCACGAGAGAGTAGTTGTCTCTCACGGCCTGGGCCGATTTGACGGCCTCGGTCTCGATGTCCTGCTGTTTGCGGTACACGATGACAGCCATGAAGATAAAGAACAGCGTGATAATGGGAATGGTAATAATTCCCGTATAGTATAAAAAACGTTTGATAAAGTTGCGTCTTCTCATGATATCCCCCCGTAATCATGATCTGCGCCGTTGTTTTTCCGATACTGCGAAGGCGTCATGTGGAAATACTGGTGAAAGGCCCTGGAAAAGTTCTTGGGATTGTCGTAGCCTACCCGGTCGGCGATTTCATACTGCTTGTAGCCGATGTCCTTCAGCATCCGCGCGGCATTTTCCATGCGGGTCTTTAAGAGGTAGTCGGAAAAATTGACGTCAGAGTGTTCCTTCATAATTCTCGATAAGTAGTTGGGGCTTAAATTTACAAGCCTCGCCGCCTGTTCGAGAGTGGCGTTCTGATAGTCGGTATCCAGATAATTCTTAACCAGGCTGATTATCTTTTCGTAGTAGCTTAGATTCTCCTCCTCCCGGGCCGGAGCGGCGTGGGTCTCACGGTTTAAGCGGTCCCGGATGCGGGTCAGGCAGTCCACCAGATCATCGTATTTTACAGGCTTCAGCAGATAGTCAACGACCCCGGTGCGCAGGGCCCGGCGGACATACTCGAAGTCCTGGTAGCCGCTGAAGAAGATAATTTTAATGTCCTTTTTTTCCAGAAGCTTTTCGGAAAGCTCCAGGCCATCCATGATGGGCATGCGGATGTCGGACAGAATCAGGTCCACATGGTTGGCAAGCGTGTATTCGTAAGCGGCTTTGCCGTTGGAAAAACAGCCGGCAATCTCAAAGCCCAGCTGGCTCCACGGAAACAGCCCTGCAATGCCATTGCGGATCTTGGCCTCATCATCGACGATGATTACCTGATACATAGGAAGTGCCCCCTTTCTCTGATTGTATGGTTTCTGATTGTTATTATATAGAAAAGAAAGAGAAAAAGCATCCGTATTTTTTCAATAAAACCATACTTCCATAAAAATGAAGAAATATCATAATAAATGATACTTTTTTCCACATCTTTGTAAGAAATGATACGATTCCATATTTGAAGTTTCTTCTCTCTTCCAGAAAAATCCGGTATACTATGAGCACTTGGTGAGGTATTTCACAAACCTATGGATAATCAGTCAACGGTACAGTTGACAACAAACGGAGGTAACAGATATGAGAAAAGGAAAGAAACTTGCCTGTCTGTTTATGACAGGACTGATGGCAGCGTCGGCACTGACGGCCTGTACCAATGAACCGGCACCGGCCGCATCGAATGCACCGGAGGGGGAAACGACGACCGGGAAGGCAGCGGAGAAGACGACGGAAAAGGCTTCCGGAGACCAGATCACCCTGCGTTTCATGTGGTGGGGCGGCGACGCCAGAAATGAGGCGACTCTGGCCGTCATTGACCAGTATGAGAAGCTGCATCCGGAGGTTAAGATCGAGGCGGAGATGAACTCCGATCAGGGATATATCGACAAGGTATCCACCATGCTGGCCAACGGCACGGCGCCTGATATCCTCCAGCAGAATGTGGACTCTCTCCCGGATTTCATCTCGAGAGGCGATTTCTTCGTGGATTTCAAGGATTATCCGGAATTATTCGATCCGTCCGGGTTTGATGAGACCTTTATCAGCCAGTTCGGCACATTTGACGGAAAGCTCTTAGCGCTTCCCACCGGTATGTCCTGTCTGGCCACCGTTGCCAATACCGCGGCGGCAGAAGCATGCGGTGTAGATCTGACAAAGCAGATTACCTGGGATTCCATGCTCGAGGAGGGAAAGGCCCTTCACGCTCAGAACCCGGATTATTATTTCATGAATGTGGATACCAAGATTCTGTGTGAGTACGTCTTAAGACCGTATCTGCGCCAGATAACGGGAGAATCCTTTATTATTGACAGTGAAAAGAAGATCAGCTTTACGAAAGAACAGCTGGTGGAAGTGCTTCAGTATATCAAGGACTGCTACGACGGCGGCGTCTTTGAGGCGGCCGAGGACAGTGCGACCTTTAAGGGACAGATTCACACCAATCCGAAATGGATCGACGGCAAGTTCGTATTTGCCTATGGACCATCCTCCAGCATCAGCCTTTTAATGGATGCGATCCCTGAAACGAAATGCAGCGTGGTTCAGATGCCGATGGCCGAGGACCGGGTAAGCGACGGCTATTTCGCAGATACGCCTCAGTATATGACCGTAAACAAGAATTCCGAGCATGTGGAAGAGGCTGTGAAGTTCATGGATTACTTCTACAACGACGCACAGGCTCAGGAGACGCTGAAGGATGTGAGATCCGTACCTCCTACTAAGACGGCGCGGGCACTCTGCGCGGAAAAGGGCCTGTTAAATGCAACCGTAGTGGAAGCTGTCGATCTGGCCGCGGGATTAAACGGCAGGAGCGATAAGGGCTACACCACAAGCGCTGAGGTCTATGCGATTCAGGAAGACATGATCGAGAGCGTTGCCTATGGCCAGAGTACGCCGGAGGAAGCGGCGGACAACGCCATCGATCTAATCAGCGATTACTTAAGCGGTTTGAATTAAGACCAGAATAAATTTTCAAACACGTTCTAAACCAGTGCGGCCCGGATATAAAAGATTCCGGGCCGTTTTAAAAGGCAGGAGGAGCTTATTATGGCTAATGTGAGTATGAAATCGAAGCCGAGCCACGGCGGCTGGACCAAGAGGAACCGGATTGGATTTCTTTATGTATGTATCTGGATTTTCGGGTTCCTGGTATTTCAGCTGTATCCGTTTGTGAGTTCGCTGTTTTACTCTTTTACGAGCTACGATATTTTTCATAAACCCGAGTTTGTAGGCCTGGACAATTACGTGCGGCTGTTTACGAAGGACAAGGAATTCTGGAATTCCTTAACCGTTACCTTAAAATATACGTTTATCACCGTCCCCGGCAAGGTGGTGCTGGCGCTGATCATCGCCATGATCTTAAACCGGGAACTGAAGGGAATTAACTTTATCAGGACCGTATACTATATTCCGTCGCTGTTAAGCGGTTCTGTGGCGGTCGCCATCCTCTGGAAGGTGCTGTTCATGAATGACGGCTTCATCAACAGCCTGCTGGGTGTGATTCATATCGCTCCGGTCAAGTGGCTGGGAAAGCCGGAGATGGCCCTGACGACCATCTGTATGCTGGAGATCTGGCAGTTCGGCTCTTCCATGGTTCTGTTCTTATCCGCGCTTAAACAGGTTCCGCAGTCGCTCTATGAGGCGGCCAGAATCGATGGTGCTTCCAGGGTAAGAATTTTTTTCAAAATTACGCTGCCGATGATCACCTCCATCGCGTTCTTTAACATTATCATGCAGCTGATTACGGCGCTTCAGAACTTTACATCGGCATTTGTCGTGACCAACGGAGGTCCCAACAAGGCCACCTATGTGCTGGGGATGAAGCTGTACACGGATGCATTTAAATACTTCAAGATGGGATACGCCTGCGCCACGTCGTGGATCCTGTTTGTCATCATCATGATTATGACCCTGATCTTGTTCGCTACTTCCAAAAAATGGGTTTACTATGATAACTAGGAGGAAATCAGGATGAAAAATAAAGAGTTAAAAAAGGTTCTTACCTATCTGTTTCTGGGCATCTTCGGAATTGTTATGCTGTTTCCCGTCATCTGGATGTTCTTCGCCTGTTTTAAGACGAACAATGAGATTTTCGGAAGTTTGCGCATTCTTCCCCAGGGCTGGAGCATGGAAGCTTTCGTCAAGGGCTGGAAAACCACAGGCACCTACACGTATGCCAAATACTTTATCAACACCTTTGCGCTGGTGATTCCCACCACGCTGCTCACACTGGCCTCCTGCTCCCTGGTCGCCTATGGATTCGCCAGATTTGATTTTCCGGGAAATCAGTTTCTGTTCATGATTCTGATTGCAACACTCATGCTTCCCAATGCGGTTATTATCATTCCGCGGTATGCACTGTTTAACAAGCTGGGATGGCTGGACTCCTATATGACCTTTTTCGCACCGGCTGCGGTTGGCTGCTACCCGTTCTTCGTGTTCATGCTGGTACAGTTTTTAAGAGGGCTTCCGAGGGATTTGGACGAATCGGCCTATATCGACGGCTGCGGACCGTTTCAGTGCTTTATCCAGATTCTGCTTCCGCTCTTGAAGCCGGCTCTCTTCTCCGCCGGGCTGTTCCAGTTTTTGTGGACGTGGAATGACTTCTTCAACACCAACATTTACATCAATACCGTGTCTAAATTTCCGTTGTCCCTGGCACTCCGGGTCAGCATCGATGTCACCTCCAACATTCAGTGGAACCAGGTGATGTCCATGGCGCTGGTCTCGATTCTTCCGCTGATTCTTCTGTTCTTCGCGGCGCAGAAATATTTCGTGGAAGGGATTGCCACGACTGGTATGAAGGGATAGGGAGCGGAGATGGAATTTGAACAGGGACTTCTGTACCATGTGGACGGTCTCCTGCGGGACGAAGCGTGGGGAGATTTTATTATCAGCCGGATTCCGGAGTCTGTCAGGTATCAGCTGAATGAGAAAGCGCAGAAAAACATTTTGTTTGTAAGCAACAGCGAGCTGCGCTTCGTGATGGAGGAGGAGACGGTGACAATCGTCCTGCGGAGACTGCCGGTGAGCGGGCAGATCCGGTCCGCAGGAATCCTGGAGGTCTTTTCCGGCGATTATCAGGGCAGCTATGAGATCAGTCCTGGCGTGGTGGGAGTCGGGGAGACAGAGATTACTATCCACAGGCAGGACTGGAGCCATATCAGCTGCTTCCCGCGAAATCCCGGCGGGTTTGCGCCGCAGGTCACACGAGTCCTGCTTCCCTACGACTGGGGCTGCGCCATCCGGGAAATACGCGGAAGCTTAAGGCCGCCCAGACCGGAAGAAATGCCGGAAAAGCGCCTGCTGTTTTACGGTTCCTCCATCACCCACGGAGGAAATGCTTCCGTTCCATCCAGAACGTATGCGTTTCAAACGGCCTGGGAACTGGGATACGACTTAATCAATCTGGGAAGCGCCGGGAGCGCCTTCATGGACCAGGCAATGGCGGAGTATATCGCCGGTCTGAAGGACTGGGACGCCACCGTGTTTGAGCTGGGAGTCAATGTGCTGGAGGAATGGACGGACCGTCAGCTTTACGACCGGGCTTACCAGTGGATTGATACGGTAAAACGCGCTCAGCCGGAAAAACCTGTGTTCGTGACAGATTTCTATTACAATCATTATGATCTTGAAGAAAATGGAAAGTCTGACGCATTCAGAAAAAAGATAAAAGAGTGCACGGCTGTACTGGAAAAAAAGTATGATCGGTTGTATTATAGGAATGGAACGCAGATCATGGGAACGTTTCGGGGGCTGTCCTCGGATGGACTGCATCCTTCGGACGCGGGTCACACCATGATCGCACAGAATTTATCGAACTTTATGAGAGCACATGGCCTGTAAGACAGGGCGTGGCTGAAATGGAGGATTTTATGCAGACTTACAAAAATCCGGTATTGTACGCGGACTATTCGGATCCCGATGTGATTCGGGTCGGAGAAGACTACTATATGGTGGCGTCTTCCTTTACTTATTTTCCCGGGGTGCCTCTCCTGCATTCGAAGGACCTGGTGCACTGGGAATTGATCAACTACTGTGTGAAGGAGCTGCCGTATGAAAAATACGCGGTGCCTTCCCATGGATCCGGAACCTGGGCGCCGGCGATCCGTTACCACGACGGAACCTTCATCGTGTTTATCCCGCTGGTGGACGAAGGGATTCTGGTGGCCAGAAGCCGCGATCCCTATGGAGAATTCCAGCTGAACATGCTATGCGAACGAAAGGGCTGGATCGATTCGTGTCCTTTCTGGGATGATGACGGGAAGGCATACATGATCTTTGCCTACGCGGGCAGCAGGGCTGGGGTTAAGCACCGCCTGATGGTGGTGGAGATCGACCCCGACTGCCGGGAACTCATCGGCGAACCGGTCCTGATCTTCGACGGCGAGCAGATCGCCCCAACCACAGAGGGGCCGAAGATGTATAAAAAAGACGGATACTATTACGTTTTAATGCCGTCCGGCGGAGTGGAGAACGGCTGGCAGTCCTGTCTTAGATCCACGTCGGTGTACGGCCCCTACGAGTATAAGATTGTCATGCGCCAGGGCAAGTCCCCCATTAATGGCCCTCACCAGGGCGGCTGGATAACGGCCCCGGACGGAAGAGACTGGTTCATCCATTTTCAGGATGTCCTGGAACTGGGGAGAATCATCCATCTTCAGCCCATGTGTTTTGTGGACGGATGGCCGTTTATGGGACAGGATACGGACGGAGACGGAATCGGCGAGCCTGTGGCGGAATGGAAAATGCCGGTGGAAGGCATGCCGGAGTATGAGATTGCGCGTGCGGATGATTTCTCCTCGGAGACCCTGGGGCTCCAGTGGCAGTGGCAGGCGAATCCCAATCCGGAAAACTATTCCCTGACCGCCGCACCGGGCCATCTAAGGCTGTACTGCCGCAGAAATCCGGACAGGGAGAATCTCCTGTGGTACGCCCCCAATGTGCTGACTCAGATCCCCCAGCAAAAGGAGTTTTCCATGATAGCCAGGCTGGAACTGCACGGAGATAAGAACGGAGATTTCGGCGGAATCGGCATGGTGGGCCATTCCTACGCCTACGCCGGCTTATATCAGGGGCCGGACGGACCGGAGCTTCGCTGCTATGAGGGGACCGTTTCGGAGAAAATGTTCCTCGGTGAAGCGGAGGAGCGCTGTGTCCTTAAGGCACCCGCCGCCGGCAGCAGCCTGTGGCTGAAGCTTTCTGTCTCCGGGGACAAGACATACCAGTTTTCCTGGTCCGCCGACGGCACCGTGTTCCATAAGCTGGAGCCGGTATTTAGGCTGTGCCGGGCCACCTGGACAGGAGCGAAGCTCTGTCTGTGGTCCTGCTCGCGTGAAAATGAGGAATCGGCCGGATACTGCGATTATGAGTGCGTTTTGTTTGAATAAATAGGTGTCAGTGCGTGGGGAAGACCATTTATCACTGCAACAAATAAAAAGCGTGGGAACACCGAGAAGAATCTGCCCGGCGTTTCCACGCTTTATTTGTTATCCATGATAGATTATATGATGATTCCTAACTCTCCATTTTTTTCAGGATACTCCTCGCCACGCTGATTCCGTTGGCAGATGCCTGCTGAAGCCCGCGCGTAACAGAGGCGCCGTCTCCGATGGCGCGAAGTCCCGTGACGCTGGTCTCGAAGTCAGAATTGACTACAACCTTGTTGGAGTAGAATTTTACTTCCACACCGTAAAGCAGTGTCTCGTCGCTGGCGATACCCGGAGTGACCTTGTCTAAGGCCAGCAGCATTTCCTTAATATCGACCATGATGCGGTGCGGGAATACCAGAGATAAATCGCCGGGAACCGCGTCCTTTAAGGTCGGGATTAAGTTGTTGCGGCAGAGACGCTCTTCCGTGGTACGTCTGCCGCGCTGGAAATCGCCGAAGGTCTGAACCAGAATCTTGCCGTCGCAGAGCATATTGCTGAGCTGGGCGATGTGCTTGCCGTATTCAATCGGCGTCTTGAACGGCTTCGTGAAGTTCTTGGAGACAAGAATCGCGAAGTTCGTGTTGTTTGTCTTGTATTCCTTGGACTTATAGGCGTGGCCGTTGACAACGGCCAGTCCGTTTTCGTAGTATTCTGTGGCGACCTCACCGGAAGGATTCGTACAGAAGGTACGCACCTTGTCGTCAAAGGTCGGTGTGTAGTAGACCAGCTTCGCTTCATAGAGGTTCTTGTTTAAGAACTCCATGATCTCGTCGCGGACCTCTACGCGGACTCCGATGTCCACCGTTCCGACGCGGGTCTCGATGCCGTGCGCATCGCAGATGTGGCTGAACCAGTCAGAGCCTTCGCGGCCGATGGCGGATACGATCTCCGGCGCGTAATACGTCTCGCCCTTATCGGTAACGATGGCCTTCGCCTCGTTATCTTCTATAATAATGTCCTTTACCATGGTGTTGAATTCCATCTCAACGCCCTGATCCAGTAAATGCTCCTGAAGGCGGGTATAGATCTTGTAGCCTTCCTCTGTGCCGAGATGGCGGATCGGACATTCAATCAGTTTTAAGTTGGCGTTAATCGCCTTTCTGCGGATCTCCTGAATCTCTTTCTGCTTGTCGATGCCGTATACATTCGTGTCGGCGCCGAACTTCAGATAGATGTTATCGGATTCCTTTAAGAGCTCCACTGTCTTGTCATACCCCAGAATCTCCGGGAGATTCCCGCCAACGTCTGGAGAGAGTGACAGCTTGCCGTCGGAAAATGCACCCGCTCCGGCAAAACCGGTGGTGATGGAACATGGCTTGCATCCCACGCAAGTCTTGGTCGTCCTCTTCGGACACGTCCTGTTTTCGATTCTGCGCCCCTTCTCGACCATCAGGATCTTTAAATCCGGTTTCTGCTGAATCAGCTCATAGGCACAGAAAATACCGGAAGGCCCCGCCCCGATGATGATGACATCATAGTTACTTGAATTTGAACTCATGAACAACACTCCTTTTCCCATAAAAATACCAACCAGCCTTATAGTCAACTATTCCGGTAGTTGGTAGAAACGTTCAACCTATTTTGAACCTATATAAGGTGTAATTCAGTGACATTAGCATTTTACCATATTGGGAGGGGCACCGCAAGATGTGCGGACGACTAAATTCATGTGTATAAAAATAACGGCGTCTATGACAGCATATGAAGTTCTATCTATCTTTATTGGGATATTAGCATTGATGATGTCCTTTGGAAGCTTGCTTGTAGCGGTTATCGCCTTTCTCGATAAGAGAAATAAGCGAAAATAAAATGCCCACCCTGTCAGCACACAGGATGGGCGGTGTCCGTAAGGACATTTAACATTTAACGTGGAGCATCCACTTTTGGAGTGGGTGCTTTCTTTAATATTATTATAATTGATTTATACCCAATATTCAAGTTATTTTTAAAATATTTTATGATATACACCGCATCTTCCCCCTTTACATCAAGGTTTCAAACTGTTAAAATGAGTAAACCAGCCAGCGTTAGATACCCCCTACAAGGAAATCTAGCGCTTTTCGGGCGTTCTGAAGTCCAATACCCCGCCGCAGGCAACTAGTACTGCATTACGCAATGCAGTACTAGGCATTGGTTCTCGCGGCAGTCGCCGGCCGGACATGCGGGCATGTTCGCCTGGTTCGCTGCCCGCGGAAATAATTGGCATGAACTCAGAGATAAATTAATATAGAACATAGTAAGGAGCGGAAAATATGTATTTGATCGCAGGACTTGGAAATCCAACAAGGGAATATGAAAAAACGAGACATAACGTAGGCTTTGAAGCCATCGATATTCTGGCGGACAAGGCCGGAACGACGGTGACAGAGAAGAAGCATAAGGCGCTGTACGGAAAGGGATATATCGGCGGCCAGAAGGTGATCCTGGCGAAGCCCCAGACGTATATGAATTTAAGCGGGGAAAGCATCCGGGAAATAGCGGACTTTTATAAAATAGAACCGGAGAACATCATCATTCTCTGCGATGATATTAATCTGGCAGAAGGGCAGCTGCGCATACGCTTAAAGGGAAGCGCCGGCGGCCATAACGGCTTAAAAAATATCATCAGCCATCTGGGAACTCAGGAATTTCCGAGAATACGCATCGGGGTAGGCGAGAAACCGCGCGGCATGGACCTGGCGGACTACGTGCTGGGAAGATTCCCGAAGGAGCAGCAGGCAGTTATGGAGGAGGCGTACCGCGACGCGGCGGAGGCGGCCTGCATGATGATTGAGGACGGAGCAGATGCGGCGATGAACCATTATAACAGAAAAAATAAGGAGAATTCATGAGCGATGTGTTTGAAAGTCCATTAAGAGAGCTGAAGGAATTTGAAGACTTAGACCGCGATTTAAACCGGAAAAAAGGGCCGGTTCTGGTCAGCGGCTGTATGGATTCCCAGAAGGTCCATTTAATGTACGAGGCGGCGAAGGAGGTGTCGTGGAAGCTGGTGGTCACTTACGACGACACCAGAGCCAGGGAGATTTACGAGGACTTCCGCAATTTCGAACCGGGAGTCTCTCTGTATCCTGCCAGGGACTTACTGTTCTTTAACGCGGACATTCACGGAAATCTTTTAACCAAACAGCGTATGGCCGTATTCCGCAGGCTGATGGAGGAGAAGTCCGGCGTGGTCGTCACTACCTTTGACGGGCTGATGGACCATCTGCTTCCGCTGGCCTTCTTACAGAAGCAGATTCTCGAGGTGGGAAGCGGACAGACTTTAGATATCGCAGAGTGGAAGGAAAAACTGGTAGAGCTGGGGTACGAGCGCGTAGCCCAGGTGGATGGCATGGGCCAGTTTTCGATCCGGGGCGGAATCATCGATGTATTTCCGCTGACCGAGGAACTGCCGGTCCGTATCGAACTGTGGGATGATGAGGTGGATTCTATCCGTACCTTCGATATCGAGAGCCAGCGGTCCATCGAAGAGCTGGAACGTGTCCTGGTCTATCCGGCCACGGAGATGGTGCTGACGAAGCAGCAGATCGCAGACGGACGGGAGGCGATCGAAAAAGAGGCAAAGAAATACGAGAAAGAGTTAAGGGCGCAGCTTAAGACCGAGGAAGCAGCCCGGATTCATTCCATTATCTCGGAACTCTCGGATGGCCTTAAAGAGGGCTGGAAACAGCACGGCCTGGACGGATATATCCATTATTTCTGCCGGGACAGTGTGTCATTTCTCGACTATTTCCCGGAGGAGGACACGGTCATCTACTTAGACGAGCCGGAGCGGTTAAAGGAAAAGGGTGCGACGGTGGAGGAAGAGTTCCGGGAGAGCATGATATCCCGTCTCGAGCACGGATATCTGCTTCCAGGACAGACGGGACTGCTCTATCCGGCCAGGGAGATGCTGGCGAGGACTCAGAAGAGCCGTACCGCGTATCTGACCGGCCTGGAGCAGAAGCTCTCCGGATTTACAGTAAATGGAAGATACAGCCTTTCCGTGAAAAATGTGAACTCCTATCAAAATGGATTTGAACTGCTGATCAAGGATCTGACCAGGTGGAAACGGGAGGGATACCGTGTAATCCTTCTTTCCGCCTCCAGGACCAGATCCAGCCGTCTTGCCAGCGACTTGCGGGAGTATAATCTGCGGGCGTGGTGCCCGGATGAGAGCCGGGAAGAGGTGGAAGTAAAGCCGGGTGAGATCCTGGTAACCTACGGAAACTTACACCGCGGCTTCGAGTATCCGATGATCAAGTTTATCGTGATCACGGAAGGCGACATGTTCGGCGTCGAGAAAAAGAAGCGGAAGAGGAAGAAGACTACCTACGAGGGGACGAAGATTCAGAGCTTTTCTGATCTGTCCGTGGGGGACTATGTGGTTCATGAGGACCACGGCCTCGGTATCTACCGCGGAATTGAGAAGATCGAACAGGACGGAATCATCAAGGATTACTTAAAGGTAGAGTATGGAGACGGAGGCAACCTCTATCTGCCCGCCACACGCCTGGACGGAATCCAGAAGTACGCCGGTTCCGAGGCGAAGAAGCCGAAATTAAACCGTCTCGGCGGAGACCAGTGGAACAAGACGAAGACCAGGGTGAAAGGCGCGGTTAAGGAGATTGCCAAGGACCTGGTGCAGCTATATGCAGCCAGACAGGACACCCAGGGCTTTCCGTACGGGCCTGATACGGTATGGCAGAAGGAATTCGAGGAGATGTTCCCTTACGAGGAGACGGAGGACCAGCTGGATGCCATCGATGCCACCAAGGGCGACATGGAGAGCCGGAAGATTATGGACCGCCTGATCTGCGGCGACGTGGGCTATGGAAAGACGGAGATCGCCCTGCGCGCCGCGTTCAAGGCGGTGCAGGACGAAAAGCAGGTGGTGTATCTGGTGCCGACCACGATTCTGGCCCAGCAGCATTACAACACCTTTGTCCAGAGAATGAAGGATTTCCCGGTGCGTGTGGATCTGATGTCCCGGTTCCGCACACCGGGCCAGGTGAAGAAGACGCTGGAGGATTTAAAACGCGGACTGGTGGATATCGTGATCGGCACCCATCGCGTGCTGTCAAAGGATGTCCAGTTTAAGGATCTGGGGCTTCTGATTATCGATGAGGAGCAGCGGTTCGGCGTGGCTCACAAGGAGAAGATCAAGAAGCTGAAGGAAAATATCGACGTTCTCACCCTGACTGCGACTCCGATTCCCAGAACGCTGCACATGAGCCTGGTGGGAATCCGCGACATGAGTGTGCTGGAGGAACCTCCTGTAGACCGTATGCCCATCCAGACGTACGTGATGGAGTATAATGACGAGATGGTCCGGGAGGCCATTAACCGGGAGCTTTCCCGCGGCGGCCAGGTGTATTACGTATACAACCGCGTCAGCAACATCGACGAGGTGGCAAACCATATCGCCAGTCTCGTGCCGGAGGCCTCAGTGACCTTCGCCCATGGCCAGATGCACGAGCATGAGCTGGAGCGCATCATGTTTGATTTCGTCAATGGGGAGATCGATGTGCTTGTCTGCACCACCATCATCGAGACGGGACTCGATATTCCCAATGCCAATACGATGATTATACAGGATGCGGACCGCATGGGACTTTCCCAGCTGTACCAGCTGAGGGGGCGCGTGGGCCGGTCGAGCAGGACTTCCTATGCGTTTCTCATGTATAGACGTGACAAGATGCTTCGGGAGGAGGCGGAGAAGCGTCTCCAGGCCATCCGGGAGTTTACGGAGCTGGGCTCCGGCATCAAGATTGCCATGCGTGACCTGGAGATCCGCGGAGCGGGCAATGTTCTGGGCGCGGAACAGCACGGCCATATGGAAGCGGTCGGGTATGACCTTTACTGTAAGCTGTTAAATCAGGCGGTATTGGAATTGAAGGGCCAGCGGAGAGAGGAGGACACCTACGAGACTGTGGTGGACTGCGATATCGACGCCTATATCCCCACCTCTTATATTAAGAATGAATATCAGAAGCTGGATATTTACAAGAGGATTTCCAGTATTGAGAATGAGGAGGAGCACATGGATATGCAGGATGAGCTGATGGACCGTTTCGGAGATATTCCGAAGCCGGTTGAAAATCTCCTGCACGTGGCGGCCATCAAGGCGCTGGCTCATGGTGCTTACGTGACCGAGGTGAACATCAACAGCCAGGAGATCCGGCTCACCATGTATCAGAAAGCGAAGCTTAACGTGGCGGGCATACCGGCTATGGTGGAGCGGTACCGCGGCGATTTGAAGTTCCATATGGCGGATGAACCGTACTTTACGTTCATCGACAGGCGGAAAAACCAGACCACGGCCGGCATGATGGAACAGGCGGAAGAGCTGCTGAAACAGTTGCGTGAATTGACAGAAAAATAAAGAGTATTCTGAAAAGTGTTTATAAAAATTTAAGCTTACGATGGTTGCTATTAGCCTATTTTATGATATAATAATAGTAGAAGAAGGGATGAAAATCCCCAATGCATGCTATATTTCCATAATCATAAAATATAAGAAAGGTGGTAACCATGGACGTTTTAGGTATGTATCTTCTGCAGAGAGTTTCGAATGAGCTGACTATTCAAAGGAATGAATCATTTGAGAACAGATTTGTAGCTCCGGTTCCTGACAGCACGGCGGCAAGGGTGACGCATGAGGCGTATGTATGTTCCTCAAAGGACGTATCACCAAGGGTCACGAAAGGAGCGTTCTGATTCAGACAATGAAGATTGCGAAAGAGTAGTAGGAGTTTCGTAAGCAGGCGGCTGTTCCGGATTCTGTAAGGAGCATGCTTAAAAGATTTTGAAAGGGAGCTGCTGCACCGGCTGTGTAAAACCAGCGGTGCGCAGCTTCTTTTTAACGGGTAAAATGATAGAAAATACGATTCGGGGAAAGGATACCATTTATGAAGCAGAATTACATCCTGTATGCAGGAAGCTATGCAGCGGCAGAGGAGGCCGGAATTCACGGGTACAGGCTGATCCGGGGAGAAGGCGGGGAGCCGCGGCTCACGGAAGTTTTTGCGGCCGCAGGAGTGTCGAATCCGTCGTACCTGGCGGTTTCCTCCGATGGCCGGTTTTTATACTCCGTTATGGAGGACATGACTTATGAAGGAAGGACCGGAGGCGGTGTGGCTGCGTTCCGGATTCACGGCGATTCGCTGACGCTTCTTAACACACGGGGAACGGAGGGAACGCTGCCGTGTCATCTGCTTCCCGATGAGAAGCGGGGCTTTCTGTACGCAGCCAACTATATGAGCGGCAGCGTATCCATGTTCCGGTTAAATGCGGATGGTTCCATCGGGGAACTGTGTGATTTGAAACAGCATTCCGGCCACGGACCCAATGAAGAGAGACAGGAGGGGCCTCATGTTCATTATGCAGGGTACTCTGCAGATGAAGCAGGTCTCTGGTGCGTGGATTTAGGGATCGACCGGATCAAATATTACAGGATCGATGAAAAGAATGGGAAGCTGGAGCCGGACGAGAATCGCGATATTGTATTTCCGGGAGGTACGGGGCCGAGACATTTTGTCTTAAACCGTGAGAAGAGAGAGCTGATGTATGTGGTGAGTGAACTGAGCTCGGAGGTATTCGTGATTCAATGCAGCGGCGGGGAAAACCGTATCCTGCAGAGAGTCTCCACACTGCCGGAGCAGGCGGAGAACAACACGTGTGCGGCCATTCATTTATCCGGCGACGGGCGTTTTCTCTGCGCTTCCAACCGCGGGCACGACAGCATCGCGGTGTTTGCGGTGGACGCCGGTACCGGACTTCTCACGTTCACCGGGCGGACCGGGACGAGGGGGAGGACGCCCAGGGATTTCTGCCTCTGCGGGGACGTAATCCTTTCCGCGAATCAGGACAGCGATACGATTACCATGTTTCGATTTGATGAAAAAAATGGAAAAATCGATGACATGGATGAGGAGATCCGCTGCGGATCGCCGGTATGTCTGATCGGCGCAGCGGAACGGTGAGGAGAAGACAGGCAGGAAGAATATAACAGAACAGCCATCAACCACAAAATCTGATCGTATTTGCGCCAGTTCAAAAGAACTGGCGCATTTTCTTACGCCATACTCTGCAGTCATGATACTGCGGAAGCCGCATTCAGAGCGGTCTTCACGGCTGTAAATCAATTTTAAAAACCTCATTCGATGGAAAATGACAGGGATATATTACGAAAAATGGCAGACATGAGTATAAATCTCAGCGTTCGTAGCAAAATAGTATCAGTGATATAAAATTGTACACCATGGAGGAGTTTTATATGAAAGCAACAGGTATTGTAAGGAGAATTGATGACCTTGGCCGTGTGGTAATCCCGAAAGAAATCAGGAGAACCCTTCGTTTGAGAGAGGGTACGCCGTTAGAGATATTCACAGACAGGGAAGGCGAAATCATTTTAAAGAAATATTCACCGATGGTTGAACTGACGGCGTTTGCATCCCAGTATGCGGAAGCCATGGCACAGACGACGGGACTTACCGTCTGCATCAGTGACAGGGACCAGGTGATCGCGGTTGCCGGTGGTTCGAAAAAGGAACTGCTCCAGAAGACGATCAGCAAACAGCTGGAAAATGTGATTAATGAAAGAACCGTATTGCTGGCAGGAAAAGATGATAAGAATTTCACTCCCCTGACTGGAGAAGCCCTGGAAGGGATCACAGCCCAGGTGATCGCGCCGATTATCTGTGAAGGCGATGCGATCGGGGCGGTTGCTTTGTTAAGCCGAGAGCCCAGAGCAAGATTTGGAGATATGGAAACGAAGCTGGCTACGACGGCAGCAGGATTCCTTGGAAGACAGATGGAAGGCTGATAACAGCCGTAAAAAAGGAGGTGACAGAGATGGCAGCGTATGATCCGAAGGAAGATGATTACGGTGATGGAGACATTCCCGAAGTGGATACAGAACCCTACAAGGACGGCTTCTATGTGGAGCCGCTTCCTGAGTCCACACGTCCCAGAAGGGACGGCCCCGGCGGGGACTGATGATGAAAAATAAAAACGGCCTGTCAGCTTCATGGCGACAGGCCGTTTTGTTTAATTGATTATCTGATCGCCGTCCTTGATGCAGTAATTGACACGCACGCCCAATTCCTCCATCCACTGACGGGTCTCCAACGTCTTCCAGTCCCCGCTTCCGATACCGCCGCCGTTGTCGTTGTCCCAGAGCCACTGCGGGCAGGGCCATAAGGCGATCTGAGGATTGATGGCTGCGTAGACATCGCGGTTTACGCCGTACTGTCCGTGATGGGACATCTGTACGATATCGCTCTTAAGCTCGGCGGGCGTGTGCTCGTTCATTAAGAGCTGTCCGCCTTCCGGTCCCAAGTCGCCCAGAACCAGGATGCTGACGCCGTTTAAGTAAAATTTAAAGACGACGGAGCTGTTGTTGACAGAGGTGGCATCCAGCAGATACGGATCATTCATGACGACGGCCCGGATATCGCCCAGCTGTATTTCCTGGCCCTTGGTGATGTCGCCGTGAAGCTTCTCCGGCGGAAGCTTTGCCAGGGCGTCCCGAAGGCCAACTACGAAGTCGCCGCGTCCGGAACCGTGGGTATCGTACCATTCCTGGTCTGTGAATTTGTAGTAGACGTTGTCAATGGTGATCTGGCTGTCCGGATTATTTAAAATCTCAATCAGGGCGCCTGCATGGTCGGAATGGGGATGGGTGATGAACCATCCGGAGACATGGCCTCCCTTGGAGCGGATCACATCGAGTAAATGGGCGGAATCACTGTCCCAGCCGCCGTCAATGACGACGAGAGTGCCATCCTTTGACTGCATGACCATGGACAGCATCTGACGGTTGCCGTGGTCAGCCAGCAGAGACAGGCTTCCGCCGTCAAAGAGCTGGCTTCCCGGCCCGATGGACAGTTTGGAAGAAAACCCCATACGCTGTATGGCCGGCTGTCCTTCCGTTCCTTCTGCGGCCACGGGCTGTCCGATAAAGCTGGTCAGTGCAATATTTAAAAACAGAATTCCCGCGGCTATTTTTTTCCAGATATTAAATGATTTCATGTTTCCCTCCGGTTTCTTTTTTGACTATCCCTTATTATATAAGATTGTCCCCGTTTTTAACAGGTGGAGGCGCGAATTGTCAGGAAATCTTCAGAAATGGCGAAAGCTGCCGCTGCTATTGAGAAAAAAACGTGCATTAAGCTCTCTTTTCTGCCGGCACAAGGATATGGGAAGCCTGCATTCCGCCGCGGCAGATGGTGTTGTGCGCGATCCGGTTCACTTCGCTGTCGAAACCATTTTCCGTATTGCTGTTTGGAAACATAAAATTTTTTGCGCCGGAGGTAACGGTAAAACGCATCTGGTGGCCGGCTTTGAAGGTGTTGGAGAGCTTTGTGGTCCGAATGCTCACTTCGTAGATGCCATCCGGTTCCATAAATTCCGGTTTTTCAAAGCTGTTTCTGTATTTTACATCCATAACGCCGTCCGCCAGCTTGATGGACGTCCCGTTTTCATCCACATCCGTGATCCGCACGAATAAATCAGTGTCAGGACAGTCGGAGGAAAGATAAAGGACCGCGGTGATGTCTCCGGTCACGGTCAAATCGTGATCCAGCACCGGCGTGGTGTAGCACAGGATATCATCGCGTTTCTCTTCTTCGGTGTAGTCTTCCGGCACCTCCAGCTCATTTTCGGAAACGTCTATGATGTGTGCGGCGGGAGAATCGGGATCGTAATTGTAGGAATCGGATTCCTGCCTCTGAGGTTTACATAATGTTAAGGCCTCGCGGTCCAGATACCAGACGGTGGGAACGATTTCTGGCAGAGGCCAGTGCTCTCCGGTCCTCCAGCGGTTGTCACCCAGTGTATAGTATTCCACAGGCGCGGTGGTCTCGATGCCGTTGTCTTCGCCCTTTAAAAAGTGATCCAGCCACGCAAAGCACAGGAGATCCATATCATAGCGCAGCGCGCTTTCTCCCATAAAGATGCCGTGGATGTCGTAATTGGCATTGCCGCTGTGTTTCCAGGGGCCGAGAACCACCTTGTACGATCCGGTGGGATAGAACTCGTCGATCAGCTCCAGCGCTTCCGTGGTTCCCATTCCATTGTCATCAAACCATCCGGACATGACGAGGGCGGGAACGACATGGCCGCAGCTGCGCTCTCTCCAGTTGGCTTTTCTCCAGAAATCGTCGTAGTCGGGATGCTTCAGCCATTCGTTTAAGAATGGGACATCGATGCCCAGCGCCTTTTTGGCCATGTCCCGGAGGGGCCGCAGCTTTAAGACCTCTTCCCAGTCGCTGCGGATCATGCGGTCCTCGCGGAACCGCTGCTCCGTCATGGCGAAGTTCCAGGCCATGGAGCCGGAGGTGAAACAGCCGCCCCGTCTGGGGAGATCGATGAAGGGGCTTCCCGCGCAGACACTGCTTAAAATGGCTTTCAGATGGGGATTGCCGCTGGCCGCCGCGGCCCATTGAACGTACCCGAGATAGGAGCCGCCGGTCATTCCCACGTTTCCGTCACTCCACGGCTGTTCGGCAATCCAGTCCAGGGTGTCGCTGCCATCCTCGACTTCATAGTAATTCGGCATCCATTCGCCGGTGCTGTCCTCTCTGCCCCGGACATCCTGTACGACGACCGCGTAGCCGCGCTGTACGAACCGGTAGTACTGCTCTGCGCCGTCGTGCTTACCGTAGGGGGTGCGGACCAGGACTGCCGGCACCTGGGTGGGGAACGGCCCGGAACATACTGCGGCGGGGTCCAGCACATGCTCGGAGACGATCGTGCCGGGAAGATAGACGTCCGAAGCCAGCAGCTCGCCGTCTGCTGTCGGGACCATGTGGGTTCCGGCAAAACGCACCGCGCAGACCGGTCTGTCGCTCCATTCTTTCAGAATTGTATGCTCCTCCATTCCATCCAATACCAGGACTCCCGTATAATCCCGTCCGGACATCTGTACAGCGTAAAGCTGTCCGTCTGATACGTACAAATCCAGCGGAAACTTGACCTCTCTCTGTATGTAAGAGTCGTGTATGCAGGAGTCATGCATATAAGCTTCATTTGCCTGCAGGCCGTCTCCGTTTAACCTGCGGGTAAAGACCTGCCCCTTTGACGTGGTGAAACGCTCTTCTCCCGCGCCTGCATGGGCCTCGTATTCCGGAAGCGATTCGAAGAAGCGGCGTATCTTCCTGCGGCAGAGCACTTCGTAAAAATCATCGTTGTGAAACGGTTCTTCCCGGTTAAAGGTGTTGGTGAATACGTCCAGTGTCTGGTGATTCAGTTCCTTTCCGTCCTCGTTCTGATCACGGATTATCCCGTAAAGAATTCCTGAAAAATAAAAATTCCATTGTTTCATCGTCTTATTCCTCCTGTCTCTGTTTCTGATTATAAGGGAAATGGGGTATTCTGGAAACAGGTAAATTGGAAATTATTTCAAAAAAAGATTGACAGACGGCGCATCCTCCTGTACAATAGCACGCAATACATAGCAAAGAGATATGAATACTATGAATCGAACGTGTTCCGCATGAGGAACGGGGAAAGGATGGATGCATATGTCAGAGAAAAAGAAATTGAGGTTTGAAACATTACAGATCCATGCCGGCCAGGAGGAGCCTGATCCGGCCACAGGGGCCAGGGCGGTTCCGATCTACCAGACCACGTCGTATGTATTTAAAAACTGCAAAGAGGCGGCGGACCGTTTTAGCCTCTCGGATGCAGGCAATATCTACGGACGCCTGACCAATCCGACAGAGGATGTGCTGGAACAGCGGATCGCGGCTTTAGAGGGCGGCAGCGCGGCGCTTGCCGTGGCCAGCGGAGCGGCAGCTATCGCCTATACCTTTCAGGCGCTTGCCAGGGAAGGCGATCATATTGTGGCGGCTTCCACCATCTATGGAGGCACCTACAATCTGCTTGCGCACACGCTGCCGGAATTCGGCGTGACGGCCACCTTTGTAGATCCCGACGAGCCCGGGGCGTTTGAGCGTGCCATCCGCCCCAATACAAAGGCCGTCTTTATCGAAACGCTGGGAAACCCCAATTCCAGCATCATCGATATGGAAGCCGCGGCCGCTGTGGCCCATGCCCATAAAATTCCCCTGATTGTGGATAATACCTTTGCTACCCCGTATCTGTTCCGCCCGCTGGAGCACGGGGCTGATATTGTGGTGCACTCCGCAACCAAATTTATGGGTGGTCACGGTACGGCGCTGGGAGGCGTTATCGTGGAAGGCGGAAGCTTCGACTGGGAGGCCTCAGGCAAATTCCCCAGTCTTGTGGAGCCGAATCCCAGCTACCACGGTGTCAGCTTTACGAAAGCGGCCGGACCGGCGGCCCTCGTGACGAAAATCCGCGCAGTACTTCTGCGGGATACGGGTGCTACCCTGGCGCCTCTGCACGCGTTTTTACTGCTTCAGGGACTGGAGACGCTGTCACTGCGTGTGGAGCGCCACGTCTTTAATGCTGTCCGGGTGGTGGAATACTTAAATGCGAATCCCCACGTAAAGAGGGTAAACCATCCATCACTCCCCGACAGCCCGTACCATGAACTCTACAACCGGTATTTTCCGGAGGGAGCCGGTTCCATCTTCACCTTTGAGATAGAGGGCGGGGTGGAGAAGGCAATGGAATTTATCGACCATCTGAAGATATTTTCCCTTCTCGCCAATGTGGCCGACGTTAAATCTCTGGTGATCCACCCGGCCAGCACCACACACGCCCAGATGACGGAGCAGGAACTTGCGGCCAGCGGCATCAGGCCGGAGACCATCCGGCTCTCCATTGGAACCGAGCATATAGAAGACATTATTCAGGATCTGGACCAGGCATTTGCTTGTGTTTTCTGACAAAAAAGCGTATAATTTTCTGGTATAGGAAATCATTCCCGGGCCAGATGGAGCAGCTGCCCATCCGGCCCGGATTATTTACGCCGGCGGCGAGCCAGACGGACGTGTCCGCATGGCCTCCGGCGGCAGCATGCCCCGCTTTATCGGGTACTGTTAATAGAAGGGGGAATACAGATGTATTCATTTGAGGATCTGGTAAGAATTACGGCACAACTCCGCTCGGAGCACGGCTGTCCCTGGGACAGGAAGCAGACTCATGAGAGCCTGAAGCCATGTTTGAAAGAGGAGAGCGAAGAGGTATTTGCGGCCATCGACAATCACGATATGGAGAATCTCTGTGAAGAACTGGGGGACGTGCTGTTCCAGGTGCTGATGCACAGCCGGATCGCAGAGGAAAACGGTGCGTTTACGATGGATGATGTGATAAACGGCCTCTGTGAGAAGATGGTGAGGCGCCATCCTCATGTATTTGGCGACGCGAAAGCGGCCACTCCTGAGGAAAGCCTGGAATTATGGAATGAGATAAAACGCCAGGAGAAGCTGGGGAAGAAATAGGGGAGCTGGTTTCATGGAGTGGTTGAAAAAACGGGTCAATATGAGAGTATTGTCGGTGTTTCTCCTGGTCATTGCAATACCCGTCATTGTGTACTCGGCCTGGAATGTGAGGGCGGTGCATGTCTGCGTGGTGCGGCAGCAGGAGATTGAGCAGAGCCGCAGGATGTGTGAGGCCAACAGTCAGAACCTGGCCAATGCGTCGGACTACCTGACAGAGGAGGTCTGGCGGTTCGTTGCAACGGGAGATATGGAAAATCTGAATAATTATTGGGATGAAGTGGATAATATCCGTAACCGTGATAAAGCGATCAAAGAGCTTGAAACGCTTAAGCTGACAGACGAGGAGATGGAACTCGTGAATATCGCAAAGGCGGAGTCCGATCTGCTGATCGATGGGGAGGCGAAGTCCATGCGCCTTGTGGCCGAGAGCATCGGCATGAAGACAGAGGAGATGCCGCCCCAGGTGGCTTCCGTGGAACTGACCGCCCTGGAGAGCCGGATGACGGCGGAAGAGAAGCGGGCTTCGGCCGCGGATTATATCTTCGGAGCGGAGTATGAGGCGGGAAAGGCTCTGATTACGGACAGCTTAAACCGCTTCCGCAGGATGCTGCGCAGCAGAAAAGACGAGGAAGTAAAGGCCGCCATGGCGGAGACGGAGCGTGCGCTGGCGCTGGCCCAGTCGGACAATGCAGCCGTGCTTCTTATGCTCGCTGCGGCGCTGGTCTCCTTCTATCTGCTGGTAATGAAGCCGTTCCTCAAATATTCCGTCGCTTTAAGGCGCGCGGATGGGGCGTCGCCGGTTCAGCTGGTGCCGGCAGGCTCGGCAGAGGTGCGGGAGTTTGCCTCCGTGTTCAATCACGTATACAGCCAGTGGCAGGAGCAGAATGAGCGTCTGAAGGAATTAAACGCCATCGACTCCCTGACCGGAGCCGCCAACCGGGAGACCCTGTACCGGTATCTGGAGGACCTGATCGGGAAGAAGCAGGGAAATATCGGCGTGTTTATGCTGGATATCGATTCCTTCAAGTCGTTTAACGATGCGTATGGCCATTTATCCGGCGATGAGGTGCTGGCGAAGATCGGTCATTTCCTGAATACCATTATGGCGGAGGTCCATGGTTTGGCCAGCCGCGTGGGCGGGGAAGAATTTGCCCTGGTGGTCCCGGAGGCCTGTGCAGAGACCATCGACCATATCGCGGGGAAGATTCTGTACGGAATTCAGGAGCTGAATTTAAAGCATGAGCTCCTGCCTCTGACCGACACGCATATCACGGTGAGTCTGGGCAGTATTTTCTGGAAGGGCGGAGAGACAAAGACGCCCAAGGAGCTGATCCACTACGCGGATTTGGCGCTGTACCAGGCGAAGAAGAACGGTAAGAACCAGCATGTGATGTTTTCCGAGACGGATTACTCCTTTATCGTCCTTCAGAACAGCCACACGCATGACAGCGAGGTGGAGGCGGATATGTACGGCGCCCTGGAGCGGGGAGAATTTATTCCGTACTACCAGCCGCAGTATGATTTAAAGACGGAGCGGATCGTGTCGGCGGAGGTGCTGGTGCGGTGGAAGCATCCGAAAAAGGGGATTCTCTATCCCGATTACTTCATTCCTCTCTTCGAGCGGAACGGCTTTATCACGAAGATGGATTTCTGCATGTTTGAAGCGGTATGCAGGGATTTAAGCGAGTGGATCAGGGCGGGAGAGCGGGTGATCAAGGTGGCGTGTAATTTTTCCCGTCTCCATTTTGCGAGGGAGGATGTGGCGGAGAGGCTGAAAGAGATTGCGGATGCCTATCGCGTCCCGTATGAATATCTGGAGATTGAGATCACCGAGAGCGCGTTTATGGATGACAGCAAAAATATCATTGATCAGATGAAAAAACTGCGGGAAATCGGTTTCTCGACGGCTATCGATGATTTCGGCGTGGGGTACTCATCCCTCGGTCTGCTGCAGGACGTTCCGGCCGATGTTCTGAAGATCGACAGGGGATTTTTAAACCGTGACATGGCGGACAGAAAGAACGTGATGATCATCAAGGGTATCGTGAATATTGCCAATATTCTGCATTTAAAAACCGTGTGCGAGGGCGTGGAAACAGGCGCTCAGAAGGAGCTTCTCAAGGGCATCGGATGTGATCTGGCCCAGGGTTATTACTACGCAAAACCCATGGAAAGGGAAAAAATGGAAGCGCTTTTATTCATTCAGAAAGAGCTGGCTTAAGACCCAGAATATTTTTAAGGGCAAAGCCAATAAAAAGGTAAAAAACCTTGACAAAAACAGGAGAAACAGCTATAAATGATATAGTATCGTATTAACGAGAAAAATCGTAGTTAAATACTACATTCTAGGAGGAAGATATCAATGAACAAAACAGAATTAATCGCAGCAGTAGCAGAGAAGGCAGAACTATCCAAGAAGGATGCAGAGAAGGCAGTAAAGGCTTTCACAGATGTAGTATCTGAAGAATTAGTAAACGGCGGAAAAATCCAGTTAGTTGGTTTTGGTACATTTGAAGTTTCTGAAAGAGCAGCAAGAGAAGGAAGAAACCCGAAGAGCGGCGAAGTTATGAATATCCCGGCTTCCAAGACACCAAAATTCAAAGCTGGCAAGGCATTAAAGGATATGGTGAACGCATAATTCATGAGACTTGACAAATTCCTAAAGGTTTCCCGGCTCATCAAGAGAAGAACCGTGGCTAACGAAGCCTGCGACGCAGGCCGCGTGGTCGTGAATGATAAACTGGCGAAGGCTTCCTTAAACGTTAAGGAAGGCGACATCATCGAGATTCATTTCGGGACAAGCTCCGTAAAGGTGGAAGTCCTCGATGTAGCGGAGACTGTAAAAAAGGATGAAGCGAAAGAGCTTTATCGCTATATTTAACAGGAATAAAGAGGCGCGCCTCCTAATATACTTTAGACAGGTATATTAGGAGGTTTTTTAATGGAAGAGAAGATGAATATCCGCCCGCATAAGCTTACACTGGAAAACAGAGGGGCCGGAACCGTTACGGGGATCCGGGAGGTCGTGTCGTTCGATGAGAATCAGGTGGTGCTCGATACCGATTTGGGGCTTCTTACTGTCAAGGGGAAGGACTTGCATGTCAGCAGGCTGACCCTGGAAAAGGGAGAGGTGGACTTAGACGGCACCATCGACAGTTTAAACTATTCCTCCAACGAGGCGTTAAGAAAGTCCGGAGAATCCCTGTTTACCAGATTATTCAAATAAAGAGCCTAAAGGAGTCCTATGAGCGTCCATATTGTATATGAGGTGAGACTTCTGCTCTACAGCTTTGCCACGGGCGCAGGGCTTATGATGACGTATGATTTTCTAAGGATCCTTCGCATCTTCATTCCTCACCTTCCCGTCATCATGGGCGTGGAGGACATGGTATACTGGGTCTACGCGAGCCTGGTGACATTCTCCCTGCTGTATGAACAGAATGACGGAGGCTTAAGGGGATACGTCATCGCAGGTGTCTTTATCGGAATGTTTTTATACGACCGGCTGATCAGCAGGTTTTTTCTAAAGTTCTTGAAAAATACATGGAAATATCTTAGAATGAAGCTAGACAAGTGTTTCCGCCGCAGAAAGAAACGGCAACGATAGAATAGCTGGTGATAAAGAGAATGAGTAATTTTGGAAAATCGAGGAGAAAACGGAAAGATAAATGGGGCAACCGTATGGCCCTGATCGGAATCACCTTTGTGGTATTCAGCCTGGCAGTCATCGTTACGGTCAAGGGCGCCTCCTTAAAGGACAAGGAACTGGAATACCAGATTCGTGAGGAGAATTTAACCGCTCAGAGGGACAAGGAGCTGGAACGCTCGAAGGAACTGGAAGAGTACCGGATCTATGTCCAGACGAAGCAGTACATAGAAGAGGTGGCGAAACAGAAGCTGGGGCTGGTGAATCCTGACGAGATTCTGTTGAAACCGAAGAAAAAAGAGTGAATCCTGTCGTAATATTTTTGGGACAGGGTGTTAAGATTTGACAAATATTTCCCTCCAACCTGTATATAATGTGCGTTAGGAACAGTATGCATAAAAACAGGCAGGAGGGAATTTTTGTGTTCAGACGTAAGGCGGAGCATCACGATATGGCTGATGTGAATGTATATACAGCGAAGAGATTAAACGACATGGCAGGCTCCCTCGGAGAGCTGGCCAGAGCATGTACAGATGAATTGTCCGCCGGACAGGGACTTACGAAGGAAGATGGGGTTGCGGCAATGCAGACAGCCGCAGCCATGGTATGCGCGGGCTGCAACAAGTGCAATATCTATTCCAGCCAGGAACAGGAAAATAACTACTATCTGTATTATCTGATTCGCTCGTTTGAGCAAAAAGGAAATCTGGATTACGGGGACATGCCCCGCATGTTTCTCGAGACCTGCAAACGCCGGGACGAGTACGTGGACCAGTTAAACCGCAGTCTCGGAAAAGCAACGATGAATTTAGCCTGGAAGAACCGGTTCCTGGAGAGCAGGGATGCGGTCATCATCCAGTTTAAGGAGCTTGCCGTCATCCTGGAGGAATTCTCCCACCAGATGGAAAAGGCGGTGGACATTACCCAGGACAAAGCGGACGCGGTGGAGAAGGAATTTAAGCGCCGCCACATTATCATTGAGAAAATGCTGATTCTGGAGTATGAAAACCACCAGAAAGAGGCATTCCTCACCATGCGGACCGGAAATGGGCGCTGCGTGACTGCGAAGGAGGCGGCGGAGCTGTTGGAGGAAGCCATGGACGAAAACGAATGGTGTGTCGCCCACGACGGCAGAAACTTAATCACGAAGCAGCCGGCCACGATCCGTTTCGTGGAAAAGGGACGTTACCGCATGGTCTACGGCGCCGCCCGCGCCATAAAGACAGGGGAGGCCGTATCGGGGGACAACTACAGCTTCAGCCAGATCATGCCCGGCCAGGTGATCATGAGCCTCTCCGACGGCATGGGAAGCGGTGAGATCGCGGAGGAAGAGAGCCGTCAGGTTATAGAGCTGACAGAGAGACTTCTGGAAACCGGTTTTTCCGCCCGGGCCGCCTTAAAGCTTGTCAACACAGTGCTTCTTCTGACCGGCAACGTGCAGCATCCCGCGACTCTTGACTTAGGATGCATCGACTTACATACCGGAATCCTGGAGGCCATGAAGCTGGGCGCCGCGGCCACCTATATACTGACTCCCAGCGGAGTGGAGCTTCTGGAGGCCGGCGAGGTCCCCATGGGCATCTTAAATCCGGTAGAACCGATTCTTCTCTCCAAAAAACTGTGGGACGACAACCGCATTATCATGGTCAGCGACGGCGTCTTAGACGCCCTGCCCGGTGAGGACAAGGAGCTGTCGCTCCTGGAATTCATAGCCGGAATGCCCATAAAAAATCCACAGGACATGGCCGACCGCATCCTTCTCTTCGCCCGCTCATTCAACGAGTACGTAGGCGACGACATGACCGTCTTAACTGCCGGCATCTGGGACCGCTGACGGTTTAGGGGGATCTGTCTGTGCCATGCGGCAGCCGTTGTCTGCCGGCCCATACGAATTCAGAAGGCATACGCCCCGCGCCTTCTGAATTCTTTATAACTTTCATCCGATTCTCCCGTACGCCTCCATACAATCCTCCCGTTTAAAATTTCCAGCCAACATTTCGAGTCGGACTTTCACGATTTTCCTCTTTATGGTATATTTATAATTATACCGGGAAAAATCTACAAAGGCGGTGTCACCATGCACAGAAAAATACTGGAAACCATCAGGGAATTCATCCGGGAGCACGATATGCTCGTCCCGGGCGACCGCGTAATTATAGGATTGTCCGGCGGCGCGGATTCGGTGAGCCTTCTGATGATCTTAAGCGAACTGAAGAAAGAACTGAACATAGAGCTTTTCGCGGTCCATGTCCACCATGGGTTAAGGGGGAAGGAGGCGGACCGTGACAGCGCATACGCACAGGAACTGTCAGAGAATCTGGGAGTGCCTTTTGTTTGTGTGCACGCGAACGTGGCAGAGTACGCCCGTGTCAACGGAGTTTCAGAGGAGGAAGCGGGAAGGCATCTGCGCTACCGGATTCTGGAGGAACAGCGCCTTTTTCGCCATGCGGCGAAGATCGCCGTGGCTCATCACGCGGATGATCAGGTGGAGACCGTGCTCTATAACCTGTTCCGCGGAAGCGGCTTAAAAGGGCTCGGCGGGATGAGGCCGGTGCGGGACGCCGTCATACGGCCTCTGCTTTCCGTAACGAGAAAAGAGATTCTTGCATATCTGGAAGAAAAAGAGATATCATATTGTGAGGACTCTACAAACAGCGGGACGGATTATATCAGGAACCGCCTGCGCCACGAGATCATTCCCGCAGTCAGGGAACGGATCAACGAGGGGGCGCCATCCAATATCCTGCAGGCGGCAAAGACGGCCGCGGCCGCGGATGCCTGTTTCGAGAGGGCTGCGAGGCGGATTCTGGAGAGCGGCGGCATCCGGGAGAGACGGGAGGACGGCGGCGTTATTTCCATTGGAATTTCTGCGGAGAGCTTAAAACAGGAAGAGTCCATTGTCCGTCAGTACGTGATCCGGCAAATGATCGGAGAGACGTATTTATCTTTAAAGGACATTGCCTCCGTCCACGTGGAGGAGGCCGAAAAGCTTCTTTTTAAGCCGGTGGGACGGCGGATCCAGCTGCCGGATGGGGGATATGCCCTCCGGACCTACGAGGAATTGTGGATAAAAAAAGAGGAAAAAAAGCTTTTTTCCCAGAGCGGCGGCGAAGAAACCGGAATAACGCCCGTTATGACGACATTTCCTTACAAAAAAGGGCAGGAAATTCCCAAAAACAGGTATACGAAATGGTTTGATTATGATAAAATCAATAGTGCGCTCTCTGTGAGGTATCGGGAAACCGGAGACTATATTACGCTCGCCGGCGGCGGCAGAAAGACAGTCAAATCGTTTATGATCGATGAAAAGATTCCGAAGGAAGAACGCGGTAAGATTCTGCTGGCGGCGGACGGATCACACATTCTCTGGATCATCGGATACCGGATCAGTGAATATTATAAAATTACAGACGATACTCATACAGTACTGCAAATACAAATAGACGGAGGAAAAATTGATGAATGATAAGATACGTGTATTGTTATCGGAAGAAGAAGTAGCAAAGAGAATCAAGGAGATGGGGGATGTAATCAGCAGTGATTACGAAGGCAGACCCCTTCATCTGATCTGCATCTTAAAGGGCGGAGTGTTCTTTACCTGCGAGCTGGCAAAGAGAATCAGCCTGCCGCTGACCCTGGATTTCATGTCTGTATCCAGCTATGGCGCAGGCACCGTATCCAGCGGAATCGTAAAGATCGTAAAGGATTTGGATGAACCGATCGAGGGAAAGGATGTATTGATCGTGGAAGACATCATCGATTCCGGCAATACGCTTTCTTATCTGATTGAAGTCCTGAAGCAGAGAAACCCGAGAAGCATCGAGCTGTGCACCCTGCTTGATAAGCCGGAACGCCGTGTGAAGAAACAGGTTACGGTTAAATACACCTGCTTTACCGTACCGGATCAGTTCATCGTGGGATACGGTCTTGATTATGACCAGAAATACAGGAATTTGCCGTATATCGGAGTAATAGAACAGCAATAAGGAGGCAGCCCGTTGAAACAACAGCAACCATTTAGAGGGTTAGGTCTCGTTCTGATCCTTGTGATCATGCTGATCGTAGCAAGCATGTTTCCGAGACAGAATGAGAAAATCAGTAACCAGGAATATATGAAGGCCATCGAGGATGGCAGCGTAGTCGCAGCGACTATTAAGCAGAATCAGCAGACGCCCACCGGCCAGGTCGTGCTGATTATAAGCGACGGATCGGCGGAACAGGCCAAAGTCGTGAATGTTCCGGACGTCATTGCAGCACAGGAGCTGCTGGACAGGAACGGAATCGTCTATATCACGGAGAACGTACCCCAGGAGAATTATTTCCTGACCATCGTTCTGCCGATTATCCTGACTGCCGTGGTTCTCGTTGGCATGTTCATGCTGATGAATGCCAGAGCGGGATCGGGAGGCGCCAACGCCAAGATGATGAATTTCGGCCGCAGCCGGGCGCATCTGGCCAAGGATGCCAATAAGGTCAACTTTGGAAAGGTCGCCGGCCTGGAAGAAGAGAAGGAAGAACTGGCCGAGGTGGTGGACTTCTTAAAGAATCCGCAGAAATACACCAGTGTCGGAGCGCGTATCCCCAAGGGCATTCTGCTTGTGGGCCCTCCGGGAACCGGTAAGACGCTGCTCGCAAAGGCGGTGGCAGGGGAGGCGGGAGTTCCGTTCTTCTCCATTTCGGGTTCCGATTTCGTGGAGATGTTCGTCGGTGTCGGCGCATCGAGAGTCCGCGATTTATTTGAAGAAGGCAAGAAACACGCGCCCTGTATCATCTTTATCGATGAGATCGACGCCGTTGCCCGCCGGAGAGGTACCGGTATGGGAGGCGGCCACGATGAGAGGGAGCAGACCTTAAACCAGCTGCTGGTCGAGATGGATGGATTCGGTGTCAATGAAGGCATCATCGTCATGGCGGCCACCAACCGTGTGGATATTTTAGACCCGGCCATTCTGCGTCCGGGCCGGTTTGACCGGAAGGTCGGAGTGGGAACACCTGACGTCAAGGGCAGAGAAGAGATCTTAATCGTCCATTCCAAGGAGAAACCCCTGGGAGAGGACGTGGACTTAAAGCGTGTGGCTCAGACCACGGCAGGATTTACCGGTGCCGATTTGGAGAATCTGATGAACGAGGCGGCGATCAACGCGGCCCGCGACAACAGGAAGTTTATCAGCCAGGCGGACATCAACAAGGCGTTTGTCAAGGTTGGAATCGGTGCGGAGAAGAAGAGCAAGGTCATCTCCGATAAGGAGAAGAAGATTACGGCGTATCACGAGGCCGGTCACGCGATCCTGTTCCATGTGCTTCCGGATGAGGGACCGGTTCATACCATTTCCATCATACCTACAGGCATCGGTGCGGCGGGTTATACCATGCCTCTGCCGGAGAGCGACCGGATGTTCAACACGAAGGGAAAGATGCTGCAGGATATCATGGTGGATTTAGGCGGCAGAATCGCAGAAGAACTGGTCTTCGGCGATATTACCACCGGTGCATCCCAGGATATTAAGCAGGCGACAGCGACGGCCCGTTCCATGGTGACCCAGTACGGTATGTCTGACCGTGTCGGTATGATTAACTACGACAATGACGGCGACGAGGTCTTCATCGGCCGCGATCTGGCTCACACCAAGAGCTACGGCAACGAGGTTGCCAATGCGATTGACAGCGAAGTGAAGCGCATCATCGATGACTGCTACACCAAGGCGAAGGATATCATCATGAAGCATGAGGATGTACTTCATTCCTGTTCCCAGCTTTTGATTGAGAAAGAGAAGATTGGCCAGCAGGAGTTTGAAAGCCTGTTCCCGGCAGAGATTTAAATAAACAAACGTCAGCAGAAACACGTTGTGGATCAGAATCATGAAGAAATATGCAGATGCCCGGTAAAATGCCTAAGATTGGCGCCGGGTGCCTGCATTTTTTTGTCTGTAAAATGGGGTGAATTCAAAAATGACGGAAAAACAGGAATGAAAAAAATGATGTTTGTGCACACTTATTTCTGAAAGCATGATATATTATTAATCGTAAACCCCCCCAATACATTATATAGTTTTTGCTACACCCCATAAGAAAC
>OGZT01000212.1_pt1 | contig 47571 bp, 37 predicted proteins | sample 1576891 | NCBI WGS metagenome assembly OGZT01 (sample SAMEA3541521, study PRJEB24748) | human gut metagenome | biome: human gut; feature: human-associated habitat; material: faeces | place: China | collected 2012 | reverse complement strand
CATACAATGATAAGGATGACATACAATATTTTAAATTGAAACAGAATCCAAGGCTTTATAATGGCATAGCGCTAAGTATTGTTGGCGGTTTTATATATAATGGAAAAATGCTGAAATCTAACTGTATCAGCAGCATTAAGAATAAAAGAAATCTTCAAAATATTCCGATTTGCGGTATAATGTATTCGGATGAAATTATATGGGGAAAGCTTATAGATTTTTATTACTATGTTAAAGCAAACATGAAAGATAATAGCAATGATTTATTTAGAGAGCAGATAAATGACTTTATAGAGAGTGAACAGTATTATATCTATAACTATCCAAATTTGAATGTGTTAAATTCTATGGGTGAGTTGCATGAATGTGTGGGAGATTATATATGTCCCGCACATGCACTGAGTGATAAGAAACGGTTTTGTAGTATGATTAAAAAAATAACAGATGAGTATTTAGATTATTGTGATAATAGGGGCATTATAATTGGTCTTGATAATAAACCTAAGTCTCTGGATTATTTTTATAACTATCTGAGAAATTTTAATTGGGAAAGACTTAATCAAAGTGAGATTTCTTATTTATTATTCATGTTAAATAAATTTAGTACAGATAATAAAAGACATAATGAATATACCGGCATATATGATGTATTAAAAGAAATCTATAAAGATTAAAGTGCTAATTAAATCTTCCAAATTATCAAAAATGACCGCCTGTTTTCTGATGATATTTGTGATTAGAGAAATTATCATCCGACATCACCTCTTGAAAGATAAGATTTTCCATCGTAGAGAAATCTTCCTCTTTTGATGGTAATTCATCTGGATCTATAACTGCATCTTGACCGATATTAATACTTCTTACAAAATAAAAAGTAGAAGTGTTAGAGACATTCTTCAGTGCTTCAGGCGTAAGTTCCTTTATTAAATTATAATGTCTTAAAGGAGACTGTTGATTTGTCGTCGGCATATCTTTTCGTACATTCTCAATATTAGATATCCCAACTGCTGGAGACATAAAGATGTCAACAGACTTTATTATATCCTGCCATTTATCAAAGGAGTCATTTCCTAATTGAGTAAAATCATAATACATATAGATTCTATACCCATACACATCAACCTTTGATTGATTTACTCCATCAACACTTAATAATACATAACCATCTATAAATGTATAATCGATTGTTTTAATTTCAAGAATATCCTTAACTGGCATAACTAATATGGGAGGAGAATGCTTGGTTAGCGTCCCATCATATAAGCGATATGCGTAACGTATAAAATGTGCATCAAATAATTGTAATCCAAACCCGCCTATAGGATTGCCATCTTCGTCCGTGTCTCCATTAACAAGTACATCAATCGCTTTATTTACCAGTCCTTTTGTTGCATCTATAAATGTATCCGGGGTAATGCCTCCCGAATATTCTTTTTTAAAGTATAATGAAGCATGGGACATCGTGTCGGATGTCTTTAATCTAATAGCCGGAATTTGTGGAACTTCCCCTAAATAGATATACTTAGCATCCTGATAAAACAGATAGTAGATATTATCCTCAGTAATCAATGATATGGTATTTCCTATCTGCTGAACACTGTTGATCTTGCCTTGAATATAAGACGCTATACTGTCGGGTTGTTCATTCCGGATATCCCAATACACTGATGAAAAGTCGTCTTCGTTTATTACGCCTATCCAGTTCTTATAATCGTTGTTCTGATGAACAAAAACAATATCATATCTTTGTGACAACTCCTGCATTATCTTACGTGGAGTTACTGGATGTAAGGCTCCATTCTTTGGACGAAGATTCACGAGTGAATAGGTCGATCCCTCTTCGTATGCTGACGTTGTAGTAATGCCAGTAATAGGTATTTGTATTCTTTGCGGCATAGCATAATATTTTTGAAGCTAATTTATATAGCTATTATTAGTTTGTTGGGTCTTGATGGGAAAAAGAATCAAAAGGGTACCCAATAGCATTCATGTATAAATCAATAGAATTATTTTTAGTATCGATCATGTTTTTGATAGTACTGATTCCACTAATAATAGTCGAATGAGCGTTTCTGTTGAACTGAGATGCAATATCTTTTAGTATTATTCCTTTAGAATAAAGATAAAACCAATATACTTGACGTGCCAACGCTATTTCAGGTACACGTGATACACCTTTCAATTCGCATACAGGGATTGCTATTTTATTTGAATATTGTTCTAACGTGAGTTTATTCATGATTAAGCGTGTTTTTTACTTAAGAACTTTTCTACAAAATATATCTGTCCTTTTCCAGTGACTTTAGTCGTAATAGTTTGGAAACTTTTTTCTGGACAAACAACAGTATTATAGGTCACTTCGAACAATCCTAAGTCCATAGAATATTGCGTAGGCTGATTGTATCTTTCTCCGAATTTACACAGGTAACCATTGTCTCGCATCCATTTAAATAATCTGTTTTGCCCTATATCTACTCCATTTTGCATCAATACATTTGCAAGTCGACCAATCAATACGCTTGTGTCAGATGCAATGATAGCGTCTGCAAAAAGGACTTTTGGTTTTTGTGCTTTAATTTGATTCTCGGCACTTATTCTTTTTTGCTGTTCTTCCTTTAGGTTTGTTGCAAGTTGAATGAGAATATCTGGATTGAGTAATGCTTCTTCTATCTTTTGAGGTGTTATGTATGCTCCATGTTTGCGAATAGAGGGGAGAACATCTTCGCATACCCAATCTTGAAATTTTTCTGCATCGGGTAGTTGAGATTTCATAACAAGACGATAGATTTCAGTTTCTTTTATAAACATGATATTTACACCACCTACACCATTTGAATGAGGAGTATAGAGTTTCTCTATGTTGCCTGATTTACAGTGCATTGAAATTGCCTCATTTGGATTTGCGTATCCTAACACTTTTGCGATATCAATGCCTGCAAACATCGGTTCGTTGTTTTTATTTATTACTATTCTTATATCGCCAAATTGAGGATTGTTGAATATTTGCAGACTCTTTTCCATAATATATCAGTAAAAGAAAAAGCCATCAATCAAAAAGTTGCCAATGTGGTGGATGCAACTAATCAATCAATGACTTTTATATCTTTATCAACTACCACCACGAAGTTGTTTTTTATGTTCGTGGTGCAAGTATAAAACAAAAATCGCCACAATACAATATGCTTATTTTCAACAATATACTAAAAACATATTTTATATATGGAAATAAAATAATATAGGGTGGTCGTTAACTTTTTTAATTATTTATTAACTATACAGCCAGTCAATAAATTTACGATTGCACTTATCTAATATTGAAAAATCTTTCTCTATATAGTAGTTTGTCGCTTTGTGTTCTCTGCTATCTTCATGATTTAAGCATAAGCCAACATCATCTTTGCTTATCTCAAGAGTATTTCGCATAATAGATGCTAGTGATCTTCGTGCATCATAAAAATCAAAATATTGAATAAAGTCCTTCTTTGCATATTTTTGAGGGTCCTTTTCTTTATAATAAGTATTTATAGCATCTGCGATTTCCTTCACCCCTTCTCGAATAGAATTATTTAAAGCGGGTTTGTTTACATATTTTTCTCTATAATTGAAAATATACCCATCTTGACCTTGAAGTTTCTGAATATACGGGAACAGTTCAGGCTCAATACGAATAGATATAAATGCTTTATCTGTTCGTCTGTTCCGAGTTTTATTGCGGCAATATTCAAGCCTGTTATTTCGTATCGTTTCCATATCATATAAATCGGCTGCATTAGTGCCTAAAGAAAGAAGAGAAAGCATAAATGTGTTACGCACATAGTTTGCTCTTGAATCTTCTTTTAATTCAATATCTCGAATTGCCTGAAGTTGTTCTTTTGTTAGTGCAATTGTAGGTTCATCTACAACTTTAGGTAATTTATATTTCCGAAATGGATAACTAAAAGCGTATCCTAATTCTTCGAAATCATCAATACATAAATTAAATACTGCTCTAATTTTACTCATATATGAATGAATCCCATGTGAGCCTACTTTTTGTTTTGCCAAATATTCTTCGAACTCTTTTAACATCTTTGATGTCAGAATATTGGTAGATAAACTATCTCTGTTTACAAACTTTATAAAATGATTGTAAGCAGCACTATATATTTGTTTGCTTGGAGCGTTTTCTAGTACTAATTTATCAACATGCTTCCTAAAGTAAAGCAAGAAATCAATTCCTTTTTTATACTCTTGCTTATGCTTAATAAATTCTACAACTTGACTTACAGATTCGTAATCGGATTCGGATAACTCTTCCGTTATATTCCTATATGTTGCAATAAGAGCATTACATTTATCATTCAGCGCACCTGATTTTAAAGAATCACCATCTATATTATTTTTAGATGCTGAATATTCTGTTTCTATATATGAGTATTTTGATTTATAGCCGATACGTATATATACACAATATGTTTTATCTTTACGCTGTCTTTGTAGCCTAACATAGGATCTAAATGTAACTCTCATTGGTATTAATTTTGGTATCAAATTTAAACAAACGCAAAGATATATTATTATATCAAAAATAAAATAAAAGCATATAAAAATTAACAAACAATACTAATAATCAGCCACATACACACAAAAAATTCTATAAACCAATCAATTAACAAAAATGCAAAATATACTTTGAGGGGGTAGTGCTCGCAAGGGCGTAGGGGTTCAAATCCCCTCGTGTGTACAAAGGCTTTCAAGATATTGAAAGCCTTTGGTTATTTTAGAGAAATACCTATTTAATGGTATTTTCCAGTGTTTTCAATAATTTATCTTTGTAACATATTTTTCATGGTATTAGATTTAAGGTTATGAAGATGGTTGTCGTGATGACAACCTTTTTTATTCCCATATTGTATTATTTATACCATTTAAAGACAAGATTGCTAAAAACGCCAAATCATCATTCCAGCCTGATAACCGGCCCCCAATGTCCAAATTAGCAAATAATCTCCTGTATTCAACTCTCCTCCTTTTCGTAAATACTCATGTAATGCAAGAAAAGGACTTGAGGCTCCTGTATAACCAATATCAAAACAAACCAAAGGTATTTTGTCATCTGGAATTTCAAAATGCTCTTGTATCAACCGTATATTATGATAAGAAAATTGAGAGAATAAAAACAGAGAGATGTCACTAAAAGACAGTCCATTTTCTTCAAGAAAACCCAAAAGTTCATTTCTCATAAAATTGACACTCCCCCTCCCATCAAACCGATCCCAATAAAGCTTGGGAGTTGCCGATTCGGTTTTACTGAATCCATGTTCAGGGAAACGAATCGTTTGACTAAATGAAGGATCGGAATAATAACGGCTGTCAATATAACCTTCATTATTTATACTATTTCCAATAATCATAGCAAAAGCTGAGTCAGTAAAACTAAATGCTGTCACCGGATTATCAAGATCTTCGACTCGTGAAAAATGTTCAGCACTAACTATGAGTGCCTTTTTCGCACCACGTGTTAACTTTAGATATTTACTGGCATGATCTAAAGCTATAAAAGCACCGATACAACTTGCATTAAGGTCAAAACATTGGGTATAAGGATTGGATCCAATCGCTTTATGCAGAAATAAAGCACCACAAGGAACCAACTGTTCAGGAAAACTGGTTACAAATATAACCAGATCAATATCGTTCACATCAATGGTTGACTCCTCGATAGCTCCTCTAGCAGCCTTTACAGCCATAGATATCACTGTTTCCTTTTGCCCATTAGCAGAATCAATGATATAACGTTTTTTCCGCCCTAACGATGCCTGAATTTTGCAGATAGGAATATTTTGCGCTTCAAAATATTTGATCGTTTCATCATTCTTCAATTCCAATGAAGAATTATAAAAAAATGTAGATTCAAGTATCATTTTACTAATTATTTCTATTTGGTAGTTTTGTATACTGAATATAACAAAACAAAGACCTTCTGGTTCTGCAGTATTAGATAAATAGACTTATATTCAACAATATTACAAATATCTGCCATCCTTTTACGATATCATACACTTTATCAAAAAAAGCAACAAAGACAGTTTGTTTTTCCATTTAAGATGCATATATTTGAATTATTACTTTTTATAACAAACTCATCTTAGTTGTGAAACCGGGGTGATATTTCTTACTACACACTTAAAAGAATATCAGCCTCCTCCACCTGGAGGCTTTCTTATTATTACCAATCTTACTGAATTTCCTAATTTCAATCGTAAACTTACTACATTCGTTTACTGAAACAGGCTTTCGTTTCTAATAATTATGTAATTTTGTTCATATTTTATGAATTAAATGAGAAAATCGATTTTTGCCCTAGCCTTAGGTACATTAGGTTTGGGAATGTCCGAGTTCGGAATGATGGGTATGCTTCCGGATATAGCAAAAGACTTAAGTATCAGCATACCACAGGCAGGTCATTTTATATCGGCATACGCCATCGGAGTAGCAGTAGGTGCACCAATTTTAGTTCTATTCGCCCGTAATATATCTCTAAAGAAAACCCTATTAATGCTGGTCTGCATTTATTTTATAGGAAATCTTTGTTTTGCGTTATCTTCTAATTACTGGCTCAACTTAGTTTTCCGGTTCATATCAGGACTTCCACATGGAGCATATTTCGGTGTGGGATCAATTGTTGCTCAAAAGGTAGCAAAAGAGGGACGGGAAACATCTGCTGTCGCCGGAATGGTTTCCGGTATGACATTTGCCAATCTTGTAGGCGTACCGATGGGGACATTTATCAGTCATCAGTTCTCGTGGCAGATTACATATTCGATTATAGCTTTTATTGCCTTAATCATCTTCTACTTTATATATAAGTGGATTCCGGCACTAGCCCCTCTTCCAGATACCGGATTGAAAGGTCAATTCCGTTTCTTGAAAAATAAAGCCCCCTGGCTTATTATAATAGCCACTATTATGGGAAATGGAGGTATATTCTGCTGGTACAGTTATGTCAATCCTGTGATGACTAATTGCAGCGGATTTGCCGAGTCTTCGATGACAGGAGTGATGATGTTTGCAGGATTAGGTATGGTTTTAGGAAATATTATAAGTGGAGGACTCTCCGATAAATTCTCTCCAGCAAAAGTAGGAACAGCAACACAAGGATTAGTTGTGATATTACTAGCTGCAATATTCCTTTTAGCAGAAATTCAATGGGCCTCATTCCTTTTAATGTTTTTGACAACAGGCTGTTTGTTCGCATTATCGGCTCCACAACAAATCCTTTTGTTAGAAAATTCTAAAGGTGGAGAAATGTTAGGAGCTGCTTGTGTACAGGTCGCATTCAATCTTGGTAATGCAATCGGTGCATTTCTTGGAGGAATTCCTATTGAACAAAATTATTCAGAAAGATACTCCACTATTCCCGGGATATTTCTTGCTGCAATAGGCTTTATTACTTTTCTTTATTATACCAAGATATCGAAAGCTAAAGCTTAAAATTTCTGATATAAAAAACGGAGGAGCATAATATCTTATGCTCCTCCGTTTTTTTATTTTAAATCAGCATTAGTTGGGGGCTTTCCTATAAAGGAATGCAGCTATTCCGATAAAAATTACATTAGGAATCCAAGCTGCAATAAGCGGACTTACTAATCCTGAAACAGCAAAGGTTGAACTTACGGTCATAAATAAGATATACGATACACTAAGTAATAATCCAATACCAATGTTTAACCCCATTCCGCCTTTGACTTTACGTGATGACAGGGCGGCACCTATCAGAGTCAAGATAAAAGCCGAAGCAATAGATGCAAAACGTTTGTGGTACTCAATCTCGAATGATTGAATATTACCGATCCCCCTATCCTTTTGCCGGGAAATATGTTTGTGTAATTGGGGAGTAGTCATCTGCTCAAAATCGTTGCTCGATATAAGGAAATCACTTGGCACAATAGTCAAAGTAGTATCCAATTTAGATCCCGAAGATATATGCTCTTTCATTCCCTGAAATTCACGAATCGAATACTCATTAACAGTCCAATGATAAGCTGAATCATATTGAATAGTCCGTGCAGTCAAGCGAGAAACCAACTCTTTATTTTCAAATTTATCCAAAGAAAAAGAAGATCCCATCTTATCTCTGTCATCGTATCTTTTAAAAAAGGCAATGACTCCGGGTTCAATCTGTACCTGTATATTCTCCGCATAAGTAACAGCCTTATTCTTAATATACTTATTCTGGAATTTTATCCTGACCACATTTGCAGGCGGTATGATAAAACCGGTAAGTAGAAAACTAGCCAATGCTATAATAGCAGCAGAAATCATATAGGGTTTCATCAACCGTTTAAAACTCATTCCGGCTGCCAACATCGATATAATCTCTGAATTATCGGCCAGCTTGGAGGTAAAAAAGATTACAGATATAAAAACGAACAGAGGACTAAACAAGTTAACATAATAAGGAATAAAATTCATATAATAGGCAAAAATAATAGCCTTAAGTGGCGCATCATTTTTCAGAAATTTATCCAATTGCTCATTTATATCAAAAACTACCGCTATGGAAATTATCAACAGAATGGAGAACACATAAGTTCCCAAAAATTTCCGTATTATATATTTATCTAGTATACTAAGCATTTAGGCTATTTAAGTAATCTAAAATATTTAATAATATATTTCGCCTGTTTCTGTTATGCTCCGAATGTTAATAAAAGACCTTGCCCTTATTATAATCGTCGTGTAACATCATCTATTATAGAACGCTTCCACAGGTAGTAATCTCCCGCTATTATATGTTTACGCGCTTCTTTTACCAGCCACAAATAAAATGCTAAGTTATGTATTGACGCTATTTGTAGTGCAAGAATTTCGTTAACAATAAATAAATGGCGCAAATAGGCTTTAGAATATAAAGTATCGACAAAAGAAGTTCCTTCGGGATCAATCGGTGAAAAATCAGTTGCCCATTTCTTATTACGCATATTCAATATGCCATATTTTGTAAACAACTGTCCATTACGTCCATTACGGGTAGGCATAATGCAATCGAACATATCTACTCCACGCTCAATTGCCTCAAGTATATTTGCAGGAGTACCAACTCCCATCAGATAGCGAGGCTTGTCTTTAGGCAATATTTCATTTACAACCTCTATCATTTCATACATCTTCTCCGTTGGTTCACCTACAGCCAATCCACCTATAGCATTACCTTGGGCTCCTTTAGATGCTACATTTTCGGCTGCACGCTTTCTTAAATCCGGATAAACACATCCTTGAACGATGGGAAATAATGCCTGTTTGTATCCATACTCGCATTCTGTTTCGTTGAAACGCGCTATGCAGCGATCAAGCCAGCGTTCGGTGAGATCAAGCGATTTCTTCGCATAAGAGTATTCAGCATCTCCGGGTGTACACTCATCAAAGGCCATCATTATATCCGCCCCAATTGTCCGTTCGATATCCATCACACGCTCAGGGCTAAATATATGCTTAGATCCATCGATATGAGATCGGAAAATAGCCCCATCCTCCGTCAACTTTCGGTTATGAGCCAATGAGAATACCTGAAAACCACCGCTATCTGTTAAAATAGGTTTATCCCAGCTATTGAATTTATGTAATCCTCCTGCTTGTTTCAATATATCAAGCCCCGGACGCAAATACAAATGATATGTATTACCGAGAATAATCTGTGCCTGAATATCATTTACCAATTCGGGCATGTGCACAGCTTTTACTGCTCCCTGAGTCCCAACCGGCATAAATATAGGAGTTTCGATCTGACCGTGATCTGTAGTAATCAATCCAGCTCTCGCATTAGATTGTGAATCGTTATATTGTAATTCGAATTTCATTTAAATTATTAGCGGAAATCAATTATCTGCAATTTCAGAGATTTCTTCCAGATCTCTCAATTGCACCAAAACAATAGATGTTTTATTTTTTTTCAACACTGAAAACTCATACCCTTCAGCTTCAAGTTTATCATGGGTATTAGGAATACGACCGAATTTATCGATCAAATACCCGGCCAATGTATCATATTGCTTGGCTTTGTCTATAGTATGGGGAAGTTGATCGTTTATATCCGAAATGGCAGCTGTAGCAATCACGGAGTAGGTATTACCTGATGTTTGTTCAACAAATGGAATCTCATTGTCATACTCGTCCTGAATTTCTCCGACAAGTTCTTCTAGAATATCTTCCATCGTTATAATACCTTCTATACCACCGTATTCATTCAACACCATAGCTATCTGCTGATGTTTCACCTGAAATTCTTTCAGTATAATTCCGATGCGTTTACTCTCTGGAACAAACGATACAGGACGAACTATCGAACGAATATCAACATGATCATTCTGACGCATTTTTTTCAGAATATCCTTTAGGTGAACGATACCTATAATATTATCGATATTATCCTCATAACATGGTATGCGGGAAAATCCGTCTTCAATAACAGTTTCGAGAGTTTTTTCATCATAATCGTTTACATCTATGGCTAAAACCTGCGTACGGGGAACCATTACCTGACGGGCAGTACGCTCCGAAAAATCAAACGCATTTTTTATTATATCATAGTTAGTATCTTCAAAATTTCCGCTCTCCCTTACCTGATCCACCAAATACCTTAACTCATCACTGCTGTATGTTTCAGCTTCAGACACAGTGTGCAGTCCACACATACGAAGTATCAAGTTCGCTAATCCATTAAGCAGCCAGATAAACGGGCGACAAATCCAATAGAATGCCTGTAACGGATAAGATATAAACAACGTAGTTTTCTCTGGACTTTGTATTGCCAGAGACTTTGGAGCCAATTCACCAAACACAATATGCAGTACTGTGATAATAAGGAATGCAACAGGCAGTGCAATACTATGCGCCAATTCTGGGCTTACATTTACATTCACGAGCTCCATCAAACTTATAATCATCTTAGAAACAACAGGCTCCCCAATCCATCCCAATGCAAGACTGGATAAAGTAATTCCTAACTGAGTGGCTGCTAGATATGCGTCAAGATGGCTTACAATACGCTTGGAAAGAATTGCAAAACGATTCCCTTCCTGTGCTTTTAGTTCGAGTTGCGAACCTCTCACTTTTACTATTGCAAATTCGGCTGCAACAAAGAAGCCATTCAGAAAAACGAATAGAAAAGTTATAAGAATATTAGATATCATATATCTATTAAAATGATGATGGTGCAAAGATACATACAAATGTCCATTTGCAACGAATCAAATTATTATATTTTATGTTAGATCTTGTAACAATATACTTAGTACACCTGTTTTATAATTGCTATTTGGAGATCGGAAATTTTACCATCGATTGCTTTCTTAAATTCATCGAAATGAGTGCTGGCATTGTGTATAGCTATTGCTTCTTCTGATTTCCAAACCTCTAATATAGTATAAGATAAACTTTCGGAAGTACTCTGATGCAAGTCATACGACACATTCCCTTCTTCTTTTCGGGTAGCGTCTACCACATTGTGTAAAGCTTTTAATACTTCGTCTTTGTATTTAGGTTTCAGAATAATAGTAGCTACAATTTTCAACTCTTTCATCGTTTTATTTTTTTGTTATTTTTTTAATTTATTTGATTGTCTTTCAATGTAAACAATATATAATAACAGTGCCAATAATGACACCAAAGACACACTTAAACCGACACGCTGTGCTAATGTACCATCGTACCAAACTATTATTTGAGAAGACGCGGGGCTTTCTATTTCAATCAAACCATCTTCGGATTGAGATACAGTTAATTCTTTACTATTATCAAAAACTGCTCTATATCCTTTGTAATAAAGCAAAGGTAATACAAGATTACCGGGTTCAGATTGTTCTGTTTCCAATCTCAATTTATCTTTTTCCCTTGATATATTTTTTATTATAGTATTCCTTTCTGCTTTTACTGAATCTTTACGATTAACAACATAATCTATTCGATAACGTATATCTTCCGTCGGAACAGAAGGCACTTTGCTTGATAAATATTCAGCACCAACTATCTCCAGTTGATCCAGATTATGGGTTACTGTATTATTCACAGTATACTTTATATACCCTTGATAAACTCCTCCTGTTAGACGTATACTATACCCAATTATAATAATAAGACATGCAACAATTATTATCCTACGATTAGTTTGCCGGCTTATAATAGATAGGTAAACCGCTCCTGAAAAGGCTAGCAGAAAACTGGCAGGCTGCAATAATCGAAATGGAAATTGTAAGATAGCCAGCTTATTAAACGGAAATATATACCACGGAAAAATATCAGACAAAGCAAATATCAATATGAAAGAAACAAACGTACAGCTATCTGCAACACGAAGATAACGATGATTACCAATGATCGCCAAACGAAAAAACAAAGGAATTATTAATATTATCCCAATAGTTTCTATACGCAGTCTATTATCAGTCAAACCATTAAATACCCCCCAAAGCACTCGTTTCAATTCTACAGATTGAGGTCCTATAGCTTCAGCCAAAGGGTGTGTTTGAAAATAAAATGAATTGTCGTTTAATTGCTCGAACATTGGAAGTAAGAAGGCTGAAGATACAATCGCTGAAACCGCTCCAGCCAAAACAAGATATAATAACCTATAAGGATTCTCTTTTATTGATTTATAACAAATTACAAGCCCTATACAGACTGTTATAAATATCAATAAAGCAGATAATAAATGGGTATATATCAAACAAATAAAGCCTATCGAGATAATATACCACCTCTGCTTGAAATCTCCATATAAAATCTCATACAGTCCCCAAAAGACAAGTGGCACAAACGTGAAAGAGATAAATTCGCCTAATGCTCCCCGATACGAAATATCAATTATGCGGTACAAAGCAAAAGTGTATAATAAGGAGAACAAACAGGCAATCAGGTTGTCTTTTGTTATCCTGCTTAAACTCCAAAAAGAGAAAATGCCACACAAAAGGGTATAAACAAAAATCATAAGCTTATAGGCTGTCGCGAAACCTATTGACGGAGCCAATAAAGCAAAAGGAATAAGCATTAAATCGGGATAAAATAAATTAGCAGCATATCCGTAATGATTTAAGGCTTCGGTATTGATATAAAAAGGAAATGTATTATAATCTATAGCCTGTACAATCGCATAAAAACGATTAGCATGAAATTGTAAATCACTGCCGCCGGAGGTCACAATTCCGGTATCCGGAAAATACCAGTAAATCATTCCTACTGAGAGGATAACCAAAATGACCATAAAAAGACAAAATTGGTATAATGAATTCCGTATTATTCCAGCTATAATAAAATTCTGAATCCCTAAAAAGCTCTTACTGGAAGATAGTCTCTCCATTAAATTAATTAACTACTTATTTTATTCATCACAGTTCTAATAATAACTGCTGTTGATTATTTTGTTTGTCTTGATCTTACTGCCGCTCAGATTTATTGATTCGGAAACAAAGCCGATAACAAAGCTATTCGAATAAATATGTGAGGTTATATCATGGACTTTTGTTTGATAAAAAGACCCCAAATAACCTATCCTCAATGATATTTTCGAAATTGGGATATCTGCCGTAAAAAAACCTCGCAAAGCCCTTTGATTATGTATTGATGCAAAATTGACAACACCTACACTATTCCCTAAAGATATCTCGTAATATGACTGCCCATAATGCGGCGAAAATAAAATTCCAAATAAAGGAGTATCTAATTGTCCTCTGAAAGTAATATTTTTCCAATTATAGAAACCTATCAAAGATAAATTGATGTTAGAATGAGCTTTTGCCGATGCCGGATTGTTCGAATTTCGCTGATTGTATATCACTCCTCCGGTTATATTCCACAATGCTCCTACGGATAAACGAAATTTTTCTGTCCTGTATAAATTATAATGTCCTCCCCAGCTATACTGTCCTATTATAGAATATTCGCGGGCATTGCCTGCCGGATTTTCGGTACTGGTCACTTCGAGATCAATGATTTGCTGACGTGTAAAACGATGGTTAAACCACGATGTCCGTTTCATACGCTCATCCATCAACCGAAAGGAAGTCCCCTTGTATTTTAATGGCGATAAATATGTATCATACATATTAGCTCGTCCAATGGCAAACGATGTCGCTTTGTTGGTTGAATAATAACGCAGCGAATCTTCATCTTGTGCACATACAGTATTGAAATTCGTAATACAAATTAAACTCAGTAATACAATTATTAACCTATATGTGCCCATAGTACAAAGGTGTTTATTCTAAAGATTAATATCTCATTTCCTATTTATGCCATTTTACCATATTACAATCGGAATATCAAAACAGAACGAGAATCTTACTCAAAATCAATCTGTTGCTGTCCTGTCATATCATCAATAATATCAGTATCCGAAGCAGAAGAATCATCGTCATCTATTTCGATCTTTACAGAACCATCTTGATCTTCATCTCCATCTTCCGATTCTTCTTTTTTCTCAGGAAATCGAATAGGCTCAAGTTCTCTTACAACTCCAATTTCAAATGTAGACAGACGCTTTCCTTTCGCTTTAAAGCTCTTAACCGCTATAAACTCTTCTGCATCTATTTCTTGAGTCCCCCGGAATGAATCATTTCCACCGAATGCTAATTCGATTCTTGGATACACAATATCGGTAAGAATATACAATTTAGATTTGGAATTCTCTCCTAAAAAATTCTGAACCCTATTACTAGTCTCAAAAGTAAAGCGTTTCAGATACATATATTCCTGATCGGCATCGAATAATACAGCTGTCCAAATCTTATGCTCATCAAATTTTTCGATTTTGATGATACCCGGCTCGAAGTGGTTACTTAAATCAAAGTTTGTTGTATTAAAATCGCCGTTTTCTTTTACAACCAGAATTTGATCATCACTATGGAATTCGCCCAGATACTGCCCTCTGTTATCATAATTCAAACGCAATACATCCGGATCATACCATACTTTTCGACCACCTAAAGTAGATTTACCTTTCTGACGAAGGGTAATCTTATGAACTTCTGCTTTTGTGAGCATATTACCCATAGACTGACGCCCCTTGATCGCTATTTCGCTCAGGTCTTTTTCAAATAACTGCACTTTTTGACGAGGACGAGGTTTCAGTAATACACGGATTGTTTCAGCTTCGCCATTAGGATTAGCACTGAAATAAACAATCTTAGAACCTTCGTCGCCCATAGTCACGTCATACTCTTTATCTCGAGTGACACCGGTTACAGCAAAACGCTTCATATAATAAGGTCCTACCTTTCCGCTACGATATACAACATTATATATAGTACGCTTATCATTCTTTTTAAATACATTGACATACAATATATTTTTCCCAATAAACATCTTATCGCTTACTTTTACGATCTTATATTTACCATCTTTATAGAAAAGAATAATATCATCTATATCAGAACAGTTACATATATATTCGTCCTTTTTAAGAGACGTTCCGATAAAACCTTCTTCTCGATTTATATATAACTTTTCATTTGCTTCTACCACTTTAGTAGCCACAATGGTATCGAAATTACGTATTTCGGTCATTCTCGGATGAGCTTTTCCATATTTCTCTTTCAACATTACAAACCACGAAACTGTATAATCTACAATGTTTGCCAGATCATGCTCTATCTCTTCAATTTCGGCTTTATAACGGGCAATAAGTTCTTCTGCTTTGTCCGAATTAAACTTGAGAATACGCCCCATCTTGATCTCCATCAATTTCAGAATATCCTCATTGGTTACTTCCCTAATAAAGAGTTTAGTAAATGGCTCAAGTCGTTTTCCGATATGTTGTACAGCAGCATCCATATTAGGTGCTTCCTCAAATTGCTTATCTTTATATATGCGCTCTTCGATAAATATTTTTTCTAATGAAGAGAAATGCAAATTTTCTTCCAGCTCGCTTTTATGAATCTCAAGCTCCCATTTCAACAAATATAATGTATTGTCTGTCGAACGTTTCAGAATATTACTTACAGTCAGGAAGTGAGGTTTGCTATCTTCAATAACACAGCAGTTAGGCGAAATACTTATCTCGCAGTCAGTAAACGCATACAATGCATCAATTGTCTTATCGGAAGAAACTCCTGCTGCCAGATGTATCTGTATTTCTACATTACCGGCCGTAATATCATCAACTTTACGTATCTTGATCTTACCTTTATCATTGGCTTTGAGTATAGACTCTACTAATGAAGAAGTTGTACGTCCGTAAGGAATATCAGTAATTACCAGCGTTTTATTATCCAGCTTAGATATTTTTGCACGAACCTTAACAGCCCCACCTCTTTCTCCGTCATTATAACGGCTTACATCAATAAATCCGCCTGTCTGAAAATCGGGATAAAGAGTAAATTCTTCGCCTTGCAAGTATGCAACAGAAGCATCGCACAATTCATTAAAATTATGGGGCAATATCTTTGATGATAAACCTACGGCAATACCTTCAACTCCTTGTGCCAAAAGCAAAGGAAACTTGATGGGTAATGTTATAGGCTCCTTATTACGCCCGTCGTAAGAAGGTTTCCATTCGGTTGTTTTATGATTGAAGGCTACCTCTACAGCAAATTTAGACAATCGTGCTTCAATATAACGGGGAGCAGCAGCACCGTCACCGGTAAGAATATTACCCCAGTTACCCTGACAATCGACCATCATATCTTTCTGTCCCAGCTGTACTAAGGCATCACCAATGGACGCATCCCCGTGAGGGTGAAACTGCATGGTATGTCCGATAATGTTAGCCACCTTATTATAACGTCCGTCATCCATTCGTTTCATCGAGTGCAAAATACGACGCTGTACAGGCTTCAGACCATCGGCAATATGAGGAACAGCACGCTCCAGTATTACATACGAAGCATAGTCGAGAAACCAATTCTGATACATCCCCGACAAATGGAGCTGATTTTCCGAGTCTTTAACAGGAACCTTATATTCTGAATGAACAGAAGACTCAGTTCCTTCTTCCTCATTCATTTCATTTTCGGAAGAACGATTCTCTTCCTCATTATTCACATCGTCAATTATATCTTCTGGAAACATATACGCTTTTGGTATAAATAGACCTTACAAATTCTTAAAATTATCCAAAGATAACTTTTTTGAGCGGATTTCAAAAAGAGTTTATATCCGAATATTTACTAATTTTGACAAGTAAAGAAGATCAGTAAACGAGTTTATAAGCTGACTAGTAAATGAGTTGATATACATCTCAGGCATCTTTATTATATGTATAATATATCATTAAATACTTGCTGTTGCTTAAATGGAAAATTTGGTAAGCATTATCATTGTCAATTATAATACAGAAAAATTATTAGACGACTGCCTTTCTTCGATCTACGAGAAAACATCAGGCATCCGGTTCGAAACTATTGTAATAGACAATAATTCGACCAATGGCTCTATAAATAATCTGATAAAAAAATATCCAACCGTAATATTTCATTTTGCGGGAGAAAATCTTGGATTCGGTAAAGCGAATAATCTCGGTGCAACCCTGGCATCAGGTAAATACCTGTTTTTTCTCAACCCCGATACCTTGTTATTAAATAATGCTGTAGGTATTCTAGCCGACTACATGGAATCACATCCAAAAACTGGAATTTGTGGAGGTAACATGTATAGAAAAGACATGAATCCGGCATCCTCATTATACAATACCGATTTTCTTACTTATGAATATAAAATTATATTCAACATAAAGCGTACACCGGGATTTAATTATTCTAAAATTCCCAAAGAAGTAAAAGTGATAGTCGGAGCGGATTTACTAATACGAAAAGATATATTTGATGACCTTAAAGGATTCGATCCTGATTTTTTCATGTACTTCGAAGAAGTTGAATTATGTTACAGAGTCCGTAAAACGGGCTATAAAATAGTTTCAGTTCCTAATGCTGAAATCATCCATTTACAGGGTGGTTCGGCGGAAAACAAAAGCGAGGAATTAAACAAGTGGTCGTATAGTGAACATTGGTATAGCAAATATTTATTTTTTCACAAAACGAAAGGTATATTCCAACTCCAAACGCTGCACAGTATATATAAGCTGAAATTAAATATAGCTATTATTTACTTTAGCTTTAGAAAAAACAACAAAAAAACAGAATATTGGAAAGCCAAAGAAATGATCATAATGAATACTTATAAAAGATTTTCGGACTACAGATCCGACAAAACATGAATCAGAAGTTTCACTATCAGGAAAAGTGCTTTATGGGAAGAGTATCAGTAATTGAAAAATTTATCTATAGAGAAATGATCGCAGACCTTTTATAATATAAAGCAGGAAAAAGGTAACCAATAAAAAAATGCAATTTTGGAGTAACTTTTGTTACCTTTTGAGAAAATGGATAATTAAAAATGAACAATGGTAACTTCGAACTGATTTTAGATAACTGTTAACTGACCACTGATTTGTTACCTTTTGCAAATAAACAGACGGATGGACAGCTTGTGCTAAAATAAAAATAAAAACCAGGAGTGTTAATTAAATTGTATTTTGGCTGTATATCCCAAACAAAAAAGCTATTTTTGTAATGCTTTTTGGTGATATAAGTATGTCAGTTTCAGATATAGTAAGAAAAAATCTATTTCCTGATAGAAAATATAGATCAGAATATATTCATAGTCAATATGATAAACCAATATACTAAAACATTATTTAATAGACCATGGCAAATCTAAAAGAAAAGCTTTTTACAGATTTTCCTGCTATCTCTACTGAAGAGTGGATGGCAAAAATCACAGCTGATCTAAAAGGCGCTGATTTCGAAAAGAAACTTGTTTGGAAAACAAACGAGGGATTTAAAGTAAATCCTTTTTACAGAAGTGAAAACATCGAAGGCTTAAAAACCACAGATGCTCTACCCGGAGAATTCCCTTATGTAAGAGGTACTAAAAAAGACAATGACTGGTATGTTCGCCAAGACATTACTGTAGTCGACTTCAAAGCAGCTAATGCTAAAGCATTGGATATTTTGAATAAAGGTATTACATCCTTGGGATTCATTATCGCAGGTGATGATGTAAATGCCGAAAATATCAAAACCTTACTAAATGACATCTGCCCCGAAGCTGTAGAATTAAACTTCAGTACCTGCAACAGAAAATCTTTGGAACTGGTTAAAATCCTTGTTGATTACCTGAAATCAAAAGATGTAAACCTATCGGAATGTTACGGTTCGGTAAATTATGATCCGTTTAAACCAATCCTAAAACATGGTACGGACAATAGCGAATGGGCTGCAAAAGCAGCTGAAGTGGTGCTTGCTGCTGAATCTCTTCCTAATTTCAGAGTATTAAATGTAAATGCTACTAAATTTAATAATGCCGGAGCTTACATATATCAGGAACTTGGTTTTGCTCTTGCTAACGGGAACGAAATACTTAGCAAACTGGTAGAAAAAGGATTGGATGCAACACTTGTTGCTAAAAAAATCAAATTTAACTTCGGTATCGGCTCAAACTACTTTATGGAAGTAGCTAAATTTAGAGCTGCCCGCTGGTTATGGGCTGAAATAGTTAAAGCTTACACACCTAATGCAGAATGCGGATGTGCAGCTAAAATATATGCACACGCAGAAACATCTACATACAACATGACAACATTTGATGCTCATGTAAATTTACTTCGTTCGCAAACAGAAGCAATGTCTGCATCTATAGCCGGAGTAAACTCTTTAACTGTACTTCCTTTTGATGAAAGCTTCAAAGATTCAGACAATTTCTCTGAAAGAATAGCTCGTAATCAACAGCTATTATTGAAAGAAGAATGTCACTTCGATAAAATCACCGACCCTTCAGCAGGTTCATATTATATCGAAAACCTAACTTCATCTATCGCAGAAGAAGCTTGGAAGCTTTTCCTTGAAATTGACGAAAACGGATTTTACGCAGCTCTTAAAGCCGGAACTGTACAAAATGCAATCAAAGCATCTTCTGATGCTCGTTTCAAAGCATTAGCTACACGCCGCGAGGTTCTTCTTGGTACTAACCAATTCCCTAACTTTACAGAAGTTGCAGCTAACAAAATCAAAAAAGACAATGCGTGCGGATGCGGATGTTCTCACAAAGACGGAGATTTACTTGCACTACCTGCAACACGTCTGGCTACTGAATTCGAAAACCTGCGCTTATCTACCGAAAAATCGGGAAAAACACCTGTCGCATTCATGTTGACTATAGGTAATTTGGCAATGCGTTTGGCTCGTTCTCAGTTCTCTTGCAACTTCCTTGCCTGTGCAGGATATAAAGTTATAGACAACCTTGGTTTCGAAACTGTTGCAGACGGAATAAAAGCTGCTCGTGAAAAGAACGCCGATATTATTGTTATTTGTTCAAGCGATGATGAATACACAACTCTGGCTCCCGAAGCTTATGAACTGGTAAAAGGCGGAAAAGAGATATTTGTTGTTGCCGGTGCTCCTGCTTCTACAGATGATCTTAAAGCTGTTGGTATTGAAAACTTCATCAATGTGAAGAGCAACGTTCTTGAAACATTGAAAGGTTTTAATGCTAAACTAGGTATCAATTAAAGGTCGAGCCTTTTTAAGTATTGACTTTGTTTTATACAAAAAAGAATAATAATGAAACCAAATTTCAAAAATATAGATATAAAAAACGCAGGATTTGAGGCAGTAAATGCTGCCGAATGGTCTGCTCAAAATGGTATCGAAGCAAACTGGATCACACCGGAATTGATACCTGTTAAACCTGTTTATACAAAAGACGATCTGGAAGGAATGGAACATCTGAACTATGCTTCCGGTATTCCTCCATTCCTACGCGGACCATATTCAGGTATGTATGCCATGCGTCCATGGACAATCCGTCAGTATGCAGGATTTTCTACAGCAGCCGAATCAAATGCATTCTACCGCCGTAACCTTGCTTCAGGACAGAAAGGTCTTTCTGTAGCATTTGACCTTGCTACACACCGTGGATACGATGCCGACCACCCTCGTGTTGTTGGTGACGTAGGTAAAGCCGGTGTATCTATCTGTTCGGTTGAAGATATGAAAGTTCTTTTTGATGGTATTCCATTGAATAAGATGTCTGTATCTATGACAATGAACGGAGCTGTACTTCCTATTCTTGCTTTCTATATCAATGCAGGACTTGAACAAGGTGCTAAATTGGAAGAAATGGCGGGTACAATCCAGAATGATATCCTTAAAGAATTTATGGTGCGTAATACATACATTTACCCACCGGAATTCTCTATGAAGATTATCGCTGATATCTTCGAATATACATCTCAGAAGATGCCTAAATTCAACTCTATTTCTATCTCCGGTTACCACATGCAAGAAGCTGGTGCTACTGCTGATATTGAGTTGGCTTATACTTTAGCTGACGGTATGGAGTACCTGAAAGCTGGTATCGACGCAGGTATTGATGTTGATGCATTTGCTCCTCGTCTATCATTCTTCTGGGCTATTGGGATGAACCACTTCATGGAAATCGCCAAAATGCGTGCAGGTCGTTTATTGTGGGCTAAAATAGTTAAGAGCTTTGGTGCTAAAAATCCAAAGTCTCTGGCATTACGTACTCACTCTCAAACTTCGGGTTGGTCATTGACCGAACAAGATCCGTTCAATAATGTCGGCCGTACTTGTATCGAAGCGATGGCTGCAGCTCTTGGTCATACACAATCTCTTCACACCAATGCTTTGGATGAAGCTATTGCATTACCAACAGACTTCTCTGCTCGTATTGCACGTAATACTCAGATATATATACAGGAAGAAACTCAGATCTGTAAAGAAATCGACCCATGGGCTGGTTCTTATTATGTAGAGTCTCTGACCAATGAACTTGTACATAAAGCATGGGAGCTTATCCAAGAGATACAAAAATTAGGAGGAATGGCTAAGGCTATTGAAACCGGTATTCCTAAAATGCGTATAGAAGAAGCTGCTGCTCGTACTCAAGCTAAGATCGACTCTGGAAATCAAACAATCATCGGTGTTAATAAATACCGTCTCGAAAAAGAAGATCCTATTGATATTCTTGATGTTGACAACACTGAAGTGCGCCGTCAACAAATCGAAAGATTGAATGATCTGAAATCTAAGCGTGACAATGCTGCTGTTAAGAAAGCATTGGAAGCAATCACTGAATGCGTAAAAACTAAAAAAGGTAACCTACTTGAACTTGCAGTAGAAGCAGCTCGTTTACGTGCCACTCTGGGTGAAATATCCGATGCTTGCGAAGTTGTAGTAGGACGTTATAAAGCTATAATCAGAACTATTTCAGGCGTGTATTCATCAGAAACTAAAAAAGACCCTACATTCCAGGAAGCTTGTAGACTTGTTGAAGAATTTGCTAAGAAAGAAGGTCGTCAACCTCGTATCATGATTGCTAAAATGGGTCAGGACGGACACGACCGTGGAGCAAAAGTAGTTGCAACAGGTTATGCTGACTGTGGATTCGATGTGGATATGGGGCCATTGTTCCAAACTCCGGAAGAAGCTGCCCGTCAAGCTGTAGAAAATGACGTTAATGTTCTTGGAGTATCCTCTCTGGCTGCTGGTCACAAAACTCTTGTACCTCAAGTTATTGCTGAACTCAAAAAACTAGGACGTGAGGACATTATTGTAATTGCCGGAGGTGTTATTCCAGCACAGGATTATGACTTCTTGTACAAATCAGGTGTGGCAGCGATCTTTGGACCAGGTTCTCCTGTAACCAAAGCTGCTGTTGAAATCATGAAGATATTATTAGCAGAGTAAGATCAGCTGATAATCAACAATAAAAAATCGCTTCCCGAAAGAGAAGCGATTTTTTTTGTTTATCCAAAAGAAGACTAGCACCTCAATTTAATATCACTGAAACAACCTTAAGTGTTTTTACCTTCTCTCTGCTCATTAGTTGATACTACATTCTCAAAGTCAGAATCTCTTTCACAACATCTGCTGTTATATTTTCCTTTTCACCAAGTTTCCAACCTCTCTCCTTGATTCGGTTCGAAACGGCATCTACAGCCTCCTGTCCCAATCCATAATCCGATAAACGGGTCTTAAGCTGCATTTCTTCGAAGAAATGAATTATAGCTCTAATAGTTTCATCAATACGTTCGTCTTTCGACATATTATTATAGATGCCGAAAACCATCTCTCCTAATTGAAGTATCTTATCTGCTTTCTGATCTTTCAAGACACTCAATACACCAGGGAGAACAATGGCTAAAGTCTGAGCATGATCTAGTCCATACAAGGCTGTGAGCTCATGACCAATACGGTGTGTTGCCCAATCTTCGGGAACACCACAACCGATCCATCCATTCAAAGCCCAAGTAGATGCCCACATCAGATTGGCACGAACATCATAATCACGAGGAGTTTCCAACGCCTTCGGACCTTCGGTTATCAAAGTCACTAAAACGGCTTCCGCAAACTTATCCTGAATCATTGCCTGTGAAGGATACGTAACATATTGTTCTATCACATGCACAAATGCATCCACTACCCCATTACTTACTTGCTTCAATGGCAATGAATAAGTTACCTCCGGATCAAGAATTGAAAATTTAGGATATAACTTAGATGAGCCGAAAGCCAACTTATCATGAGTTTCAGCTTTGGTTATAACAGCTCCACTATTCATTTCCGACCCTGTAGCCGATATAGTCAATACTGTACCAAAAGGCAATGCTCTTTCGATACGCGCTTGCTTACTCAGGATATCCCATGGATCATCACCTTTAAAACAAGCGGCTGCAACAATAAATTTAGTAGCATCAATTACCGAACCACCTCCTACAGCAAGTACATAATCAATGTTTTTCTCTTTGATCAACTCCACGGCTTTCATACAAGTCTCGTAATGAGGATTAGCCTCAATTCCTGAAAACTCATAAAAATCAAAAGCTGATAAAGCTTTTATGACCTGATCATAAACTCCGTTATGCTTAATACTTCCCCCTCCATAAGTTATAAGAACTTTACTTCCGGCAGGAATCTCCTTCGATAAAGACTTTATGGTATCCTTACCAAATATAATTTTTACAGGATTAACAAAACTAAAATTTTCCATTATGTGTATCCCTTTCTTCTTTTAATGATTAGTTCATTCTTAATATATTAGCACCCAATTGATTCAGACGGACATCAATATTCTGATATCCTCTGTCTATCTGGTCTATATTATGTATCACACTCTTTCCATCTGCGCACATTGCAGCGATAAGCAAAGCAATACCGGCGCGGATATCAGGTGACGTCATGACTGTAGCGCGCATAGAACGGCGTCCTGTACCAATAACTGTTGCACGGTGCGGGTCGCAAAGTATTATCTGAGCACCCATATCTATCAGTTTATCAACAAAGAACAAGCGACTTTCAAACATCTTCTGATGGATCAATACACTACCTTTTGCCTGTGTTGCCACAACCAATAATACACTTATAAGGTCGGGAGTCAACCCCGGCCATGGAGCATCAGCGATAGTTAATATGGAACCATCTATAAATGTATCAATTGTATATTCTTTATGCTCCGGAATGTGAATATCATCTCCCTGACGTTCGAGTGTAATGCCCAAACGACGGAATGTATCCGGTATAATACCCAAATCATCATAAAATACATCTTTGATTGTCAACTCAGAACCGGTCATTGCTGCCATCCCGATAAAACTTCCGATCTCGATCATATCCGGTAAAATACGGTGGGTTGTTCCGCCCAGTTCTTTGACACCTTCAATACGTATCAGATTAGATGCTACTCCGGATATTTTAGCCCCCATCTTATTCAGCATCTTGCATAATTGCTGTAAATAAGGTTCGCAAGCAGCATTATATATAGTAGTTTCACCCTCGGCCAAAACCGCAGTCATTATAATATTAGCAGTACCTGTTACCGAAGCTTCATCCAAAAGCATGTAAGTTCCGGTAAGCTTCTCGGCTGTGATAGAATATAATTGCTGTTCGTTATCATAATCAAAGTTTGCACCTAACTTCTGAATACCGATAAAATGTGTATCTAGACGACGGCGTCCAATTTTATCACCTCCCGGTTTAGGAAGCAATGCTTTGCCGAAACGAGCTACTAAAGGACCGATAATCATTACGGAACCTCTCAATGAAGCACTTTTCTTCAAAAATTCGGGACTCTCAAGATAAGTCAAATCTACCTCGTCAGCCCTAAACGACCAGGTATTTTCATTCAGGCGACTGGTCTTCACTCCCATATCTCCAAGAAGAGAAATAAGATTATTGACATCCAGAATATCGGGTATATTCTCTATAATAACCTCTTCAGGGGTTAATAGAACTGCACAAATAACCTGTAATGCTTCGTTTTTTGCTCCCTGAGGAGTTATTTCACCTTTCAGGCGGCAACCGCCTTCTATAATAAATGATGCCATGTATCTTTAATTGATTAAATATTCTTTGGGGTTCTCAGACCTTATCTATTAATTTATATTTATTTGATAAAAGGTAACAAAAGTTACTCCAAAATTGCACTTTTATATTGGTCACCTTTTTCTTTCCCTGTTTTTCTAAAAATCGTTCTATAAATAAGAGGATCTCCACCACTTTCCGTATAGATAAATTTTCGAATTACTGATCTATATTATAAAATCCTAACTTCTGGCTCCAGCTCTATGGAAAACTTTTCAAAGACAGCTTTCTGGATTTCATTTTTAAAGTAAACAATATCGTTTCCGTCGGGTGATCCATAATTAACAATAATTAAAGCTTGTTTCGGATATGTGCCGACTTGTCCTAGCTGCTTTCCTTTATAACCTGCTCTGTCTATCAAAAAAGCCGCAGACGTCTTTACCAAGTTATCATTAACGGGATAAATCGGCAAATCAGGATATTCTTCTTTTATTTTATCAGCCTCTTTGTTTGTAATATACGGATTCTTAAAGAAACTTCCGCAGTTGGGCAATTCCAGATGGTCGGGTAATTTACGTTGACGCACACGAATCACAGCATCACGGACATCTTCGATTGTAGGAACTACAACATCTTCCAACTCCTTGTTTAAATCAAAATACTTCGCAACATAAGTAAATGACCTTTTCAACATAAATACTACAGATATAATTATATACCTGTCCGCATTTCTTTTAAATACGCTGTCACGATAAGCAAATTCACATTCTGCATTAGAAAAAGAAACAACATCGAGTGTATTAGTGTCCAAAGCTATCACTTCATGCAGACAGTCTTTGACTTCTGCTCCGTATGCCCCGATATTCTGAACAGGAGCCGCACCGACAGTACTGGGGATATATGATAAATTTTCGAGACCCGAATATCCTTTATCAACACAAAATTCCACCAGTTTATCCCAATCTTCAGATGCCATAACTTCCAGATAAACATCATCAGACTCATCTGAAACATCAGAAATCTCTCTCACTCCTAATATTTGAGGATGAATAACCAATCCATCGAAATCTTTGGTAAAAAAAAGATTACATCCGCTTCCTATCAAAAGTTTTTTTTCGTTCGGAAAGTCCAACAGGCATTGCTTTAGCTGCGTTATATTTTCCGGTTCGAAAAATATTTTTGCGACAGCCTCTGTCCGAAACGAATTATATTTCTTTAATTGTATATTATATTGATACATATTGCATTATTTAAGGTCTGAGACCCTTATTCGTCAGATTTCTTCTTTTTCAGTAAGAAATAAACAATTCCTCCTACCAGCACAAGAGCTCCAAGCCCATAAAGTATGGCAACCCAATTATTAATTACGAATTTGATAATAAAAATCAAGGCCACTACAATCGCAATAATACCGCAAACCTGAATAATTTTCTTTACAGTGTCCTTCTTCCTGTTGTCTTCCTCAATAACGATAGAAGATTTACGTTCAACCACAGGGTTAATAAAATTATCAACAGGTTTAGCTGCATTCTCATCGATTTCTTCAAAGTCGACGTATTGACCTATTTTTTCGGGTTCATCACATCCCTCTTCAGTGAGCAAGTTAGTTGCTTTTTGAGATCCTATGGACTTTGATTCCTGAGACTCTCCATAGGATTGAGACCGACCTGATGCTGTAAGATCAGCGGTAGCAGTTGCAACGGGTGGCACTTCTTCAGAAGAAATTATCTCTTCTGTTATTTTTTCAAGATTATGAATATCATCTTCAACAACTTGCGATGCGGTATGTACACCATCACTTTCTCTTTCGGATAGCCTTATAATGGTATCCACACGTGAAGAAGCAATCCGCGTATCGAAATCATTATTTTCGACCATCTGTAGTAATTCAGATTCTATTGCCGGATATTTTTTTATCAGTAATTGACAGGCATTTGCAAAATCCCGAAAACGATTGATCTTTTCGAGTTTAGCTTTCATATCGTCTCCATTAAAAGCCGATATATCCAGAACTTTGTCTGCAATCGCAGACCTGAGGTTATCCATATTAAGATAAAACTAGGATTAAACTTATTTCTTTTACAAAAATAGAAATAAATCAGTGTTTATTGTACTTCAAAGCACTTAGAAATTTTTAATTGTACTCCGGTATTATCTCCGACCATTCCGGATCTGTCAAAAGCAAATGCCGCAGAGAATTTCCACCCCGACAAGCGAGGGTCTATATAAACGGTCTCGAGCATACTCGAAAACTGATTTCTTATATTTCGCGAGGGAATACGATCTGTACCCCAACTTCTAGAATAGCTGACCAATGCTCTGTATTGCAGGCTTGGAAGTATATACCCGCTAATACCTCCATGAAATGTAGATAATCTATTATTAAATACGGTAAGGGACTGTCCTCTATTATAAATCGGAGATGTAAGAAAGGGATTACCCAAAACAAAGCCGTAGTTACTAAGCGAAGCATAATCAACATGATTATAATAGTTATCGCCACCGCTCACCTGGACAGGTATTTCTTCATTCTCATCCCAAAGGAAAGGGCCAGATTGATCTTTTGTATGCAAATATTCAAATAAAACACTTGTGAGCCATCCTTTCTTATTCAGATTCAATTCCAGACCGTATAATCCATCAGGAATATTCTTAAAAATAATACCTGAATGATCTTCGAAAAAATGCTCATGATAAGTTTTTATCGAAAATTCTTTTCGCTTATGCTCAACTATAAAATGAGTACTTCCGTACACATTTCCCACAATGTTCTGCCTATCGGTAAGATTCGATTCGGCTCCACCCTTCATCGGGATCAATACCTTAAAAAAATCTCTCAATTTTGCTGAACCTTTGTCCCAGTATTCTCCAGCATGATAAAAGCGTCCTCCCCACTGAGTATCCATTTCGGCTCCTACAATAAAACTCCATGCAGGTACTTTTTCAAATTTCAGAAACCCATATTTGCGATGATACAACACTTTTTCGGCATAGTATCCGTCTGCTGCGTTTCTTTTCTTGAACTTATCATCGCCAAACCAACCGTAAGACAATCCACCTATAAATTGCAAATACCCTTTTGTATATGGTACTGTTACAAAATCAGGAATACTAACTTCAACCTGAGGTATTGGGCGTGCATTATTTGAAAGTGTCATCCCTCCGGAACTCAATAGCTTATTCTTGAATAGCGAATATCTTTCTTTAGCACCTACAGAAAATACAGTATTTCGGTATTTAAGATCAGCATATAACTGGTGAAAGTTAAAATCGGACTGCATATTATGAGACACCAATATATCTGCTCCCATCGTCACATTCAAGGGTGAGCCTCCTACATAGAAATAATGATTTCCTAAAGAATTAATCCTCAGATATTGATTACTATTCTCAGCTGATCCTAGCCCGAATTTATTATTACTAAGCCAAAACGGAGCAAAATCACCATCAGTGAATGTGCCTAAAGTTTCTATATTAATTGATATTCTATTCGGATTCATATAACAGGTCAAAACTACCGGATCCAGCAAAACCGTACTATCAAGGGATTGATCAGAATCCTTTTCTGGATTTTGGCTGACAATAGGAGTTATCGACAACACCGAGAATAAAAAAGCAACACAAGCGATACGCATATTCCTAATATTAAAAATCAAGCAAATGTAATAAAAAAGGAACTATTATATCGGATATAATGAACAGCCGTTTTAAAACTACTGCATATTCACCATATTTTAATATCTCCACCCCGCGAAATATTCGCAATATGTGTTTTTTTTATTATCTTTGCGCCAATTTTTTAACGGAAAAGTGTCTGCTATTATGAGCAAAAAATTTACAGAATACAATAATTTCAACTTATCTGACATCAATAAAGAAATGTTGGAAAAATGGAATAAATTAGACTTATTCCAGAAAAGCCTTGATGTAAGAAAAGGTGCGCCTACTTTTGTTTTTTATGAAGGTCCTCCTTCGGCAAATGGTATGCCCGGTATTCACCACGTAATGGCTCGCTCAATTAAAGATATTTTCTGCCGTTATAAAACAATGAAAGGCTTTTTGGTAAACCGCAAAGCCGGATGGGATACACACGGACTCCCTGTTGAGTTAAGTGTAGAAAAAGCTTTAGGAATAACCAAAGAAGATATCGGAAAGAAAATATCGGTTGATGAATATAACGATGCCTGCCGCAAAGAGGTAATGAAATATACCAAAGAGTGGGAAGATCTGACTACTAAAATGGGATATTGGGTAGACATGAACGACCCATACATTACATATGACAACCGTTACATCGAAACTTTATGGTATCTACTTAAAGAACTGTATAACAAAGGATACCTTTACAAAGGTTATACCATACAACCCTACTCGCCTGCTGCCGGTACAGGATTAAGTTCACACGAACTGAATCAACCCGGATGCTACCGCGATGTTAAGGATACAACTTGTGTGGCTCAATTCAAGATAAAAGGTCCAAAGGCCGAAATGAATAATTTCGGTATAGCTTATTTTCTTGCATGGACTACCACGCCTTGGACATTGCCTTCAAATACAGCATTGGCCGTAGGCTCTGAAATTGAATATGTAGCTGTACAAACATACAACCCATATACAGGAGAGAAGATGACTGCCATTGTAGCCAATTCTCTTGTATCGAGCCTGTTCAATCCTAAGGCTGCAGACCTAGCTCTGGAAGATTACAAATCAGGAGACAAACTTATACCATTCAAAATCGTAGGCTCTTGGAAAGGTTCGGATCTGGCAGAAATGGAATACGAACAGCTTATACCTTGGGTCAATCCGGGAGAAGGAGCGTTTAAAGTTGTTACAGGAGATTTCGTTACAACCGAAGACGGTACGGGAATTGTACACATTGCCCCTACATTTGGAGCAGATGACTCTAAAGTAGCCAAAGCTAACGGGGTACCAGGAATGATGCTGACCGACAAGGACGGAAATCTTCGCCCGATGGTAGATCTTACAGGTAAATACTTCAAGATAGAAGACCTTGACGCTGAATATGTAAAGAAGAACGTCAATGTAGAACTTTATAAAGAGTATGCCGGACGTTATGTCAAAAACGATTATGATGATACTCTGACCGAAAACGACCCGACTCTCGATATAGATATCTGTGTAATGCTTAAACAAGCAAACAAAGCATTTCGCATAGAGAAACATGTGCACAATTATCCTCACTGCTGGCGAACAGATAAACCCGTGCTATACTATCCTCTTGATAGTTGGTTTATCCGTACAACCGCTTGCCGTGACCAGTTGATAGAATTAAACAAAACAATCAACTGGAAACCCCAATCGACAGGAACAGGACGTTTCGGTAAATGGCTCGAAAACCTTCAAGATTGGAACTTGAGCCGTAGCCGTTATTGGGGAACTCCACTTCCAATATGGAGAACAGAAGACGGTAAAGAGGAATTATGTATCGGATCGGTAAAAGAACTGTATACAGAAATCGAGAAATCTATCAAAGTCGGATTCATGACTGAAAACCCTTGGAAAAATTTTGAAGTCGGAAATCTGGAAAAAGATAATTACGAAAAGATAGACTTGCACCGTCCTTACGTTGATAATATTATTCTGGTTTCTGAATCGGGAAAACCGATGAAACGCGAGTTAGACCTTATCGATGTTTGGTTCGACTCTGGTGCGATGCCTTTTGCACAGGTCTTCTTCCCCAATATCAGTGCAGAAGAATTTGTGAAGATATATCCAGCTGATTTCATCGCAGAAGGTGTAGATCAGACCCGTGGATGGTTTTTCACCCTGCATGCCATATCTACAATGGTCAGAGGAAGTGTTGCCTTTAAGAACGTTGTATCGAACGGACTTGTTTTGGATAAGAATGGCAACAAAATGTCGAAACGTCTCGGAAACGCAGTCGATCCTTTTGCTACAATCGAAAAGTACGGTTCCGATCCGCTTCGTTGGTATATGATAACCAATGCTTCGCCTTGGGATAATCTGAAATTCGACACTGAAGGTATTGATGAAGTTCGCCGTAAGTTCTTCGGAACCCTTTATAATACATATTCATTTTTTGCGTTATATGCAAATGTTGACAAGTTTGACAATTCACAACCTCAAATTCCGGTTACAGAACGTCCCGAAATCGACAGATGGATTATCTCACTGTTAAACACACTGGTTAGCGATGTAGATGAATATTATAATACATATGAACCGACAAAAGCAGGTCGTGCCATATCAGACTTCGTTAACGATAATCTGAGCAACTGGTATGTACGTCTCAACCGTAAACGTTTCTGGGGAGGTGAAATGACTCAGGATAAGCTTTCGGCATACCAAACATTATACACTTGTTTGGAAACTATATCGAAACTGATTGCTCCAATAGCACCATTCTACGCCGATAAGTTATACATAGACCTGACATCGGCCTGTGAACAAAATCCAGAGGTATCTGTTCACTTAGCTGACTTCCCTGTTTATAACGAGGTCGTAGTAGATAAGGCTTTAGAAGAACGGATGCAAATAGCCCAAAGTATATCATCTATGATATTGGCTTTGCGCCGTAAGGTAAGCATCAGAGTGCGCCAGCCTTTGACACAGATAATGATCCCTGTACTTGATAAAGAGCAGGAATACGCTATCGAAGCCGTGAGAGATTTGATTCTTAATGAAGTAAATGTCAAAGAGTTGAAATATGTCGATAATGCAGCCGGTATTTTGGTAAAGAAAGTAAAACCCGATTTTAAAAAACTCGGCCCACGCTACGGAAAAATAATGAAACAACTGGCCGCAGCAGTTCAAACAATGGATCAGGAAGCTATCGGGCAATTCGAAAAAAGCGGCTCATATACTTTCGATATAAACGGACAAGCCGCAACCATAGAAACGGCTGATGTGGAAATCATCTCAGAAGATATCGAAGGTTGGCTGGTTGCAAACGAAGGACGCTTGACCGTTGCTTTAGATATTACAATAACCGATTCTTTAAAGAAAGAAGGTATTGCCCGGGAATTAGTCAACCGGATACAAAATATCCGTAAAACGAGCGGATTGGATATAACAGACCGTATTAAAGTAAAAATATCCGATCTAGAACAAATACAAGGTGCAATATCGGAATACAAAGAATATATTGCAGGACAAGTACTGGCAGACAGTATTATGCTTGAAACAGATGTAAAAGGAACTGAGATTACAGATATGGACGATATTGTATTGAATATTTCAATAGAAAAAGTCTAAGATATCAGACCTTTTTTGTAAATTGGTTTTGTATAGAAACAGCAGAATATTAGAACCTATTTTTATAGCGTTTCAATACTTTCTGTTATTTAAATAATTAATTAAATTGCAAATTCTAAAAACGAAATGACTATGACAGAAAAAACACGATACACAGATGAAGAGCTGGATGAATTTCGCGATTTGATTTTACAAAAGTTGGACAAGGCGAAAGATGAGTATGAAGCCCTTAAAGCTTCAATAACAAACTCAGACGGAAATGATGTTACTGATACATCTCCGACATTCAAGGTTCTTGAAGAAGGTGCTGCCACTCTATCAAAAGAAGAAGCAGGACGCTTAGCTCAACGTCAGATGAAGTTTATACAAAATTTACAGGCTGCGTTGATCCGGATCGAAAACAAAACTTACGGAATATGCCGCGAAACCGGCAAATTGATTCCGAAAGAACGTCTTCGAGCTGTGCCACATGCAACATTGAGCATCGAAGCTAAAACCGGAGGCTCTAAATAAGGTCGTAAAGCTTTATTTATCAGGAAGTAACTTTAAAAACAACATGTTATGTTAAATACATAGCATCAGGTGCTTATGTTACTTAAATAGTATTAATTAATAAAAAATATCCAGAGAAAGTAGTGAGATTACACAATAGTTTTACTACTTTTTCTTCTGAAATTAAGGTCTCCGACCTATTTAATAACAAGACAAGTATAGACTTAAGGTCTCCAGACCTTCTTATTGTTCATCCAAGTATAACAGCAATAAGTAGTTATTATTGCTTAATAGCTTGTACAGACTTGAGAATCTCATAACTTGTGTTTACTTATTTAGTCATATTTTATGCAAAAATTCCCGAAGGGAGCAACAGCTATTACAGTTGTACTTCTCGTAATCATTATTGATCAAGTTATCAAAATTTGGGTTAAAACAAATATGGCTCTCTATGAGACTATTGATGTTGCTAGCTGGTTCAAAATCTATTTCGTGGAAAACAACGGAATGGCTTTCGGAATAGAAGTTTTAGGCAAACTGTTTCTATCCCTGTTCCGTATCATTGCTGTAGGCTTCATCGGATATTATCTCTATCTGTTAGTTACCCGAAACTTTAAACATGGATATATTGCATGTATTGCCCTTATCCTCGCAGGAGCCATCGGAAATATTATAGATAGTGTATTCTATGGCGAAATATTTACAGCAAGTTATCCCGGGCATGTAGCATCCATTGTTCCTTTCGGACAAGGATACTCGAGCTGGTTACACGGAAAGGTTGTGGATATGTTTTATTTTCCACTAATAGAAGGAACTTTCCCCAATTGGATTCCAGTATGGGGTGGAGAAGATTTTATCTTTTTCAGACCAATATTTAATTTTGCCGACTCGGCAATAACCGTTGGTATCATATTATTATTGATATTCTACAGGAAAACATTGCAGGACACAATGCAAAAACCTAATGAATAATGAAAAAAAATCATCGATTCATATATTATGCATCATTTCCGGTATTATGCCTGTGCTTCGCGGCATGTGGCAACGATAACGGAAAGTTATCCAGAGACAAAATGATGGATGTATTGCATGATATGCAACTAGTTGATGCAATATACCAAACCCGTTATCAGGATTTCAACCAAGCGGATAAAAAGACAGCTTTACTCGAAGGAGTATTTGAAAAGCATGGAATAACACAAGCTCAACTTGATTCGTCATTAGTATGGTATGCCGATCATCCCGAAGAATATATGCGGATTACAGACTCCGTTTCATCCAGACTGAAGAGAGAATCCAAAGAATTTGAGCAAGAGTATCCTAATTTTGGTAGGATACGTGAATACAATCATAAAGTATTACCTTTCTACACATATCTTACAGAAGCAAATACTTTTCTTGATTTCGACATAGATTCGATAAAAAGTAAAACATTCTCCAAATTCGAAATATCTTTAAAAACATTAGGGATGCATGGTTCCATGAATGCAGAACTTGCAGTACGATTTGAGTATCCCGATACAACAATTACAAAGGTTCAACAATTTACGGATGGAGTATCCCCAAAAATAGTGAATCCCCAAGTTCAGGATACAATAAAGGAGATAAGCGGATATATACATGTAAATGCTCCCTCTATGTCCGATTATAAAGTATTATTATACGATATTATTTTAAAGAATACCGAAGATCTGGAAAAGACTACGAAGAATGATTCGATAAAAGATAGAAGACGAAATTAAAAAAAGAGAACTATAAAATAGTTCTCTTTTTTTACTACATACTAAAGACATTATCTTTCCAAGCATAGAATTAAGAATGAAGTCGTCAAAAGCTATTATCGTTTAAATGTTTCTTTACCAGATCAATTATATCCTGCAAAGATCCCTCTCTACCCTCTTCGACCGCCTTCCAAACCGAACTGAAAGGAAAAGTCTGAAACTTGGGTACTTCGGAAACACAAGTGAAATCTCTACCATACTCATCATTTATTATAGACCATACGGTGTGGCATTCCTTATTCATCAAGTAACCAAAAGCTGCCCCCAAGGCATTAATAAATTCATCTTCTTCAACCAGTTTAAACCAAGACCGATTATGCAGCCAATAGTATATTAAAATATCCAGATCAGTTGCTGAATATGCAGAAAGATCTTTGACTTTATCTAATTGTTTCAATAATATTTCCGCATCAACAAGACAATAAGCCACAAACTCCTTGTCTTTGTCACTCAGATTAACAACATCTTGCTCAATCTTATCAACAATCTTGGTTTTATACTCTACTGTACGACCATTGATCTCAAATGATTTATGTTCAAATCCATCCGTTTTCATATCATACTTATTTTAAGAGACATCCTTGCACCGATATAAAAGATTTAAAGGTACGAGACCTTGCCCGGTTAAAGTTAATGAAGTATTGCACCAAAAACAACACCTGCTATAGAAAGATATATCATCAGACCTGTAACATCAACAATAGTTGCGACAAAAGGAGCCGACGATGTAGCAGGATCAGCACCCAAACGTCTTAAGATAAACGGCAACATAGAACCGATTAAAGATCCCCACAGCACAATTCCGATTAAGGACATAGAAACAGTTGATGCCACCAAAATCCAATGTTCACCATATAAATGAGGGAATATAAAATGCCACACATAAATACGTATAAATCCGATAATACCAAGTATTAGACCTAGGCTTGCACCTGATAGTATCTCACGTCTGAACACTCTCCACCAATCCGATAAACGTACATCACCGACAGCCATAGCCTGAATAATAAGGGTTGAAGCCTGAGAACCACTATTTCCCCCACTCGAGATCATCAAAGGAAGGAACATAGCCAAAACTATTACTTTAGCCAGTTGGTCTTCATAATACTGCATTACCGAAGCTGTAAGTAACTCTCCGATAAACAGGACAATCAACCATCCGGCACGCTTCCAAACCAGCTTATGCAAGGGTACATCCAGATAAGGTTCATCTAACGTTCCACTACCCCCAAACCGTTGCATGTCTTCGGAATACTCTTCATTTGCAACCCATAGAATATCATCTATAGTAACAATACCCAAAAGTAAGCCTTCTGTGTTTATAACAGGAAGAGCAACCCGGTTGTTCATCTTAAATATCTTAATAGCCTCTTCTTGTGGATCTTCTGCATTCAGTGATATTAACCGGTTATCCATAATATCGGAGATTGGGGTCGAAGGATCTACAATCAATAAATCCCTGATACGAAGGTCATCTAATAAGACACCATTATCATCAAGAATATAAATAACGTCTATCGTCTCCGAATTTTTACCTTTTTTCCGGATGGTATCCAAAGTTTGCTGTACCGTTATATTTTTATTGATAGCCAGATAGTCGGGGGTCATCAAACGACCTACACTATCTTCGGGATAGGCTAAAAGAGCAGCTACCTCCAGTTTATCTTCCGGAGACAATAAAGCCATTAATTCCTGAACCAGATCTTCATCTTTTAGTTCTCCCAATAATGCCGTCTGATCATCAGGGGGCAAAATGGATAACAGCTCCTTTAGTTTTAACTTGGATAACTTTTTAATGACTCGCTCCTGCGTGGGAACATCTAAAATCCTAAATACGTTGACAGCCCTGTTCGCACTCATCGTCTCGATGATTAGAGGGGCATAATCGGGCAACTCGTCAATTAAATCTTCAATAGCTGAAATATCAAAGCTATCAAGATAAATTCTCAGTTTCTTTTTATCTCCGCCTTTAATCAGAGATCGGGTTTGATGAACAATGTTCTTTAGTTCTCTTTTCATACTGAGCCCTTTTTAATCAATAAATACTGGAAAGGTCGCTGACCTATCTACGACTTTGGCAAATAAAACATTTACAGCCCGTTATAGCCGAAAAACATTTTATTTATGTATTGCTAATCATGAATATCTTTTTTTCGCAAAAAGGTATCCATTAATACACTTTTTTCCTAAACGCCTTATTTTCTAAGACGTGTATAGCAAAGCCTACACAAAGGCTTATACTCCTGAAGTTCTCCCAGCATCACCTGTTTATCGTTGTTCGAAATCAGGCGATATGAATAGTTAGCCAACCTGCCGCATTCAACACATATAGCATGCACTTTCTTCACATCATCAGCAATAGCGCATAGTGCCGGCATCGGGCCAAAAGGATTTCTCTTAAAATCCATATCCAGACCAGCTACAATTACTCTTATCCCCTGATCAGCAAGCTGCTGACAAACATCAACCAATCCCTGATCAAAGAATTGAGCTTCGTCTATCCCAACAACCTCAATATTAGAAGATAATAACAAGATATTACTCGAATGTTCAACAACAGTTGAAGGTATGGAGTTTTTATCATGTGAAATAACTTCAACATCCGAATAGCGAGTATCTATTGCCGGTTTAAATATTTCAATTTCCTGCTTAGCTATTTTTGCCCGTTTTAATCTTCGGAGTAATTCTTCCGTCTTTCCTGAAAACATTGAACCACATATAACTTCTATACTTCCTCTTCGGGGTGTCTCGTGCAATGTATTTTCAGAATAAATCATTTTATTATTTCTATAAACGGATAAAAATCGAAGGTCACAGACCCATTTATTATTTCAAGCAGGTTTTTCAGATAATTAATGATCACTTACTTTATCAAAAATACTATCATTAATATCCAAAGATTATTTTGTTCTTTTCCTCTTAAGCGGTGCAAAGATAGATTATATATAAAACAAATAAAAATGATTTTATATAAATGTGGAATAAAGAAAAGATGCTGATTTCAATTATCGCCGATAACAGACAATCAAAACCAGCATCTTTATTCTACAACTCTCTAATTGTGAACTCTAAACAGAGATCTATTAAGAGCTAAAAGATTCTTGAAATACGTCAATTTTTATAGAAAAAACAATAAACAGCTTATATTATATGACACTCTTTCCCGAAGACTTCCGCAACAGCTTTGAATGTAATTTTTCCATCTACGATATTAAGACCCGATTTAAGGCCGGCATCTTCAGCCACGGCTTTCTCCCAACCTAAATCTGCCAATTTAAGAGCATACGGTAATGTTGCATTCGTTAAAGCCAAAGTAGAAGTTCGAGCTACAGCTCCGGGAATATTAGCTACGGCATAATGTATAACACCTTCTTCTTCGTATACAGGGTCGGTATGAGTTGTAGCATGAGAAGTTTCGAAACATCCACCCTGATCTATTGCAACATCTACAACGACACTTCCTTTTTTCATCAGTTTAAGCATGTCACGAGTTAATAAATGAGGGGCTTTAGCTCCCGGAATAAGTACCGAACCTATAACCAGATCGGTATACGGAAGAACTTCTTCGACATTCTGCACCGATGAATATAAAGTCTGAACATTTGCAGGCAGGACTTCATCAAGATAGCGTAAGCGCGAAAGAGAGATATCAGTTATAGTAACTTGAGCTCCGGCTCCTGCAGCAATAACCGCAGCATTATAACCTACAATTCCGCCTCCCAGAACCAAAACTCTGGCAGGACTCACACCTGATACACCGCCCAACAATATACCACGACCTCCATGAGATTTTTCCATAAAGTGCATACCAACCTGAATAGCCATCCGACCTGCTATTTCGCTCATTGGAATCAATAAAGGAAGCAAACCTTCTTTATTCAATACTGTTTCATATGCCAGACAAGTAACTCCGCTTTGCAGCATTGCATTCAATAACTTTTCGTTTGATGCAAAATGAAAATAAGTAAAAAGCAATTGACCTTTTTTGATCAGTTTGTACTCTTCTTCGATTGGCTCTTTGACCTTAACTATCATCTCAGCAACATTATACACATCCTTTATATTATCAAGGATCTGCGCTCCTGCAGCTAAATACAAGGAATCGTCAAAACCACTGCCCTCTCCTGCTGTATGCTGAACATATACAGTGTGTCCTCTTTTTACAAATTCTTTTACACCTCCGGGTGTCATCCCAACTCTGTTCTCGTTGTTTTTAATTTCTTTTGGAACTCCTACTATCATAACTTTATCTTTAATTTTTTAATGGGTGCAAAATTACAAAACCAAGACCACAAAACAAACAAAAAGACATATTTATATTTAAATAAAAATCTATTTAACACAAAATTTAAATTTTACATTTCAATACAATATTATAACACATAAATAATAGCTAATTTATAAAATAAGAAAGACAGATCTGAATATCAGATCCGTCTTTCTTATTTTTATATTTCAGTAAAGTTATTTCAGCTTTGCCAATGCTTCTTTTACTCTTTTAAAAGCTTCTATCAATAAATCATCGGCAGTTGCATAAGAAAAGCGGATGCAATCAGGAACTCCAAAAGCTTGCCCCCCCACACATGCTACATGCCCTTCCTCTAAAAGATACATAGCCAAATCTCCTGAAGTCGCTATATTCTTTCCATTAAATGATTTTCCAAAATAATATGAACAATCCGGAAACACATAGAATGCACCGTCAGGTTTTTCAAGTTTAAAACCATCTATTTCCGATGTCAGCTTATACACCAAATCACGGCGACGCTCAAAAGCTTTACGCATTGTTTCCACGCATGTCTGATCTCCTACATAAGCAGCTTCGGCTGCCTTCTGAGTGATTGATGATGGACCTGAAGTGGATTGTCCCTGAAGTTTATTACAAGCGGCAGCGATCCACTTTGGAGCAGCAATCCATCCCAAACGCCAACCGGTCATCGCATATCCTTTCGATACACCATTGATGATAACCACACGTTCGCGAATATTTTCGAATTGAGCTATACTTTCGTGTTTTCCAATATAGTTTATATGTTCGTATATCTCGTCTGCTAATACTATAATATTAGGGTATTGAGACAAAACATCAGCTAAGCCTTTCAATTCGTCCTTTGAATACACACTACCCGTAGGATTAGAAGGAGAGCATAAAATAATAGCTCTGGTCTTATCTGTTATAGCCGCTTTCAACTGAGTAGGAGTAATCTTAAAGTTTTGATCTATTCCGGCAGAAATGATAACACTTTTTCCTTCTGCCAATTTTACCATTTCTACATAACTAACCCAATAAGGGGCAGGTATAATCACTTCGTCTCCAGCATTCACAACACTTAGCAGAGTATTATATACCGATTGCTTTGCTCCATTCGAACAGACAATCTGATCGGGAGCAAATAACAAATTATTTTCCGTTGACAATTTCTCGCAAATAGCCTTTCGCAAAGATAAATACCCCGTCACAGGCGAATAAAATGAAAAGTTATCATCTATCGCATCCTTAGCAGCCTGCTTTATATGATCGGGTGTATAAAAATCGGGTTCACCTACACTCAAGTTGATTACATCAATACCCTGAGCTTTTAACTCTGAGCTTTTTTGCGACATTGCCAATGTCTCGGATGCTGATAAATTGGCGATACGATCTGCGACTTGTGCCATTTTCTGAAATTTGTTCTTATAAGTAATAGTAAGTTTAAACTAAAGCAAAGACTAACTTTCCGTAATTAATACATTCAATAAATCTAAATAATATCCGGTGTCAGCCAATAAAGAAAGTTCTCAATCGACATTATGCAAAGTATGCCCCATACGCTCTTTCTTGGTATGCATATAAAACATATTGTATTGATTGGGTTTTACCTCGATAGGTACATTTTCAACTACTTCAAGTCCGAAAGATTCCAGACCTACACGTTTGATGGGATTATTAGACATCAGGCGCATCTTACAAACATTCAAATCCCTAAGAATAGCTGCTCCCACTCCGTAATCTCTTTCATCGGCTTTATAACCCAAATGAAGATTAGCATCAACGGTATCCAGCCCCTCTTCCTGAAGTTTGTAAGCCTCCATTTTTGCCATAAGTCCGATTCCTCGTCCTTCCTGATTCAGATACACAATGGCTCCTTTACCTTCTTTCTGAATCATTTCCATAGCTTTATGCAATTGTTCTCCGCATTCACAACGTTTCGAACCAAAAATATCACCGGTCATACATGAAGAGTGAACACGAACAAGAATCGGTTCATCTTTTGTCCATGTACCTTTAATCAAAGCAATATGTTCCAGCCCATTCGATTTTTGTCTGAAAGGGATAAGATGAAAGTCTCCGAATTCGGTAGGCATTTTTACCTCTGTTCCTTTTTCGATTAATGTTTCACGTTCTAGTCTGTATTTAACAAGATCTGCCACTGAAATTATTTTCAGATTGTGTTCTTTCGAAAATTCTATCAATTCGGGAAGACGAGCCATTTCGCCATCTTCTTTCTTTATTTCAATCAAAACTCCCGCAGGCTGCATTCCCGCCAATTTAGCCAAATCAACAGCAGCCTCAGTATGTCCAACCCTGCTTAGAACGCCTTTATCTCTGGCTCTTAGAGGAAAAACATGACCGGGACGCCCTAAATCTTCGGGCTTAGTTTCTTTATCTGCTAGAGCTAATATAGTTTGCGAACGGTCAAATGAAGATATACCCGTAGTACATCCATGACCTAGTAAATCAACCGACACGGTAAATGGTGTAGCATGCACCGATGTATTAGATGTAACCATCATAGGCAGATCCAATTCATCGCAACGCTCACCGGTTAGAGGAACACACAAGAGACCTTTGGCATGGGTCTCCATAAAGTTTACTTTTTCGGGAGTTATAGCTTCGGCAGCTATAATAAGGTCTCCTTCATTTTCACGGTCTTCATCATCAACAACAACTACAAAATTGCCATTTTTGATTTCTGCTAGAGCTTCCTCTATTGTATTTAATTTAAAACCAGACATAATATTTATATATTTTGAACAGTTGACATTTTACTTTCATTTTCAGCAATAATATTAGCCATTCTATTTTTATAATAAAGATACAAAACAAAATAGAAAAACAGACCTATCGTAAGGACAAAGGCTATTTCTTTTACTGTTATCCTTATTTTCTGCTGAGCTTTTTTATAAAACTCATATCTTTCCCTTACAAACTCACTGAATAATACCAGATATATAATTCCGCTAATCGAAGCCAGTACGGCTGTCATATTAGATAAGAATCCTTTTGTCAGAAAATGCATCAATAAAAATAATACACATCCGGCAAAAGCCAGAAGTCCGTATTTAACATTGCGGTTATAGGCTTTATAAAGCTCTTCGAGCGGCATTGCAGCCCTTTCGCCAAACAATCGAATATAAAAATTCCTATAAGCATCAGCATTAAACAATGCCGAGTCATTAATTGCCTTATAAGTTATAAATGCTCCTAACGGAAACAGTATAAATGAACTTAACCAAACACCTTGCCAAACCGGCCAAACTCCATCTCTGGCCATTTTAAAGCCTACATTATCTATTATATAATAAATAATGAACAAAATGACAGAGATAACCACCGGCATACCCAACCCTCCTTTCCTGATAATCGCTCCGAGAGGAGCACCTATAAAGAAAAAGACAAGACAGGCAAATGACAATGTAAATTTCTTTTGCAATTCAACGTTATGTCCTCTGATTTTTTTCTGCAAATCGATCTTAGCAAAAGACCTGAAAAGCATATCACTCTTCGAATTGTCGGCTAATGAAAAAGCATCGGAATAGATTCTCTGCTTTTCCTGCATAGATAATGAGTTGACAACAGAATCGAATGACATCGGGATAATATCTGCTTTATTTTTTACAGTAACCGAATCTTGCGGAGTATTATTTCGAGACGACACATAGGCATATTTAACCATCACCTTACGGTCGGTCACATTAAGGCTGTCTACAATTTTACTGAGCGAATCTATGGACGAACGTAATTGAGTTACATTTTTCGCCAACTGAGTCCCTTCCATTGCTGATTCATCAATACGATTGAAATTCGCATCAAATGGAATAATAACCTGTTTTTCTTTGAATATTTCGCGAGAATATGGAACAAACTCACTCCGAGAAGGCATATTTTCTCTAAAACCGGACTGCTTCACGTTCGAAAACTGCTGTCCATAATACAATGTCAGAGAAAGATAATCTTTATTGGATGATGTCCGCATCTTAGCCGAATCACAAACAATCACGGCCATGTTATCGAAACCTTTCGATACATCATATATCATCACATCCCGAAGCATTCCTGTTTCTTTATCTTTTTCCTTTACAAAAAGATTGTAATTATTAATATCCGAAGAAAATGTATTTTCCGGAATCTGCAATTCCGGAGATTTTTGTTTTATAGAGATCATCAATGTCCGAAACTTAACATTGACTCTTGGTATTACATCATTCTGAAAATAAAAGGCACCCACACTAACGGCGGCTATAAGCAAGATAAGAGGACGCATAGCCTTCAACAATGAGATACCGGCAGCTTTAATAGCTGTAAGTTCAAATCTCTCGCCCAAATTACCAAATGTCATAAGAGATGCCAATAAAATAGCTAACGGTAAGGCCATAGGCACTAAAGAAAGTGCAGCATACGCAAACAATTCCGCCAAAACATGGGGCTCCAACCCTTTACCTACAAGATCCTCAACATATTTCCAAAGGAACTGCATCAAGATAATAAACAGACAAATGGCAAATGTCATAAAAAACACAGGTACAAAAGTCTGTAATATATATAAGTATAACCGTTTTATACGTAGCATTAATTAAGCAACTGAAAGATTTACAACAATATACCTTAATAGTTTCTATACTTGTAAAAGCATCGGAATATCTAAAAAAAAAATTCTCTTTTAGACCACAAAGTTAACAAAAAAAGCTGCTTTACAACAGAAAAGGGATAGTTAATACTATCCCTTCTGATATCATATATTTTAAAAAATCTAAATATCAATATCTGTCACGGTTGTAACCGCCACCGCCGTTACCACCTCTTCTGTTGAAGCCACCACCGTTGCCTCCGCTTCTGCGTTGTCCGCCTTCAGCTCTTGGACGTGCTACAGATACAGAAATAGTTCTTCCGTCATATTCTGCACCATTTAATTCATCGATAGCTTTTTGACCTGCAGCTTCGTCGTTCATTTCAACAAAGCCATAACCTTTTGAACGGTTTGTTTCTCTGTCCATAACAACCTTAGCAGAAGTAATCTCGCCATACTCTCCGAATAAATCATTTAGGTCAGCATCTGTGATACTGTAGCTTAACCCTGCAATAAAAATGTTCATAAAAATGTAATTAAAAAAAATAAATAAAATTGTGTTTTGCAGAGAATCAAATTTCAGAGAGAAATGAAAAAACTTACCAAGGTCACTTGAAAAATAATTTAATACTGTCTGTAAAATATCTCTATGCATCGCAAATATAAAGAATAAAAAATTACATTCAATATTATTGAGGTTATTAAGTTTAAGCCCGAAGCCTTTTTTAACTAAAAATTAATACTTCACGCCTTTTATTAACATCAATTTCATGCTCCCCAGAAATAAATCCGTATTTTTGCATCTATTAGGATTTTAGACCTTGTTATTTACGAAATAAACATATCAAAGCAACGGATAGCTATCACTTTAAGATATGCTATTATACACTTTCAGCTATCTATTTATCATCTTAATGAAAATACATAAAACAAATGCCGCCAGATTATTAGATCAGGCAAAAATAACTTATAGTCTCATTCCATATAATGTTGACGAGTCAGATCTCAGTGCTATACATGTAGCAGAACAACTTGAAGAACCTATTGAACAAGTATTCAAAACATTGGTATTACATGGTGATAAATCGGGCTATTTTGTATGTGTGATACCAGGAGCCGAAGAATTAGACCTGAAAGTTGCGGCAAAAGCATCGGGAAACAAGAGTTGTCACATGATATTAATGAAAGACCTATTAAGCATTACCGGATACATACGAGGGGCATGTTCTCCTATCGGAATGAAAAAGAAATTCCCTACATACATACATGAAACCTGCAACAATTTTGAGTTTATATACATCAGTGCAGGACAAAGAGGGCTACAGATAAAAATAGCTCCGGCTGATCTTATAAAGATCACCGAAGCCCATATCTTTTATTTACTATCCGAATAAATATATTCTTAAATCTTAATCTTATTTGCCAATTTACCAATAGTCAGCCCCTGTACTATTATAGAAAAGACAACAACAAAGTAGGTTGCTGCAATCAAAACCGGCTTCATATCACCTTCGGGTACGGATAAAGCCAACGCAATGGAAACACCCCCACGTAAACCACCCCAAACTAAGATCTTAATAGTTCCACTTGAGAATTTTTCCTTAAAAGGAATTATCAATGTTGGTATTTTTATTGAAATATAACGGGCAAATAAAACTACAAAGATACAGATAGCACCAATCAGCCAATATTCATGCAAATTTGGTATTAATAAAAGTTCGAAACCTATAAACAAGAATAGTATAGCGTTTAAAACCTCATCGAGTAATTCCCAGAAGGCTCCAACATGATTTATATTCCCTTCTTCCAGATCGTATCTTTTTCGTTTCGACTCCCCTATTATCAATCCTGCCGCAACCATCGTCAACGGACCCGAAATATGCATTGAATGAGCAACTATCGCTCCTCCCATTACCACAGATAAAGTCACAAGCACCGAAAGTTTATAATCATTTGCTGTTTTCATTGCCAGAGCCGCAATATACCCGAGTATAACCCCAACTACAAATCCCCCCAACGCTTCTTTTATAAACAACCACGATATATGAGTGAATGACAAATCTATTGATTCTCCTTGTGCAATTTTCAGTATCACCGCAAATACAACTACAGCAACCCCGTCATTAAACAATGATTCTCCCGCAACTTTTGTCTCCAGGGATTTAGAAACTTTGGCTTGTTTTAGTATACTCAATACTGCTATCGGATCGGTTGGAGATATCAGTGCTCCAAAGAGGAGGCAATATATCAGAGATATTTTCAGATGTAAGCCAACCGGCAACAATACATTTAACAGAAAATACAATGTAAAGCCAACCACAAATGTAGAGATAACAACACTCAATGTAGAGAAAACCATAATCGGGACTTTCTGCTCTTTGAGGTCACTCATATTTATATGGATCGCTCCTGCAAAAAGAAGAAAATTAAGCATACAGTTCATCAGAATCTCCGTAAAGTCTATATTACGGATTAGCACCGAGAAATCCTGTAAAGGACCTGCTGTTACCAAATTACCGATAAAAACCAATGCTATTGATAACACCATGGCTATAACCATAATACCTATAGTAGCCGGAAGTTTTAAGAACCGCAAGTTCAAATAATAAAATACTGTAGCTATAACAATTAAGATCGAAAAAGAGTAGTATAATTCCATTGTGTTGTGTTTACTTATAAGAAACCCTAATAAATAAGAGGAACAAATATATAAAATCGATTTTGTTTTCAAACATGTAAGAACAAAAAAAAAGACTATCTATAACAGATAGCCTTTGATTTTATTTACTTTATCCGGATTATATCACCCCAGATAACCTTTTAGCAATTTACTTCTCGAATTTTGGCGTAATCTTTTGATAGCCTTCTCTTTGATTTGTCTTACACGTTCGCGGGTCAATTGAAATTTATCACCAATTTCTTCCAATGTCATCTCCTGACATCCTATTCCGAAGAACATTTTAATGATATCACTTTCTCTTTCGGTAAGTGTAGACAAAGCTCTCTCAATCTCTTGTTGTAAAGACTCATTAATCAATGAGCGGTCTGCAATCGGAGCATCATCATTGACCAATACATCCAACAAACTATTGTCTTCTCCCTCAACAAAAGGGGCATCCATTGATATATGCCGTCCTGAAACTTTCAATGAATCGGCAATCTTATCAACCGGAATATCCAATTGTTCTGAAAGTTCTTCTGCCGAAGGTTTTCTCTCATTTTCCTGTTCGAATTTAGAGAAAGCCTTACTGATCTTATTTAAAGAACCTACCTGATTTAATGGTAATCTGACAATACGAGACTGTTCGGCCAAAGCCTGCAAGATTGATTGACGAATCCACCATACAGCGTAACTGATGAATTTAAACCCTCTGGTTTCATCAAATTTCTCCGCAGCCTTAATCAATCCGAGGTTACCTTCGTTGATAAGGTCAGGCAGACTTAATCCCTGATTCTGATATTGTTTTGCCACAGACACCACAAAACGAAGATTAGCACGAGTCAGCTTTTCTAATGCCGCCCGGTCACCTCTCTTGATAGCCTGAGCCAATTCAACCTCTTCTTCTACAGTGATAAGATCCTCCCTACCAATCTCTTGAAGATACTTATCCAAAGATGCACTTTCTCGATTGGTAATCGATTTTGTAATCTTTAACTGTCTCATTTATTATATTGTATAGATATTAATTTAAAACGGGTGTGCAAAGGTAACAAATAATTATCAATTTAGCTAATATCTAATTGAAAAACATATTCCGATACTCTACACGATGTTACTGTTATCACTAATATAATAACGTTTAATTCCCCTTTTTGATCAGAGAATTAAACGTTACTCATTGTTAAATATGTTTAATTTATTATTCTCCCAGATCTATAGCATAA
>OGZT01000210.1_pt1 | contig 47723 bp, 45 predicted proteins | sample 1576891 | NCBI WGS metagenome assembly OGZT01 (sample SAMEA3541521, study PRJEB24748) | human gut metagenome | biome: human gut; feature: human-associated habitat; material: faeces | place: China | collected 2012 | reverse complement strand
CTAGTGGTATACTTTTCAATTATTATGGTGGACTACTTTTGGGTTATTATTTACAACATACCGCAGCACTGTGCCGTTCTTCAATGCAGCGGCTACGATAGCCGATACATTGAACGTTTTTTTACTTTTGGCTTTGCCGATGGATGCGCTGAAATTACCCAATGTCCCAATGACAGAATCATGTACTTTAAGGATTTCAGGTGCTTTCTCATAACTTTTCGACAGGCTCAAACGTGAGGCTTGCCAAAGGATTATGGCTTCTTCAGCCGATATTTCCTTAGTCTCTTTCATATAGTCCATAGCCATGCCTCCCGTTATTTCCGTCCTCCTGTTTTCTTTCCAGCCAGTTCAAGGGCAAGCTCAACATCCACGATAATCTTACGTCCTATCTGAGTGATTGCCTTGTCAATCTTTCCGCTTTTCTTGATACGGTTGGCGGTGGGTAGGCTGCACCCGAACAGTTTGGCTATGCCCAGTATTCCGTACACATATTTTCTTTCTGTGTCTGTAATGGGCTGTGGCTGCGTTTCCGTTTGACGGGAAGCGTGCTTACTTAGGAATATGAACTCTTCACCTGTCATCTGCCAGACGGGTTTTGATAATAATTCTTGAAGATTTTTCATCGTTCAATCTATTTAGTCGTTTAACAATCAGCCCTGCGCACTGGCTGTTATCTCTGTTCTCGAACGATGCAAAATTAGGTAGGGTTGTAAGTGGTAAGGATGTGGTTGATATAAATGGAATATCTTGTTATTTATCTGAATATCAGATAATAAAAATACCACTCAAAAATTTAATTTGAGTGGTAAAAGTGGTTGTTTCGTAAAATGTCAGGGCATATCACAGATTATCGGAATATACCATCCATTTCTTTGGCAAATTTCCGGTTGCTGTCACTGGGGAAATCGGAAACAGGCTCTTTGTACTTTGACTTGTAGTAGCTTTCCTCAATATCCAATATTTTCAGGATATTCCTCTTCCAATTCTCCCTGTCCTGTTTGGGCAGTTTTTCGCTCATCAGGAATATCAGATAGCAGGTACGTATTTTTTCTCTCGGTCTGATTTGGGGTTTGGTGTCGCTTGGTAGCAGGTTCATGCAGGTATAGAAATCATGTTCGGAAATATTCTCGAACTGTTCTCCCACGCAGGTTACATGAATGAGCGAAAGCAGTTCCATATTGAAATACTCAGTCTGTTTCGTTCCCAGCACTTCTTCCTGTATGTTGGGGGCATTTGGTTCTTGTTCGGCTGGCTCTTCCGGCTCGTTTGTTTCATCAAATACATATTTCGCCAATGTCTCTTTGAGGTGGCAGCCCAGCCGATAGATTTCATTGAAACGGCTTTTTGCATATTGCAGAGCTTTCTCTCTGGTCTGTTTTTGCAGATCGTAGAGTTCGGTCAGCTTGTTTTTTTTCTCCTCGTATTCATCTTTGCACCGTTCATATTCCATTTCCGCACGCTTTTCATCCTCTGCAGTGTGTTCCCGATAACCTATGGAATCGTATCGGTGGTATGCTTCGTTTAGCGGAGCATGGAGCTTGGTCGTCTTGTATTGCTGTTCTTCTATGGCTTCTTTATAGATTTCTGAAACTCGGAAGCAGATATTGTAAACGGTCTGTTCATCCGGCATACATCCTTTCTTGTAATAACTTATGTTTTCGCATACTTCCTTTTTCAGGCTATTCAGAATCAGTGTGTATTGCTCCTGTGGAAGATGAAACACCAGTTCAAGAATGGCTGTTTCAAGAACCGTTACATCATTGTAGTCCAGATAGAACTTGGTAATGAATTTCTGCTTTTCAAAAGAGAAACCTTTATTATCAAACCAGTCTTTATATATTCTGTTCAATTCTCCGTATCGGGGAATCAGCGTTGTAATTACATCTTTCATGGACGCAACTATTTTTGAGTGTTATTGTCTTTGTCAAGGAAAGAGGCCAGTTCTTCTTCCACTTCTTCCACGCTGGGCAACGCTGATTTCAGTTTCTCGGGAATCGCTTTGCTCAATTGGTAATCGCTGATGCCGATGGGCTGGTCATAGCCTGTCAATGCGTATTGTGCCACAACTTCGTCTTTTCCCTTGCATAGCAACAACCCGATAGTCTTGTTGTCATTCTCTCCCCTCAGTTTATCATCCACCACATTGATGTAGAAGTTCAGTTGTCCTGCATACTCCGGTTTGAATGGGGTAGCCTTTAATTCTACCACGATATATGCGTGCAACGGAATGGAATATAGAATCAGGTCGGCAAAGAAATCGCTGTTTCCGACTTGGAAGTGCTTCTGCCGGGCAACGAAGGCAAAACCGTTGCCCATTTCCAACAGGTAGCGGGTAACGTGTTTCACCAGCTGTTCTTCAATATCCCTTTCGTCTGCTTTTTCTTTGGCTCCTGCCAAATCAAAGATGTACGGGTCTTTGAGTAGGTAATTGGCAAGGTCGCTTTGTGGAGCCGGAAGTGTGGTCGTGAAATTGTTTACCTTGTTGTTGCTGATTTGTCGGCTATACAAATCACTGTCAATTTGCATTTTCAATACATTGCTGCTCCATCCCATTTCCACAGACTGCTTCATGTACCAGTAGCTTAGACCTAAAGGTAGCGAACTGTCAAGTATAGTCATTTGGCTTGTCCAGTTTATTTTGGCTATAGGAGAGGTCAAGAAAACTTCTTCTATTTCCCTGATTCCCATCCTGTAAATGGCAGACACGGTTTTTCCCACATCTTCAAATTGCGCAGGAACTTCCTGCGTAATTGCTAATGATTGACAATCAATCGATTGTATTTGCGCAGTAAGTTCCTGCGTAAATTGCTTGTCATTCAGTTTTAATACTTCATTGGTCACACTCTGTATGGTTGGGACAGACAGGCTTGCATCTGTTTCTATGAAACTTTGCAACGCTCTTAAAGGATATGCTTTTGCAAACTGGCACATATAGGTAAGGTTACGTTCCGAATAGCCTTTCTTTTCAGGGTAATGCAGTCGGATAGCCTTTGCCAACTGCTTGATGATTTTGCTTCCCCATCCGTGCAGCTGCTGGTGATAAAGGATGTAATTGCCTATCTTCCAGTAATGGAACAGCATTTGTGCATTGGCTGCAACAATCAGCCTTACTTGTGCCTGTTCTATTTCCGAACCGACCGCTTGTATGAATGCATCAAAATTCGTTTTCTCTATGTTGGATTCCTTGTTGCTCATATTGTGATGATAATTTCTACAAATATAGTCATTGGTAACTATCTATGAAACTGTTTGATACTTTTATAGTTGATTAAACTTGTTCATGGCATTTGCCTTAATATCATCCGCTATGTCAATGTAGGGTTTCATAGCTTTGTAGTCGCTGTGTCCCGTCCATTTCATGACCACCTGTGCCGGGATTCCGAGAGCCAGCGCATTGCAGATGAATGTCCTTCTTCCTGCATGGGTACTGAGCAAAGCGTATTTGGGTGTGACTTCATCAATACGTTCATTTCCCTTGTAGTAGGTTTCCCGTACAGGCTCGTTGATTTCTGCCAGTTCGCCCAGCTCTTTCAGGTAATCGTTCATCTTCTGGTTGCTGATGACGGGCAGAGCCATGTAATTCTCGAAATGGATGTCCTTGTATTTGTCCAGTATGGCTTTGCTGTATTTGTTCAGTTCAATCGTCAGGCTGTCGGCAGTCTTGACTGTGGTTATTTCGATGTGGTCGGACTTCACATCGCTTCTTTTCAGATTGCGAACATCCGAATACCGCAAACTCGTAAAGCAGCAGAACAGGAAAACATCACGCACACGTTCCAGGTATTGCTTATCCTTGGGTATCTGGTAGTCTTTCAGCTTGTTCAGTTCATCCCAAGTCAGGAAGATTACTTTTTTCGAGGTGGTTTTCAGTTTCGGTTTGAACGTATCGTATGCAATGTTCTGATGATGTCCTTTCTTGAAGCTCCAGCGCAGGAACCATTTGAGGAATCCCATTTGCTTGCCGATGGTGCTGTTTCTCATATCCTTGGTGTCACGCAGGAAGTTGACGTATTCGTTCAATCCAAACTCGTTGAAATAGTTGAACGTTGCATCCTCCTTGAACTCTTTGAGGTGGTTCCTCACTGCTGCAAATTTTTCATAGGTGGATGCCGTCCAGTTATTCTGGTTACCGCACTCTTTTACAAACTCATCGAACACCTCCCAAAAGCTGACAGGGGCTTCTTCCGGCTGTTCTTCGCTGGTGTCTTTCATTCTCATGTTGAAAGCTTCCTTCAACTGTTGGGTCGTTGGCATGACCTCCTGCACCTCAAATTCCTTGAAAATATTCTGGATTTCGGCATAGTATTTCAGCAAGTCCGTATTGATTTCGGCTGCACTTTGCTTTAGCTTGTTGGTACATCCGTTCTTTACCCGCTGCTTATCTGCATCCCATTTGGCTACGTCAATCCGGTAGCCCGTTGTAAACTCGATGCGTTGGCTGGCAAAGATGACACGCATACGGATGGGTACGTTCTCTACAGCTTTCCATGCCTCTTCCACTATCAGTTGTTTTCGGATACCTTTTAACCGACGCATTTTATTGATAAAAGCCTCCATGATAATAATCGTCACTATAGGGAAAAGATCTTTATTCTCCTTAATAGCATCGATTTCGAAAACGATGAAGCGTTTGGATAGCAAGTCCAGTTCCTTGTCCGAGTTCAGCAGAAAGTCAAAACGACCGCCCCGGTAATACTGACGGAGCGTCGTCAGCATATTATCAATATTAAAATCCGATTTACTAACCTCGATCTCTCTCTTCGCCAATGCGGTTTTATACTCATCCCGCATAAACTCATAGAAGGTGTTGAAACTCGGAACAATACTTCGATCAGCCTGAATCTTTTTGATGTATTCATCGACGGCACTACCCAGTTCTCCGCTTTCAGTCTTGGAGATTCTATCATCTTCACTTTTCCAGAGGGTCAGCAACAAGGTTTTCAAGCTATCCTTTTTCTCTACATCAAACTGATTATCATCGGTATAAAATGGATTGAAAGAGATCGGCTTTTCTTCGGTATATGTAAAGTAAATTCCATCTTCTCCTTTGGTTTTACTGCGGATCATTTCACATAAACCCTGATAAGAGTTACCTGTATCCACTAGGACTACATGCGTGCCCTGTTCCCAGTACTGGCGAACGAGATGGTTCATAAAGAAAGATTTTCCACTACCTGAAGGACCCAGCACAAACTTGTTTCGGTTGGTGATGATTCCTTTTTTCATAGGTAAGTCGGATATATCTACATGAAGCGGTTTACCTGTTACCCGGTCTACCATCTTGATGCCGAAAGGAGAAGGTGAACTCTTGTAATTCGTTTCTTCTACAAAGAAGCATAAAGCCTGTTCGATAAAAGTATAGAAAGCTTCTTCCGATGGAAAGTCACCCTGATTACCGGGAATACCTGCCCAAAACAAGGTCGGTGTATCGACTGTATTGTGTCGGGGTTTACATTCCATCAGTGCTAACTGGCTACCGACATCGTTTTTAATTCGGGAAAGCTCTTCCTTGTCTTCACTCCATGCCATTACATTGACATGGCAACGAACAGAGGTTAAGCCGAAACTATGAGCATCATTCAGATAATCTTCGATCCATTGCTTGTTTATCTGATTACTTCTGCTGTAACGGGATAAAGAATGCATATTTCTTGCTTGTCTTTCAAAACGTTTCAGGTTCTCTGCATGGTCATCAATAAAGATATACTGATTGACAATATGGTTGCAGGTCAAGAGTACTCCAATAGGTGCTGCAAAAGACAGGCGGCAATCGCTTCGATCTGTGGATAGTCTTTCATAACGGGTATCAGTTTCTACTTTACCCGGAAGATCATCTACATCCGAGAGCGTATGCAGACATAGGTACTTATCACCGATTTTCATTTCACCTGCACCGAGAGACATATCCTGTAAACAGGTGGTAGCATTCTGGGATAAGGAGAAATACTTTTCGATAATGCCTGCCTGATCTGCTGTACCTACAATCTCATCAGTGGTCAATCGTACCAACTTGATAAACCCGCTATCATTGATGATCCGTTCAAACTGGCTGACTGATTCCAGAAACTTCTGAGCCATTTCCCGATCCTGCATTTCTTTGGGAACGATAAAGCCACGTGTAAGAGCTGTAAAGCTGCTTTGCTGTCTGGCTCTCTCTTTGGTCGTCTTAGTCAGAAACAGGTAACAGCTATGATTCAGAAAAGGGCGTTCATTGAAATGACGCTCAAAACTGCGGGATAGAAAACTGATGTCTTCTTTCTGTAATTCGGGGGTATAATCCTCTTCGATAAACCAGTCCTGTTTACAGACAATCGAATGGTTAGGTAATACTTTCATCGCTTTTGCCCAGGCTGCATGGATTGCTTCATACTCAGGAGAAGTGACCGTAAAGAGTTCGGGAAGTTCTACCCGATAAGCTACTGTTATGTCTGCATCTTTACTCAGGATACAGTCATGCTCAACTGCCAGTATGGGGAACTTGCTTTCGAGTGTTGCAGCACTTAGTGTATTTCTCATACAATCTCCTCCTTTCTTTTGCTACGACTAATGAGCTGTATGATCCGTTTGCGGTTGATGATATAGCGGGGATGGTTACCGATGGCTTGTAACTTCATAAGCCCATATTCTCCGTATTTGTCATTCAGATGGAATGTTGCCCAGACCAATGTTCCGGCTGTAACTACTCCGAACCCAATACAGATAACCTGATTGATCCCAATCATATACATAATCACAAAAACGATAAATACAGACAGTAGTCCACCTGCAAAAATGAAGAGATACTGACTTTTGAGTCCTCGAAATTCTGCGGGCTTTCCGATTCCTTTGTTGATTGAATATTCTGCCATGATTACAAGAAGAATGAGCGTAGAATAGTAGCTGCAACAATCAGGAAGATACATGCTCCGAACCACGAAGCGGCAGTCTTAGATGTGTCGGGATCACCTGAGCTGAACTTGGAGTACACCTTTACACCTCCGATCAGACCGACAACAGCACCGATAGCATAGATCAGTTTAGTGGCAGGATCAAAGTAAGATGTTACCATGTTTGTCGCATCGGTGATTCCCTGCATACCGTTTCCCTGAGCGAATACAGAGGCTGATGCAGCCATTAGTATGGCTACAAAAAATGAAACTTTTTTGTACATAAAATTGATTTTAAGCTATGGGGAGTGGATAGTTCCCCATAGCGGGTTAAACTTGTAACGTTGGAAATTAGTGGCGGTCGCAGACCGTTTTATTAAAGATATTCTACAACTTTCTATCTCATAAGCAACCTCCTTTCTTAAAATAGTTATTATCTGACCTTAGAAATAATCGTCTGCTTTAAAATTTTTATACTCGTCCGATTCATTTAGATGAGAAGCGAGGCCTGACTCAACATACTGCGGATTCTCTTCGGCATGTTGTTGAAGACGGAGTCCGATGAGTAATGTTATCCTGACAGATAATTCTTTCTTTGCTGAAACTATCTTATCCACCAGTTCCGTATCACGGTTATCATACAAGACCTGTCCGGCCTTCTGTTCCTCTTCTTTGGTGGCGGTCTTGCTGTTTATAACCTTTACCGTATTCATCATTAGCTCATAATCCATCCCTCCGGCTGTATAGACTTCACCTTTTGTATAAGCAGCAATTTCGTCTTCCTCTTCATAATCAATTACTGTTTCTGTAGGATCGGCATCTATGACTAAATCCTTCGGATCAGGCTCGCTTCCATCCTTTGACGAATCAAATATATACGCTTTTTTTTGTGGATTATCCAATTCTAAAGAACTGTCATTCAATGTCATCATTTGTCTGATATCAGGCATACTTTTTCCAACCCGTCCAACTCTTTTTTCTCTTTTCTGAGACTTTTCAATCTCTGATTTAGAATCGGAAGAATTCTTCTTTATGGTTATCTTGTAATCTGACAGTTTAATCAGGATAATTCCCACAAGGCATAGGATAATAAGTAACTCTATCATCGTCTAGTCTATTAAATCGGTTCGGTCCTGCTTATATAAAGTATTTATCTCATCCTTGTATTTTTCAAGATGATGCTTCAGAACATTGTCGATATAACCACCCACTGATACATCATCTCCGGCTATCTGTTTTACGATCCGCATAATCGTTTGATATACCGATCTGCTGATATATGCACCCTGACGCAGTCGTATTTCATTACGGCATAAAAAAGTAGCTTCATAATCATTCGTACTGCTACTGCTTCGCTTATTCCGCTTACTACTATTCTCTTTAGGCTTTACTACTTCATCAATATTTTCTGTGATCTCTTCATCTTTCCTGGGAGGAGCTTTGCCTTCCTTTCGTTCTCCGATGGATGCCAGTAGAAAATCTTCATCAATTTCGTATTCATTTTCTTTTTTAGCCATTAGCACCTCCCTTCACGATAGATAGAAATTCATCTGTAACCTGATCCAGCTGGCTGCCTTTTATCAATCGTTTATCGGCAGGAAGTAATGTAGAACGGAAGATCGGTTTATGTTCCGTTGTTATTTCATGGCGAAAGCGTTTGGTATCAGGAACAAATGATTTCATGACCTGTAAACCCAATTCGGCTATTACTAATTCGTAGACTCCATACAGATGGTTACTTTCTCTTCCATCCACCATATTCCAGAGTAAATGCAGACTCTTGATATTTCCTTTGGCTGTGGTTATAATCTGTTCATTGATCAGTCCGGCATATTCCAGTGAACTTTCCAGAACCATGCGGTCAGCAGTAATAGGTGTTATAATATGATCCATTTGAGCAAGGGTACTTAATACACCTTTGGCATTCATCGTTCCGGGTAAGTCAAAGAAGATAAAATCCAACGGTGCTTCTGATTCATGAATAATCCTTTCTGCTGTTTCTATCGCTTCAGTAGTTCTGCTTACTTCAATCGGATAAGCCTTTTTGTTCAGGATCTTACATTGCTTATAAAAAAGTGATTTGTAATACGGATCTTCTGTTACAGACTGTTTATCCCGCAATCGCATTCCATTGATGCTGTATTGGGGATAGTCACAATCTACAATAGCTACATTGTAGCCCTGTGAATAATGGAGATAACTAGATAGTAGTACGGTCAAAGCCGTTTTTCCTGCACCTCCTTTTTGGGTAGAGATAGCGATAAATAATGTTTTCCCTTTCATGCGATACTGTTTTAAATAAGTAATTCAATAATTCATTTGATCAATCAGGAATCATAAAGTTCGTTCAGCTATTCACTTGTTATATAGCCATGTTATTCCTTCCAAAATGATGTAAATACCTAATTCGTGAACTCTATATAAAATGAGGTATAGCCTGACGTCATGACTTAGTGAAGTCATTCATTCATGAAGCCATAACCTCTGTCATTGTTGCCCTAATCAGAAGCTTCATACACTTACTATACAACTCACTACTGAGCAGGTTACATACATCTTTCATTAAAGAACTGTTGAATGACAGAGCTCACCAATTCGTTAATTGATTCACACAAAAGAACATTGAAAATGGATAACCAATAGCGGTTTAAAAAGAACTGTCATCTAATGACATCTGGTGTCACCATTTGTCCGATAAGTCTATGATAACCTTTTAATTAATGGACCTACCTTTGTAGCGTGATGATAATCTCTCTGATTTTCTATTGGCTAATTATCGTTTCCGAAATTAGCTTCTCGGGCAATCCATCGGAGGATGGATTTTGAATGTCGTCAGACATTAGCAAGGTGTGTTTTGAGCTGCCCGAAATACTTTCCGGCTGCTCAAAACCCTTGCCCCTTACAGGGGAGAAAATCATTCCGAAGTCATGATTTTATTCATTAAATATTTATATAGTTATGATACCAGAGAATCAATCAGGCAGGCGAAAAGGTGGCAGAAATCCCAAAGAGAAGCCTGCCGTATTTCGCTATTCTATCCGCATGAATGTAGATGAAAATAATAAGTTCTTGTCTCTATTCGAGCAGTCGGGAGAAGCAGTCAAAGCACATTTTATAACTTCTTGCATTTTCAACAGACCTATAAAAGTGGTCAAAATTGATAAAGGAGTGCAGGATTATTATATGCGGATGACAACCTTTTTCGGACAATACCGTGCTATCGGGACAAATTATAATCAGATAGTAAAAGCATTGAAATCGAATTTTACAGAGAAGAAAGCATTGGCTTTTCTCTATAAACTGGAAAAAGCAACGCTTGAGTTGGTGACTTTACAAAGACAGATGATGGAGCTAACAGATGAGTTTGAACGAAAATACAGGCATCTATGGTTGCAAAAATAAGTAAGGGTAGTTCTCTTCAAGGTGCATTGTTATATAATCAGGAGAAGGTAAAAGAGCAACAAGCGAAGGTCCTTTTTAGTAATCGGATCATATTAAATCGGGATGGTTCACTGAATATGTATCTGGCAAATCTATCATTTGCTCCATACCTGAATGCAAATCAGAATACAGAAAAAATAGTCTCACACATATCAATTAACCCACATCCAGATGATCTAATTTCTGATGAAATGTATAACGAAATAGCACAGGCATATATGCAGAAATTAGGATATGGGGAGCAGCCATATATTGTTTATAAACACGAAGATTTGGAACGGAAACACATTCATATCGTGACAGTAAATATAGACGAAAACGGAAAAAAGGTCGATGATTCATTTGAAAAGAGACGCTCTAAAGATATTACCCGTGAATTGGAAAAAGCTTATAACCTGTATTCCGCAGAGAAAAAGAAACAGTTAGTAGAACTTCCACATCTCAGACGAATAGATTTTCAGTCAGGAGATATAAAGAAACAGATAGCTAATATTTCAAAATCTCTCATTAAGAATTATCGTTTCCAATCCGTAAATGAGTTCCGTGCTCTACTATCTCTTTATGGAGTAACAGTAGAGGAAGTCAAGGGCGAAGTAAAAGGAAAGAATTTTTCAGGTCTGGTATATTCTGCTATAGATGAGAAAGGAGAAAAGGTTGGGAATCCTATAAAATCATCTGTTATCGGCAAAAGTGTAGGATATGATACGTTACAAAGCCGGTTGGAGTATTCAGCTAAGTATATGAAAGAACACAAGATATTTGAATCCCCGAAATTGATTGTTCGTTCAGCAATCGGTAGCTATACCGATAGGCAGACTTTTGTGAATGACTTGGCTAAAAATAATATCAATGTCGTATTTCGGGAGAATACGGAGGGACGTATCTATGGAGCAACATTTATAGATCATCAGAGTAGATGTGTTTTCAATGGCTCAAAAATGGGTAAAGAGTTTTCCGCAAATATTTTCAATGAGCTATTTAAGGGTGATACCACAAATAAACATCCCCTAATCATAAATCCGACAGATAATACAACCAAAGGAGCTGAAGTTGATAAACCAATCGACAGCTTTACCGAAAATGCTGAATACAATAATAAACAGGAAGATTCTACAATAGATATTTCTTTATTGGAACAGCATGGTACAGACTATGCAGAAGAGGCTTTTACTCGTAGAATGAAGATGGAAGAAAAAAGACGTAAACGATCATTATAGAAAATCCCTGATTTTTAGTCAGGGATTTCTTTTATTGTGAAATTTATTTATTTCAAGGCATCAAATGAATATATTATTTTATCAGCCGTGTGGTTTTCGAAATTTTGCAGTGTGAAACCAATCGGATAAATATTTTCCTTGTCTTTTTTGTTGGAAAGAGCAGTCTTATAAGCTCTGATCGCATCTTTTTTATTTTTGTTTAACTGCATCTCATTCTTATTATTGAAATAAACATAGCTGATGTCAGCAGCCTCTATCAAGGCATCGTATTCTGCTTGATGTATACTATTCTCTTCTCCTATCAATATACTTCGTACTGCATCTCTCATACGGTCATATTTGGCATCCGACTCGACTATTAGTAATCCCACCTTGCCATATACCATAGAGTTGACATATGATATTTTTTTGGATTTATCTATTTCTTTTAGGTCTTCTTTAATCAATTTTTCAGGAAGGTCCATATCTACATGAAATAGAGTATGCTTAAATGAAAAGATCATTCCATTTTTCTTTGTCATCTCTTGTTCTTTATATGACACACCCGAAACAATCTTATCCAAAGCAATTCCCATATTTGACCATCCGATGGAGTAAAGAACACGGTGGGTAGGATAGCTTGTCGGATTGAAGTAGTCATGTGTCAGACTTGCATTTTCACGGGGAGGATTGTTTGTTACTTCTCTAGCAAAAGTTTCTTGTTCTTGTAACGAAGGAATAAAGGTTTTCATCATAAAATTCCCAACTGAAGCAGTCGATGCCGTAATAGGATTGAATGTATATCCGGTAAGTATAGGAAAGCTCGGATAAATTTCAGTTTTGTTTTCCATCAGATTTCCGAGATATATTTTATCTCGAAGAGTTGCATTAACGAAAAGATTCTCTGTAGTAATATTATAATGCCCATTGTTGGTGTTAGAAAATACGGAATAGTGAAAAATAGGAAGAAAGGGGCTCTGTATAATATCTTCCCGTCCAGTCTGATAAATACTTAACTGACCTTTTACTTTTCCATCTTTAGAGCTAAAAGTGAGTGTTGCTTCTCTTGCTTTTATTTGGTCATTTTCTTCTGCACCGATAGTGATTCGGGTTGATTTATCTCCTGATTTAGAGGATATCACCAACCATGTTGGAACAGAGGTTATTTCCCAAGACACATTCGTGGTAAGGTCAATAGATTTAGCAGCTCCGTCAATAGGTAGATCCATACTTTTTTCGCTTAGTTCTATAAAGGGATCAGAATCAGCTAAACCTAGTTGAATGATTTTTATTGACTGCTTAATATCATCGCTATTATGAAAAATTAGAGTAGCTTCTCTCTTTTCCATATTATCGTTTCTGTTTGCGGTAATAGTAATACTCATCGGCGATTCATCTCCCACAAAATTACTTATAGACAGCCAGTCTGGTAATTCTACATTAAGACTCCAAGTCGAACTCGATGAAATCTCTATCGACCCCGATGTACCTTCTATTGCATTTAATTTAACTTCCTTCTTATCAAATTTAATGTAGAAATCTCCATCCTCATTTTTATCATCACAAGCAATAAAGGAGAACATGAATAGTGCGGATAGCAGGAGTGTTATGTTTTTCATAATTAAGATACTATTTAGATTTTATTTTTCTGGTCGAGTTAAGTTTGTTTGTCGAATGTAAACTCTTGTAATAGGGATTTATCATGAGGTGGTTTGGATATGCCCTATATAATTATAATGGCTAAAATTTTCTTCGCAAACAAAATATCTATCTCGGAAGTAGTCATTTCTCATATTATTGTCAAGAAACCATTTTCTAAAAATGGCGATCTTCTTGAGGTGAAGATATTTATTGAATATTTCTTCCATCATATATTAGAATAGTCCATAATTGAGAATACAAAAATACAACTTCTTTGTTCGGCTAGAATAGAATATTTGATAAATATTCACTATACCAAAATTGATTGTCCGATATTGGCAGCGAAATGTCTAATACCTCAATTGTTAATGATCATATTTTTGAGATCAAAATTCAAAAATAGAGATTATGCAGAACGAAGATGATTTGAGGGGACTCGCCAAAGTAATGGAGTTTATGCGAGCCATTAGTATTTTATTTGTGGTTATCCATATATATTGGTTTTGTTATCAATCCATTTGGGAGATGGGCATTAATATCGGAGTTGTAGATAAAATTCTGCTCAACTTTCAGAATACAGCAAGATTGTTTTCACATATCCTTTGGACAAAGCTTTTTGCCGTAGTATTTCTGGCACTATCCTGTTTAGGAACTAAAGGAGTAAAAGAGGAAAAAATAACTTGGAACAAAATATATGTATTCCTCTTTTTAGGGTTTATTTTTTTCTTTCTTAATTGGTGGATATTAGCTCTGCCTCTGCCATTAGGAGCCAATACAGTCTTTTATATATTTACAATGACAATCGGATATATTCTGTTACTGATGGGTGGATTATGGATGAGCAGATTGTTAAAGACGAATCTAATGGAAGATGTTTTCAATATGGAGAACGAAAGTTTTATGCAGGAAACACAGCTCATGGAGAATGAATATTCGGTCAATTTGCCTACATTATTTCAATATCAAAAGAAGCAGCACAAGGGTTGGATTAATGTAGTCAATCCGTTTCGGGCAACGATTGTGTTAGGAACTCCGGGTAGCGGAAAATCATTTGCAGTAGTCAATAATTACATAAATCAACAGATTAGCAAGGGTTTTGCTTTATATTGTTATGATTTTAAGTATCCCGATTTATCTACTATTGCTTACAACAAGATGTTACAATATGCTGACAGATATGATGTAGACCCTCAGTTCTACGTTATCAATTTCGATAATCCCGAGCGTAGCCATCGTTGCAATCCCATCGCTCCCGAATTTATGACCGACATCTCAGATGCTTATGAATCAGCCTACACAATAATGTTGAATCTCAACAAAACATGGATACAGAAACAAGGGGACTTCTTTGTAGAATCGCCGATTATCCTGTTAGCTGCAATTATCTGGTATCTCAAGTTATACGATGGCGGTAAGTATTGTACTTTTCCTCATGCTATTGAGTTTCTGAATAAACCTTACAAGGAAATATTCCCTATTCTCACATCCTATCCACAGTTAGAAAATTACCTTTCTCCTTTTATGGATGCGTGGCACGGAAATGCCCAAGAACAATTACAAGGTCAGATTGCCAGTGCCAAGATACCATTATCAAGAATGATTTCACCACAACTTTATTGGGTTATGTCGGGTAACGATTTTACATTGGATATCAATAATCCCGATGCTCCGAAAATATTATGTGTTGGTAATAATCCCGATAGGCAAAATATCTATGGAGCAGCTTTAGGATTATACAATAGCCGTATCGTAAAATTAATCAATAAGAAAGGCTTATTGAAGTCATCTGTTATCATTGATGAGCTACCTACTATTTATTTTCGGGGTTTAGATAATCTGATCGCAACAGCCCGAAGTAACAAGGTGGCTGTTTGTCTTGGTTTTCAGGATATATCACAATTAACGAGAGATTATGGAAGAGAAGAAGCTGATGTTGTGATGAATACTGTTGGTAACATCTTTTCAGGACAAGTAGTTGGCGATACTGCGAAAAACCTTTCAGACCGATTCGGAAAGGTATTACAGCAACGACAATCGATGACTATCAATAAACAGGATAAGTCGACTACTATTAATACTCAATTAGATTCATTAATCCCTGCGTCTAAGATTTCAACACTCACTCAGGGCATGTTTGTCGGTTCTGTTTCCGATAATTTTGAAGAACGAATTGAACAGAAGATATTTCATGCCCAGATTGTAGTTGATACAGAAAAAGTATCTGCTGAAACTGAACAGTTCAAACAAATACCTGTTATCATGGATTTTCAAGAGGTTTATGATAAACCAATGAAAGATGTTATCGAAAATAATTATTACACTATTAAGAAAGATGTAGCCCAAATTGTCAAAGTAGAAATGGAGCGAATTATGAAAGATCCGAAGTTGAGTAAGTTGGTGAAGAAATAATATATACTGAGTCTTGACTCAAATTTTAATTAATGTCAAGATTCAGTATAAAATATCATATGTTTATGATTCAAAACATTCCTTATATAGTTTGTCTGCTAGTTTACTATATTGACTTGATTTAAATTCATTGAAAGAAAATTCGGATATTGGAGCCAGTTGTTTCATATAATACTCCTGATCTCCAACTTTTCCATTTGCAATTAATCTCCTTAAACAAATTATAAAACCATTTATAACAGTTGTAGATAAAACTCTATTATCATTTTTTCTATCCGATGTCCAATTGTTAGATAAACTTGTTATTCGTTTTATTGGTATGAAGAAGTTGTTAATTTGTTCTGTACAAAAACTCTTATATTCATCCAATAACTTACTATTTTCATTCTTTAAAAGCTCTTCTTTATCTTTATTGGTCCATAAGTGGTACATGCTATCTGTGCCACTTAACTTAATTAACGACTTCAAGCCGAAACTAACGATCGAAGTTGTTTTCACTTTGTCTTTATCAAAAAAACTAGTTTCAAATATATCTAATAATGGACAGTAATCAATAAACGGGTCGGAGCGAACTAAGCCGTTGTTTATCGCTATTCTGATGATTCTTCGCAGATGAACGATTGTATTGATTATTGTTCCGCAGGCAAGACCGAGTTCGATACGCAGGTAATAGTCATAATCAGCAACAAATGAAGGGGTCAATGCTTGAAATGAGATGTCGGAAATATTGTATTTCTTCCGCATAAAGCATTTCAGATGACCAAGGGAGGTCAGAAAACGCTTATAAGTTCCTTCCGCACGATTTACTCCTACATTTTGTAAAAATTTCTCATTGTGAGTCTCAAAGTATTTGACAAGGGTATCCTGTTCGGAAGCTATGCCCTGAAAAGCATTCTTCACTTCCAAAGCTGAAATATCGTTTTTCTTTAGCGAAAGTTCCCGATAGGCGGAATGGATAGCTACACAAATTTTGTTCAATGATGTGTTGGTGGAAAGTGCAGTTTTACTTTTTCCGATTGCTCTGCCCGATTTAGTATCCCAAAGGGATACCAGAACATAAACTTTGGCACTAAATTGTACCATTGATTTTCCGATGCGGATACGTCCCAGAATAGGAGTTGTTCCGTCGGTTTTTTCCTCATTTCGTTTGAGGTAGAAACTTACTTTTACTTCTTGCATAATTAACTCTTTTACAGGTTACAAAACTAACTGTTATAGAGCTAATCAACGTTACGCAAAGTATTGTGAATTAGCGAATAAAGAACTGATTTCGAGTACAAAACTAACATAACATAGCTTTGTTTGTCAGAAACGTTCCAAATCGTTTACTGTTAGAAGGAAATTCGTTATTTGAATGGGTTGCCACAGTTTAAAACAGGTAACGTATTCGTAACGGAAAGCTTTCCTAAATACACAACATTTTGCTTTTTTACTGCTTACAGCGGAGAGAAGAATAATGAAGTTATCACCAATGGATTAGATACTTACGCCGTTTTTCCGTTTCTTGCTTTTTGGGTGCTGAGTTTAGAAACCAGCTTGGTTCTTAGATCTGCTTAATTTCCTCACTATATAAAGAGCGACTTACGAATGTAAAGATAAAAAATATCGGAGTATAATAAGCCTTTTTTAGACTTTTGTATTCCTCTAAAAAAATAACTAATACCTGTATTTAATATAAGTGAATTGTCTAGACAATAAGTATTTAGGGAGACTATCTCCTTTTCAACGAATAGACTGTTGCTGTGCTATTAAATAAGGCGATTTCTTATCATACCCTACTAAAGAATGCAGAAAAGGAAGAAATCGGAGTAAATAATAATTTTATATTCGTTAAATCTGAACATAGATATTTCAAAATACATTATGATGACATTTTATTCATAGAGGGATTAAAGGTGCATGTAATTATTCATACAAGTGACAAGCGTATCATAACAAAAATGTATATCCGAACTGTATTGGATCTGCTTCCCTGAAAGAATTCTTTTGAGCTAACAAATCGTATATAGTCAATCTTGATAAAATTAATTCTTTTAACAATAACAATGTCTACATCTTTAAGACTATAGAATAAATTTCTCTAAGTTTAGAATTTTCAAACAATTTAGACAACAATGATTTTATGTCTTGGATAGAAAAGTTAAAATTTTTTGTTATAGTTATGCGTTTTTTTACCAATAAAAAACACATAACTATAATACTCTCCGTACTTCTCAAACAAATTTATCTCGAGATCAATACCTTTAATAAAATTGAGTACTTCGTTATTAGTCTGATATTTTTCAGACAATCTTTCCAATTCTATATCTATAGGACAAAAATAGTTCCACCAACAAGAATCAGGCATTATATGATGAGAGACAGGAACTAAATCAGAATCAAACATGTCATTAATTCTATTATACAAATAATCAATTTCCATATTATTGTTTTGAAAAAAAGCAGCAACCTCCTCAGGAATATATGAAGTATTCCAGCAGTAAGCACATAAAACAATATAACCATTCTCCCGTATAAATTGGCTCCAATCAATCAATGCTTCTTTATAACTTATACTTGAAGGTAATAGCTCTGACCATATTAAATCCAATTCATTACTTTTCAAATGAATCTGATCCAATGGATAGTGTATCGGATGAATATATTTATCTAATTTTTGAAGATTCAGTTCCTTTTTGAAATTATTAATATATTCTTTACGATGATCTATTGAGATAATTCTTGCTTTAGTGAACTCATAAAGTTCTACACTTTGGTATCCATGGCCACAACCTATATTTGCTATTTTTTTTATATTATGAATATCATCTATTGAATTAATTACCTTTTTTGTCATAGAATAACTTCGAGGAGCTAAACCTTCCAGTTCGTATATAAATTCAGAAATTAATATATCTGGTAAATTCATGATCTTTTTAGATTCAAATATATAGTTATAGCAGGCTTTCTGAAATGATCTTGATCAATTTGGAAAAAGCCAATAATTTAAGTTTACTTTTGTGAATCTTTAATGTTTACGTGTATGAATAACATACCCAACTTGCTTGCAAGAAAATACAATGTTTATTTATCTGATAAATCAATTCAGAAGTTGAATCAAGCGCTAATTTCTGTATCGTACGATGAGGATGAAATTATAATTAGTATGAATCAGGTATGTAGGGATATATACATTATAGAAAAGGGTATAGTTCGACAGTTCTACTATAAGGAAGGACGGGATATTTCAGAACATTTCTCATGCGAAGGAGACATTTTCTTTTGTACGGAAAGTTTATTTCTACAAAAGCCGACTACTTTATTAGTTCAATCAATCGAACCGTCAGTTATACACAAATTAAATTATAAAAAATTCGAACATCTATGCGACCAATACACCGATATAAATCAATTATATAGGCGATTTGTTGAACAGGATCTTATTGAAACCCAGAAAAAAGCAGACTCATGGAGGTTTGAGAACGCAAGAGACCGTTATGTGCAATTTTGTGCTAATTATCCGCAAGTTGCAAGCAGAGCCTCCATCGCTCATATTGCGAGTTATCTGTTAATGACTCCCGAAACTCTGAGCAGAATCCGAAGTCGTAAGTAGATTCAATGACTTACTATTTTTATTTATTATAAGAATAGTATATTAAAAAGAATAATGATATGAAAATTTTTATTGGTAATACTCTGAATTAGCTTTATAAAGGGTAAAGATAAAATAAGGTCACTCTTAATAATTTTGCTTTTGATAATGTAACACACATCTTAGTCATTTGAATATAAAAAAAACTCTGACGGTAATTTCTTGGGCATATTTATTTAAGTACCATTCATTCCTTAAATCGATTCAAACACATACCTATATTTCAGAGGTCATTTTAGTCGGTTGAGTCAAAAAAATCATTTAAATGAATTAGTGTCATAATATCTTTGACATTATATATTATATAAATGAATAATTGATCGATGTATAAGTTATGTATGTGCCTTACTATCTTGTTTTTTATTTTTGAACCAACAAAGTCACAAGAAATAATAAAAGAAAGCCTTGATAGTATAAATGAATCTATTCGACAAACTCCTTTTTTTGTACACAAACAATGGGAGACTAGCGAAGAGGAAATTATAAAGTTTACAGACTCCCAGCCTGCGTTTGGAGTGTATAAAGATAATTTTTTTTGCAACAGGTTTTCCTTTAAATAAAACTCTAAATAGACAAACTTCAGATGTTCTTTTTCAAATAAGTATTCGTCATCGGCTGACACGCAGCCATCTTCCATTTCATTCATTCTTATACTTAACTTATACTCAAAAATCATTTTGGGACATCTATGCCCAGTCTGCACTATTCAGAGATAACAATTATAACCCGGGTATAGGATTGGGGCGATACATTGTGCATGACAATAAACTCTATGGAATAACATTTCTTCAGATAGAGCATGAGTCTTATGTCTTCGGAACTTTGGGTAAATTTTATATGCGGAACTTTGTCTGGAGGTTTGCTTACAAGTCTAAAGGATGATAACTTCTGTAATTCATTTAATACCATTTGAGTATGGATCGCAACATTTCCTTCGGCATGATGAATTTTATGCTGCTCAATAAATTGCATATCTGCTACCCATGAGAATTGTTTTTCAAGGGATGCCCAATCTTTATTTTCAGCTAGTTGCCAGATCATAATTCATTCTCTTTTCTATACTTGGTTTCCCAAAGTAGATTTGCCCGTTTCCAGCTACGAGTCCAATGTTCATCGGTTTTTACATGTCCTTTGCGGACATACTTGAACACATTATGCATAAAATCGCCAACCGGATATTCTTCAATATTTCGGGCGACAACGCCTTCACGAGTACAGTTTTCACCTGTAAATGGATTGAGCGAGCCAAAAACACTTTCTTCTTGTGCCCAACTTTCTATTTCAATTTGTAATGCTTCTTTTGTTAAATCTTTTGTTGGTTCGATAGCTAATTCGGGAACGGTTGGTAAATCAAACATCGCTGCATAAAACTTGACCTCTTCCCATGATAGTCATTTATCCATTTGGCGTACGGCAAAAATAAAATAATATTCATCAATACGTTTGTATTCAATAGAATGGACTGCGTACAGATTTTCTCCAAAGAGTTCTATATTTCCCAAGTCATTTTTCATCAGTTCGCAACGTTCCCGCAATTGGATTGTCCAAGGTGACGTGGTCGGTGCAGCATGTGAGCGGGCAAATACTCCGTACTGGTTGAGGCAGTTATTTTCTCCATCCAGTTTTTCAGTATGTAGAAGGGTTTCTATTTTTTGAATATCTTCCCAATAAGTATGATTGAATCGGTCATCGCTTGTCGTTCCCGGAGAAAACGAATAGTGATAGGTGCGACCATATTTTTGTGATAACATAATTGTAATTGTTTAATTTATAAATATATGAATTTCTCATCCAACGGATATATCAATCTGTCAGACTTCTTAAAACAGGGGTGATACCCCTTATGAAATAAACAATTACATGACTTCTCGTTTTTTAAGGCTATGAGTTATACTCTACGACTTCTGATACAATGTCTTTTTCGAAACTTATTTTTAACCAATCTGGGTCTATTCCAATAATCTGAGGTTTGAACCCTATATAATATATAAGTGCATTTTTTTCTACACAATCCGGTTCTCCTAAATATTCTTTTACTTCTTCTTTTGTTTTTCCTTTTAATAATTTATCCTTCTTTAAACTAGTTGAATATTCGTATCGTATTTCTCTATTATTAAGCCAAATTTCTCTGTCAAAATTTCGGTCAGGATAATAACTCATAGTAAAAATTACGCATAATACTATGATAAGATATACTATTGGAGCTGTTATTATGGATGCAATTATACTATATAGAGATAGTCTTTGTACTTTCAGCTTTTTTAATACCCATTTCCAAATGAAAAATAATACTACCATTAATAGTAGTACAATTATATATACTTCAATGCTAATACCAAATGGTTGAAACATACTGATATAATTTATTTTTGATAAATATATAACTTATTTTGATATATATTTCACATCCACATAATCAGTCAGCCATACACCATTATCCGATTGATAAAAAAGAATACCATCCTTTTGCATTTTACCCGTCATGATAGTCAGTATAACAACTTTACCATGCCTTGCACCAACTTTGGTTGCAGTTTCCTTATCCTTACTCAGATGAACGTGCTGGCGACTGCCTTTTACAATACCTTGTTCCATAATGGAAGATAGAAAACGGGTTGCTGTTCCGTGGTATAGAAATTCAGGAGGCTCGACCGGCGATAGCGCAAGGTCGATATTGATTGAATGCCCCTGATTGGCTCTTATCTTATTTCGTTTCTCATTGAACGAATAACGTTGCTTGTCATTTGTTTCTACGATTTCGATAAGTTCTTCCTCCGAAAAATGGAAACGGTGTTTTTTACATTTTTCAATAAGTTCCTTTACATTAGCCCAACCGTTTTCGTCAAGCTCCAATCCTATTTTATCCGGATCGTGCCTGAGCACAAGGCTCAGGAATTTACCGATCCGCTTTTTATCTTGTTCTGTCATTTTAGTCTTTATTATTTAGAAGGAGAAGTATTCGAAATACTTGTTCCATATTATTTCTTCGTACTTGAAAGCATAGCTTTCCGCATAATTTTCACCTCTGGCTATCCTTCTTGATTTGGTATTTATCCTGTCATGATGATGTCCCAGCTCATGAAGAAAAATATGTAAAAGCAGATATGCTTTAATCTGATTTTCAGTAAAATCACATATTACATAATCTTTCTTTACCTGGCTCTTAACCCCCAATCGGTCAAATATGCTTTTATGAGCTTTGAAATACCCTAAGCTATATTCTTTTCTCATTTCTTTCTCCCATGCACATATAGCAATTACTCCATTCTGATACCAACCATCTGTATAGTAATCACCACTTGCTAATAATACTGCATCAAACATAACATCAATTTCTTCCCTATTAGGTAATATCTCCAAAAATTGTTTTATATCCCTTTTCTTTAAGAAGTGTTTATATCCTTTTCCCGGATTTTCTATATCAATTTGAATTTCATCCTGACTAGTATTCCAATAATTAGAAGTTTCTATATTTCGATTTTTATTGCTTACTCTTCCATTCTTTATTTTTGTTGCTGTTCGTCTCGTAAACATAATTTTCTTTTTTAGTTCAACGATTCCTGTATTACTTTCACAGGATTTCCTCTGTCCAGATTGTTATGGTTATCCCAATTATCCTGTGCTTGTTGCATGGTCTGTTCTTGGTTCCAAGTCGAGAGTTTAATTAATAGCCGTTCGGTAGCCAACTTTTTATTCTGTAATTGTGACCGCTGATCAGATGCTGTTACACTCATTCCCGACGGAGCATGAGTAGCTCTCACTGCCGATTCGGTTTTATTGACATGCTGACCGCCGGGACCAGAAGATCGTAATGTTTGATAGGTGATATATTTCGGATCTATTTCACTCAGTTCTGTCGGAGTAAAAGAATTTACCCCTACGAACCAGTTCTTTCGTTTATGATAGATACGATAAGGGCTTTGTGTTATCCATTGAATAGTCCCTTCCCATTCATCCACTATTTCATCTACCTTACTGCCTTCAAGAAATACAATTGCTGAAAACAGCGTGCGATTCATATCTCCTTCCTCCCGTTCAATGACCTCAGCTATTAATCCCAGCTTTCGGGCTTGTATCAGTATCTTCTCCAATACCAATGCTACCACACGGCAACATTCAGCAGGGCCACGTCCGGAAGTTATTTGTAAATATATTTTATTATTATTCATCTAGTTTGTTTAATAAAAGGGTCTGCGACCCTCAGTCTTTATTCATTCTTACTATCCGTGGCATAAATTTGCCATGAATTTCTACAAGGGATTCCTGTGCCGGCATTATGCGGTCGATGTCTTTATAAGCTAAAGGCATTTCCTCTACACTACCGCCGATAAGGGTCACTTCATTTTGAGAAAGCAGTTTTTTTAATGCTGATTGTGTAAACTGGCTCTTTGCCTTTTGGCGCGACATGGCTCTCCCTGCTCCATGTGAGGCAGAGTTTAGCGATTGTATTTCACCTTTTCCACAAACCAGATACCCCGCCGTTGCCATACTTCCCGGAATAAATCCTGCAACGCCTTTCCCTGCCGGAGTAGCACCTTTACGATGTACAATAGCATATCTGTTTGGAGCAATCTCTTCTCTCCATGCAAAATTGTGGTGGTTGTTCACATTGGCTATGGCTTTCAGCCCAAGAGCCTTCGAAAGATTAATATGTATCCGTTCGTGGCATGCCTGTGCAAAGTCTCCTGCCAAATTCATACTCATCCAATACTCTTGTCCTGCTTCAGTATCTAAGCCTAACCAAGCAAAATGTTGAGCCTCTCTTGGCAACTTGCATACTTCACGGGCAATATCGCTATAATGCCTTGCAATAGCTGCTCCCATACCCCTAGATCCGGAGTGGGAGAGGAGTGCCATATAATTTCCCGATGGAAGATTCAATACATTATTTTCAACTAATTCAATCTCTCCGAATTCTACAAAATGGTTTCCTCCACCGGATGAACCTAATTGGCGTACTACTTTTCCATGTAACATTTTTAATAATGGTGTCAGCTGAAATTCTCTTCTATCGAGTATCTCGTGTTCCTGAGCAAAGCCCAAACATCCATCCATGCCAAAGTGGGTGTATTCTTTCAAAGCTTCTTTTATCTGGTGTGAATAGCGCTTTAGATAATCAGCTTTCGCATCAAATATTGTAAGGCTCATTCGGCAACCAATATCCACACCTACGGCATAAGGTATAACCGCATTTTCTACAGCCAATACACCACCAATAGGTAAGCCGTATCCAGCATGTGCATCCGGCATTAACGCTCCGCCGACTGTAATGGGAAGGCGCATAGCCAGTTCCATTTGTTGTTTGGCAATGCCTTCTATAAACTTACCTCCGTAAGTTTTAAATGATAAAGGTTCATCAAGTAGGTTGTAAGCTGAAAATTGTATCTCTTCTATAACCGGTGAAAAGTGCTCAGCCAATTTGCCCCATACTTCGTTGTTTTTATATTTTTCGGGATTGTTCAACAAATTGATTAAAGTTGCTTTAATCTCCTCTTTTGTATTGTGTTTGCAGTACTTGCTTATTGTGTTTATTGCCAGACTGCGAGCTATATTGTTGGTATATCCCAGTTTACTTAATTCTTTAGGTTGTATGCCCATGATTGTTGTTTGCTATACAAGGATATACAGGTGTCAGATCAATCTTTCTCCAAGACCGAATATCCTTTGGTTGTGACATAGTGCAGCCGGAAGGATATAATAATCCTACAAGCTGATATATCAGCAATTAATAATAAAATTTAATGATGGATTTGAAACTAACCAATGACTATCAACTTTGCAGCCGTAAATTGTGATAGATATGTTTGATATTGTAAGGTTCATCATCCCGATAAACCAAATTAGTTTCCTAGTAGCTGTGTTTTATTTTTTGACCAACATAATTATACCCTTTCTCTAAACTTTTAAGGGTTAGTATTCTTTTTTACGAATGCAAATATATAATAGATTTTATAATTAACAAATATTTAGAATGAAAAGATAATAAATTTTATTTTCAGAATAAAAGCTTTTACTTGTTTTATATCAGGTTGGAAGAGTTCCTGAACGATACCTGTTGCCTTATTGGAATATCATTAGGGGAAGTCAGAATCTTAAAAAGCAATAGAAAAAGGCATACATAAGAATATTTTTTGAGGAGACCATATTTCCGTTCTGGATAATATCTACTGTTGTTTGCGGTGTTTTTATTACAAAAAGACTTTTTTTAAGCTTGCCTTCGGGCGACTTTATAACACATAGTAATTGACGGACTATAGAATTGTATCCCTACTCCATAGACTCACCGTTTGATGTAAATGGCTGATTAATAATCGTAATAAAGATGTTAAATAAGATACAGTTTTTTTATCGTAAACAAAACGTATTCGGAGAGCGACAATTAAACAGATCCTTGATTTAACTATCCGTTTATCATTATCAATATTATCACCGGTAGTACGTATATTGATACTACCGGTAATAAATATTATATTAATATCCTGTGTTTTGAGACAAATTGCTATTAGTTAGAAGTATAGAGTTCGGTATTGGGTATAAATCGTGAGTCTTATTTTTTGTAGCATCATGCGAGAACCATGATTTAGTAGAGAAGACCCCAAATCTGATCAAATCCTGACGGCGACGACCTTCTTGTGTAAATTCCCATCCTAATTCGTCGAGGAATCTACCATATTGAATATCACTACCTCCCTCTTTAGTAGTACTGTATACATCACGGCGACCATAATCGTAAACGCTGCCCAGTTTCAATTCGGCATCCGTAACAACTGCTTTTGCCGGATTGGTATTTCTGAATGCTCTTTCTCTGACCTCGGTTACAAGTGCACCTGCTCCGGATTGATTTGATCTCATCAACGACTCCGCTTTCATCATTAAAATATCAGCATATCTGAACTGAGGCCAATCATTGCTCAAACGGTTAGTCGATCCTTCGGCATATTCAAATTTCCCCCACCTAAATCCGTCAGCTACATCAGAATTGTCGATAGAAGGAACAGATTTTATATAAACAAGTTGTCCATTACCATCACTACGTTCCAAGGGTTCTGTGCCGCTTAGTGATGTGTATTGAGGGCCTGAAATAAAATTTTCGCTCAATCTAATATCATCAGAGTCATAAGAATCTATAAACTGAGGAATAGCGCACACTCCACCCCAAGGTCGAGCTGTGAATCCGTAAGTCGTTTGATTCTCTGGTGCTAAAGTGTACAAATGAAAATCGAAAGCATTCCAGTCTGTTACATAAATTGCATCGAAAGGTAATCCGAATATGATTTCTTTAGAATTTTCATTTTTTGTTATAAAAACATTCTTTTGTTCACTTTCCAGTGCATATGCACCAGATTGTTTTGCATATTGAATAACCTTATCACATGCATCGATACAATTTTGCCATTGAGCTGTACCACTCCATACTTCGGCATTCAAATACATCTTAGCCAACAAAGTATAGCCAACCCATTTATTCATACGGCCGTAATAAGCCCCTCTGGGAGTTTCGGTCAGGTTATCGATATTAGAAGTAATTTCATTTACAATGAAATTATATACCTCAAGGCGAGTTGATTGCTTAGGAAGTGATACGTCTTTATAGTCGGTAACGATAGGCACATTGCCATACAAATCGACTAAAATATAATAATATGAAGCACGTAATACTTTTAGTTCGCCAACAAGAGCCTCTTTGGTTTCTCCTGATACTGAAATAGTTCCATCGTCGATCTGAGATAATAATCGATTGCAAGTATTGATCCCCTTATATGTACGTGCCCATCCTTGCAGAACGCCATCGTCTTCGGACGTCCAAGTATGCTGATGCCATCTTTTATAGATGTAGCCATCAACCCAACCGATACCGTCACGTCCCGGCAAAACATCCTGATCGGCACACAGTTCCTGAGCCCGAACAACACCATTCCAAAGTAGCATTGTTTCGCGCCACGATACATAAGCAGCATTAACTAAATAGCCAATTTCTTCATCTGTTGTAGGTTCATATTGGTCTGATGGGATTGACCCATAGCTATCGCTTTTCAGGTCGGTACAAGATGTGTTATTGAGCAATATGAAAATACCAAAAAGTACGAATGATAATATTTTTGTTTTCATTTTATATTCAATTTATTAGTTAGAATTTAACACCTACGCCAAGTGTGAATGAGCGAACTGTAGGATATCTGTCTCTACTGTCGTATCCGGGAGTTAACCCTGTAATACCCAGCTCAGGATCGATACCATCATATCCTGTTATAGTCAAGGCATTCAATACAGATCCATAGATACGAAGCGACTTGATGTATTTACTCACCTTATTGAAGCTATAGCCAAGTGTTATATTATCTATTTTCCAATAATCGCCATTCTCAACATAATAGCTATTAAATTCGGGCTCAACCGATTTGCTTAATTCAGTTTTCCCAAATACTTTATCAGTTACAGATTTTAATCTGTTTTCGGATCTACTATTTTTAGTATTCTCGTAATTCATGCGAGCTGCATTTATTATCTGAAAGTCAAAAGCACCGCGCATAGTAATATTCAGATCGAAATTTTTGTAGCGGAAACTATTATTCCAACCGGCGTACCATGTAGGAACACCATTTCCTATTATATGCTTATCTTCAGGGGCATGTGTAAATTTATCATAACCAACTTTATTGCCATCTCTGTCTAAATAAATCCATTTTCCCTGATCGTCTACATCTACCACTTTGAACCCGTAGAAGTTTCCTATTTTCTGACCTACCTGTACTCGGTGAGAAGTTGTCCATTGTCCTGAATACTCTGCACTTCCTGTATCAAAATAGTCGTATTCGGTTTTGAATGTACTTCCCGAAAGGCTTTTCAGTTTATTAGAATTAGTTGAGAATGTAACAGTTGTATTCCATTCAAAATCTTTACTGGTAAAAGGAATTCCAGATAAAAGAAGTTCCAGACCTCTATTCTGTAATTTACCTCCATTAGCCCAAGTCGTAGGATATAAATTGGGAGGAGTAGGTACAGTGTATTCATATATTAACCCATCTATTTCGCGATTATAAAAGTCAATCGTTCCTGATAAACGTCCTTTAATAGCAGTGAAGTCGACACCGATATTAGTCTCTTTCTTCTTTTCCCATTTCAGGTCAGGATTAGCATTTGATGCCGGAACGACAGTTTTTACCCATTTTCCGTTTACATACGCATATCCTCCATAATTAACCATTGCTATACCCATGAATCCTCTATTAAGCTGAGATCCGGTAACACCATATCCTACACGAAGTTTCAAATCGTCAAATATTTTTTGATTCTTCATAAACTCTTCTTGAGTGATTCTCCATCCTAAAGATATCGAAGGAAAAGCTCCCCATTCGTTGTTTGTACCCCATAGCTGACTTGCTCCTTCGTAGCGGAAACTTGCCATAAGCAGATATTTATCCATATAAGAATAAGTGGCACGGCCGAAATATCCGATAAGATTGGTTGTCGTTTTTGAGGATGATCCATCTGCTAAGCCTTCTTTAAGAGCTGAACCTGCTCCTATATTGTGCCATCCGCCCATATAATCGTCTTGAAATCCGTAATTGGAAAAATAGATCTCCTCATAATCAGTTTCATTGTAGCTATAACCTCCTAATATGCTAAATTTGTGAGCATTTAGAGATTTGTTATATTGTGCGGTAATTTCAGCAAGCTTTTCCATTTTGGTATATGCTCCTACCGAAGACCAACCTGCAAGTCCATCCCTTAGAGCCGATATATGTTTTTTGGTTTCGGAATATCCGTGATTTCGGTTTTGGCGATCATAAGAAAGAACGGCACTTAGCGTTAAGTCTTTAATTGGATTGAAAACAATATTGCCATTGTAGCGCATTTCTGTGTTTTTTACATTTCCATAACACTCATAAAGTCGGGCAAGAGGGTTTTCATACTCGAATTTATTAACATTTTCATACCAACTTCCGTCTTCATTTTTTACCGGATCGGTAGGATTATGAAGCATAGCCTGACGGTATGTGAAACCATTCCAACTACCGGCATTATTAGTCGATTCATATTGATTTTGTTTACCCAAGATCCCGAATTTCAATTGTAACCTGTCATCGAACATACGATGCGTAACCTGTATCCGTCCTTGAAAGGTTTCATTATCCGACTTCTTCATAATACCTTGTTGGGACGTATAATTTATATTAGCGATATAGTTTGTCGCTGCATTTCCCCCTTGAAAAGAAAGATTGTGTACATGACTCACCGGAGTTCGTGTGATTTGGTCTAGCCAATCTGTATTTCCTCCATGATCTTCGGTAGGATATAATTCACGGAATTGACTAGCACTAAGCATATCCAGTTTATTTGCTATTGCTGAAGTACTAACATAACCATTGTATTCTACCGCATTTATCTGAGCACCTTGCGCCCTTTTTGTTGTTATCAGGATTACCCCATTAGTACCCCGGGTACCATAAATGGCAGCAGCAGAACCGTCTTTCAGTACATCAATAGATTCAACATCTTCCGGAGCAACGGTGCTGAGGCTTCCTGGTATTCCATCAACAAGGATAAGAGGATCGGTGTTTGCCCCCCACATCGAGTTGTTTCCGCGTAATTGTATTTGGGTTCCTCCTGTAGGGTCTCCACTGGGGTTAGAGATAGCTAATCCGGCAACTTTACCTTGGATTAATTGTCCGACATCTTTTACCGCACCTTTTACAAAATTATCTGACTTAATATTTGCTACCGAACTTGTTATGTCGCCTTTACGTTGTGTACCGTAACCGATAACAACAACTACATCCAAATCATTTAAACTTTCATTAAGAATAAGATTAATCGTCGAATTTCCTTTTACCGGAACTTCTTTTGTTTGATAACCAATATATGAGAATACAAGAGTTTCGTTTTCTGGAGCATCTAACTGAAATTTTCCATTAATATCAGTTATCGTACCTATGGTTGTTCCTTTTATGGTTACAGATACCCCAATAAGAGGTTCGTCTTTGATATCCAGTATTGTTCCCGAAATTCTTTCAGATTTCTTACTTGGTATCGGAGCTGCCTGTCGGGGAGCAGCAGTGCCCATACTTAGAGCAATGGTATTGTCATTCTGACGGAATACTAATCCTGTTTGTTTCGATATTTCATCTAAAACGTTGCTTAACGTTCCGTTTTTAATATCAATAGATATGTTTTTGACTTTTTCCAGAACAGACTCTTCATAGATAAAATTGAGATTTGTTTGACTGGTAATTGACGTCAGAATACTTTTAATAGGAGTGTTTACGTATTTCAGAGTTATTTTTTTATCTTGAAATTTTTCATAAATGATGTTATTTGCATATATCGATCCCGAGAAAAACGGATACAAAGCTGTTACCGATATAACAATTATTATCAGTTTTTTTGAAATTAAATTCATAATTTTGTGATGTTTAAGAGTTAACAATTCTTTTAAACTTACTTCTCCTGGTTATCATTTTTGGTAGATCTGAAGTTCCAGGATAAAGGTATGAGCAGTGATGTTGTAATTGCTGCTCATTTTCTTAATCTTTCATTTATTCATAGGCTATTTTTTTAATAAAGAGTTATATTATTGCCATTCTTTTTATATTTTAATTTGGTAATAAAACAAATAGATTCTAAAACAGATTGAAGACTTTTATTATCGTGTTCGCCCGTTATTGAGTATTCCTCGTTGGGCCGTTCTAATTTAATATTTACTGCATATTTACGGTTGAGAGTATTAATTACATCTTTGATAGGAGCTTTATCAAAGTATAAGTATCCATTTCTCCACGAAGAAGCTTGTAATAAATCTTTCTTACTTTTCTGAAAATAATGGTTCTTCTTGTTTATCCATAATTCCTCGTTGGGGGTCAATTGAATAGAGCTATTTTCATCGAAAATACTGACTGCTACTTTTCCTGTTGATACGGTAACACCTATCCATTCGTCTTCGTCGTAACTTTTTACATTGAACGATGTTCCCAGAACTTTTATAGATATCTGTCCGGTATTAATAATAAAAGGTTTTTCTTTATTAGGGGTAACTTTAAAAAATGCTTCACCGGCAAGTTCTACCACCCGTTGTTTTTCATCAAAAATTTCGGGGTATTTCAAGCTGCTGGCAGAATTAATGTATATATCGGATTTATCGGGTAGTTTTATTTCTTTTTTCTCGCCGGCAGGTATGGTAATACTGCACATTTTGGGGTCGAACTGCTCGTTTCTTTTATTCATTAATAAATACATTGATACACTTGTTGCTATAATTATAGTAATAGATGCAGCATAACGTATTATGTGGCGTGCTTTGGGCCTAAATCGAGGGAGAATCTGGCTTTTATCTTTTTCTGAATTTGCAATGATTCTAGATGCTTCGAAGTGGAGATTTAATATTTCCTGTCTATCAATTTCGTCTTTCTGATTAATACTCTTTTCCCACTCTTCAGCAAGCTTGTTTTGAAATTCAGACACACCTTCCTCTCTGGAGATGCTATCCATTAAGTCAATAAAGTCCTGCCTCGAGAATTTGTCAGTCAGGTAATTGTCTATAATTTTTCGTATATCCAGATCTTTTTTGTGCATTTACTAATGGCATTTATATATAATACAATTAACCCTTCCACAACTGGGGGGGAAACTGAAATATTTTTATGTTTTTTTATTGATAAAGAAAATAGAGAAATAATGGAAGGCAAAAGTGGATATCTGTATGTAATGACAGATATTTCTTAATATATTTCAACGATTCTGAAATATGCTCCTGAACGGTATAGATCGAAATATTTAATGTCGCAGCGATTTCTTTATGCGTCATATGCTCCATCCTGCTTAAGACAAATATCTTTTTCCGTGTTGGAGGCAATTTATTTATTGCTGCTTTAAAAAGATTCTTATATTCTGAATCTATTATTTCATTGTCAGCAGAGACTTGTTCGACCAAGCTCTTACTCATAATAATATCTATTATGTTTTTTTCTGTACTGTACCTCTTTAGAGTATTTAATATTCTGTTCTTTGTAATAGTGAAAAGATAGGATGAGATATTGTAGTTAGCGTCTATAAAATAGCGGCTTTCCCATAGGTGAGTAAATATATCTTGTACAATATCTTCTGTGAGATCTTTATCTTTCAAAAATTTCAATGAGAATAAAAACAATCGATTTTTATAACGTATGTATAGTTCGCAAAAAGCCTTTTCTTCGCCTTTCGAGAGCAATTCTGTAAGATGTTTATCTGTTTTGTCCTTATAAACCATCCGTATTAGATTCGAAGTGTATAAACAAAAATATAAACATTAAGTGTATGTTGAACATTTACTAACATGTTCTAAAACATGATCGTATCTTTGAGCTGCTGATTGCAAAGGATATTAAAGCAATTAAAAAAATATACCGGTAACTACAGCCAGTAAACCACCATAACCAAATTTGACCAGAATCATCAGAGTAATACCTGAAAGCATAGCTATAATGGTAGCTGTCCGTAGGATGTGATCAAGGTTGAAAATCTTTACGAACCGTCTATTTAACAAACTAAAGCCAACTAATCCTGCTACATTGATCGCAAACAACCATCCATAGTATTCTTCGGATACTTTGAAATATGTGATGTAGACGGCTGGTGAACCTGCAATAAAAGCATAAGCCGCTATGTAAAAGAAAGTAAGACAGAGCGTATATTGCATAAACTTTTTGTTTCAAAACAAAACTTTGTAATTTGTAAATGCTTGCATTATTGATTTTTCCGAATGATGTTGCTGATGCATAGTTTCGGGCAGAAAAAACACGAAAATCACATAATGAATCCAATGATTGCCAACAACCAAAAGATATAATGCCAAGAGGCAAATTTTAATATTTGTCCGCCCAGTAATGGTCCGACAATAGGTGCAACAGCCATTAATACCATCAATCCGTAAAGTTTTCGTGCAGCTTCAGTTTTTTGATATACATCCCGAACCATTGCTCTTGCAATCATAGGCCCCGTACAAGCGCCAAATGCCTGTATCACAGGCCAGGTTACGATAGTTGTCATAGAAGTGGATAAAGCAAACCTATCGAGCCGATAATTAATAGAATAACCCCTATGATAAGAGGTCGTTTTCGTCCATATTTGTCGCTTATTGGCCCCCAGATTATTTGTGCTGCAGCAAAACCGATTAAAAAACCTGTGATTGTCAACTCAATACTTCCTTTCAAATCAGCTTCCATCGTAGGCATAGCCGGTAAATAAATATCTGTGGATAATGATGTAAATGCCATTAAACCTGCGAGTACAGGCATAAATATTTTACCTGTGTTAATCGTCTCTGTTGATGCAATATCTTGATTTAATACTTTCATATGTGCAAATTTCAGCAGTATAAATGAACATTTATCTATTTTCTTTTACTCTTTGGTTAGAGTCTCTACAAGATTATAGATGTTCTACTTTAAATATAAAGATTGAAGTAAGGTTGAAATAGGAGAGTGGATAAAGATTGAGATAGAAGCCATAAAAAGCCATTTTCTTGACATGGCTGCATAACCTATTTTTTTTACATTTATATGTAAATTCATAATGATGAAAACAATTGAGTAGTTTAATTGTTTCATCTATAAATGAATATGCTTTTTTCTAATATCATGCTTAGAAAACACCGATAGATCGTCTAATAGGGATAATTAACATATATAACACAATAGTACAAAACAAAAGGATAATCTTTCAATCCTTTAATATTAACAGACTAACAATTTTATTATGAACAAAATTTCATCAAGCTTAGCCGTGGTGATTCTCACTTTTGGCTTTTTCGGTTGCAATAGTGGCGATGATGGCCTCGATGTAAATGATTCAAACGAAATCAGATTAACTGCGGGTGTTAAATCCCTCTCTTTGAGAAGCTCTCTTGGGCCTTTAGACAAAGACTTTACTGTAGACTTCCCTATTGGAATTTATGCGTATAATGTTGCGTGGAAGGCAGGAGCAACAAATCTTATCAGCAATAAAAATGCTACTGTTAAGGGAACTGCTTCACATGATGTGACTTTTGAAAATTCTACAGTTTATTATTATCCGACAGATGGTTCGATTGTTGAATTCAGAGCATTTGCCCCTCAAGGTACTGAATCGGCTGCGGCAACAGCAGGTACTGCCCCAAAAGTTAATATCGTAATCAATGGTCACGATGATGTGATGTTTGCTAAAGCCACAGGGTTTAAGGCAGGTTCGGCTCCGGCCTCCAATCCGGTACTAAACTTCGACCACTTATTAACACAACTCCGATTTACACTAAAAACAGATCAGACCTATACTAGTACTGTTGCTAAGGTGGTGTCGTTAAAGCTCAAACAGCAACCATCGATTGTGACTCTGGATGTCGAAGAAGGTGATATCACATTTGGTTCTACTAATCTGATAGATATGGAAGCAATAACAGCCAATAGCCAAACCGGAATAGGTAGTGTTGCGGTGGATACGCGGTCACCCCTGATGACTCGACCTGGAGCTTCTTATTCATTGGAAGTCGTAGTTCAACCAGATCCGGCTGATGCAGCTAAAACTGTGACTTATGATGCAACTATAACTGCAGATGGTTCGACAGGTGTTGCAAATATGATAACATTGACTTTCACTGCTAAAGGAATAACCGCTACCGCAACTGTTGCAGATTGGATAACAGGTGATGGCGGTTCTGTAATCTTGTAAATGTATTTTTAATAATAGGAATGAATGTCGATTGTTACTGATCGAAGTATTTTACGATTTTGTGAGGCAATCGACATTTCTATTGTTTTATGTATAAAAGACTCTTTTGGATGGTATGAGAAACACTTTACTTACGATCGTGATCTCTTTATTCTTTATAACTTTTATTAGTAGTTGTGCATCAGACGACTACGACTTCGATTTTCAGAGAACTCCTGTTGATTTCACCGCTGGAGTTACCCAAACTAAGGGAGAATCGATCGTTGTTCTAAAAAACAGCGATGCACGTGAAAGTTCGACTCTGAAACTAATTCAAGGGAGCGTTGAGCCAATGGTTCCATTATTCAAAACACGAACGGCGTGGGATTCGGGAAATAATCAGGTTCGGTGGCTCGGTGATGATCAGTTTGGAGTGTATATGCGCTATCAAAAAGAAAATATGTCATTTCTTAATAAAAGCAATGTCCCATACAAAGTTCTTGCTGGTGATCAGCCTTCGTCGTCAATAATAGCAATTGCTGATGGTTTATTCTTTAGCGGTAGATCTAATAATGCCCGATTTTATGCTTATTATCCCTATTCGGTATCGAATGGAGCTTCATTGCAAATTCCTTATACACTACCGATAGACCAGACTTCTGCTAAGGCTTTAGCTAATGCAGATGTTATGATTGCTTCAGGTATCATAGCTAATGGTGCTAATCCTGAAGTAAAGTTGCTCTTTGAGCATAAAATGGTTTTACTCTCGTTCAAGATAAATTCGACTATTGCGGTTACTCGCAATGTGAAAAAGGTGTCGGTTACCGGAACAAGTGTAACCAATCAGGGTACACTCAATCTGGAGACAAATGTAACTGTCCCTAATGTAAATTCCACTTTTACCCCGTTTGTAACAGTGAATAAGTCGATTTCTTTGATAACTCCTATTTACGTAGATATATTGATTAATCCGTGTACATTTACAGCTAATTCAAATAGCGCAAAATTTAAAGTAACAGTCGAAATGGATGCTTTGCTGGGAGGTACACACTCTACTTCTCTTGAAACAACAGCTACCTTTGTTGGAGGATATAGATATAACTATAATTTGCAAGTGCTTCTATCTCTCTGATCTCTTATTTGTCTAATTTTGAACACAGATTAGTCTTAATTAAAGTAATACAAACTAGTCGTATTTTACTATTTATAATTAAGTTGTTTTTATTTCCATCCGCCCCCTAAACTTTTGTATATATTGACTACTGTACTTAGTTGATTCTCTTTAGCTTGAATCAAATCTATTTTGGCATCCAGTGCATCGCGTTGTACCATCAATACATTCAGATAATCGGCACGTGAGTTTCTGAAAAGTTGAGACGAAATATCAATCGACCGATCTAATATTTGGCTTTCCTGCATTTTCAGCTTATAGTATTCATCGGTATTATTTATTTTAGATAGCTGATTGCTGACATCGATGTAAGCCTGTAAAATAGTCTTTTCGTATTGATAAAGAGCTTCAATTTGTTTAGCATCTGCCTCTTTGAATTTTGAGACAATAGCACTTCTGTTTATAAGTGGACCTGCCAGTCCGGCTGTTACATTATAAGCAACCGATTTCGGAATCTCCACCAGATAAGAAGGCTTGAAAGCATCTAGCCCAAGTGCCGCCGATATATTGAGCGATGGGTAAAACTCTTTGCGTGCAACTTCTACATCCAATTTTGCGGCTTGAAGTTCAAATTCAGCTTGTTTTATATCCGGTCTGTTTTGAAGCAGCTGTGATGGAATTCCTGTATAAATCGTATTTGGTACGATAGACATGAAAGAAGCCTTATCCCGTTTTATAGGCTGGGGATAACGGCCAAGCAGAGTATTTATTTCGTTTTCATTTTCTACAATACTTTGGCGGATTGTAAACTCCGAAGCTTTTGCTTTTGCCAGTTCTGCTTCAAATTGCTTTACTGCAAGTTCGGTAGCCGCGGCGGCTTCTTTTTGTATTTTTGATACTTCAAGTGCTTTTTCCTGCAATCGAATATATTCAGCTATGATATCAAGCTGATTATCGAGTGAGAGTAATTCGTAATACTTCGTTGCTATCTCAGCTATAAGGCTTGAGAGAACAAAATTTTTGCCCTCTACTGTTGATAAATAACGCATTACAGCAGACTTCTTCTCGGTTCTGAGCTTATTCCATATATCCACTTCCCAATCTAACGTAAACCCACCCTGAAAATCAGCTAACGGATCGGGCATTTCTTTGCCGGGTTTTATTTCTGTTGTAGCATCACCTGCGCCTTCACTCGTATAGCGTCCGGCTTTACTTAGGCCGGCTCCAATATTATAGCCGACTGTAGGAGCCATGTTTCCCCGTTTAGCAGCAACTTCACTTTTTGCAATTTCGACTTCCTGAAGTGTAATCAGCAGGTCTTTATTGTTGTGAAGTCCTTCTTCGATCAGGCTTACAAGTGCCTGATCGGTAAAAAACTCTCTCCAAGGGGTTATCGCCTCATTGTTGGTGCTGTCTATTGCTAAATTTTCGCCAAAATTTTGAGGGACTGTTGTTTCTATGTCTCCACTAACTACGGTAGCTAGCGGAGCCTTACATGCCGAAATACTAAAAGATAGGGCTATAAGGATAAAATACTTATTATTTCTTATTCTTTTCATTGGGTTTCGACGGTTTAATATATTCGGCATCTTCGGTAAAAGGTATATCTCTTTCCCATCTTGCCATTTTCAGTTTTTCCTGTATAAGACCCGTAATATAATAAAGTCCGGGTATGAGAATCAATCCGAATATTGTTCCTATCAACATTCCCCCTGCAGCGGCTGTTCCCAATGTACGGTTGCCGACAGCACCGGGTCCTGAAGCAAAAATAAGAGGAATGAGTCCGGCTATAAAAGCAAAAGAAGTCATAAGTATAGGGCGGAACCGAAGAAAAGCACCTTCTATGGCAGCCTCTTTAACAGATACTCCCTCCTGCGTTTTTTTATGAGCAGCATATTCTACAATAAGCACAGCATTTTTACCAAGCAATCCGATAAGCATCAGCATGGCAATCTGAGCATAAATATTATTCTCCAGTCCGACAAGCTTGAGGAACAGCATTGACCCAAAGATACCTGCAGGCAGACATAGAATAATAGGCAGAGGAAGAATAAAGCTTTCATACTGAGCCGATAATACGAGATAAACGAATCCAAGGCAGATAAGAAATATGAAGATTGTTTCATTTCCCTTTGATGACTCATCTTTCGATAATCCTTCCCAATCGATACCATATCCTTTTGGCAGGCTCTTTTGGGCTACTTCCTGTACCGCTTTAATAGCTTGGCTACTGCTATATCCGGTGGCGGGATTACCTTCAACTTCGGCTGAGTTGTACATGTTATGGCGGGTCATTTCAGATAAGCCATACACTTTCTCCAGCTTCATAAAATCCGAATAGGGAACCATTTCTCCATTATCGTTCTTTACTGTAAGCTTTAGTACATCTTCAGGCAGAGCCCTGTATTTCGGGTCGGATTGAACAATAACCTGATAAGGTCTTCCGAACTTAATAAAACTTGTTTCGTAGTCGGAGCCTATCATTGTAGAGAGATTACTCATTGCATTGTCTAGGGTGACCCCTTTTTGAGCTGCCATTTCTTTATCCACGTTGAGCATATATTGAGGAAAACTAGCAGAATAGAATGAGAATACCGATTTTAGCTCTGGTCTTTTATTCAGCTCGCCTACAAAATCTTTAGCGACTTTTTCCATAGCATGAAAATCACCTGTATTATCTTTGTCTAACAACCTCAGTTCAAATCCACTCGCTGTACCATAACCGGGTATAGAAGGCGGTTGAAAAAATTCGATGTCGGCACCGACAATATTTTTGCTTTTTTCCTCCAGTTCTTCAATGATCTGTGAAGCACTTTTCGACCTGTTTTTCCACTCTTTCAAGTTGATAAGGCAGGATCCTGAGTTCGAGCCTGTACCCTCATTTAGAATTTCGTACCCGGCGAGAGATGACACCGATTCTACACCATCTACTTTTTCGCAAATATCCTGTAACTGGCGTGCCACTTGGTTGGTTCGTTCAAGTGTAGATCCCGGAGGTGTTACAATTTCGGCATAAATCATACCCTGGTCTTCCTGTGGTATAAAACCGGAAGGCAGCATATTGTTAAGAAAGTATGCACACCCGCAGAACAGAAGAAGTAATGGAAAGGTTATGGCTTTTCGAGCAACGGTTCTTTTGAGTACAGATTTGTATTTTTCGGAACCGTTTTTAAATGAATGATCAAATTTATTCAAAAACCTTGTGATCACATTTTGCTTTCTCTTTTCGTCATGCTTATTACTAAGTATAAGTGCACAAAGTGCCGGGGTAAGAGTCAGTGCGCATAGTCCCGAAATAGTAATAGATGAAGCCATTACAATCGAAAACTGTCTGTAAAAGACTCCCACAGGCCCTGGCATAAAGGCAATAGGTATAAATACGGATGCCATGACCAGCGTGATAGCTATAATTGCACCGCCTATCTCGGTGATGGCCGCCTCTGTAGCTTTGAGCGGAGTCAGGTGTTCGGTTTCCATTTTGGAATGTACAGCCTCTATCACCACAATGGCATCGTCTACAACCACGCCGATAGCCATAACCAGAGCAAACAACGAAATCATATTGAGCGTAATACCGAATAACCACATCACGGCGAAGCTACCTATCAGAGACACCGGTACTGCAATCGTCGGAATCAGAGTCGATTTCCAATCTCCGAGAAATAGAAAAACAACGATAGCAACAAGTATAAATGCCTCGAAAAGAGTATGGATCACTTTTTCCATTGATGCATCGAGAAAACGAGAAACATCGTAACTGATTTCGTAATGCATTCCTTTCGGAAAATTAGTTTTCTGTAATTCAGCCATTAATGATTTTACATCTTTTATCACCTGACTTGCATTAGAACCATATGATTGCTTAATAGTGATTGCTGCCGATGGTTTTTTATTGAGGTTAGAATATATGTCATAAACCATGCTGCCGAAATTTATGTCAGCAACATCTTTGAGTTTGACAAATCCACCATCCGGCTTTTTCTTCAATATCACATCTCCATATTCTTGTTCGGTAGAATAACGCCCGGGGTATTTTAGCACGTATTCAAATGACTGCGAACGCTTACCCGAGCTTTCGCCGACCCTGCCGGGTGACACTTCTATACTTTGGCTGCTCAAAGCATCCATTACCTCCTGTGAGGATATGTTATATGTAGTCAAACGATCGGGTTTTAACCAAATACGCATAGCGTAGGTTCGAGTGCCGAGTATGTCGACAAAACCTACACCGTTGATACGTCTCAACTCGTCTAGAATATTTATGTCGGCATAGTTGAACAAGAACTTCTGATCAGCGGCAGGATCATCACTGTACAGATTGACATACATGAGCATGTTTGGCTCCTCGCGTGTTATTTTTACTCCTTCCCTGATTACTTCGGGTGGTAATTTATTTACAGCCGATGATATACGGTTCTGTACATTGACTGCTGCTTCGTTAGGATCAGTCCCCAAGTTAAAAACCAGTTGAATAGATGCTTCGCCATCATTACCGGCATCAGATGTAATATATTTTATTCCGGGTACTCCGTTCAGAACTCGTTCAATGGGTATGATAACTGCTTTTACTAGCAACTCGTTATTAGCTCCCGGGTATTCTGCTGTCACATTTACTTTTGGGGGGGAGATAGCAGGGAACTGTGTTACCGGAAGGTTTACGAGAGAAATGATACCAAAAAATACGATAACAAGCGAAATTACAATTGACAGAACCGGTCTGCGGATAAATTTCTTAAACATAACAATTCTCTATTTAGAGGTAAATTATCAATCTGCATTAAGTTTCAACGACTTCAACGCTTGTTCTGCTGTTACTAGTGTTGTTTTTACGGTGTCGCCATCTTTGACCTTTTGAAGGCCTTCGAGCAGAAATTTATCTTTTTCAGACAATCCGGATCCGATAATATAAATATCGGGAAGTTCGTAGGCTATAGTTATCTGTTTAGATCTTACTACTCCATTATTATCTATTATAAAGATATATTTCTGACCTTGTAATTCGAATGTCGCTTTTTGAGGAATAATCAGGGCATTTTTCAGAGGAATATCCATTTGTACTTTTCCCGACTGTCCATTTCGCAATAACTGGTCGGGATTTGGAAATAAAGCCCGAAAGGCTATATTCCCCGTTTCACTGTCGAACTCCCCTTCAATGTTCTGAATAATACCTTTTTGAGGGAAGATGTCTCCATTTGCCAATACCAAACCTGCTTTGTTGTTATTCTTCTCATACGCCTGCTTTTGGTAGTTAAGATACTCTGTCTCCGAAAGGTTAAAATAAGCATAAATACCAGTATTATCTGACAGGCTGGTAAGTAAGTCTCCTTCGTTGACAAGGCTCCCTGTTTTTAGCGGAATACGGTTAATAATACCGGCAAAAGGTGCTTTGATGGTCGTGAATGAAAGATGTGTCTGTGCCGATTTAAGTGCGGCTTTAGCGGCATCGAGCTTGGCTTTAGACATAGCTTTTTCGTTTTGTGATACAACATCATTTTGTGCCAGTGTAGTCGAATTGCGGTAGTCGATTTCTGCTTGCTCTACTTCGGCCTGAGCTTTCATTACATCTGCCTGATAAAGTTGTGGCATAATAGTAAAAAGGACTTGTCCGGCGTGCACGTATTGTCCCTCATCGACAGATATTTTTTGAAGGAAGCCCTTTTCCTGTGCACGCACTTCAATGTTTTTTACAGATTGTATTTTTGCGACATATTCATTTGTTACCAGTGTGTCTTTTTGGAGAGGAAAAGTAGCCGGATATACAGCAAGCTCTGCTTTTTCTTCCTTTTTTCCCTGACAGGCAATCATCACGAATAATATGCTCAAACTAAGAGTGGATATTATTACTCTTTTCATAAAGCAACTTTTATTTAGAAACTATAATGGAGGATATTAATTCTTAAGATTTTGCGTAAAAAACGAAAATCTGATATGAGTACTAATAAGATACACTCTAATTATGTCGACACGTCATTCGTTCGTTTTGTATATACTTGGGAGAATGTATATTTACTTACCTTTTGGGAAGGGTGGTTTGACGATTCTTGGTAGATACTTCTAAGCAATATTTGAGATTGGAATCCGATTGACCCAAAGCTAGTCTGTAGTGTTGTTAACACTTTAGGCGATACCTGAAAGGTATAGTTTAGCGAATGTTTTATCTTATTTATTTTACCGCTATTAAACATCGGATGCCTGAATTTCTAAAACAATAATCTTTTTACCTTAATCATTCTGTGGCAAAGATAATATTTAGTTTTTCAGAGAATAGACTGTTATAATTAATTTAATTTATTTACAATATTTTTCCGTAAAAAAGGTCGATGTGTGTGTGCTTATTTTGTTGTTTAGATAGTTTAAATGTTGTTTTATAACTGTTTTCGTTATTTTGTGTCTTGGTTTTCTTTTATAATTTTTATTAAAATAATGGAGTAATAATAAAACTTGTAATGTCGGTGTTTTTTGAGCTTGTGGGTACAAATGTGGTTACAATTATTAAAATAAGAAAAGCTGAATATCGAATAATAAGATATTCAGCTTTTCTTAAAAGTGGTGCCACCAGGAATCGAACCGGGGACACAAGGATTTTCAGTCCTTTGCTCTACCAACTGAGCTATGGCACCATTAACCGTTTTGCGTGTGCAAAGGTAGGACAATATTTTATATATACAATACCTTTGATGAAAAAAATCACTTTATTGCATTATAAATTACTTCCTGGATACGTGGACGGATATTCAATTTCATCAAATCTTTAGAGGTTCTTGAAGGGTTCACCCTGTTAGACAGGAATATATATATTAAATCATTATCAGGGTCTACCCAAAAGCAAGTTCCTGTGAAACCTGTATGTCCATAAACACTCGCCGGAGTGGAAGGAGAGGTGGGGCTTGATTTTGTATTCTGCATGTCCGGTTTGTCAAAACCTAGTCCTCTTCTGCTATTCGGGCTTTTTGTCATTGTAAACATTCTTACGGTTTCTTTACTCAGATATTTTTCATCACCGTATGTACCCTGATCAAGCCACATCTGAAAAAGCTTAGCTAAGTCATTTGCATTCGAAAACAAACCTGCGTTTCCGGATATTCCTCCAAGAAAAGCTGCCCCTTCATCGTGAACATAACCTTGTAATAGCTGTTTTCTCAGAAAGTCGTCTTGTTCCGTAGGCGCAATTATACTTTTGTCAAATTTGGTCAAGGGATTGTAGATTGTCGTAACGGCTCCTAGTTTTGAATAAAAATTGTTTTGCAGAAAAGTATTAAGATCTGTTCCTGCTGTTTTTTCAACCGCTTCTTTCAATAATATAAAATTAAGACAACTATACAAATATGATTTTTTCGATCTTAACTTGCTATCGGCTATATTTTGTAACATGATGTCCTTATAGCTATCGCTTACATACAGGTTGTCGGCTATTTGCTTCGTGAATCCGGGTTTAGATACCTGAGATATTAATTCAGGTTTAAATTTGAAGTCTGTTCTTGCCCATGCCCCATTATCAATCAATGCAGGATATCCATCGGTTTGACGGTAAACAATCAACTGTCCCGAATAACTGTCCTGATCGATAGCGGGAAGATAATATGGAATGAATGAAGTTAACCCTGTTTCGTGAAACAGAGCCTGACGTATTGTAATCTTATCTTTATCGGTATGCCTGAGCTGCTTTACATAATCGCTCAACGGAGTCTGCAATAAGAGTTTCTTATCATCATATAATTTCATGACAGCAGGTACGGTGGCGGCGGCTTTAGTCATGGAAGCCAAATCATATATGTCACTTGTTAAGACCGGACGTTTATTGTCATATTCAAAAGAGCCAAACGCTTTATTGTAAATAACTACTCCGTCTTTGGCTACCAGAACTTCGCAACCTGGATAAGCGTGTGCCGCCAATCCCTCCCGAACGATGTCTTCTATTTTTTGAAGCTTATAAGAACGAATCCCGACTTCTTCCGGCACATTATAGGACAAACGTACTTTTGATGTTTTCATGCCATCACCTACATCAAATAAGCCGGATACCGATACCGGTAGTTTTCCCCGGATAGCATTTCCTCCGAAAATAGCCTGCGCTGCATATTCCTGAGCGAAAGGTGTATTTTCATATGCCATAATCAACCCGTTTGTGCTTTTGACCGATGAAGCATACTTCGACATCAAATAAGGGGATACAAGAAAGGTTACGATGCTTTCTTTACCTTCAATTAAGCTGTCTACTGCTGCTCCCGAAAAAGTTCCGGTGGTATGTACCGAAACAATTACGGTATTGAACCCCTCAAGTTGTTTTTTTATATCGGCTATATCAGATGTACCGGATGCAGTGAAGCATGTGACATCTCCATAAAGTTTCAGTGTGTTCTGAAATGAATTGTCTGGTGTTTCGCCCAAGGCAACGGCCGCTATTTTACGTTTATCAAGATTCTTCAGGGGGATTACTTTGTCTTCATTTCTAAGCAAGGTGATAGCCTGTTCGTTTAGTTTCCGGCATAACCATTCAGCATAAGGCGTATTAAGTCTGTTTATCAGATTGTCAACGTTCGATGGTTTGTATCCATTCAACCCTAATAGGTATTTGTATTCGAGGATTCTTTTACAACGATCTTCTACAACATCCATACTCAGAGATCCGTCTGCTACTGCTGCTTGTAATGCTTTAAATTCTTTTTCGGGTGAAGATGGTCCCAAAAGCATATCGTTGCCTGCCAATATTGCCCGCAGGCTCATATCTTTTTCTTTAGCTACACCCTGCATGGCCAGACCATCGGTAAATATAAGCCCCCGAAAACCTAAATTATTCTTAAGTAAATCTGTTATTATAGGCTTAGACAAAGAGCTCGGAGCACCCGAATCGTCCAATGCGGGTATATTCAGGTGAGCAATCATGATGCTGCTGAGTCCTTCTTTTATGTATTTTTTGAAAGGAGAGAGTTCCACTTCATTCAAGCGGTTTTTATCATGCGTGATCAAAGGCAGGGTATAATGAGAATCGGTGGAAGTATCACCATGTCCCGGAAAGTGTTTAGCCACGGGTAGGACGCCGCCGTCTTCAACACCTTTGGCATAAACAATTCCCCACTCGGCAACCTTGTCGGAATCTTCGCCGAAAGAGCGGATACCTATAACCGGATTGTCGGGATTGCTGTTTACATCGATATCCGGAGCGAAATTGACATGAATACCCATTAATCTGCACTGACGAGCCATTTCCAATCCGTACCGATATATAAGAGAGTCGTCACGGATAGCTCCGATCATCATATTTTTAGGAAAACGGGTTGTGTTTGACAATCGCATTGAAAGCCCCCATTCTGCATCGGCTGTAACTAAAAGAGGAATTTTAGCTCCCGATTGCCCCAGATTGGTTAACTCAGCCTGATCGGTAGGAGTTCCTTTCGAAAAAAGAATTCCTCCTGCATAGACATTCTGTACAAGATTATTTATCCGCCGCTTGTTTGCGTCTGTATTATCCCCCGTTACATGTATAATTATAAGCTGTCCGATTTTTTCGTCCTGAGTCATGCTGTTGTATACAGAATCGACCCACTGCTGCATTCTTTGTTTATCGGCATGTTTATAGATACCCGGTTCGATTTTGCCTTTAGCAAACAGAGTTCCTACTGAAACAAGCAATATCAGACAGGATAAGAGAGTGTGTTTTTTTATCATCCTATTTTTTAATTTTATCCAATTCAACTTCGTATTTATTTATAAAAGCTCCGTTCTTTCCGGTCTGAAATATCAATACGTCTTGTCCGTCTATATTTTTGCGTCTATCGGGCTGCTCCATATACGTATGAGAGTGTCCGCCGATAATCAGGTCGATATTTTTAGATTGTTCGGCCAATATTATATCATCAGAATACCCTATATGAGACAGACAGATGATGAGGTCACATTTTTCTTTTTCTTTCAATATTTTGGCATAGAAATTAACTGTACTTATTACAGGCTTAAATATCATTCCATGATATCTGTTTTTCTGGATAAGTCCTTCAGGGTCTACGCCGACTCCGACAATACCGATCTTCAGTCCGAATTTCTTCAATACAATATAAGGCTTAATCATGCCTTTCATTACTGTATTCGAAAAATCATAATTACAATTAACTATCGGGTATTTTAGTTTTTTGATTATCATTTTAAGAGTATCCAGCCCATAATCAAACTCATGGTTGCCTAAAGTCCCGGCATTATATTTCATCATATCCATCGCTTCGGCTTCTACCCGCCCATGAAATAAGTTGAAATAAGGCGTTCCCTGCACAAAGTCCCCTGCATCAAATAACAGTACGTTTTCATTCTCTGCCCGTACTTGTTTGATGAAGGCCGATCTGGCTTCCACTCCTCCCATACCGGCATATTGTTTGTCGTTTGCCGGTAATGGCTCTATACGACTATGAGTGTCGTTTGTGCCTAATATCACTACTTTTTTTTGAGCTTCTGCGATCAATGAAACGCTTATCAATATCAGCAGAAAGGTTATATATTTTAATTTCATATTCTTAAGTAATAGTAAGTATTTAATTTTGTATTGTTCTGGTAAACTCGTCTACTGAAGCAGCCGTAAATAGGTCTGAGACCTTTATTTTTCAATAGTTATACGTCCATCCAATACAGACGACACCGGTTTTCCGGCAGCCGTTTGTTGTTTTACATAATCCATCATTGCATCACGAAGAGTGATACCCGGCTCGATTACTTCTACAGCTTTAGCAAAAGCTTCCATGCCATCATTGCCGTCTGCCAGATAGTCGAGCGTCATGATAGCGTATATTTTATTCGGATCAACGGGCTTTCCTTTTACCGTAGCACTTACTAATTTATCGTCCTTGATGACCAAATGTGCTGTTGACGAAATGCCTGCTCCTCCTATTTTTGCATAAGATTCGAATGCTTCTTGCAAATCGCTGCCTTTCAGTTTGATCAATACCAGTGTGTTTTCGAATGGATATATTTCAAAAATATTACCGACTGTAATATTGCCTTTCCCCAGATTGGCTCTATGCCCGTAAACATTGACTGATGCAAAATCGCAATTGCCGCCTGTTGCTTTTTCCCCGTATGCCTGCATTACGTCAGATGTGAGGTTTGTTAATAGACTTTCGGGGCGTCCATAACTCATATCCTGATCAGAAGTTCCGATAACCTGTCCCATTTCTTTATCCAGCAACACCTTGTATCGGGCCACCATAGCCGACATTTCGGGAGCTTTGCCTTCATATTGGGTTGCAACCAATGGATACCGCTGCGCATCCATACTCTTTATAACATAGTGTTGCCTCGAACACGAAAAACATAATGCAACAATTATTGCACCGCCTATTATTCTTCTCATAAACTCAACTTGAGGTACCAGACCTCTTTATTACTTAGACAAGTAAGAAATATATAATTAAGTACTTGCTGTGATTTAAACTCTTAAAACTTCAAAATTAAATATAAAAATACGAGTACACACTTTTATCGTTTTAATAAATCGTAAATAATGCCAATCAGTAGTTGGATTCGTAAATAGTTCATAATAATTGGAAACTTTCGACGACTCGTAAGGGTAGGGTTCTGCTCTACCCGATATGGAGCCCAACAGACGAAGCAGAGTCTTCGCACTCCATGGTATGTATGTATTCAGGGTAATTTTCTGTTTTTTATCTATACTTAAAAAAATACATTACAACTATGGCAAAGTATACCGATAAACTAGGAAAGCAAATAACAAAGGCAATAGAGCAGGATGAATATACATTAGGCGAAATCTGCTCAATGCACAACAT
>OGZT01000209.1_pt1 | contig 47748 bp, 39 predicted proteins | sample 1576891 | NCBI WGS metagenome assembly OGZT01 (sample SAMEA3541521, study PRJEB24748) | human gut metagenome | biome: human gut; feature: human-associated habitat; material: faeces | place: China | collected 2012 | reverse complement strand
TGCGTGGACGTACGCTCAATGATGCTGTTATTATTCTGGATGAAGCCCAGAATACATCTGTCCATCAGATTAAGATGTTTATGACTCGTTTAGGTATAAATGCAAAAATGATCATAACAGGAGATGTTACGCAGATAGACTTGCCTCCATCTCAATTGTCAGGATTGAAGCATGCCTTGCGGGTGCTTGATGGAGTTGAGGGTATCGCCCGGATAGATTTTGATAAAAAGGATATTGTCCGTCACAAATTGGTGCAGCGCATAGTCGATGCATACGAAAAAGATGACGAACGAAAAAGAGATGAAAAAGTATCAGCTATAAGCGAAATCCCCAGTAAATAATTTTACGGGGATTTTCATTTAAATAAAAGTAGTAAGAGGTATTTACTAGCTAAACAAAATATGCTGAATGTTGTTATAAGTAGCAGTAAATTAAGTGGCAGACAGTATTTAGTGATGGATTAAAAGCAATAAACGGCTATAGCTGTTATGCTTGCAAAGTCAGTAGATAGGTCTGAGATTTTAATAAGTAAATTCTATATAATTTCCAGATAATGAAAAATACTTTAGTTAGAACTGATTACAAATTTGAAGGACAAAGCCATGTGTATCATGGGAAAGTGAGAGATGTATATTCGATTGGTAAAGATGAATTGGTAATGATTGCAACAGATCGTATATCGGCATTTGACGTTGTACTACCTCAGGGGATTCCTTATAAAGGACAGGTTTTGAATCAGATTGCAGCAAAATTCTTAGACGCTACATCCGATATTGTTCCTAATTGGAAGCAGGCAACTCCCGATCCGATGGTAACAGTTGGTTTACGTTGCGAGCCGTTTAAGGTTGAAATGGTTATCCGTGGTTATTTGACCGGTAGTGCGTGGCGTGAATATAAAGCCGGAGCCAGAACATTGTGTGGTGTGGCTTTACCCGAAGGAATGAAAGAAAATCAGAAATTTCCAACTCCTATAATCACTCCTACAACAAAAGCGGATGAAGGACATGATGAAAATATTGCGAAAGAGGAAATTATAGCACAAGGATTGGTTTCGAAAGAGGACTATGAACAATTGGAGAAATACACTTATGCACTTTTCCAAAGAGGAACAGAAATGGCCGCTCAAAAAGGGCTTATCTTGGTGGATACGAAATATGAATTCGGAAAAAATAATGGGGAAATTTATCTTATAGATGAAATACATACACCCGACTCGTCTCGTTATTTCTATGCTGATACTTATCAGTCTTTATTCGAAAAGGGAGAAGAGCAACGCCAATTATCTAAAGAGTTTGTACGCAAATGGTTAATGGATAATGGATTCCAAGGAAAAGACGGGCAGGCAGTTCCCGAAATGACAGAAGAATATTGTAATTCTGTATCGGATCGTTATATAGAACTGTATGAAAAAATAGTAGGCGAACCATTTGTGAAGGCTGATATTTCGGACGTTGAATCACGAATCGAAAAGAATGTAAGTGCATATTTAAAAAAATAATAGTACCTTCGATTTGATAAGGGTTTCGACCTGTTAAGGATTCGTAGTTACTAAACTGATAATATTTATGCCAAATCTTTACATAATTTCCGGATGCAACGGTGCAGGCAAAACAACAGCTTCGTATACAATGTTGCCAGAGATGCTCGACTGTAAAGAGTTTATTAATGCAGATGAAATAGCAAAAGGGCTTTCTCCGTTTCAACCGGAGAAAGCTGCTATTGAGGCAGGCCGGATCATGCTCAGGCGGATGGAAGAAATGCTGAAGATGCAAGAAGATTTTGCAATAGAAACAACTCTTGCTACCAAGTCATATACCTTATTTATTAAAAAAGCTCAAAAATTAGGCTATTTCGTAACATTATTGTATTTTTGGCTAAGTTCTCCCGAATTAGCTATTAAGCGTGTCGAAGACCGAGTGAAGTCTGGAGGACATCATGTTCCAAGCGATGTCATAAGAAGACGTTATGCTGCAGGAGCATCTAATTTGTTTTCTCTATATACCCCTATCTCTGATTATTGGTTGGTGGTAAATAACTCTGAAAATCCTTTCAGTCTGATTGCTGAGGGTAAGAAGGACAATTTTATTGAGATATACAATAATGAGATTCTTAATCAAATAAAAAATATATGACTTGTGATGAATTGGCTCTGCGGGGCAAATTGTTAGTTGGTCTTAATTTATCTTATACCCGTTTGATTGAAAAGAAGCAAAAAGAAGATGGAAATCTCATCTTCTCAAAAAATGGGAAAATCGTAAAAGTAAAAGCCCGCAGGTTGGGCAACGTCAGAATAGGTGAATCTATAGGCGTTATTTAAATGTTTCAATGACATATCAGGCAGAAAAAATTGTACCCTATGAGAGTACCGAAAATAAAGGTGCTCAGGTCGAACGTATGTTCGATTCTATAGCGGAAAATTACGATACACTGAATCATACGTTGTCTATGGGGATTGACCGTGGATGGCGTAAGAAAAGTCTTTTGGCTTTAAAAGACTCTAATCCTCAAACTATACTTGATATTGCAACCGGTACCGGAGATCTGGCTATTCAGGCTTTCGATATTTTGCGTCCTCAGCATATTACAGGAATTGATATTTCGGAAGGTATGATGGAGGTGGGGCGTAAAAAGGTCGCAAAGATCGGGCTTTCCGATAAAATCAGTTTCGAGAAGCAGGATTGTATGGATTTATCTATTGAAGACAATACATTCGATGCTGCCATCGTTGGTTTTGGAGTTCGGAATTTTGAAAATCTGGATAAAGGATTAACCGAAATTCTAAGGGTTTTGAAGCCCGGAGGAAAGTTAATGATTCTGGAGCTGACCACACCAAAGACTTTTCCGATGAAGCAAGGGTATTGGTTGTATTCACGACTTTTTATCCCGACTATAGGTAAATTGATATCAAAGGATAAAGTTGCATATAAATATCTGCCTAAATCTATAGAGGCTTTTGTACAAGGGAAAAAAATGGTCGGAGTCCTTACTAAGAACGGCTTTAATAATGCCCGGCATAAATCTTATACATTTGGTATTTGTACAATGTATATAGGGGAAAAATAGTCGAAATAGGAAAGCTTCTAAGCGAAAAAATATAAAAGAAAGAGTTTGAACATATTCAAACTCTTTCTTTTTAGTAGCAGATATCTTTTTCTTAAGATTTTATCTTACCATATAACTCATCAAATTTCTCACGATCGAATCTTTCGTAACGAGGTTTGGTTGGTACGTAGTCGTCATTATCCCAAAGAGAACTTGTAATCATCAAATCTGCGCTGTATCTGTTGCAGGCAATGGGTACATTGTGTACACGGCACTGACGAAGTAACATCATTATATCGGCTTCGTGTGGCTGTGGATTAAGGTCGTCGATCAGAAATACAGCCAGATTTATTTCTTGACGAACAACCATTGCTGCGATCTCCGCATCTCCACCCAGAGGACCTGAATTCATACATGTGATTTCGGTATCCATGCCTCTTTCGCTAAAGGCTTGTTGTATAAGATGACCGGTTGTGCCGGTACATACAAGATGGTGTTTTGATAAAAATTCGGAATTATAATAACACCAGTCAACCATGTCAGCCTTGCGGTGATCGTGAGCAACCAAAGCTATGGTAAGTCTTTTTTTCATAAATTTCGTATAATTAGTTTTTCTGAAATGATTGTATTGATCTAGTTATCTATTAGTTGGATCTTTTGCTACAAGTTCGGCTATCTTAACAATTACTTGTGTTGCTTTTTCCATTGAAGGGATGGGGACAAACTCGTAACGGCCATGAAAATTAAGACCTCCGGCAAATATGTTAGGGCAGGGTAGACCCATGAATGATAATCGAGCTCCATCGGTTCCCCCTCTGATTGGTTTTACTATAGGTGTTATATTTAACTCCTGCATAGCGTTGAAAGCGTAATCTACAATTTTGATTACAGGTTCTACTTTTTCACGCATATTATAATATTGGTCTTTTATCTCAAGATGTATACTGCTTACAGGGTATAGTTCTTGGAGGTAAGTTACAGCATCTTTTAAAAGTTGCTTTCTTTGTTCAAATATTTCTCTGTCGTGATCACGTATAATAAATGAAACATTAGCAGCATCAACAGACCCCGACATTCCTATGAGGTGGAAAAATCCTTCGTATCCTGTTGTATGTTCAGGGCGTTGGCTTTCGGGTAAAAGTGTTATCAGTTTATTGGCAACAATCAAAGCATTAACCATTTTATCTTTCGCCGATCCTGGATGGACACTTCTTCCCTGAATGGATACTTTAGCTCCTGCAGCATTGAAATTTTCATATTCGAGTTCGCCGATAATTCCTCCATCCATGGTATATGCCCATTCTGCACCAAATTTTTCCACATCAAAATGGTCTGCACCTTCACCTATTTCTTCATCCGGAGTAAAACAGATCCTTATTTTACCATGTTTTATTTCGGGGTGTTGAAGCAGGTGTTCCATTGCTGTAATAATTTCAGCAACACCGGCTTTATCGTCAGCTCCCAAAAGGGTAGTTCCATCTGTTACAATAAGATCTTGACCTTCGAATTGTAGTAATTCAGGAAAATCAACAGGAGATAATACTATATTATTTTCCTTGTGTAGTATTATATCTTTGCCATCATAGGCTTTTACTATACGAGGGCTTACATTCTTACCTGTAAGATCGGGGCTGGTATCCATATGTGCAACAAAACCAATAGTCGGGATTGTTTGATCGGTATTTGAAGGTAGGGTTGCCATTACATACCCATTTGCATCTAGCGATACATCCGATAATCCCAGATTTATGAGTTCATTCTTTAGTTCTTCAGCCAAGACTAATTGTCCCGGAGTACTTGGAGTTGTTCCGGTTTCGGTGCTGGATTCGGTGTCGAATTGTACGTATTTGATGAATCTGTCTACTACATTCATTCTATTTGAAAAATTTTTGATGAAAATTTAAGTAGGTTTATTTACTGTAAAAGAAATATAACTATTTGCTTTTAAAAGCGTTATTCTGCCTACGATTTACTAAGAACAAAGATAGTAAAATGAAAGTAAACGAAAAAGTTTGTGATGGATTTTGGAATTTAAAAAAAATATCTACCTTTGTGCCCGGGTAAGTCCTATACGGTCAGCTCCCGATTAATCCCCCAGGGTTTGATCGCAGCAAGGGTAGTTGGTTGTAGCGGCGCGATATAGTAAGCTTACCCACTTGCCTCTTTAGCTCAGTTGGCCAGAGCACGTGATTTGTAATCTCGGGGTCGTTGGTTCGAATCCGACAAGAGGCTCAAAAAGGAACTAATTGTTTAGTTCCTTTTTTTGTTTATTGTACTCTTGTTATTTTTATTTACGATTATTCTTTTCCTTATAATATTTCATCAGATAATAAGATGAAAATGACAATATAACAAATGTACACGCACGTATATAATGGTTCACATTGTATCTGTCTGCTATAATTAATATAATGTTCAGAAAGATACAAGTTGTTGACACGATAAATAAAGCGATACTGAATTTGTACATTTGTTTATTTTTCTAGTTCTACAATTATAGAGTCGTTTTTTATTTCAATTTTGCTATTTGGATACTGTTCGAGTATGAAAGTTTTTACTCCGCTTAATGATGGGTAATCACGTTCTCCGATGAATAGCCGAGCATCGTCTATCAGTATGATATGTTCTGTATTAGTGGAAAATATAGCTTTTAACTCTTCCCATATCGGACAGTCCTTATCTCCCCGTGCAGTGATACCTCCCGAATAGTGCCCATCTAACCAAAAGATGGCTTTGCTGGTGATCTCTTTTACAATTATGGCCATTACTTTGCCGCTATCACCTTGTAAAACGTGGATGTGAGGTTTTTTTCTGAATCGTTTTTGAGCCAATTTATGCAGGCTTAAGCTTAATTCGATAGTGTATATCTTGTCAAAGTTGTCTTGTTGAGCCCATACCATATCACCAAGATAGGTTCCGGATTCTATCAGAACCGATATGTGATGTTTATTTTTATATTCGTTTATCAATTCTTGCTTTACGATATGAGGCACCGGCATTGGCTTACCTTGTTTTAGCCATTTGCTCTTTTTCTTGCTGTTTTGATACGATTTGTATAGTTTTTGAACAAATCGAGGTAGTATATCCAGGTATTGTTTAGATTGTGGCATGTGTGTTGTATGTTTTAAAGTTTGAATGAAAAGCCTATGGCCTGAATTTTATAAGACCAGTCATTTTTCTTATTGTATTTTCAATCAAAGATAGAGAAAAAAGTTTCAGCTTGTCCAACGGATATCTGAACTAAAGTGTTATTCTTTTATAAATAATGCGAATCAGTAATTGAACGTAATATTCTATCAGGTTTTTATATTAAAAAGATTACAAAAGTCACATTCATATTGTATTGATTCTTTCGTTTACCTTTACCCCTCTGACCCCTAAAGGGGATTTTTTTACTGTCGTTCGAAAATTCCCTTTAGGGGTTTGGGTTCATTGAAAAAAAAGTAACAAAGGTTACACCAAAAATGTACTTTAATGATTGACACCTTTTCTCTCTGAGAGATCGAAAATGTATGTTGTCCAGTTATTTAAAGAGCCTTTTTTTTGCAAAGGAGGGTACAGTCCCTGTCATGCTCTATTTGTAGATAAAAAAATTAAGAGGTATGAGCCTTACTTTAAAATGATCTCATCTTTTTGGATTTTTATATCGCAATAATGGCAGTTTAAAACGACCTGAGTATTATCCAATACTTCAAATCTTGTTTCCATCGGCTCATTATTTGTAATGCATTTAGGATTATTGCATTTGACTATTCCCTTAATTATATGAGGAAGGCTTACCCTTTTCTTTTCAATAACCCGATAGTCTTTTATTATATTTAAAACAACATTGGGAGCAATAAGCGCAATGCGGTTAATTTCACTTTCTTCAAAGAATTTATCCGAAATCTTTATAATACCCTTAGTTCCCATTTTTTTACTTTCGAGATTATTTCCTATCGTGATGGGATGAGCGAGATTGTCAAGGTTAAGCAATGAAACTACTTTGAATAACTGATCGGATGGTATATGATCTATAGCAGTGCCGTTACATAAGGCAGCTACTTGTAATTCTTTTCTTTTTTCAGACATGGCTTTTGATTTTTTGCTGTTTATTAAAGACTTATACCTAATGTGTCACAGATAACTGCCTGACGTGTGAATACACCGTTTTTTGCTTGTTCGAAATAATAGGCCTTGGGGCTGTCGTCTACATCCTGTTGAATTTCATTTACACGGGGCAGCGGATGGAGTATTCTTAAATTCTCACGACTGTTTTCTATCATCTCTTTTTTCAGGATATAAACATTTTTCACCTTTTCGTATTCCATCAGATCCGTAAAACGCTCACGTTGTACACGGGTCATATATAGAATATCCGTTTGATTAATTATCTCGGGAGAGAAGTCTGATGTTTCTTCGTGTTTGATATTGTGCTCATCACAGAATAATTTGTATTGTTCGGGAAGTTTCAATTCTTCCGGAGCTACAAATCGGAAAGTGGGATTGAAATGCGACATCCCTATGATAAGAGAGTGTACGGTGCGTCCATATTTCAGGTCTCCTACTATTGTTATATTCAAATCGGTAAGCTTGCCTTGTGTCTTAAATATCGAATACATATCCAGCATGGTTTGTGTAGGATGCTGATTGGCTCCGTCTCCGGCATTGATAATTGGGGTTGCTGTCAGTTCTGATGCATATCGGGCAGCTCCTTCCAAATGATGTCGCATGATAATAAGGTCGGCATAGTTGCTTACCATGGCGATGGTGTCTTTAAGGGTTTCACCTTTGGTCGAACTGGTAGTCGAAGCATCAGAAAAACCGATAATACGTCCACCTAATCTGTTGACAGCTGTTTCGAAACTAAGACGTGTACGCGTCGATGGTTCGAAAAACAAAGTAGCGCATACTTTTCCTTCCAGAAGTCGGCGGTTCGGATTTTTATCAAATTCTTTAGCAATTTCAAGTATTCTGAGAATATCTTCTTTGCTGTAATCTGTAATTGAAACCAAACTTTTATTTTTCATAAGTAAGTGTATATGGTATTGGTATGAATAATTGATAAAATTAAAACAGGCTCTAAATAGAACATTTTAATGCCATTATACGTTTAGGTTCTTTCGCTAACCAAAATTGTAAATCGCTTGGGGGTTCATCCGTTGATTTTTACACAAAAAAAACCTCGAAAACAACAATGTTTCGAGGCTGTATAATTGAAGAACAAAAAAGGCTGAGTTTAAATGTATTACTTGTAAACTCAATTCATGGAAATATGAATGCCTGTATTTGTTCATATTTTTTGTGCATATGATATTTATGATTGCAAAGTTAGTTAATTAAATAAAGTAAATAGTCTTTTTCTCTGAAAATCGTACCTTTGTACCCGAAAAAATTATAACATATGTCTTGTATATTAAATATAGAAACAGCAACAAATGTTTGTTCGGTTGCCGTTTCATTTGATGGTAAAATTATTTTTGAAAAAGAGAATACAACAGGGCCATCTCATGCTGCTTTATTGGGCGTTTTTGTAGCAGAAGCATTGGAAGCCGTCCGAAAAAATAATCATAAGCTTGATGCTGTAGCTGTAAGCTGCGGACCCGGTTCTTACACAGGTTTACGTATCGGTGTATCGGAAGCTAAAGGTTTGTGTTATGGTTTTGGTATTCCATTGATAGCAGTCAAAAGTCTTGAGGTTATGGCAAAAAAGGTATTGGATACTCAGTCAGGCATCAGCGAGGATGATTTACTTTGTCCTATGATAGATGCCCGTCGTATGGAAGTTTATGCTGTTATCTATAACAGTAAACTTGAAGTCTTACGGGATACAGCGGCAGATATTGTAGATAATGATTCTTACCGGAATTTTCTGGATAAGCAAAAAGTTGTATTCTTCGGTGATGGTGCAGAAAAATGCAAAGATGTGCTGATTCATGATAATGCCGTTTTTATAGATGGAATATACCCTTCTGCAAAGCATATGATTGAATTATCTGAAAAGGCCTTCAATAATAAGTTTTTTGTAGATGTTGCTTATTTTGAGCCTTTTTATCTGAAAGATTTTGTGGCAACGACACCTAAAAAGAATCTTTTGTAAAAAAGGTTGTTAGAATGACAACTTTTTCTGTCTTGTAATGTTATTATACCGATCAACTTAAAAACATTACATTATGGAAACAAAAGATTCATTGCTTAAAATCAAGGTAATACCTAATGCGCCTTTATTGGTGGAAGGTACTGTAGAATTAACTCTTGCAGATGGTTCAACTGTGGTAAAAACAAATCCACACTTGTGTCGTTGCGGAGGTTCCCATAACAAGCCTTATTGCGATGGAACGCATGCCAAAATAGGTTTTAAAGATTAAGAATCTTGCCTGTTTTTTTAGACCGATATACAACCAAAGTCTGTTTAACAGTATTCTTGATCGTATATCGTTTTTTTATTGTGTCTGTAAAATAATAAAACGGCTATTTATTGGTGATATTTGCAATAAATAGCTATAGATTTGCTATTTTTGTAATAGTTCTGCTTTAGGTTATAGACCTATTTAAGTATATAAAGAGGTCTGCGACCTTAGTTATTTAAAAAAAGTATTCGTTTTATGGAAATTGAAGATTGTCAGAGCGAAGGATTTGCAACACGTATTATTACTACACAATTCAATCGCAAGGATGCGCATGGCGCAATTAGTTTACCGATATACCGTAATGCTGCATTTGAGTTCGAAACAGCCGAAGCTATAGCTAATGCGTTTCAGTTCAAAGCTAATGCACATACTTATACACGTATATCAAATCCAACAGTAGAAAATTTAGAGCAGAAAATAAAGGCTGCGTCAGGTGCGGATTTTGTCATGTCGGTTAGTTCGGGTATGGCAGCTATAAGTAATACCTTTATGGCGATGGCATATGCAGGTTCTAATATTGTAACATCTCCTCATTTGTTTGGAAATACATTTTCGCTGTTTCAATTTACACTTGCCGAATTTGGAGTGGAAGTACGTTTTGTGAATACTGATAATCTTTCTGAGATAGAAGCGGCTGTAGATGAAAATACCTGTGCTTTCTTTTGTGAGTTGATAACTAATCCTCACATGGAAGTGGCAGACCTTCCTGCTATATCTAAAATATTGAAGGCTAAAAATGTACCGCTCATAGTTGACTCTACCATTGTTCCCTGGTGTGGTTTTAATGCTAAAAAGGCAGGTGCAGATATTGAGGTTGTTTCTACAACAAAATATGTATCGGGAGGAGCTACAAGTATTGGTGGTGCAATTCTGGATTACGGAACATTCGATTGGTCTAAGAATAAAAAATTAAATAAAGTAACCGCTGTAGACGGACGATTGCGATTTACATTTAAGCTTCGTCGTGAGATTGCCAGAAATATCGGAGCTTGTATGGATTCGGAAACTGCTTCTCTGCAAGCATTAGGAATGGAAACCCTTCAGATCCGCTTCGAACATATGTCGGCTTCGGCTTATGAATTGGCGAAATTTTTATCAGCTAATGAAAAAGTAAAAAAGGTGGGTTATACAAAATTGGAAAGTTCTCCTTATAAGGCTGTCTCTGATAAATTATTTACATCTAATCCGGGTGCCATGCTCACCTTTAATCTTGCATCGAAGGAAGATTGTTACCAATTTCAGAATAAATTGAAAGTAATCAGACGGGCTACTAATTTGTTTGATAACAAGACATTGATTATTCATCCCGAATCTACTATATACGGAACATTCTCTAAAGAAATGAAAGAGGTAATGGGTATTGAAGATAATCTCTTACGCTTATCCGTTGGGCTGGAAAATATAGAAGACCTTAAAAAGGATATATTACAGGCTTTAGGCGAATAATTGTACATAAAAAATAAAAAAGGACAGTGATTATCACTGTCCTTTTTATTTTTCTTTATAGGCTAAATAACCTAACCAGATAAGAGGCAGTGTTATTATACCTATATAAAAGGTATTGTATTGCAATGTTTCAGGGTATAATGCAATGGCGAGGATTAAACCTATTGCCGCTCCTCCAAGGTGGGCTGCGTGCCCGATATTTCCTAATGAACGTCTCATGCCATATACAGAGTAAGCCAGATAACCGATTCCGAACAACCATCCGGGTATAGGAATAGGAATAGGGAAGATCATCATAGTCATTTGCGGGTATATAGCTATAGCAGCAAATATAATTCCCGAAACGCCACCCGATGCTCCAACGGCTGTATAAGTGGAATCTCTGCGGTACATCCACAACGTTAGAAGATTACCTCCGAGTACCGCAGCAAAATAAATAATCAGATAGATTGCATTGCTAAAATGGGCTATGATAATATCAGAGAAGAAATATAATGCCAGCATATTGAATAGCAGATGCATAAAATCGCCATGAAGAAATGCTGAGGTAATCAGCCTGTCTACCTGTTTCATTTCCCGTATAGCATATGTACTAAACATATATCTCGAAAAGAAACGCTTATCGTTAAACCCGATAAAACTGATTATACATGTTACCCCGATAAGGATCATTGCTACTATAGTCATGAATTAATTGTTTTATATATGATTTACTTTTTGACCTAGCGTGCAAAAATATCAAAATATTCTATAGAAACTATTCGCTTCGGCTAATCTTTTGATTGAAGAATTTAAAGAAAGTTTTAATTATGTAATTTTGCGTTAATAAAAATTAATATCTAATTTTGTCTCAGATTTGGTAATCGAAGTAGTTCGTTTACTTCGGTGAAAGGGAACCCGATGAAATTACGGGGCTGTACCTGCAGCTGTAAATCCTCTCTAATTGATGTTGGTCAAAATTTCTAAGCCACTGTATCTGTGATACGGGAAGGTTTTTGACCAGAGGAAAGCCAGAAGACCTGCCAAATTGTATAATAAACACCAAGCTTCCAGGAATAGAAGGCTGTGTAATACTCACAAAGTATACATCACTATTTTATTTTTTGACAGGGGATTCCCTGTGTAGAGGAAACTCGATGTTTTATTTTATGCTGCTTAAAATAAAACACTATATGAGGTATTTTACATTACTTATCGTGGCTGCTTTTACTATGGGCTGCCAATTTTTGAATGCACAGAATTGCTTAATAAAAGGCAAAATAACCGACAGTACCACTAAAGAACCATTACTGGGTGCTACTATTAGTATACAGGGTACAAATGTAGGTATCGCGACTAATACCCGTGGCGAATATCAGATCAAGCGTTTATCGACAGGTACATACACCATCACTGCTTCTTATGTCGGATATACTACCAAGCAAAAAATAATAACAATAAAAGATCAGTCAACGGAGCTGGATTTCTCTTTAAACAGCCGCCCGGAAGCGATCAATGAAGTAGTTGTGACCGGAACCGGAACAGAACATTACCTGAAAGATGCTCCCGTACAAACAGAAGTTATTACCAATCAGATATTATCGGCATATTCCGGGCGAAGTATAGAAGAAATACTAAGCGGATTGAGTCCGTCTTTTGACTTCGGGCAGAATGAAATGGGTTCAAATATGCAGATGAATGGCTTAGGAAACAATTATATACTTGTCCTGATTGATGGTAAAAAAGTGCATGGGGATGTAGGAGGACAGAATAATCTGAGCATGATTAATCCTGAAAATGTAGAACGTATAGAGGTGGTAAAGGGTGCATCTTCGTCTCTTTACGGATCGGATGCTATAGCCGGGGTTATCAACATTATAACGAAAAAAAATTATAATCCTCTGAATATCGAAAATACAACTAGGGGAGGATCATACGGCGATTTCCAGCAGCATAATACTATTGGGTTAAAATCCAAAAAGTGGAGTTCTTCTACTGTTTTTAATCTTAAGCATTCCGATGGCTGGAAGAATTCAAATCAGGAAATATATAAGAATACATTGTATCCTTCGACAGTAACGAAAACTGCTAACAGGTTTACAGATTACCGTGTAACAGAAAAAATAGAATTCAAACCGAACGAAAAGCTGAGTGCTTATGCCAGTGGTATGGTTTACGGAAAAGATATGTACCGTCCATGTGGTGAACCTCAATATACAACATATGGAATGTTTTACCGTAGCCAATCTTATGATTTGGGCGGAAAGTATTTATTGTCGAATAATAACTTTCTTACGTTTGATGCAAGTTATGATAAAACAAATTATTCGCACCGATACACGTCATTGACTGTCGAAGAGCATATTGATGAATCCGGCGAAATTTCGCATCCTGTTTTTCAGAAAGGAGATGAGTCCTTGCAAAGTTCTCAGGAGAGGATATTAGCCCATCTTAAAGGAGTCTTTAATTTAGGCAAATCCCATAGACTTAGTTCGGGTATCGAATATAATCTGGATATGCTTAAATCTCCTTATCGCATTTTATCTGAAAAAGAATTTGCCTATACACTATCAGCCTATGTACAGGATGAATGGTCGTATCGTAATCTGAATATAACAGCCGGAGCTCGCTTGGTCGGTCATAAAGAGTTCGGCGCAAAGATTACACCTAAAGTTTCGGCCTTGTATAAATTGGAAAATGTAAATCTTAGAGCTACTTATTCGAATGGGTTTAAAACCCCGACATTAAAAGAATTGTATTACAGGTATGAACGTACAATGATGTCTGACCTGCGATTGTATCTTGGTAATACGGGACTGAAACCTCAGTTCTCCAATTACTATTCGCTGGGAGCAGAATATAATTCGAAACGATTTACAGCCAGTGTCACAGGATATTACAACAGGGTAAAAGACATGATTGCTCTTGTTGAGATCGAAAGTTCTTATTACGATAAAGTGAGAGGAATTGACAAAACAATGCAGTATAATAATATTGAAGATGCAAAGATTAGAGGGATCGATTTTATTTTCAATTTCAATGTGACCGGAAATCTGCTTGTAGGTGGAGGGTATAGCTATACGAATGCTGTGGCGAATAAGCTGAATGAAGATGGAGTTATGGTTCGGTTGATGGTTGATGGTACTGCATTGCATCATGCCAATATGCGTTTTGTATGGAATCACGATTGGAAAAAATATAAATTGGGAGTGGGATTATTTGCCCGAGCTCAGTCTAAAAGATACTATGAATATGACGGAAATGCCGGAGGTTATATGACTTGGCGTTTGAATACAAACCACAAACTTGCGACAATACGTAATTGTAAACTGGAATTTAATGCAGGCATTGATAATATATTTGATTATCATGAGACTAAGCCCTATGGGTATAATTATGCATCGAATACTGCCGGTAGAACATATTATACATCTGTAACTCTACGCTTTATAAAATAAACACTAAATATTAAAAACAAGACATGAAAAAAATCACGAAATTTTTTGCGGTATTATTGACTGCTGTAATGTGCTTTTCGGGCTGTTCGAGTGATGATAACGAATCTCAGGACGCAGCAGTAGTTGTAAAAACTAAAGATAAAGCTCTTTTATTGGTAACTTTTGGCAGTACCTGGGATGAGCCTCAGAAGACATACGATGGTATGCTTGATACATTCAAAAAGGAGTTTCCGGATGCCGATGTTTATTTATCGTTTACATCTACAACCTGTATAACCCGTTGGGGGGCAAAAACCGGAGAGTATTACGCAACACCTGATCTTTGGCTTAATGCAATCGGTAAAGCAGGATACAAAGACGTGATGGTACAATCGCTGCACGTAATACCCGGTGAAGAATATACTCTATTGAGAGACTATTATGTGAAAAATTTCAAGAAAGCATATACTTCTATTCCTGTTGTATTAGGAGAGCCGTTGTTGGTAAGCGATGAGGATATAAAAGAAGTTGGTGACGCTTTATATACAGCTTTCAAACCTCAGTTGGAAAAAGGAGAAGCTGTAGCTTTTATGGGACACGGAAATCCTGAATCGAGTTATAGTAATGCAAATATGAGCTATCAGAAAATAAAGACTTATATGCAGACTAAATGCGATAAGAAGATGTTTGTTGGTACTGTCGATTGCGAAGATATGTTGATAGGAGCTGTAATAACTGATCTTAAAAATACAGTTGCATCCAATACCACTATAAATCTTACACCGCTTATGTCTATAGCCGGAGATCATGCGAATAATGATATGGCTGGCGATTATGATAAAGCCGAAAAAGCAGAAGATCAGAGCTGGAAAGTACAATTAAACGCTGCCGGATACAAAGTGGAAAATTCCAACTGCATTCTTAAAGGGTTAGGAGACTATCCGGCTGTTGTAAATGTATGGATAAGGCATTTGAATGAAGCAATTGCTGCCCAAGAATAATTAGTCCTTCTTACACACTCTATATAATAATCATTTTCTTGAACTGCATAGCTATAGACCCAACTGTAGCTATGTTTTTTATGTGTATGTTTCCCTTTTGGGAAAACTTTTTTGATAAATGTTGATAAATAGTTTTCCGAAATGAACAACATTCTCAATTTTTTGTTAGATATTTGTATGAGATTATTGGTGTCACAAACTCGTTTCTTCGAGTGAGTGATGAAAAGGGAATCAGGTGAAAATCCTGAACAGACCCGCTGCTGTAAACTCTTTTTCGGTTTTAAGCAATACCTCAATGCCACTTTTAGTATTAAAGGGAAGGCTGCTTTGAAACCTGAGTAAGTCAGAAGACCTGCCAATAATGATTAATGATTTTGTCTTTCGGGAAATGAAGACCGGTCATAAGATTTAATTTCTTATATATTTTTATCCAAAGGATAATACTTTCAGTGATGGAAGTAAAATGTTTGTTATATTTTGAAAATATGATAGACATGGGAAATTATACCTTCTGATTTGTTGCTTTCCGAACGGATGTATTTCTAAAAAATATGAAGTTGGAAATGGAAGTTAGTTCGTTAACAAAAGAAGAAAAAATATCAGCCAAACGGTTGGCTAATTCTATTTTGGATGTTGCGATCCTTTTACTCGAATCGGGGGCACATTGCGAACGAATCAATAGAAATGTGCAGCGAATAGCCGATACTTATTCATTTAAAGTGGATATGCTGTTGACTTTCACGGCTATTTCGGTTACAGTTACGGATTTAGCCGATGCTGATAATACTGCTACCATTAATAAAAAAGTAAGGCATCATGGAGCGCATTACGGGATTCTGACAAATACAAGTATTCTGACTTGGAATTTTTATGAAAAAAGAGAGTCTGTTGACGTGTTGGAAAAATGCTTGGAAGAGTTACGCTCTATGCCTAAACATTCTATATGGGTGGTGCGTCTGTTTATAGGAGTTGCCTGTGGTTGTCTTTGTTTACTGGCTGGTGGTAACTGGATAAACGGATTATTTGCTTTCTCTGCATCTTTTGTGGGACTGATTGTTCGTCAGGAAATGGTCAAATATCATTTCAATCTGATGATTGCGATTGTTTGTTCTGCTTTTGTCACAACTACAATATCGGGTCTTGATACATTGTTGCATTGGGGTGCAAAACCGGATATAGCTGTAGCGACAGCTGTATTGTTTCTTATACCCGGCGTTCCTCTCATAAATTGTATTATCGACCTGTTCGAGGGATATATACCTACGGCAATAGCACGAGGAGCTTTCGGAGGCTTTATTTTATTGTGTATAGCTGTCGGAATGTTTTTAAGTATGAATTTGATCGGTATAAGTAATTTTTGAGATATGTGGATGGATATTTTAAAGGATGCCGCTTTAAGCTTTTTTGTTGCACTCGGTTTCGCATTATTATTTGAAACTCCGAGAAAAGCATTATGGGTTGCTGGAATACTCGGGGGATTGGGGCATTGCATCCGTTTTACTATGCTGCAGTTCGATTTTGGGCTGGTTGCTTCTACTCTTTCAGGTACATTGTTTATCGGTCTTGCCGGAATATATTGTGCGCATCGTATACATACACCTCCTGTCGTTTATACTTTGCCAGCCTGTATTACAATGATCCCGGGTTTGTATGCATACAGAACCATGCTCGGTTGCATTCGTATTTATGGAGAAGGAGTAGGGCAGACGTCTTCGACTTTACTTCAAGATACTGTTTACAACTTTATATTGACCTCTTCTTTATTGTTTTGCCTGGCTATAGGTATATGTGTTGCCGCATTATTTTTCAGAAAGAAGAGTGTAAAGGGGATTAAACAGATAAGTGATTTAGGATTGAAAATATTTTAAGGTTTCAGAGTTTTTTGTTTAGAGTCTGCAGCCTTATTGATACAAGGAATATAAACAAGAAGGACTAAGTCCTTCATTTTAACAAAACGAGATTATGAAAAAAATATGTCCACGCTGTTCTGACAGCTTTGTGTGCCGTGAAGACCGCACCGATCTTTGCAGTTGTACCCGCATTTATTTATTGTCGGGAGTTCGTGATTATGTAAAAGAGAATTACGATGAATGTTTGTGTCCATCTTGCCTGAAAGAAACCAGTGCGAATTTCCATTCGTTTGGTGTTAATCCAAGATTTCAGGTTAGTAAACATTAAGGTCTGAAGCCTATTGATTCTATTACATCAACCGTTTATAGCGATTCGGCAAAGTTCAGGTAAACTTGATTGCTCTCACCGCTTAAACGTTACTTAGGCAAATATAATGACCCGAGTCTGTTACAACTAAAAAATATCATTAAATACTTGCTGTTGTGTTACTTAATAACGGCTGACGGATTATGGTTTATTGATAATTGATTGATTCTCTACAAAAACAACTTAAAAACGATATGAACTTTTCCGAAATTCAAATAGTCAAACGTGATGGCAAGCAGGAGTCTTTTTCTATCGAGAAGATTAAGAATGCTATAACCAAGTCGTTTCGGGCGAGCAATTTACCCGATGGCGAACGGGAGATGTACGATATAGCTTTTGCTGTGGCAACTGAGATTAAAACACCTAAAACATCAGTAGAAGAAATTCAGGATCTGGTGGAAAAGGAGTTGATGAGGCGTAATCCGGTTGTTGCAAAAAAATATATCATCTACCGAGAGTGGCGAAATATAGAGCGTCATAAGAAAACTCAAATGAAACATATTATGGATGGTATCGTTTCTATTGAGAAGAATGACGTAAATCTGGGAAATGCTAATATGTCGGCACATACTCCTGCGGGGCAGATGATGACTTTTGCATCGGAAGTTACAAAGGATTATGCAGAAAAGTATCTGGTAAATAAAGAATATGCTCAGGCTCATAAAAACGGAGACATACATATTCATGATCTGGATTACTATCCGACCAAAACGACGACTTGTTTGCAATATGATTTGGAAGAGTTATTCGAAAAGGGATTCAGAACGAAAAACGGAAGTATTCGTACTCCACAGTCGATACAAAGTTATGCAACGTTAGCAACCATTGTTTTCCAGACCAATCAGAATGAACAGCATGGGGGGCAATCTATACCGGCATTTGATTTTTTTATGGCTAAAGGTGTGTTGAAGACGTTTCGTAAACATTTACGTTCAAATCTCTTACTGCTTCTTCAATTAGACGGAAACTCGGTTAATGAAGATTGGTTAAAGAATCAGGTTGAAGCACTAGTCCCTGGTATTGAGTTATTGTCTTCTCAAAAGGGTGACTTGCTGGCTTGTTTGAATAAACAACATTCATTGATTAGTGCCGAACATTTGGAAGCTGTATTGAAAAGGTCATTAGAGAGTAGCCGGAAGGATACTCATCAGGCGATGGAAGCATTTATCCATAATTTGAATACGATGCATTCGAGAGGAGGTAATCAAGTTGTCTTTAGTTCTATAAATTACGGTACGGATTCTTCACCCGAAGGCCGTATGGTTATTCGTGAGCTATTGGCTGCAACAGAGGAGGGACTCGGAAATGGAGAGGTTCCGGTATTTCCTATTCAGATATTCAAAGTTAAAGATGGTGTTTCTTATTCCGATGAGGATTACAGTTTGGCGATGACTGATTTCGATGCGGCATTGAATGGTGCATTTTCTTTTAAGTCACCTAATTTCGATTTATTGCTATCAGCTTGCCGGACAACTTCTGTAGCTCTTTTCCCTAACTTCATGTTTTTAGATACTCCTTTTAATAAGCATGAAAAGTGGAAAGCGGATGACCCTAAGCGATATCTTTATGAGACCGCTACAATGGGATGCCGTACCCGTGTTTTCGAAAATCTGCATGGCGAGAAGAGTTCGGTTGGTAGGGGTAATCTATCTTTTACTTCGATGAATTTGCCCCGTTTGGCAATAGAAGCCCGGATGAAGGCAGAAAGCCTTTATCCGGAAAGAGACAAGCAGGCTATCCAGCAGGTATCACGTGAATTGTTTCTTAAATCGGTAAGTGATCTGACAAAAATGATTGCTGAGCAGTTGTACGACAGGTATGAGTATCAACGTACAGCATTGGCTCGCCAGTTTCCATTTATGATGAATAATAATCTATGGAAAGGTGGAGAGCTTTTGGAACAGAATGAAGAAGTAGGAGATATTATCCGTTCCGGAACTCTCGGTATTGGTTTTATCGGCGGACACAATGCAATGGTTGCTATCTATGGCGAAGGGCATGCCATTAATAAGCAGGCATATCAGACCTTATACGATGCTATTCTGGAGATGAATAAGGTTGTAGATGAGTATAAACTGAAATACAATCTTAATTATTCGGTTCTGGCTACTCCTGCGGAAGGTCTATCCGGTAGATTTACGAAAATGGATAAGAAGAAGTATGGAGTTATAACAGGTGTTAATGACAAAGATTACTATGTGAATTCATTTCATGTTGATGTAAAGGAACACGTTAATGTTGCTGAAAAAATTAAATTGGAAGCTCCTTTTCATGCTATAACCAAAGGCGGACATATTACGTATGTTGAACTGGATGGAGAAGCGAAGAAGAATATTCCGGTAATACTTAAGATTGTGTATCTGATGCATAAAGAGAATATTGGATATGGTTCTATAAACCATCCTGTAGATACTTGTCGTAAATGTGGTTATAAAGGTGTGATTTATGCGGAATGTCCTTTGTGTAAAAGCGAGAATATTGTGCGTATGCGGCGTATTACAGGATATCTGACAGGCAGTCTTGAATCGTGGAACTCAGCAAAACAAGCAGAAGAAAAAGATAGGGTAAAGCATGTTTAAAGATCCTTTGAGAATACTGAAAATATATGAAGAAACGATAGCCGATGGTGAAGGTTTCCGTTATTCTATCTATTTGTCGGGATGCAGCCATCATTGTAAAGGTTGTCATAATCCCGACAGTTGGAATCCTGCTTTGGGTACATTGTTGACAGAAGAATGGCTGGATCGTATAGTGAATGAGATAAATGATAATCCTTTATTGGATGGGGTGACTTTTTCGGGAGGGGATCCGTTTTTTTATCCACAATCGTTTCTTCAATTATTGAAAGCTGTTAAAGAACGAACAGGTAAGAATATCTGGTGTTATACCGGATACACATACGAACAATTGATTGAGAGTAAGGATCTGGCTACATGTCTAGGATACATAGATGTTTTGGTAGACGGGCGTTTCGAGAAAGATCTTTATTCACCGTCTTTAGCATTCAGAGGAAGCAGCAATCAGAGGATTATAAAGCTGGATAAAACATTCGATCATTCGATTGTTTGCAGGATGCTGTTACCTAAGGCTAAGAAGTAGTGTTTTTAATTTGGCTCTGCTTATTTTGCCGTTTTCGGTAAGAGGTATCTGTTCTATTTGTATTGTTCTCTTTGGTATAAAATAAGGCGGGAGAGTAGTCTCTAGTTCAGTAATATTAATAGTTGTATCATGCTCTATTACAAGTACTACTATTTCTCCGAATTTCGGATCAGAGATTGAGGATATTGCAAAATTGCCGGAAATACAGCTTTTTAGTAATGTTTCGACTTCTTCTATCTGGATTTTGACACCTCCGCTATTGATGATGTTATCTTTACGTCCTATGATACGAAAGCTGCCATCTTCTAACAGTTCCGCTATATCGTTGGTCTGAAGCTTTTCTGTATTTACCAGAGGTGCATCTATGATAAGCGTTTGTTCGGCGGACAGACTGAGAGATACCGAATCAAAAGGATAGTACCGATCAGAATAATCCTGTCCGTTCAACTTACGCAATGCAATATGAGATAAGGTTTCCGTCATGCCGTAAGTTGAATATACATGATTCGGAAACAGACGTATTTCTTCGGCTATCTGAGGATCGATTGCTCCACCTCCTATAATGAGGTGCTTGACCCGGGAAAGTTTTTGTTTTTGTTCTTTGTCTTGAAGGCTGTTGAATACCTGCATAGGAACCATTGCTGCAAAGTCGTATTGTGTTGTGTCATTTTTGAGAGGGTTGCCGCTAGGTGTTGTTATATATAAATCCAGACCTGCAATAAGAGATCGGACGACTACCATCTTTGCCCCGATATATTTTAGATCCATGCAGAGCAGAGCCTTGTCTCCTGCTTTTAAACCCAAAAAAGAACATGTAAGCCGGGCACTTTGCATCATTCTTTCTTTTTCGACCTGTATTTCTTTTGGTATACCTGTAGAACCGGATGTTTGTACAGTAAGAGTGGGATTATCAGAAAACCAATCGTGAAGAAAAGAGTACAGATCATTCCAAAACGGGTTATTGAATACCTGAATCATTTCAAAGTCTTTAGCTGAGTAGTTTACCCCTTCGATAGTGATTGTCTGTTGTTTTCTGTCAAAATTGTACATTTTACAAACTGTTTGGATCGAAAAAATTACCTTCAGGATTATACCAAAGACAATCGCCTTTTATCTCTAAAGGCATATCTATATTGTTTGTATATAACGAACCTGTACCTAGCCCTTGTGGCAATGAATTATGAAAGGTCGAACACCATTGAGCAATTGCATTCAATCCTATATTAGACTCTAGAGCCGAAGTTATCCACCAGTCCATTTTCATAGAATTGGCTAGCTCTATCCATTCGGTTGCTCCACAAATACCGCCATGTAAGGTAGGTTTTAATATGATGTATTGAGGCTTAATAGTTTCCAATAGCTCTTTCTTTTGTTCGGGATTATTAACACCGATCAATTCTTCATCCAGAGCTATTGGTAAAGGTGTATGTTCGGTCAGATATCTCATTTGTTCCCATTGCCCCGCTTTGATAGGCTGTTCGATGGAATGAAGATCAAGTTCGGCAAGCCGTTTCAATTTATCTAAAGCATCATCGGGTGAAAATCCACCGTTTGCATCTACCCTAAGGGTAATATCTGTTGCAGAGAAATGTTTACGTATATGTTTCAACAGGTTCAGTTCGTCGTCGAAGTTGATAGCTCCTATTTTTAGTTTGATGCACCGAAAACCTTGCTGCATTTTTGCCTCTATCTGCTCAAGCATATAATCATAATCGCCCATCCAGATAAGTCCGTTGATAGGTATTCCGGCGGAGCCATTCGAAAAAGGAGTATTCCAAAGTTTAAAGCTGCCTTGCTGTTCAAGCTGTTTTATCGCAGTTTCGAGTCCAAACAAAATAGATGGATAGTTTCTGAGTTTTTCTGTATTAAGATATCCGTCTTTTTCAAGTTCTTTACAGAAAGAACGGAGTTTGTTCTCGTAATCATCATTGTAATCGCAGCTTAAATCAAACAACGGGGCACATTCACCTATTCCCCAAAGCCGAGGATTATCGGATGATGAAACGATTACGTACCATATTTTATGATCGGTGTAAACGCCCCGCGAAGTACCCGCAGGACGTTTAAACTGTAAGTTATATGGTTTTATCTGAACCTTCAAAGAGGTCTCAGGTCTATCTATTGCTTTTGTAAGCATAACAACAAAAGTAAGTTATCACATTGAAATATATCATTAAATACTTTCTGTTACCTAATAATACCAATCAAGGAAATTTAGGGAATTTTTTGAAATCTGGTTTACGTTTTTCAAGAAATGCGTGCTTACCTTCCTGCGCTTCATCTGTCAGATAATAGAGTAGGGTAGCATTGCCTGCAAGCTCTTGTATACCGGCTTGTCCATCCAGTTCTGCATTCAGACCCATCTTGATCATACGTAATGCCATCGGGCTGTGCTGCATCATTTCATGTGCCCATTTTACGGTTTCATCTTCCAACTGATCAAATGGTACTACAGTATTAACCAATCCCATTTCGAGAGCTTCCTGAGCTGAATACTGACGGCAAAGGAACCATATTTCACGGGCTTTCTTTTGTCCGACTATACGAGCTAAGTATGAAGACCCGAATCCTGCATCGAAGCTACCTACTTTAGGACCTGTTTGTCCGAAAATAGCATTATCCGAAGCAATTGATATATCACAAACTACCTGAAGGACATGTCCGCCACCGATAGCATAGCCGTTTACCATTGCAATAACAGGTTTAGGCATCGAACGGATCAGTTTTTGTACTTCAAGTACTTGCAGACGAGGTACACCGTCTTTACCGATGTATCCGCCTTTACCTTTTACATTCTGATCTCCTCCCGAACAAAAAGCCTTATCTCCTGCACCGGTCAGTACGATTACATATATATCCTGATTCTCATGACAAATACGCAAAGCATCTGCAATCTCCATTGTTGTTGTCGGAGTGAAAGCGTTACGGTAGCGTGGACGATTGATTGTTATACGACCTATTCCTTCGAAGTAATCGAATAGAATATCTTCATATTCTTTGATGGTTTCCCATTTTCTTTCTGTAGCCATAAGTAAGCAACTATTAGTTTATATAGATATTTTATGTTTTATAGTTATTTATTGCATTTATACTTGCTCGAACAATAAAAAAGTCTGAGACCTTATTTTTTTAGATCATGGTAATATTTCTGAAATGCCTTCTTGCATATATCCATATCCGCAATGACTTCCAGAATGATGGATTGTTCTGATTGTTCTACAGTAAATAATGTGAGGTGATTATTTAATTCGTCTTTATCCTTGGCTGATAGGTATGTAAACCCGGCAGCTTTAGCCCAATCACAGGATTCGGTTGTATGTTCTGCCGAAACAAATTCGTTAAGGGATTCTGATTTATTCAATCCCGGTAAAAGATGAAAGATGCCGCCACCTCCATTGTTTATCAGTAAAATTCTGAGATTCTTTATGTGTTTGATATTCCATAAAGCATTTAGTCCGTAGAAGAAACTGAGATCGCCGATAATCAGATAAACAGGTTTTTCTGAAACAGCAGCAAATCCTACAGTAGTAGGTAAAGTGCTTTCTATTCCATTTACACCTCTATTGCAATAAATTCTGATCGATGAATCTATCGGATATAGCTGAACATTACGTACCGCTGAACTATTTGCTATGTGCAATGCAGAGTTTATAGGTAGTATATTCAGAAATTTACCCGTAGCCCAAATATCACAAAAAGGTATATTATCCGCTGGAGATTTTATCGCATTTGTTGGATTTATCCACTGCTTACAAAAAGTAGATTTTACCTCTTTTGGAATATTGCTATCTAAAGCGGTCAGAAAATCTGTCGGATCAGTTTTTATCAGATCTGTGAGAGATTGAAACAGATCGACCACCTCTCCCGATTTGCTCAACAGCCAATGTGCCTTTGGTTTATATTGCCTGAAGAAATGTTTTATTCGTTTAGAAACAATATGCCCTCCTAAAGATATAAGTAGATCTGGTCTATATAATTCTTTATCTTCATCGCTGAGTTGGTAGAGTAAAGCATCGAAATTAGATATAAACTCAGGAGATATACAGTTCGACAAATACTCGGTGAAGATTACACAATTGTGATCTTTTGCCAGCTTTTCTAAGATCGATATAAGTCGCTCCGAATAAAAACTCTGCCCTACAAGAATAATCCTTTTAGGTAGTTCTTTCCATTGTTCAGCATAATAAGATGTGTCGATAGTCTGTTCTATCTTTGGTGCATATATTCGCCTGATTTCGGGTAATGTTGGCTCCGAATAATCAAACAATGGTTCACCTAGAGGGATATTAATTTGTACAGGACCCGGAGCATCACTTGTACATGAAATAAGAGCTTCGTTGATCAGTCTGTTACAGTACCATTCGTCCGTATCATTACTTATTTCAGGTAGATTTACTGCTTTTTTCACCAGAGAACCGAATGCTCCCGGTTGAGGGAGAGTTTGACCATCCATTTGTCCTATCCATTGTGGTGCCCGGTCGGCTGATATAACGATAAGCGGTAGCTGCTGATAAAATGCCTCACTCACCGCCGGAGCATAATTTAGCAAGGCTGAACCTGAAGTACAGCATATCGCTACAGGACATTGTTTGGCTTGTATGATGCCAAGAGCATAGAATGCAGCGTTCCGTTCGTCAACAATAACATGACAATCAAAGAACGGCTCTTGCGAAAAAGTCTGCATCAAAGGTGCATTACGAGAACCCGGAGATAAAACAATATGCTTTATCCCATATGCTTTAAGCAATGCTGCTGTTTGTAATATGTTCTTTTTTGTTGAAAACATATCAGATATTTTCTATAATAGAGATAATTGTCTGCAGTTTATTTTCGGTTTCTTTCCATTCCGAAAATAAATCAGAAGAGGGAAGTATGCCTCCACCTGCATATAATCTTAATTTGTTGTCAAATATTTGCATACATCTCAGATTGACATACAGATCGGTTCTTTCTTCTGTATTCAGATTTCCTATAAATCCTGAGTAATAGCTCCGGTTATATCCTTCATTATCAAGAATGAAATTAAAGGCTTCTTCTTTAGGGAATCCGTTTATTGCCGGACTTGGATGTAGTAAGTCCAGCACATGTCCTATCTGGGAAGGGTTATCTAAATGAAACGAAAACTCACTTCTCAAATGCAATAGATTTCCGGCTTGGATGGTTTCCACATTGTTATGAGATGATGTTATACCTGCTTTCTGTAATTGCTGATGCATATAATCGGCAACAATCTGCTGCTCGAGTTTATTCTTATCGTCCCAAACAGCTGACGCTATATCCGATTCAGCTTTCTGTGTTCCGGCTAGTGCATCAGTGATCCATTGATTATCTTGACCCGATATCAGTCGTTCCGGAGAGCATCCCAACCAGGTTCCTGAAATAGGAGTATGGCATAGATATATAAAGCTATTCGGGTATTTTGAACAAGCCTTGGCAAATGAAGCTCCTGCTGAGAAACGGTCTCCTTTATCAATGTCAAAAGTCCTTGACAACACTAGTTTTGTACATTTTCCCGATTCCAATTCTTCTTGAAATAAATCGTAAACTTTGCAATACCTCTCAAATGAATTACAGTCTTCTTTATCAGGATAAGACGCAGGTCTGTACCCATTTTTCTGATGTAAATCCAGCTTTTTTATATAGTCCAGTATGTTCTGTTCGTTATTCAGGATTACATCCGGTTTTATTAATATAACAGGAGTACTACCCGTTATCTGATATGGTACAATTGTAAATCCGTTTTTTCCGTTCAGTTCAGATAAATTGGAGAATGTTTGGGTGATATCTGATTTTTGCATTATCAGGTTGATCGTATTTGTTTTCGGCAATCTGTATAAAGCAAAATGTATGTTATTATCTATCAGAGAATCTAAAATATTGTATTCCGTATGTTTGCTAAATTCCATTACTATAACTTGAATCTTTCTTGATGCTCTTTTCAGATCACATCAAATATGATGCTAATTTATGGTTTATTCGGCTGAAAACCGCCTTTTTTTACTTAAAAATGGTTTCTGATCATTATACATATGAGAAGAGCAGATGAATAGCTATTCATCTGCTCTTTTTTGTTATAGGTTTTGGTCTAAATAAAAGTCTGTGACCTTACCAGATAGATACTCGTTTTTCTTTTGGTATGAAAAGAGAGTCTGTTTCTGTAATGTTGAATGCTTTATACCAAGATTCAACCTGTGGAAGAGCTCCATCCACACGCCATTTTCCAAGGGCATGAGGGTCTATCTTTGTTAATCGGGTTATTTCCGCATCTCTGATATTACCAGCCCAAAGATTTGCATATGCAAGGAAGAAACGTTGTTGAGGAGTAAATCCATCGATCTTTTCTGTAGATTTACCGTCTCTTGTTTTCATGAATGCATAATATGAAACCTGAAGTCCGCCCTGATCAGCAATATTTTCTCCTAAAGTAAATTTACCATTGGCATGAAGGTCGCCAAGTACTTTTATATTATCGAAGAAATCTGAAAGAACCTTAGCTCTTTCTTCAAATTTCTTGGCATCTTCGGCAGTCCACCAATCAGACATATTACCATTCTTGTCGTATTTACGACCTTGATCGTCAAATCCGTGAGTCATTTCGTGTCCTATTACGACACCGATAGCTCCATAATTAACAGCATCATCCGCATTCATATAGAAGAATGGAGGTTGAAGTATACCGGCAGGGAAACAGATTTCGTTGGTAGTTGGATTATAATAAGCATTTACGGTCTGAGGTGACATTAGCCATTCTGCGCGGTCAACAGGCTTGCCTAGTTTGCCTAGCATGAAGTTGAATTCGTATTCAGATGAACGGGTCATATTTGCCCAATAGCTGTCGTCTTTGATTGTAAGAGACGAAATGTCTCTCCATTTGTCAGGATAACCGATTTTCACGATGAAAGTACCTAATTTTTCCTGAGCTTTAGCTTTAGTTTCTTTGCTCATCCATTCGAGGTTGTTGATACGTTCGCTCAATGATTCTTGTAGGTTCTTCACAAGGTTAAGCATACGTTCTTTCGCTTTAGGCGGGAAGTATTTTTCAACATACATTTGACCGACTTCTTCACCTAGTGATTCGTTGATTGTATTTACAGTACGTTTCCAGCGGGGTTGAATTACTTTGCTTCCGCTAAGTTGTTTTCCGTAAAATTCGAAGTTAGCATTGACAAAATTATCACTAAGATATTTAGCAGATGCATTTATTAAGCACCAAGACAAATATGCTTTGGAATCTTTTACTGGGGTCGCCTGAATTAATTTTATCGCAGCTGCTATAGGTTCAATCTGAGATACATTCAATTCTTTAAGGTCTTTTGCTCCTACAGATGTGAAGAATAGATTCCAGTCGAATTTGGCTACTGAATCATTCAAACTGGCCACCTGCATTTTGTGATAGTTTAGCTCAGGGATACGGGTTTTCTCTTTTTCGAAATGAGCTTTAGCTAAAGCCGTTTCTATTTTCATTATAGCTTCCGATGCAGTTTTTGCATTGGCTGCCGAGTACCCGGCATTTACAAACTGAGTTTGTATCAGTTTTACGTATCCTTCACGGAGAGCCTTAGATGTTGCATCTGTAGCAACATAATAATCTCTTTCGCCAAGTCCCAATCCACTTTGGTAGATATGAGCTATGTTTATCGAGCTATTCATATCATCTGCACCTACATAGAATCCAAAGAATGGAGCAGATGTATAGTGTCTGATTTTTGCAGATAGAGTGATAATATCTTCAACGGTTTTAGCTGCTTCTATTTCAGCCAGCTGGTCTTTAATTGGTGCAGCCCCGTCTTTGTTTAATTTCACACTATCCATCCCTATCTTATACAGATCTCCGATTTTCTGAGCAGTTGATCCGGAGTTATGTTCGGTCTTACCTAGCTCTTCAATCAGATCTTTGATCTGTTTCTGATTGTTTTCACGCAGTTGGTCAAAAGATCCGTAACGTGAATACTCATCGGGGATAGGATTGGCATCTGACCAACCTCCTGTTGCATAACGAAAGAAACTAGTACCTGGATTAGCAGTAGTATCTAAATTGTTTAAGTCGAGTCCTTTTTCCACGACAACCTCCTCCTCGGCTTTCGCCTTTTGTTTACATCCTATGGCAGCAACAGCTGTTACGGCTAAGAATGCGAATGGTAAATAATACAATTTTTTCATATTAAAGAAGTATTTTGAATTTCTTATTCATTTCAATTATGGCATATGAGAACATTAGAATCGCTATATAAATAAATGGTAATTTAGCCGTTACATTGCTTATTGAGGGGAGAAAATGTGCACAATAAAAAATAACTAACAAATGACTATAGTACATACTGGAAGACATCTTTCCCCAGAAATAGTTAGAGTTGCTGCTGTATTGGGATTTTTTTAAGACTAAGATAAATAGTCCTGGACATAATACAATTAGAGATATATAGAGATCATAAGTTACACCTAATCTATATGTAAACCAAGACTCTATAATCAACACAAAGATTGAAAAAATAATGGCTGTACAAAGAATGTAATCTTTGACCATTAAGAATAGATGCTTTTTATTCTTAATGATTATACCTAATAGTATAAATGAGACCCCTAAAAGAAAATTACGATAGAGAAATATATAATAAAATTTCTTTTGTAATGAGTATATTAATACAAATATAAGTAATGCTGTAATCAGATATGGAATAAAATTAGACAATGGGTATTTTTTTTGTATCCAGTATATTATAATTGTAGCTTCAATTAATATAAGCACATACCAAAGATGACCATATCCTACAATCATGTGGAAAAATAAATCCTTGAAAGAAGAAGTGCCTGTATAAAAATTAAATGCTGCATATATAAAAATCCAGACAAAGTATATCCGTAATAATTTTAATACATACTTTTTTATAAAGGTAGAGTCATTGATCTTTTCGGATAGAAAGTAGCCATTTATTATAAAAAAACAAGGAACAGCTATTCTTGAGATACCGGAGGTGACTATCCAACCCATAAAAGTAATATTACTCCATGGAACATGAATGAGTACTACCAAAAAAGCAAGAAAACATTTAAAATAGTCTAATGAAATATTCCTTTCCATATAAAAAACTACAAACTTTCCAATATTCGTTTAATAACCGTTTGTGCTGAAATCTCACGATTAGCAGCTTCTTGGATTACTATGGATTGAGGGCTTTCTATAACTTCGTCAGTTACAATCATATTACGGCGTACAGGCAGACAGTGCATAAAATAAGCATTATTGGTCAATGCCATCTTCTCTGTTGATACAGTCCATGATCTGTCTTTACTTAAAATTTTTCCATAATTGGAATCTGCAAAGGCTGCCCAATTTTTTGCATATACAAAATCGGCTCCGGCCAAAGCTTTATCCTGATCATATTCGACTTTTGCTCCTCTGACAAACTTAGGGTCAAGCTCATACCCTTCGGGATGAGTTATGACAAAATCGACATCAGCTTCGTTCATAAAGTCAGCAAAAGAATTAGGAACCGCTTGAGGCAGAGCTTTAGGATGAGGAGCCCATGTTAAGACTACTTTAGGTCTGTGAGTCTTTTTATATTCTTCAATCGTGATCAGATCTGCAAATGCCTGAAGAGGATGCCCTGTTGCAGCTTCCATACTGAATACAGGTTTCCCCGAATATTTTATAAACTGATTAAGAATTTTTTCTTCACAGTCATCTTGTTTATTTTCAAACTGAGCGAATGCACGTACCCCGATAATATCGCAATAACAACCCATTACAGGTATTGCTTCGAGTAGATGTTCTGTTTTATCTCCATCCATGATAATGCCGCGTTCTGTTTCGAGTTTCCATGCTCCTTGGTTGATGTCCAGAACTATAGTGTTCATTCCTAGATTCATTCCGGCCTTTTGGGTACTCAGGCGTGTACGCAGACTCGAATTGAAAAACACCATTAAAAGGGTTTTATTTTCTCCCAGATGCTTATATGCATATCTGTTTTTTTTTATTTCAAGAGCCTCTTTAACGGCTTCATTTAAGTTTCCCAGATCTTTAACGTTGGTATAAGTTCTCATTTTGGTATTCCTAACAATTATATAAATAAAAAGCTTTGTCTATTTAGTTGCATCAAACTATGCTGCATATCGTATTTTTATACGAAACAAATTATCAAAGATATAAGATTTTGAATTGATTACTTTCTTTTATTTGTAAAAATGTGTGTGGAACCACTAACTTAAGGTTTCAGACCTATTTACTCTTTTGGTAAAAAAGGCAACCAAAGTCTGTTATAAACTATTAATTTATCATTAAATACTTGCTGTCACTAAGTCTCTTTTAGAAAGATGAAAGTGATATACCGCCTGTCCCATTGGGGCATCCGCAGCCTTTTGCTGATCGGCATGATGTAGATATTACCAAAATGGCTAAAATCACTATAAAGATTAAATTTTTCATACGATGAATGACTGTATCTTATATTTATAGTTGCCAAAGTAGTAAAAAAGCAGAGTCCTTAAAAATAAATTGTACTTTTGCTGATAATAAAAATAATTTTTGTAGTGATTTCAGTAGAAGGATTAACTGTAGAATTCAGCGGGCGACCGTTGTTCGATGATATATCATTTGTTGTAAATAAGAAAGACCGTATTGCCCTTGTCGGAAAAAACGGAGCCGGAAAATCGACTATGCTTAAGGTTTTTGCAGGAATACAGGAACCAACACACGGTCGGATTTCTTATCCAAAAGATTTAACTATAGGCTATTTGCCTCAGCACATGACTTTGGTGGAAGGTAATACAGTCTTAGAAGAAGCATCTTTGGCTTTTGATCATGTTCAACAACTCGAATCTGAGCTCGAATCTGTCAATCAGCAAATGGCAGAACGGACTGATTATGAATCGAAAGAGTATCATGATCTGATAGAGCGTTCTGTTTATTTGAATGAGCAGTTTATGATGTCCGGTGGAGGTAACTTTTTGGCAGAAGTAGAACGTACTTTAATCGGGCTGGGATTCAAAAGATCAGATTTCGAACGTCCTACGAGTGAATTCAGTGGAGGTTGGAGAATGCGTATTGAGTTGGCAAAACTTTTACTCCGCCGTCCTGATGTATTACTGCTCGATGAGCCGACCAATCACCTTGATATAGAATCTATACAGTGGCTCGAAAATTTTTTGGCAACACGAGCCAATGCCGTGATACTGGTATCTCATGACCGGGCTTTTCTCGATGCAGTAACGATGCGTACTATTGAGATTGTTTTGGGTAAGACATACGATTATAAGGTAAGTTATTCGAAATATGTTGAACTGAGAAAAGAACGCCGTGAACAGCAAATAAGAGCATACGAAAATCAACAAAAGCAAATACAGGAAACTGAAGATTTTATAGAACGTTTTCGATATAAAGCTACTAAGGCAGTACAGGTACAGTCGAGAATAAAACAACTGGACAAGATTGAACGGCTCGAGATAGATGAAGAAGATAATTCCTCTTTACGTCTTAAATTTCCGCCTGCGCCTCGCTCAGGTTCGTATCCTGTTATAACCGATGAGGTGGAAAAATCATATGGAGATCATCTTATATTTAAGAATGTTACTTTAACCATTAACAGAGGTGATAAAGTTGCTTTTGTCGGAAAAAACGGAGAGGGCAAATCTACTTTGGTCAAATGTATAATGGGAGAGACCGATTTCAAAGGGAAACTCGAATTGGGACATAATGTGAAAATCGGATATTTTGCTCAAAATCAGGCTTCATTGTTGGATGAGAGTAAAACGGTTTTCGAAACGATAGATTATGTTGCAACAGGAGATATACGAACTAAAATACGAGATATATTAGGAGCTTTTATGTTCGGAGGTGAAGCTTCCGATAAAAAAGTAAAAGTACTGTCGGGAGGAGAACGCAGTCGTTTGGCGATGATACGCTTACTACTCGAACCTGTTAATCTTCTTATTCTCGATGAGCCGACCAATCACTTGGATATGAGATCGAAAGATGTATTAAAAGAGGCTATAAAAGAATTTGACGGAACGGTTATAGTTGTTTCTCACGATCGTGAATTTCTTGATGGACTGGTTGATAAGGTATATGAATTTGGTAATCAGCAGGTAAAGGAACATCTGTATGGAATATACGAATTCCTGCAAAAGAAAAAGATGGATACTTTACAGGAGTTAGAAAAGCCTTTAGCTTCAAAGAATGGTGAAGCTCCAAAAGAAGATCTTAAAGTTGTTCAGTCTGAAAATAAGTTATCTTATGAAGAACGTAAAGAGCTAGGTCGTCTGATAAAAAAACAAGAGAAACAAATTGCCGATGCTGAATCCCGAATAGAGAAACTCGAAACTGAAAAATCGCAGTTAGAAGAGGTTTTAGCTACACCTGAAGGTGCTTCGGATGCTGCTCTTTTCGAAAAGCATGGAAAGTTGAGTAAAGATATAGAAAATGAAATGAGTACATGGGAATTGCTGACCATGGAATTAGAGGAAATAAAAGAGAAATCCCGATAGGTTGTTTCTTTTTTAGATATTTAACGAAGGTAAATTATTGTCATTTTGATATATAGTTTACCTTTAGTTGTTTTTGTTGCATGTTTATTAAACAATATCAAAAAGCTGAGATTTTAACACTGGTCAATTTTATGAAAAAGAATGTAAAGAAAGGTTTGCTTATAGGAGGCGGAATTCTTGTTGTACTGCTCATTCTATTATTTACTGTTCCTTTGCTATTTAAAGGGAAGATAAAGGATGCGGTTATTAATGCTGCGAATGAAAAACTGAATGCCGAGTTATTTATTAAAGACTTTGGTATAAGTGCATTTTCTAATTTTCCAAACATTACATTATCTCTCGAAAATATGTCGGTAAGTGGAGTGGGGGATTTTGCCGGAGATACTTTGGTTAAGGCTAAGTCGGCAGATATCACATTGTCCCTTTGGGAAATAATAAAAGGAAATTATGCTGTGTCACGTATAAATATGGATCATGCACAGGTTTATGCCAAAGTATTGGCTGATGGTCGTGTCAATTGGGATATAATGAAGACTGATAGTGTATCCGCAGAGACTGTTAACAATGATACCGACTCCGGAGATGGAGGTTTTAAACTTCAGCTGCAAAAAGTATCATTAAATCATTGCAAGCTGTTGTACGAAGATCAATCTCTGAATATGAAAGTTTTATTATCAGACTGGAGTGGGGAGGTTTCTGGTGATTTTACGGCCAAGAATACAACTTTAAAAACAAAGTCTACCATTGGTGAAGTTTCATTTACAATGGATGGTATACCTTATTTATCAAGAATCAAGGGGCTGGCTGATGCTACAGTCGATGTGGATATGGACAAGATTAAGCTGACATTCGTTGAGAGTAATATTCAACTGAATGACGTAAAAGCGTCTCTTGACGGAACATTTAGTTTTGTCGGGGATGACGGCAAAGATTTTGACCTTAAATTAAAAGCTCCGGATACTCAGTTCAAAGATATTTTGTCTATCCTTCCTGCATTATATACAAATGACTTTAAAGACCTCAAAACGTCAGGAACGGCTTCGCTTGAAGGGTATGTCAAAGGTTTGATGCAGGGAGACCATTATCCTGCATTTGACTTTAAAATATTGATACAGGATGCTATGTTTAAATATCCATCTTTGCCGAAATCGGTCGATAACATAAATGTCATCATGGGTGTTAGTAGTACCGGTGGAGATTTGGATAACGTGGTATTAGATATCAGCAAATTTGATTTCACGATGGCGGGTAATCCCTTTTCGGCAAGTTTGAATATAAAAACTCCGATGAGTGATGCAAACCTAAAAGCCAAAATGAAAGGTATTATCGATTTGTCGATGATTAAGGATGTTTATCCTTTAGAAAAAGGAACTGATCTGAATGGGAAATTGACAGCAGATTTAAATGTAGCAGCTCGTATGTCGGCTATTGAGAAAGAACAATATCAGAATATTGATGCAAATGGATTTTTGAAGATCAACAATATGCAATATAAAAGCACTGCTTCCAAACCTATACTGATAAATAATGCAGAATTTCAATTTTCGCCACAGTTTGTCAATTTATCTACTTTTGATATTAAAATAGGAGATAACGATCTGTCTGCTAACGGGCGTTTGGAGAATTTAATAGCTTATGTATTAAAAAATAAAACGTTGAAAGGGGAGCTTCATTTGAAATCATCTTATTTTAATCTCAATGATTTTATGGATGCCGAGAAAAATACGGCAACAGCAAGTGCTGCTCCATCTGAAAACAAAGAAAAAACTTCTTCGGGAAGAACATCTCCCTCATCTGATAACTTTATGATACCTCAGAATCTCAATTTTTCTATGGATGTCGATATGAAAGATGTTGTGTACGGAAAAACGAATATTAATAATCTGAGAGGTGTTATAACGGTTAAGGATGGTATTGCCCGAATGCAGAATGTTTCGGCTAATGTGTTAGGTGGAATCGCTAAGATTTCAGGAGCATATAATACGGCAGAAAGTGTATCAGCTCCGAAAGTAGACCTGGCATTGAATATTAGCAAGGCTTCTTTTGCTGAAACATTTAAATCCGTGGAGGCTATCCAAAAGTTTGCTCCTATTTTTGAGAAAATGTTAGGGAATTATTCTATGGATATTAATCTCAATACTTCTATGGTGAGTAATATTTCTCAGATGCTGGGCTCTTTAACTGCCAGTGGTTTGATTCAATCTAACGAGGTGAAAGTCCAAAATGTAGAAGTCTTGAATGAGTTGGCATCTGCTCTTAAATCTAATTCATTAAAATCAATTACCGCTAAAGATGTAAATATACCTTTCGCAATAAAGGATGGAAAGATCAATACCAAACCATTTGCCATTAATATTGGAGATGGTGGGAAATTGAGTTTAGAAGGTATGACTGGATTAGATCAGACGATTAACTACAAAGGATCGGTAACTTTGCCTAAAAACATGTCTAATAATTTTGTGAATGCAGTTCCTCTTACGATAACCGGAACATTTAATGATCCTAAAATAAAAGTTGATGCAAAAAGTGTCATAGGTAGTATTGCCGGGCAATTGTTGGGAGGAACAAGCACCGGTAATGGAAAGACAGATAACATTTCGTCAAAAATAACTCAGAATAAACAAGTGCAAATCGCTAAAATACGCAGCGAAGCAAAAACTGCATCCGAAAAAGTAGTGGAAGAAGCTCAAAAAGCAGGACAGCAATTGATTGATGCTGCTGCTCCGAAAGGTGCTATTGCTAAATTAGCCGCTGATAAAGCTGCAGCCAAATTGAATTCGGAGGCGAAGAAAAATGCCCAAAAATTATTGGATGAATCAGAAGAGAAAGTGAAATTACTTGAAAATTGAAATTTCGGAACTCTAAAAAAAAAGAACAGACGTTTAATGTCTGTTCTTTTTTTTATGCTAAGCCTTTTGCCAGTTGTAACATTTCGGTTACAGAGGCATTTGGTCTTACTCCGTTTATAATAAATTGGACGTAGAATCCTCTTAATGCACCTTTTGGTAGTTCGGTATATCCTGATGGTGCGGTGTCTTTTAATCCTGCTTTCTGAATATCGGTCTGTGTCTGATTTATGTAGAGTTTATAACCCAACTCCTCGTCAGTTAATTGTCTGCACCATCGGACAGTCATTAAATGCCAGCTTTTATTATTATCGAATTTGATGTAATCGTCTATCGTAACACGCCCGTTCCATGTTACTATTATTGCGGCTTCGACAAACCCATAGAAATCTCCCGGTGCTACATCAAAAACATCTATGTCATTATCGTTATGGTCATGCTTTAAAGTCCATTTATCGTTGGCATGAAATCTGGCTCCTCCCGGCATCAAGTTAAATCTATATTTATTGGTGTTTTTGTTACTAAACCAATAAGTGTAATCGGCAACTGCTGCCGAATTACTGCCAGATTTACAAGTGAGCATTGTTCTTACATCACTTTCTGTACCGTTGCCGCACATTGCAAATAATTGAGCCACATCAGCATTTGAGGGGGCTCCCCATGCTCCTGTCGGAGCATCTTTGCCGTTTTCCTTTATCTGATATTTATATCGGTTCAATTCAAGATATTCAAAGTCGGCCCGGTTGTAGTATAAACCATAATATTTATTGATATCACTCAATGAGGTTTTGTATTTTTTCGGATCTAGGCGGTATCTCGAAAGAACAAGGTCAACTTGACTTCTTGTGGTTTCTACACTGGCCGGATAGTGGTTTATATTACTATTAAACCATAAATATTCTCCGATTTTTACAGCCTCATATTTTGCCAAAGTATTACGATTTGGGTCATAGAAACTAATAGCTATTGTACCCGGATTACTTGGATTTGGATTAGGGTTAGGCTGCGGTGCTTCATAATCTTCCGAACCTCCACATGCCAAGAAGACAGATGCCGAAAAAAGCATCGTTAAAAATAATTTGATTTTCACGAGTGTTGTTTTTTGTTGTTATTGTTCCGGTAAAGGTACAGTAAAATGTTTGACTTTGGTGATTCATGTTAAAAATTTTAAGTGTAAAGTTTGATTGAAAATTAATAAATGTTAAATATGTGCGTTTTTTATGTGAATAAAAAAATATACAGCCCTTTTTATTTTATTTGGAATTTTATAAAAAAAAAAGACTTCCGAAGAATTATCTACGGACAGTCTTTTTAGTATTTTATTCTGTGATGATACTCAAAAGTATCTCTTTAGTTTTTTATTTTTCTCTGATAATTATATTTATTTGTGTTCCAGAAAGATTCCAATGGTCACGTATGCGGTTTTCGAGGAATCTCTTATACGGATCCTTTATCCATTGAGGAAGATTACAGAAAAATACAAAAGTCGGAACTTGTGTATTAGGTAGCTGAGTGATATATTTAATCTTAATATACTTTCCTTTATTAGATGGAGGAGGAGTACGCTCTATAATAGGAAGCAGAACTTCATTTAATTTATGAGTTGGAATTCTTACTTTTTTGTGGTTATAAACCTCTTTTGCTGTCTCCAATACTTTTAGTATACGCTGTTTAGTTAGAGCCGATGCAAAAATAATAGGAAAGTCTGTAAAGGGAGCCAATCGGTTACGGATAGCTTCTTCAAAAGTCTTGATAACTACCTGTTCTTTATTTTCAACTAAGTCCCATTTATTTACACATACAACTAATCCTTTTCGGTTTTTTTGTATGATCGAAAATATATTTAAATCCTGACTTTCTATACCTTGTGTTGCATCCAGCATTAGAATACAAACATCAGAATTTTCGATTGCTTTGATAGATCGTATTACTGAATAGTATTCTAAGTCTTCGCTCACTTTCCCTTTTTTCCGTATTCCGGCCGTATCTACTAAATAAAAGTCCATATTGAACTTATCGAATTTAGTATAAATGGAATCACGGGTAGTACCTGCAATATTAGTAACTATATTGCGATCTTCTCCGATAAGAGCATTCACAAATGATGATTTACCTGCATTAGGACGACCCACTATGGCAATACGGGGAATATTCTCTTCGTAATCCTCAAAATCGATCTCCTCATTAGTTGGCAGTTTTGTAATAACTTCATCCAGTAAATCTCCGGTTCCTGCTCCATTAATTGCCGAAATATTTATTGGATCACCCAAACCGAATGTGTAAAATTCGGCAGAAAGGGCATGTACATTAAAGTTATCAGCTTTGTTTGAGACTAATATAATTGGCTTTTTTGCCCGTCGTAAGATACCGGCTACACTTTGATCGAGATCAGTCACTCCGTTCATCACATCTACAACAAACAAAATAATGTCTGCTTCTTGAATAGCTATGGCCACTTGTTTATTGATTTCTTCTTCGAATATATCTTCCGAATTTACAACCCAGCCACCAGTATCCACAAGCGAAAACTCTTTTCCGCCCCATTCAACTTTTCCGTATTGTCTATCGCGAGTTGTTCCTGAAGTTTCATCAACAATAGCCTGACGCGATTGTGTCAAGCGGTTGAATAATGTTGATTTTCCTACATTCGGGCGTCCAACTATCGCTACTAAATTTCCCATAAATTCTTAAACTCTAATAAATAAGTAAGTATATACTGTTGATACCTTCTCTTGAAAAAACAAGAAGTTCTGCTTCTCTGTATTTTTTTTGCAAAGGTACACATTTTTATTGGTTTATGGTTGCAGGCCTATTTATTAATTAGCTGTGCAATGCAAAAACAGATTGATAAAGCAATAAAGACCAGTCCGTTTGCCGGACTGGTCTTTATTCTGTCTTATATAGCTTCCGTTTATGCGGAAATGTTTACTTTTTCTACAATTTCCATACCTTGCAGAATGGCTTTTTCATTCATAGGTAAAAGACCGTGATGTCTTGCCGGTAAAGTCTTTTTCAATCCCATCATTACATGTTCGAGATCTACTACGGGATTTATTTTGAGCAAGCCGCCCAATACAATCATATTGAACGCTTTTTGGTTTTGCATTTCTGATGCTTTTCCCATAGCGTCAACTTTATATACGGATATATCAGTTCTTGTAGGTGGACGATGAATTCCGTCCGGATCATATAAGATAATTCCTCCCGGTTTTACCTGCGATTCGAACTTTTCGAGTGAGGGTTGATTCAGAATAATTGCAATGTCATATTCGCTGACAATGGGCGAACTGATAACGTCATCACTGAGTATTACTGTTACGTTAGATGTACCACCCCGTTGCTCAGGACCGTATGAAGGAAACCAAGAGACCTCTTTTCCTTCCATCAATCCTGAATATGCCAGAATTTTACCCATCGATAAAACTCCTTGTCCACCGAATCCGGCTATAATAATTTCGTTAACCATAATTTTTCTTTAAAATAAGACCTTAGATATCTTTTAAATCTCCGATTGGATATACCGGAAACATATTATCTACCATCCAGTTATTTGCTCCTGCCGGAGTCATTTTCCATCCAGCATTGCAGGTAGAGACTATTTCAACAATAGATGTTCCTTTTCCGTCCAAAGAATTCTGAAAAGCTTTAGCAATCATTCGCTTCGCTTTTTTTACAGCAGGTGCTGTATGTACACTTTGACGGGTTGCAAAACAAACACCTTCGAGTTGGGCAAGCAGGTCTGTTATTTTCAGAGGATAACCATTCTCATAAGTATCACGTCCGTTTGGAGTGGTTGATGTTTTCATATTTTGCAGAGTGGTTGGAGCCATCTGTCCTCCGGTCATACCATATATACCATTATTAATAAAGATGATGGCAATATTCTCTCCTCTATTGGCGGCATGTATTGTTTCGGCTGTCCCGATAGCGGCTAAGTCCCCATCTCCCTGATAAGTAAATACAAGCTTATCGGGACAAAGTCGTTTTATAGCTGTAGCCAGTGCCGGAGCACGTCCATGTGCAGCTTCCTGCCAATCAATATCAACATAATCGTATGCGAATACAGCACAACCTACGGGTGCTATAGCTATAGTTTTATCACGTAAACCCATTTCGTCGATAATCTCGGCGATGAGTTTATGTACGACACCATGCGAACAACCCGGGCAATAGTGCATCTGATTGTCATTCATCAGTTCGGGTTTGGCATATACCAAATTTTGAGGATCTACTATACTGGTGTTCATAAATTGTAATTCTTAATTGTTATAACTTTCTATGTCTTGCACCGGAAAAAGATGTTGTGAACAGCTATTAACCTTGTAGCAAGTCGAAAAAAGGTCTGAAAGCCTTATTTAATAAGTTTATTTTTCAAGGCAGCAACAACTTCCGCCGGGGTGGGGATGATACCTCCCAGACGTCCAAAATGTTCTACCGGAACTTTTCCGTTAACAGCAAGACGAACATCTTCAACCATTTGTCCTGCATTAAATTCTACAGTCAGTATACCTTTTACCTTTGAAGCATACTCATTGATGATCTGAGAAGGATATGGCCATAAGGTTATTGGTCGGATTATGCCGACTTTTAAGCCTTCTTCACGTGCCAGTTCTGCGGCTTTTTGGCTGATACGAGCTGCTGAGCCAAAAGCTACTATTAAATAATCCATGTCATCGCAATTGATTTCTTGATAACGGATTTCTGTTTCTTCTATCTTCTTATATTTTTCCTGAAGATTAAGGTTGATACGTTCCATCGCATGGGCGTCAAGCTCAAGGGTGGTTATAATATTAGGCTTACGGTCTGGTGTTTTGCCTAAAGTAGCCCATGGGCACTGTTTACGTATTTCGTCTTCGGTACGTCTTCTTCGGTACTCGGGTAGTTTTACCTTTTCCATCATTTGCCCGATAACACCGTCCGTAAGGATCATGACGGGGGTCAGGTGTTTAAATGCCAGTTGGAATCCCAGATCTACAAAGTCTGCCATTTCCTGAACTGATGCAGGAGCTAGCGTTACCATTTTGTAGTCGCCGTGTCCTCCTCCTTTCACTGTTTGGAAATAATCTGATTGCGAGGGTTGGATTGTTCCAAGTCCGGGACCGCCACGCATAACGTTTACAACGAGACAAGGAAGGCTACCGGCTGCAATGTATGATAGTCCTTCTTGCATAAGGCTCAATCCTGGGCTTGATGATGATGTCATCACTGCTTTTCCACAACCTGCACCTCCATATACCATATTGATGGAAGCTGTTTCGCTTTCGGCCTGTAACACTACCATTCCGGTGGTTTTCCAAGGGGCTTCGGCCATTAAAGTTTCCAATATTTCCGATTGGGGAGTAATAGGATATCCAAAATATCCGTCGACGCCAAGCCGGATGGCTGCATGTGAAATGGCTTCGTTGCCCTTCATTAAATATATTTCTTCTGACATAATGTTATGTTGAAAGTTCTTAAATATGTACAGACTATAGATTGGCTGAGAAAACCAAAATCTGAGAAAATTGTTGATCAAGCAACTATAATCCGTTTGAAAATAAAAAGATACAGCAAATATATCTGCTGTATCTTTTTTATATCTTCTTTTTATATATGGTTAAGCATGCATCCGGACAAACATATCCGCAGTTGGCACAGCCAATACATGCATCTTCATTTTTCATATATACGTAATGGTATCCTTTCTGATTTACTTCTCGCGGTTGCAATTCCAGTACATCACACGGGCAGGATACTACACAGAGGTCACAGCCTTTACAACGTTCGACATTGACCACTACTGTTCCTTTAACTTTAGCCATTCCTTTTAAATGATAGTTGTCTATATATTTTAAGGTCGTAGACCTGTTTACTAACTTACCAAGTATGATAACGGCTGAAGATTTCTCTTCGAAATGTGCCGTTAAAGACTTGCTATATTTAATAGCTTTTAGATTTTCCTGTATCTACGGACGCAAAGTTATATTATAATATTGCATTTTGGCTTTCTTCAATCATAAAGTTGTCAACAGAATGTTAATGAATCTTTCATGATGATACCTAAAATCCAATCAAATAAGCATTTTCGAGATAAGGATGCTCTGGAAATTATAGAACTTTTTTTCTTAAAATAGTGGCGGGTTAAAGGATTTTATAGGATAGGTGAGTATATTAAATGGCAGTTTAGTCATAAAATAGAGATGATTATATTCAAAATATAAATTAACTTTGTAAACCTAAGGTTTGATCCTTTTGTATTACACGTTATATATAACATTGTTTGGATTTTATAGTTCAATTGTATAATGTTAAAGGTTGTATGTTGTTGATATTAGCGGATATAATAAATGATAATAGATAAAAGACTTTACTCGTTATTTTTTTTCTTCATAGTAACTTTCTCTCTGGCAGCTCAGCAGGCGAAAATCAGCGGAACAGTCACAAACTTTGATAATCAACCGGTCGATTTTGTTCGTGTATCTGTGAGAGGATCTGTATCCGGCGGTTTTACGAATGGTCAGGGTAAATATCAAGTGTCTGTACCTGTGGGTGATTCGGTGACGATTGAGTTTTCGGTATTGGGATATCAGAAAACAGAACGGAAGATAGCGAAAGTTGTAGGCAATATGACTTTAAATGTTATGCTTAGAGAAAAAACGTTGGAAGAAGTAACCGTTACCGGATCAAAAGCTCAGACTAATACTATCCAGAATATCGAATTAGGAAACTCTAATTTATTGACCGATCCTTCTATCGAAACCCGTATCTCTATGGAGAGTGGAGTCAGTAAAACCAATGAACTGAGTAATCAATATTCGGTGAGAGGTGGTAATTATGACGAGAATCTTGTTTATGTCAACGGTATAGAGATATATCGCCCGTTACTAATAAGATCTGCACAACAAGAAGGGCTCAGCTTTCTTAATCCGAATATGACTAAAGATGTAAAATTCTCAACAGGAGGTTTTGATGCTTCTTACGGGGATAAAATGTCTTCGGTACTCGATATTACTTATAAAAAACCGACCGGATTCGAAGGGGTGGTTTCTGGTAGTCTCTTAGGTGCAAATGCTTATATAGGGAGTTCTTCGGGTCGTTTTTCTCAAATTACCGGATTCAGATATAAAACAACGAAAAGCCTGCTTGGTACAACTGATACCGAAGCAGAATATGATCCGGAATTTGTAGATGCTCAGACTTACATGACTTTGCAGCTTACATCGAAATGGGAAGTTAGCTTCCTTGGAAATTTGTCTAGTAATGTTTTTAAATTCGCACCTCAGAGCAGAGAAACTAAATTCGGAACGATAGATAATGCCAAAAACTTTAAAGTGTATTTTGATGGCTGGGAGCATGATAAATTCCTTACTTACTTTGGAGCTCTCAGTGTAAATGGTAAATTATCGGAGAATCTTGAAATTGGATTTTCCGGTTCAGCCTTTTCATCTCGAGAATATGAACGTTATGATATTTCAGGAGAGTACATGCTGACTGACTCCGGCTTGGATACAGGAGGAGCCGAGGGGAGTAACGGTAGTTTGCTGGCGATAGGCTCGTATCTTGAACATGCACGGAATAAATTGAATGCAGATGTGTCGACTCTATCTCATCAGGGTGCTTTCAGATTTAATAATCACTATATAAAATGGGGGATTACACTTCAAAAAGAAAAGATTGAAGACAAGATAAAAGAGTGGAATATGAGAGATTCGGCGGGTTATTCCAAACCTAATATCCCCGATATTGTGAGTGTTTATTCCAATTTGAAAGGAGATAACTCAACAAATACAACCCGTTATTCTGCCTATTTACAGGATACATATCAATTTACATCTGGTGACAATGTATTCTATCTGAATGCCGGTGTGAGGTTTAGTCATTGGTCATTTAATGATGAATCGTTGGTTAGCCCCCGGGCATCCCTGGCCTATGTTCCGAATAATAAATTTACCTTACGCCTTGCTGCTGGATTGTATTATCAGACTCCATTTTATAAGGAGTACCAGCGTATCGAAACAGTCGGTCATAATTCTGTTATAGTGTTGAATGAGGATATAAAATCACAAAAATCGTTACAGTTTGTTCTGGGTGGTGATTATAAGTTCATGGCTGATGACCGTCCTTTCAAATTCACAAGTGAGGTCTATTATAAACATCTGACCGATTTGGTTCCCTATACTGTTGATAATGTAAAGATTCGCTATTCCGGAGAAAATCAGGGTAAGGGATATGCCATGGGATTAGATATGAAATTGTTCGGTGAGTTTATCAAAGGTACAGATAGTTGGGTGAGTCTTTCTTTTATGAAAACCCAGCAGGATGTAAATGGTATAAAAGCACCGTTGCCTACTGATCAGGGATACAACCTTTCTTTTTTCTTCAGAGACTATTTTCCGGGAATAGAGCGTTTGACGATGAGTTTGAGTGCCAGTTTATCTCAAGGATTGCCCCAATCGGCACCTAATAGCGGATTTATAAGTTCTAAAACTTTCAGGACACCTGCTTATAAACGGGTTGATTTGGGCTTTGCATGGCAGGTTTTAGGAGAAAACTTTTCGATAAGAAATAGAAGCTCGTTTTGCAGTTCATTTAAAAATATCTGGTTGGGAGCGGATGTTTTTAATTTATTCGATATAAATAACACAAATTCGTTTTACTGGATCAATGATGTTTTTGATCAGCAGTATGCTGTGCCCAATTATCTGACAGGGCGTCAACTAAATTTAAAAATCGTAGCCGAATTTTAATTCTATATTAATAGGTCTACTAGTTTAAATGTGATATTTTTTAGTATTTTTTGCTTAATAAAAACAACGGCTACTTATCTGTTGTTATATATAATGTAGTATCTTTACATATTATACTCTTGGAAAGTTTCGTTAATCATAAAGGATTAAAGGCTTTGAATAAAGAGTTTAGAGGCTGATAGAAGCTTCTCCCCCGTGCAGAAAAGAAAAAACAAATATATAATGATTTACAAATGGAATTACGAACCACTTACACCAAAAGATACAGAAAAAAAAGATGAACTAGCTAAACAGATGAATTTACACCCGGCTCTGTGCCAGCTGTTGATACAGCGTGGTATAACCACTGTAGATGAGGCTGATAAATTCTTTCATCCAAGCTTTGATAATTTACATGATCCGTTTTTACTTCCCGATATGGATAAAGCGGTTGACAGAATAGAAAAAGCTTTAGGACAGAAAGAACGTATCTTGGTATATGGTGACTATGATGTAGACGGGACAACAGCAGTTGCCTTAGTCTATAAGTTTTTAAGAAAGTTTACAACAAATCTCGATTATTATATTCCCGATAGGTATGACGAAGGGTATGGTATATCGGAACAGGGAATTGATTATGCTTCGGAAACCGGAGTGACTTTGATTGTAGCTCTTGATTGTGGAATTAAAGCTATAGAGAAAGTTAACTACGCAAATAGTAAAGGGATTGATTTCATAATTTGTGATCATCACATGCCCGATGAAACATTACCCAATGCTGTTGCTGTTGTAGATGCCAAGCGTTTGGATTCGATATACCCTTATGAACATCTTTCGGGGTGTGGTGTCGGTTTTAAACTGGCTCAGGCATTAGCGCAAAACAACAAGATTGATTTTAGCGAACTGCTTGATCTCCTCGATCTGGTGGCTTTGAGTATTGCGTCTGATATTGTTCCTTTAACAGGTGAGAATAGGGTATTGACCCATTATGGGTTGAAACAGCTCAATAATAGTCCCAGTATGGGATTGAAAGGTATTATTGATATCTGCGGATTGAGTCATAAACCCATCACGGTAAGTGATATTGTTTTTAAAATAGGTCCTCGTATCAATGCCTCGGGGCGTATGATGAACGGAAAAGAGGCTGTGGATCTCTTGCTTGCAAACTCTACACAGGATGCCCGTGCTAAAAGTGAAAATATAGACCATTACAATGATAACCGACGGGAGCTTGATAAGCGTATAACCGATGAAGCGACCAATTATATAGAATCGACTCTGGAGATAGGTAAAGTCAATAGTATAGTCATTTATAACGACAGTTGGCATAAGGGTGTGATTGGTATTGTCGCATCCCGTCTTACCGAAAAGTATTATCGTCCGGCAGTTGTTCTTACTAAGTCGAACGATCTTATAACAGGATCGGCTCGTTCGGTTATGGGATTTGATGTATACAAAGCAATTGAGGCTTGTAAAGATATTCTGGAGAATTTTGGAGGGCATACTTATGCAGCCGGACTTTCTCTGAAAGAGGAAAATCTACCGGAGTTTAAACGCAGGTTCGAAGAAATGTCTGTCGAATTAATTGCTCCGGAAATGATGTGTCCTCAGATTGATATTGATTCAGAACTTACATTTAAAGATATAGATGCTAAATTTATATCCGATTTGGGGAGGTTCGCTCCTTTTGGACCCGAGAATCTGAATCCTGTTTTTGTGACGCGTAATGTAAGTGATTACGGGACAAGCAAGCTTGTGGGGAAAGATCATCTACATATCAAACTTGATATGTTTGATGCAACAAGCAGTGCTTTGATACATGGTATTGCATTCAGGCAAAGTAACAACTATCAATTGGTGAAAACCGATTTGTTTGATATTTGTTATACCCTGGAACAAAATGTCCATAACGGGAAGACGAATACGCAACTCTATGTGAAAGATATAGATAAAGGTCAATTTACCTAATATTTAACTCAACATTGAATGAGAAGAACGACGACAACAACAACTATTATCTCAGCATTATTATTGATGTTTACAGCATTAGCCGCATGCTCCAGTGATAATAAAAAGGCAAATGAATCATCTTATCTGCAAAGTATGGAAAAAGAAGAACCTCATGGTATAAGCCAGGATGCCTATATTACAAATAACGGCGAATTGGGAGTGTCTCTGTTGGGACATGCTTCGATTGTATTTAAATATAAAGGTAAGGTTATTCATGTTGATCCTTATTCCAAAGTGGCAGATTATTCAACACAACCTAAGGCGGATTTGATTCTTTTGACTCACGAACATAGTGATCATTTGGATACAACTGCTATTAATCAGATAAAAAAGTCCGATACTCACTTTATAACCTCTAAGGTTGTGAATGGACTACTTGGAGTAGGAGAGGTTCTGAATAATGGAGACATAACTTCTTTCGATAGTATTTCGATAGAAGCTGTACCTGCTTATAATATTGAACATAAGACTCCCGAAGGTGTATTTTATCATCCCAAAGGTCGTGGAAATGGATATGTACTGACTTTTGGCGATAAAAAAGTTTATGTGGCAGGAGATACTGAAAATATTCCGGAGATGACTAAATTATCTGACATTTACATTGCATTCTTACCTAAGAATCTGCCTTATACAATGACTGATGATATGTTTGTGGATGCTGCAAAGAAAGTGAAGCCAGTTTATTTATATCCATATCATTTTGCTGATTTTAATGATAATGATATGGAAAAGGCACTGGAAGGAACTAATATAAAAATTTTAGTTCGTCCGATGTCCAGTAAATAAGAAATCCTTCGATCTAAGAAGTGGATATTTTTCATAAAATACTACAGCAGTATTGGGGATACAATAGTTTTCGCCCATTACAGGAAAATATTATAAAATCGGTTTATGCCGGTAAAGATACATTAGGGCTAATGCCTACCGGAGGGGGGAAATCCATCACCTTTCAGGTTCCGGCATTAGCTCTTGATGGTTTATGTCTTGTGGTCACTCCCTTGATTGCGTTGATGAAAGATCAGGTTGACAATTTGAGGGCTAAAGGGATAAAAGCATTGGCTATTTATTCGGGAATGAGCCATTCTGAGATTGTTACA
>OGZT01000200.1_pt1 | contig 48863 bp, 37 predicted proteins | sample 1576891 | NCBI WGS metagenome assembly OGZT01 (sample SAMEA3541521, study PRJEB24748) | human gut metagenome | biome: human gut; feature: human-associated habitat; material: faeces | place: China | collected 2012 | reverse complement strand
TGTTACCTTCTCTTGGTTTTTCACTGATAACAGCTTTCTTGTTGGCTTCGGTGATGTCATCTACTGATTCGGCTGCGGTATTTGCTATTCTGGGATCAAAAAATGTAAAGTTAAAAAATAACCTCCGTCCAACGCTCGAATGCGAAAGTGGGAGCAACGACCCGATGGCGTATATGCTTACCATTACTTTGATCAGCCTGATAAAGGCAGGAGGTGAACCCGATATTCTAAAGATTGCTTTATCTATTGTTACCGAGATAATTATCGGTGGAGCAGCAGGATATTTTATTGCTAAATTTGCAGTTAAGTTGTTGAATAAGATGAGATTGGATAATGATGTTTATTATCCGATAATTGTATTAACATTCTGTATATTTATATTTTCGTTTACACACTTTATAAAAGGTAATGGTTTTCTTGCGATATATATAGGTGGTTTAGTGATTGGTAATTCTAAATTTATAACTAAGCGTACTACATTCAAACTGTTTGATGCAATATCATGGCTGAGTCAAATAGTTATGTTCCTGATGCTGGGATTGTTGGTTGAACCACACGAATTGTATCCGGTAGCAGTTCCTGCCCTTGTTATAGGCCTATTTATAATATTTGTAGCTCGTCCGCTTAGTGTATTTATCAGTCTGGCTCCTTTTCGTAAGGTCTGTTTTAAGGATAAGGTATTTTTGTCGTGGGTAGGCTTGCGTGGAGCTGTGCCTATTATATTTGCTATTTATCCATTGACAGCACACGTACCTCATGCCCGTTTTATTTTTAATGTGGTTTTCTTCATTACTTTATTATCGATTCTTTTACAGGGTACATTTCTTACGCAGGTTGCTAAATGGCTCGGACTGCTTGCTCCATCAAAGAAGCGGCGAAGGCTGGATGATTTTGATGTAGACTTGGCCGAAGATATAGGCTCTATTTCGACAGAGATCGTTGTAACTGATTATGCTCTGAAAAACGGGCATGCCTTGATGAATATGCCTTTACCGGATGATGCTTTGGTTGTTTTGGTGAAACGAGGCGAAAAATACTTTATTCCGAAAGGTAAGACTGAGTTAAATGTCGGAGATAAATTACTTGTAATGATGAATAATGAAGAAACTTTGTCCGAAACATACGAAAGTATGGGGTTGGCAGGTGTAAACGCTAATAAAAAGAGATAATATAAATGAATTTCAGCCCTTTTTGTTAATTTTGTAAATACAGTTCTTAATTAATAAGTAACAGTAAGTATTTAATGTTGCATTTTTTTATGATAACTAACTATTGCTGTTATGCTTGGATAGTCAATAAATAGGTCTAGGACTTAATAATTATATAGAAATTAAAATGAGCTTACGAAACATATCATTAATAGGATGCACTATAGGGTTGCTGGCTTGTTCGTGTGGACAAAAGACAACAACGAACAACACATCTGCTGAACAGAAATATCAACAGGTATCGCCTGTTTTTAATTCGGATAGTGCATATTCGTTTGTAGATAAGCAAGTGGCGTTTGGCCCACGTGTACCTAACTCAAAAGAGCACATTGCATGTGGAGACTATCTCGTTGCTGAGCTGAAGAGATTTGGTGCAAATGTTACTGAACAGCGTATGGATGTTAAAGCATTTGATGGCACTGTTTTACATGCCCGAAATATTATCGGGTCTTTTAATCCTGAAAATGCCAGCCGAGTGTTACTCTTTGCGCATTGGGATACACGTCCGTTTTCGGATCAGGATCCCGATGAAAAAAATCATAAATCTCCTGTACAAGGAGCTAATGACGGTGCGAGTGGGGTAGGAGCCCTCTTGGAAGTTGCACGTTCTATACAAACCCAGTCTCCGAATATAGGCGTTGATATTATATTTTTTGATGCAGAGGATTATGGTACTCCTTCATTTGTAACTAATGCGCCGGAAGGTGAATGGTGGTGTCTAGGTTCGCAATATTGGTCTAAAAATCCACATATACAAGATTATAAAGCCCGTTTCGGCATTCTGCTGGATATGGTTGGGGCTCCCGATGCAACTTTTTACAAAGAAGCTATCTCTCGTCAGTATGCCAATGATATTGTAGAAAAAGTTTGGCGTACAGCCCGTGATCTTGGCTATGGTAAATATTTTATCGATAAAAATGGTGGAGGTATAACAGACGATCATGTACCTGTGAATGAAAACAGAAGAATCCCGAGTATAGATATTATTCATAATGACGAAAATACACAGTCTGGATTTGGATGGTATTGGCATACATCAAAAGATGACATGAACAGTATCAGTAAGGAAACATTGAAAGCAGTAGGGCAAACAGTGTTGGAAGTGGTGTATAAAGAAAAATAACAATAACTAGATATAGAGGGGAACCTCAGATAATAAATAATGGAAAAAGAATTGAGCTTTCCAAGCATCAATGATGTACAGGATGAGATTATCGAAGACTTTTCGGTTTTTGATGATTGGATGGATAAATATGCTTTACTTATAGAGTTAGGTAATTCGTTAGAACCCTTAGACGAAAAATTCAGGGTAGAGTCTAATCTTATACAAGGGTGTCAGAGTCGGGTGTGGATTCAGGCGGAATACATTGACGGTCGTATTTATTTCAAAGCAGAAAGTGATGCTGTGATCGTGAAGGGTATTATAGCTTTACTTATTAAAGTATTGTCGAACCGTACTCCTGATGAGATTATAAATGCAGACCTTTATTTCGTAAACCGTATAGGTTTAGATGAACATTTGTCGCCGACTCGTTCGAACGGATTGGTGTCTATGATAAAACAGATACGTTTTTATGCAATGGCTTATAAGGCAAAAAATGCTTGATGATATATAAATAGTTTTACAGAAAGAGATTTTGTAAAAGATAGTTTAGAGTAATTAGCAGGGATATTCGATATGAATTTTCTGCTAATTTTGTTAAAAGACTTATTAAAAAATCAGATAATATGATGAAATTAAGGTTCCCATTTTTATTTTGCTGCCTGTTTCTTTTACAAATCTTAAATGGGCAAACTGTAACATTAAAGCAGTTATACTCCACAGGAAGGGGATATGATGTAAAGAATCCTGTAATGATGGATTCGATAAATATTAAAGGTGATAAATTTGAGAATAAAAATCTTCTCGAAACATTTATATCTTTCCCTGATCAACAAGCCTATACGGAGTTGTTAAAGTCTGATTTGTCAGGTTATTTTCTTTTAAGTAAGGCTCAGGAAGGGGCAAGATTTCATCTGCTTTCATTTCAATTAAATGTGGATAAATATGCTAAGACCGTAGTGAAGATTTCTGCGCCCAGCATGTTTGAGGCATATATCAATGGAGTTAAAGAAACATCAAAAGTAACAGTCGAAGATACTTTGACATCTTCTAAAACTGTAAAACTTACATTTCCCGGACAACCCGGTACTTATAATATAATGATTAAGTACCTGAGTTTATCAACAAATAAGAGTCCTGAAGGAGTAAAAGTTACGGTTGAACCGGAAGATAAAAATGCTCAGGTTAATTATACATTCGGGGTAAATGAAAAAAGGAATGTAACGATAAAGGATATATTGGAGGGTACAAGATTAACTAATACTTCGATATCCCCTAATGGACAATATGTTATATTGGAGTATCTAACTGTAAAAAACGATGGGAAGTCGTTTTCTGAAAAAGAGTTGCTTACCTTAAGAACGAACAGAAGGGTAGCTTTGGATAATAGCAAAAAATATGCATGGATGCCGATTTCTGATAAACTCTACTATGTAAATGGATCAGACAGTAAAAATATTTTGTATACAGTAGATCCTGAAACATTAGCAGAACAGGTTTTAGTAAGAGATATTCCCGCCGGAAATTTTCGTTTTACATACGATGAGAAATCTTTATTGTATACAGAAAGTGAAGCTCCTGATCCTCAAAAAGGTGATCTGGTACTGATATCTACGCCCGAGAACAGACAGCCTGATGCGAATACCCGCTATTTTATTTCACGTTATAATTTGCAAACCGGAATAAAGGAACGTTTGACCTATGGTAAGAATTCAGCAAGAATCAATGATTTGAGCCGAGATTCCCGCTATTTGTTATTTTCGACTTCTGAGTATACTCCTACTGTAAGACCCTTCTTTTCCAGTTCGTTATATATGATGGATTTGCAGACTCTGGCGATAGATACAATCTGGTCTGATCAGTATTTTGTAAGTTCGGCATCGTTCTCTCCTGATGGAAAAAGCCTGCTCATTGAAGGTTCGGGAGAAGCATTCGGCGGCATCGGCAAAAAAGTGAAGGATGGACAGATTCCTAACAGTTATAATGGATTGGCTTTTATAATGGATTTAGTATCGAGAAAGGTTGATCCCATAACCAAATCATTTGATCCAAGTGTCGATTATGCAGTTTGGAATCATACTGACGGGCAGATTTATTTAGGTGTCACCGATAAGGATTATCAACGGGTTTACAGGTATAATCCAAAATCCAGGCAATTCGTTCAGCTGCAATTAGTCGAAGATGTTGTTCGTTCAATGGACTTTTCGGAAGGAAGTAATTGGGCTGCATATATAGGTTTAAGTGCTTCAAACTCGACCAAAGCATATACTATTGATTTGAAAAGTGATAAAGCAACGCTGATATCGGATCCTTATAATGAGCGATTAGAAAAATTGAATCTGAGCAAAGTACAGGATTGGAGTTTTACTGCATCGGACGGAACTACAATAGACGGACGTTTTTATCTTCCGCCAAATTTCGATTCTTCAAAAAAGTATCCTTTGATTGTTTATTATTATGGAGGCACTATGCCTACTCCCCGTACTTTTGATGCGCCATATCCCGGACATGTGTACGCAGCTATGGGATATGTTGTGTATGTTTTACAGCCTAGCGGTACTACCGGATACGGTCAGGAATTTGCCGCCCGCCATGTCAATGCCTGGGGGATACGTACAGCAGATGATATAATAGAAGGTACTAAGAAATTTGCATCTGAACATTCTTTCGTGAATGATAAAAAAATAGGGTGTATTGGTGCTTCTTACGGAGGATTTATGACTATGTACCTGCAGACGCGTACCGATATTTTTGCAGCGGCCGTATCTCATGCCGGCATCAGTGCTTTATCAAGTTACTGGGGCGAGGGTTATTGGGGATATACCTATAGTTCGGGGGCCAGTGCAGGCAGCTATCCATGGAATAACAAAGATTTATATGTAAATCAAAGTCCATTGTTCAGTGCAGATAAAGTAAATACTCCCTTATTGCTGTTGCATGGAACAGAAGATACAAATGTGCCGATTGGCGAAAGCATCCAAATGTTTACAGCTTTAAAGATATTAGGTAAACCTGTTGCATTTATTCAGGTTAAGGGTGAAAATCATGGGATACGTGAATATAAAAAACGTATAGAATGGAACTATTCTATTTATGCATGGTTTGCCAAATGGCTGCAAGATGATCCTTCGTGGTGGAATAGCTTGTACCCCCAAAAAGATTAGGACCGAAGGTTTTTTGTTTACTTATGGTAAAAAAAATAGATCTTTTGTGATTTTTGTTAATATTTAGCGACTATTAGTGAGATAAAGTGTTTTTCTTATCTTATATAGTAAACAAATAGACAAGATTACTGAATTTTATTAATTAATAGGTCTGAGACCTTTAGATTATAAAACTTTACATATGAAGAAAATTTTTAGTGTTTTAGGTTTAATATTCATGTCGGGAGCAGCAGTTTTTGCTCAGCATATCGAGTATGATGAATATACCTTGGATAACGGATTGCATGTTATCTTGCAACAGGATAATTCAGCTCCGGTAGTAACAACAGCTGTCATGTATCATGTGGGAGCTAAGGATGAGAATCCCGATAGAACGGGATTTGCTCACTTCTTTGAGCACCTGCTGTTTGAAGGAACGGAAAATATTGCCCGTGGGCAATGGGATAAAATAATGGGTGCCAACGGCGGTAGCGGCAATGCTAATACGACCGACGACCGTACTTATTATTATGAGACATTCCCGTCTAACAATCTGCAATTAGCATTATGGATGGAGTCGGAGCGTATGTTTCATCCGGTTATTAATCAAATAGGAGTAGATACACAACGAGAAGTGGTAAAGGAAGAAAAACGCATGCGTATGGATAATGCTCCTTATGGACGTCTGTGGGAATCTATTAAGAGTAATCTATTCAAAAAGCATCCATATCGTTGGGCTCCCATCGGTTCTATGGAGCATCTTAATGCTGCTACATTAGATGAGTTTAAAGCATTCTTTAAAAAATTCTATTTACCAAGTAATGCGGTATTGGTTATTGCCGGAGATTTTGATAAAGAACAAACAAAAAAATGGATTAACGAGTACTTTGCTACTATACCCAGCGGACCTCGTCCTGCTAAGAATCAATATGTAGAAGATCTTATAACTACTCAGATAAATGCAGTCACCGAAGATCCTAATATTCAGTTGCCAATGTTATTGAATGCTTATCGTACACCTTCGATGAAGCAACGTGATGCAAGAGTTCTGGATATGATATCTTCTGTTTTGAGTGATGGAAAAAGTTCAAGGCTTTATAAACGATTGGTTGATAAAGATAAGCTTGCTCTTGAAGCATCTTCGTTTAATATGACTGAAGAAGATTATAGTGCATATATTATCTATGCAATCCCAATGACAGGAAAAACGGCAGAAGAGGTTCAGAAAGTAATAGATGAAGAGGTTGCAAAAATATCAACTGATCTGATTTCTGAAAGAGAATTTCAAAAGATTCAGAATCAATTCGAAAATGCTGCGGTTAATGCAAATGCAACATCAGAAGGTATAGCTCATAATCTGGCAGAGGCTTATCTGCTGTATGGAGATACTAAGTTGGTAAATACAAGTATCGATATATACAGATCTATAACAAGAGAAGAAATAAGAGATATTGCAAAAAAGTATCTACAGCCTAATCAACGGGTAGTTATAGATTATATTCCTCAAAAATAAGGTCTCAGACCTTTTTGTTGACTTTGCAAGCATAATAGCAACAGTCTGTTATCGCTTAAAATACGTCATTAAATACTTTCTGTTACTAAATAGTTCAGAGATCTAAAATTGAAAACGAATATGAAAAAAATATTATATGTAGCCCTGGCATTTGTATTAAGCGTATCGCTGCAAGCTCAGGTCGACAGGTCGGTTCAGCCAAAACCGGGTCCTGCTCCAACAGTAAACTTAGGCAAAGCACAAAGTTTTAAATTACCCAATGGATTGACTGTTCTTGTGGTTGAAAACCATAAGCTGCCAAGAGTTACATTTACTTTGGCTTTAGATAACCAGCCGAGTGTGGAAGGTGATATCAAAGGGGTAAGTAATTTAGCCAGTTCGATGCTGGGAAATGGAACTTCAACAATATCAAAAGATGATTTTAATGAACAGCTTGATTTCTTGGGGTCATCAGTTCGTTTTGGTATTGAAAATATAAGTGGAAACAGTCTTTCAAAATACTTCCAACAGACTTTATCTTTAGTTGCTAAGGGGGCTTTAGATCCTTTGTTTACACAGGAAGAGCTGGATAGCGAAAAGGCTAAATCTCTGGATGGCTTGAAGGCTGACGAAAAAAGTACAAAATCAATCGCAAACCGTGTACGGAGTGTGCTTATATATGGAAAGAGTCATCCTTACGGAGAATATCTATCCGAGCAGTCTATCAGTAAGGTTTCGCTAGTTGATGTGAAGAACTATTATAAGACAAACTTTGTACCAACTAATGCTTATCTGGTTATAGTTGGAGATGTAACATTTGCAGATGCTAAAAAATTGGTAGCCGAAAATTTCTCTTCATGGAAAAAAACTCCGGCTCCGGTTTCTAAATATACAGAGCCTGCAAATCTGACTAATACTGAAATTGATTTCGTCGATGTTCCAAATGCCGTTCAATCTGAGATTTCGGTGAATAATGTAGTTAATTTGAAAATGACTGATTCTGATTATCTTGCGGCAATGCTTGCAAATTATATTCTTGGAGGAAGCAGTGATAGCTACTTGTTTATGAACCTTCGCGAAGGACATGGATGGACATATGGCTCTTATTCTAATCTTTCGGGAGATAAATATACTTCAGATTTCAGAGCATATGCTGCTGTTCGTAATGCAGTAACAGATAGTGCTGTAGTAGAAATGTTGAAAGAAGTGAAACGCATCAGGTCGGAAGTTCCTACAGCAGATGCTTTAAAGTTGGCAAAGGCTAAATTTATCGGTTCATTTGTTATGAATGCAGAGAAACCTCAGACAATAGCTAGTTTTGCTTTAAGAGAAAGAACTCAGTATTTACCTGCCGATTTTTATGAGAATTATATTAAAAATATCGAAGCTGTGACTTTGGAACAAGTACAGGCTGCTGCCCGTAAATATCTGACAGATGATGCAGCTCGTATTGTTATTGCCGGAAAGGCCTCTGATGTATTACCCGGATTGGAAAAGATAGGGCTGCCTATCAACTACTTCGATAAATACGGTAATCCTGTCGCCAAACCCGAGGCTAAAGCTGTTTCGTCGGATGTTACGGTCAAAAGTATTCTTGATAAATATATCAGTGTGGTGGGAGGTAAATCCGCACTTGAGCAGATCAAAACCTTAATGGTAACTTCTAAAGCTAAGATTCAGGGACAGGAACTGACTTTAATAAAGAAAGAAACTGCTGATGGAAAATCATTTCAGAATGTATCAGTCATGGGGATGACTATGCTGAAAACCGTTTATAATGGAAAGTCAGGTTATGCGGAAATTCAGGGACAACGTAAAGATATGACAGACGATGATCTGGCTGAATTAAAATATGCTGCCGTATTTCCCGAATTGCTGATGGTTAATTCTTCGAGTATTCAACTTGCAGGTATTGAAAATATCAACGGTACGGATACTTATAAGCTAGTTGATGGCGATGTGTCATTCTTTTATGATGTGAAAACTGGATTAAAAGTAGCCGAAGGTGTCAAAAAAGAAGTCGCTGAAGGTCAGACCGTAGATCAGATTGGATATTATGGTGATTATAAAGAAATATCTGGAGTAAAGATTCCTTACAAATCTACGTTAAATGTAGGTATGGAAATTGAACTCAACGTGATTGATGTAAAAATTAATGAGGGTGTTTCTGATGCAGATTTTCAATAAATATTTGCGATAATAGTTGCATTTAGATACTTAAAAGAAGCCTCGAATCAGATTCTGATTCGAGGCTTTTTTATACCTTTGTCATGATATTCAAATTGATATATTTTGACCCCGATAATAGATACATCTAACCCTGAATTTAAGAGTGCTTTGGATTTGATAACCCGTACTCGGCAATCGGTTTTTCTTACAGGAAAAGCTGGTACAGGTAAGTCTACATTTCTGAAGCATCTTTGCGAAATTGTTAAAAAGAAATTTATAGTACTGGCTCCGACCGGTATTGCCGCCATTAATGCCAATGGATCAACGATACATTCATTCTTTAAATTACCTTTTCGCCCTATGTTGCCCGATGATCCGGATTTGAGTTTGGTTAATGGTCGGATATTCGAATTTTTTAAATATAAGAAGGAACATAAAAAGCTGATTCAGGAGGTAGAACTCATTATTATTGATGAAATATCGATGGTACGAGCTGATATGGTTGATTGTATAGATCGTATCCTTCGGGTATATTCTAATAATATGCGGACTCCGTTTGGGGGTAAGCAGTTGGTTTTTGTTGGGGATGTCTTCCAGCTTGAACCGGTTGTAACAAGTGATTCAAAAGATATTCTTAACCGCTTCTATCCGAATCCTTATTTCTTTTCGGCAAAAGTATTCTCAGAAACAAGACTTGTGCCTATAGAGTTTACGAAAATATACCGTCAGTCAGACAAGGCTTTTATTTCTATTCTGGATAAAATTCGGAATGGAAGTGTGGGAGCGTTAGATCTCCAGACATTAAATAGCCGATACAATCCGTCATTTAATCCGTCAGCAGATGAAATGTATATCACATTAGCAACCAAGCGGGATAATGTTGATTATATAAATGAACGGAAAATGGCAGAATTGTCTACTCCCGAATTTTTAAGTCCGGGATTGATCGATGGTGATTTTCCCGAATCGAGTTTGCCTACAGCCAAAGATTTATTGTTAAAAGAGCATGCACAGGTTATGTTTATCAGAAATGATATGCAATGGCCTCGCCGATGGGTAAATGGTTCGCTGGGGGTTGTGTCTAACATTGATGAGTATGACAATGTATATGTACTGCTTGAAGATGGACGTGAAGTACAAGTTGACTTGGAAACTTGGCGTAATTACAGGTATAAGTATAATGAAGCGGAGAAAAAAATCGAAGAAGAAATCATCGGCACATTTACCCAGCTGCCATTGAAGGCTGCTTGGGCTATTACTGTACATAAGAGTCAGGGATTGACCTTTAATCGGGTGATCGTCGATTTTAATGGTGGTGTATTTGCAGGAGGGCAGGCATATGTCGCTTTGAGCCGTTGTACTTCATTGGAAGGTATGACTTTAAAGAAGGCAATTGGCAGATCGGATGTATTTGTCAGATCTGAAATCCTAGAATTCAGCCGTCAATTTAACAATCAGCAATTGATAGAAAAAGCGTTGAAGGAATCTGATGCCGATTATCTTTATAAGCAAACCGTAGACTTGTTTGATAAAGATGACTTTGAAGCAAGTATTGAGACGTTCTTTAAAGCAATCAGAGCACGTTATGATATAGAAAAACCTTTGTCGAAGCGTTTTATTCGTAAAAAATTGAACGTAATAAAGGAACTGAAAGATCAAAATCAGCTGCTTATCAGTAAAATGCTGGAACAACGAAAAGCATTGCATAAGTATGCCGAAGAGTATTATCTGTTGGGTAATGAATGTATTGTTTCGTACAAAGATACAAGAGCAGGTTTGGCTAACTTTAAAAAGGCATTGGAACTCGATCCTACTTATGTAGATGCATGGGTAAGAATGGGTGTTACCCACTATGATTTGAAAGACTATTATGAAGCAGATGTTTGTTTTAATAAAGCGGTTTCTCTAAGTCCGATGCTATTTAAGGCTCTTTACAATAGAGGGAAGAATAGGATAGCTATGGAAGAATACGAACTCGCTATAACAGACTTGTCTCGGGCTTCGGGTATTAAAGCCGACCATGCGGCCTGTCATGAATATCTGGCTCAGGCTTATGCCAATATAGGCAGTGAAGAAATGGCGCAAAGACATTTGATGATTGCGAGAGAAATAAGAGGTGTTAAAGATGATGAGGAATAATTGATATAAAAGTGACATGAATTTACGATATAAAGAAGATCTTAATGAGATAGATTGGAAATGTGTTCCCCGTTTATTGGAGAGAGTTGGCATGTCTTTTACTGACGAAGAAAAACATCGGATTTCTTTTGAAAACAGCTATGCCTCGATCTTCGTTTTTGATGATATAAAAATGATAGGATTCGGACGGTTGATCTCTGATGGTATAAGACAGTCTGCGTTATATGATGTTGCTATAGATTCTGATTATCAGGGCTTGGGTATCGGACGCGAAATTGTTGAACGTCTAATGCTTAAGACTCCCGATTGTAATTTTATATTATATGCATCACCTGGGAAAGAGGATTTTTATAGAAAACTCAATTTTAAGAAAATGAGGACAGGGATGGCTTTATTTTCTAATCCAGAAAGAATGGTAGACAAAGGTTTTATTGAGGAATAAATTAGGCTGTGTGAGATTTTCTATTAACTTTGTAAATAGAAATGTTAAAATAAAACGACAACGTTAGTTATTAGGCGATAATAGCACAATTTTATAAGAAAATCAAACACATACATCTATGACCCGACTATTTAAATCTGGGGAGTCGTTGACATACCCTACACAGGAAGAATATCTGGATAGTATATCTGTTGATTGTGTAATATTCTCTTTTCATGAGGGAGAAATCAAAGTGCTTCTTAATAAATTGTTAAAAAGCGAGAATTGGATGCTGCCCGGAGGTTTTGTTCGAGTGGATGAGAATGTTGATGATGCAGCTTGCCGGGTTTTGAATATACGAACTGGATTGGACGATGTATTCTTAAAACAATTTCATTTGTTTGGAGAGTGTAATCGTCTTGATTTTTCTGATAATAAGAAGTTTATAGAAGATCTGAATATGGATGCAGATGTTGCAAAGTGGTATTTACGCCGTTTTGTAACAATGGGATATTATGCATTGGTAGAATACACTAAAGTTAATTTGAATGTTTATCATGACGTTGAAGAACTAGACTGGTTTTCCTTAAATAAACTCCCTAATTTATACTCTGATCACCGTCATATTATAGACGGAGCAATCTCTTCAATCAGAATTCAATTAGGTTATGTTCCTGTTGGTTTTCAGTTACTTCCCGAGAAATTCACAATGCCGGAATTACGTATGGTCTATGAAGCTATTATAGGAAAGGAACTTGACAGAAGAAATTTTCAGCGTAAAATGCTTTCGGTAGGTTTAATTACTAAATTGGAGGAAAAAAGAAAGGCGGGAGCTCATAAAGCCCCTTATCTATACAGTTTTAATAAGGACAGATATGCAGAAGCTGAGCGTTCGGGTATGTATCTGATGTCTTGGAGCAGTTCGTTTTTCTGATGGATATGTGAAATTAACAAATAATGGAATTTATATAACGGCCGGAATTATTGTTGCGGCTTTTGTTTTATAATCAGCATACCTATAATTGTTAACAGTCCGTTCAGCATGAGTATTTCGTATCCAACTTTATAGTTCAGATAGTTTTGAAGAATAACTTCTATGGCATAGCAGGCTACTGGTGATGCAATGCAGACTATGGGCATATATTTATCCTTAATATTGGTTTTGGAGAATAATCCAAAGGTAAACATACCGAGTAAGGGTCCATAGGTGTATGAGGCAACTTTATATATTGTATTTAGTATATTATCCTGCCCGATGTAGTGTATAAGTAGAATGACTAATATAAAAACTAAGCTCATACCGAAATGAACTCTTTTTCTCATAGTGGTTGCCCGATCCTTATCTAAGGAAGATATATTTAGAATATCTACACAGAAAGAAGTTGTCAAAGATGCAAGTGCCGAATCGGCGTTGGCGAAAGATGCTCCTATAATACCTACCGTGAAGAATATAAGACAGCCTATTCCCAGGTAATTGCTTACGAGGAAGGGTAATATCTCGTCAGAAATCACTGGTAGAGTAATTCCCTGATGTCCAGAAAAGATAAGTAATAATACTCCTAAAGCCAGAAATAACAGATTGATCGGGATAAACATAAATCCGTATGTAAGCATGTTTTTACGGGCATCTTTCAGGTTTTTGCAGCTTAGGTTTTTTTGCATTATATCCTGATCGAGTCCGGTCATGACAATAACTATAAATATGCCGCTGAAGAATTGCTTGAAGAAATTTTGAGAGCTATTCCAATCAAAAACAAAAATATTGGAATGAGGGCTTTTACTGATATAATTAATTGCATCCGATACATTAAAATGAAGTAAATGCGAAACTTGCCATATAATAAGTATTACAGCAATAATCACACATAATGTCTGAAGTGTATCTGTCCATATAATTGTTTTAATGCCACTCTTGCGTGTATATAACCATATAAAAAGAATAATACCCGTTACTGTAACCTCAAAGGGGATATTCCAATAATCAAATACAAGGGTTTGGAGTATAAGAGCTATCAGATAAAGTTTCGCTGCAGATCCTATTATACGTGATAGTATAAAAAATGCAGCACCTGTTTTGTAAGAATAAAAACCAAAACGATGGTCGAGATAAGTATATATTGATATTAAATTCAGTTTGTAGTATAAGGGTAATAAAACATATGCCACAGCAAGATATCCGAAGAAAAATCCGAACACCATTTGCATATAAGTCATATCGAATTTGCCAACCATGCCCGGAACCGATACAAATGTTACACCGGATATGCTTGTCCCAATCATACCAATGGCAATGATATACCATGGGGATTTTTTATTCCCTGAGAAGAAAGCATCGTTGTCCGAACTCTTTTTACTTATTATATGAGAAATCAGATAAAGAGATCCGAAATATGCAGCGAATATGATTAGTATAAGAGTTCCGGACATAAGTTACTATATGACTTTAAAGACTAAGAAAATGATCTGTAAGATCTTTCATTTGATCGAATTTGTGAGCGTATGAGTCTGTATTTCCAAAGCCCCAGGCTGCAAAAACAAAGGGAACAGAGGCCAAATCTGATTGTTTACGATCCGAGTCGGTATCACCGATATACATCGGAGCTTTTAGATTGTACTGGTCAATCAGAGTTTTCATATTTATGTGTTTAGGCTGAAAGTTAGATCCGTACTCAATATAATCACAAAAGTAAGGTTTTGTTTCTGTGAAAACCATAAAATCACGAATACTGCCTTTTTGGCAATTGCTAAGCATAAATAATTTGTATTTTCTGGATAATTGTTCCAATCCTTCTAATACACCGGGGTATATTTCTCCACCTAATTGAGGTAATAATTCGTCTGTTTTGATAACAATTTCTTTATACAATTTCTCGATAGTTGATTCGGGTAGTTCTGGAAACATTACTCTATAGATTTGTTTTGCTTCCATGCCCATGTATCCTTGTATATCTTTTTTTTCCACTTTTCTATCAATACCATTGGCGGCAAATACCTGAGTCCAGCAATGTGCGTAAGTAGCTACAGCATCCCAAAGAGTGCCGTCCATATCAAAAATTAAACTGTCGGGTTTCATTCGTTGTAGTTGATTTAAAATAAGTAACAGAAAGTATTTAATAATGTACTTTAAAGCGATAACCTGCTTTTGTTGTTATGCTTGCAAAGTTAATAAAAAGGTCTGAGACCCTAAGTAAATATGCAGTGGTAAAATTACGAACAAAAATGGATCAGTCAATTCAATTTTTGAATGATTAAGAAGTATAGCTCGGAATAATTCAGTAATTTTGAAAAACCATTGTTTTGAATTTATTAGTTATGGCATTTCTTTCGGTATCCTCTGTTCTTTCGGAAAGCATTTGTGAGAATTATTTATTAATTCCGGTTATAAATCGATTTGGACTGAAACTAGGTTTGGGAGAAAAGACCGTAGCTGAAATATGTCTTGAACATAAGTTGAATCCTGATTTTTTTCTGGCAATTTTGAATACATATCTGAATGAGGATTACTTTCCGGAGAAACTTTTGCAGGGATTCGATGTTGATTTAGTGAGCAATTATTTAAAACAGACCGATGGATACTATATTCATGCTCAGATTCCTAATATAGAGAAGCACTTAAATGCCTTTATAGCAATGAGCGATCCGAATAATACGCAGTTACTTTTAATTCGGAAGCTCTTTTTTAAGTTCAAAGAGGAACTGTTGCATCGTATTAATAGTGGATTATTAGACGACGATACTTCGTATGCTCTACTTTTAGACTTGAAAAATATTCTGATTAAGCACATTACGGGAAGTTTCAATGAGAATTTATGTTTTGCGGTGGTTTTTGCCGTAGATACGTTGTTGAATGATTTGGGTAAGCATAATCGTATACGGGAAAAGATACTTAAACCGATGATCAGCAAATTGGCCGAAGCTGGTTTTGATGATTGGCAGACTTTATTAAGCAGTGATGCATTGCCTGAGATGGATAGTGAAAAGACTATATCTCCCCGAGAATTAGAGGTCTTAAAGTTGATTGCTTTGGGATTGTTGAATAAAGAAGTTGCTGATAGATTAAATATAAGTTTAAATACAGTGCTTTCTCACCGTAAAAATATAACAGCTAAGCTAGGAATAAAAACAGTATCCGGTTTGATCTTCTACTGTATCAGTCACGGATATATTTCTGCAGATGAAATTGAACTCTGATTTTAACCTAAAAAATAAGCCCAATATCTGAATATTGAGCTTATTTGTATATTGAGTATGAAATCTCTTAGGAGAATAATATTGTTTTGTTTTTATATACCAATACTTGATGGTTGATGTGGTATTCAATCGCATGAGATAGCACAATCTTTTCCAAATCCTGACCTTTTCTAACCAAATCAGTCACGCTGTCTCTATGAGTAATGCGTGTGATGTCTTGTTCAATAATAGGCCCTGCATCCAGTTCTGTTGTGACATAATGACTTGTTGCCCCGATAATTTTCACACCTCTCTGATATGCGGCATGATATGGTTTTGCCCCGATAAAAGCAGGTAGGAATGAATGATGGATGTTTATTATACGATTGGGATATTCTCTGATAAAATCGTCGGTAAGAATTTGCATATAACGTGCAAGAACAATAAAATCAATGCTATAGTCTCGTAATAATGCTTTTTGTTCGGCTTCAATCAATTCTTTATTGTCCTTATTTATTTTCAGAACATGGTATTCTATACCGAACTTTTCCGCAACCCAGCGAAGATCTTCGTGATTGCTGATGATCAGTGGAATTTCCACATTCCACTCTCCGGCAGTGTATCTGGCAAGTATATCAAATAAGCAGTGAGACATCTTTGATACAAATACTGCCATACGGGGTTTGTAATCATTGAAATAAAGACGGAATGTCATATCATACTTATTGGCATACATAGTTTGGAAATATTCACCAATCTTTTCTTTAGGTATGATAAAGTTTTCTAAATCCCATTCGACGCGCATAAAGAAAATATTCTCTTGTTTATCGACATGCTGTTCGAGGCGGATGATGTTTCCTCCATTTACATTTATAAAATCTGTTATTGCAGCGACCAATCCAGGTTGGTCAGGAGAATATATCAAAATAATTGCGCGCGAATCTTCCATTTCTATCTTAAGTTGGTATAATTTACTTTAATGATTGTAAACAGGTTAATATAATATAATGTAGGTGTTTAATCTTCTACCGGAATCAGATTATCGATGATAAATACCTGACGTTCGGGAGTATTTTTACCCATATAAAAATTAAGCATATCTTTCACAAGGTCTTCTTTCTTCATTGTTACCTTATCCAGACGCATGTCTTTGCCGATAAAGTGTTTGAACTCATCAGGTGATATTTCTCCAAGACCTTTAAATCGTGTGATTTCAGGATTAGCTCCTAGTTTGGCTATTGCTGCAATACGTTCTTCTTCAGTATAACAATAGATTGTTTCCTTCTTATTTCTTACACGGAAGAGAGGTGTCTGCAATATATATACATGATTTTTCTTAATCAGGTCAGGAAAGAACTGTAGAAAAAAAGTAAGTAATAACAAACGGATGTGCATACCATCAGTATCCGCATCAGTCGCGATAATTACTTTTTTGTAACGAAGTCCATCCAAACCGTCTTCTATATTTAATGCGGCTTGCAGTAGATTAAATTCTTCGTTCTCATATACAATCTTTTTAGTAAGCCCAAAACTGTTCAGCGGTTTACCTCGTAAAGAGAATACCGCCTGAAGATTCGGATCTCGACTTTTGGTGATCGACCCGCTTGCCGAATCTCCCTCCGTGATAAATATACATGTATTATCCAGATTGTCTCCTTTAGAATCTGTATAGTGATAGCGGCAGTCACGTAGTTTTTTATTATGCAAATTAGCCTTCTTGGCACGTTCACGTGCTAGTTTTGTAACACCGGCTATAGCTTTACGTTCCTTTTCCGACTCCAGAATTTTTTTTAATAAGTTATCTGATGTTTCTGCATCCTTGTGTAGATAGTTGTCGAGTTCTTTTTTGATAAAGTCTCCGATGAACTTTTGAACAGATGGTCCACCCGGTCCCATATCTTTCGATCCGAGTTTGGTTTTAGTTTGGGACTCAAACACAGGTTCTTCTACTTTTACACTAATTGCCGCAACTATCCCGCTGCGTATATCGGCGTAATCAAAGTTTTTGTTGTAGTATTCTTTGATAACACGTCCTACTGTTTCTCTGAAAGCCGACTGGTGTGTACCTCCTTGGGTTGTATGTTGCCCGTTGACAAATGAGTAATATTCTTCGCCATACTGATTGCTGTGAGTAATAACAACTTCTATATCTGCATCTTTGAGATGGATTATAGGGTATAGAGGCTCGGATGTCATGTTCTCGTTCAGTAAATCTGCCAATCCGTTTTTCGAGTGAAATTTTTTTCCGTTATATACGAGAGTAAGTCCTGTATTCAGGTATGAATAATTCTTTAATAAGCTTTCTACATATTCGTCACGATATAGATATTCGCCGAAAACAGTTATGTCGGGTATAAATTCGACCAAAGTACCGTTATTGTCATCGGTAGCTGATATCGGGGTTTCATTTGTAACAATAGCTTTACTGTATTCAACGGATACGGTCTGCTTATCTCTGAATGCTTGTATTTTGAAGTATGATGATAACGCATTTACCGCTTTTATACCGACTCCATTTAATCCTACTGATTTTTTGAATGCTTTAGAGTCGTATTTGGCTCCAGTATTCATTTTAGAGGATACATCTTTTACTTTTCCTAATGGAACACCACGACCGTGGTCACGTGTTCTCACTTCTCCGTTTTCAATAGTAATTTCGATTGTTTTACCAAAGCCCATCATAAACTCGTCAATGGAGTTGTCGAGTACCTCTTTCAGCAATACATAGATACCGTCATCAGGTGATGAACCATCTCCTAATTTACCGATGTACATACCCGGACGGCGACGTATATGCTCTTGCCAATCAAGGGTTTTAATGTCATCATCTGAATAATTTTCCTGAGGTAAATTAACTTCCAATTCTTCTTCTTCCATGCTTTGTTGTTTCAGTAAAAGGGTTTCGAACAAAGATAATGATTTTTACAAAAAAAATCAAGCAGGATTAGTCTATGAATCCTGCTTGATTGATATATTAAAGTTTTTGACTTTCTTATTGTTCTGATTGATGTAATAGCAAAATTTCTAATCTCTTAAAATCAGATTTTTTTGATATAGGCTCTTCTTGTTTTATGGTGCTCGGCATTAAAGCCATCCCATTGATTTGCAACTTTATTATTACTCTCAAGTTCAGGGTTGCTTTCTGCAAATCGGAAACCACTAGCATGTGATGACGGGATAAAGTCATTGAATATCATTGCATTTACACCTTTTCCTTGATATTCGGGTGCAACTCCTGTCAGAAGGAGGTCTACTTCTGGATTCGATTTACTTTTCAATGCTTTCAACAAATATATCCATCCAAACGGAAATAATTTACCTCTCGATTTTTGTAGAGCCACTGATAAACTGGGTAATCCGATACCAAAACCGACAACATCGTCAGTTTCTTCTTTTACTATAATTGTGACTACGTCCCAACGCAAAAGCGGAACATACATTTTTACGTAGTGATCTATTTGGTTTTTTGTCAAAGGTACAAATCCGTAGAGTGGGGCATAGGCTACATTTAGCAGATTGAAAAGCTTATCGACATAAGGCGTTATTTGTTTTAAATTTTTGAACTTCAAGACTTTCAATCCGAATTTGTTAGCAACAATCTGTGCAATTCTTTGGTGGCGTTCGGGTACTTGTTCCGGTACGGGAATACGGTATTCGTGCCAGTCTACATCTTTTTCGAATCCCAATCTTTCTATTTGTTCTCTGTAATAGGGATGGCTATATGTTGTAGCCATTGTCGAAATACGATCATAGCCCTCTATAAGTAAACCTTCCCGATCGAGATCAGTGTAGCCCATAGGTCCTTGAATGGCGTTCATTCCTTTATCTTTAGCCCATTTTTCTGCAGCTGCAAAAAGTGAGTCGACAACTTCGTTATCATTGATGAAGTCTACAAATCCAAAACGTGCATGCAGTTGCTCCCACCGTTCATTTGACCGATGATTGATAAAGGCTCCGATACGTCCTACTATTTGATTACCTCTGTAAGCAAGAAATAATTGCTGCTCACAAAATTCGAACGCCGGATTCTTTTTTTTATCGATAGAGGCCAGTTCATCCATTATTAATGCGGGTACATAATATGGATTGCCTTTATAAAGCGAAGTGGGGAATTTTACAAATTTTTTTCTTGAAGCTTTATCGTTTACTTCAACTATTTTTATCGACATTCTTTATACTTAAACTTAATAAGTAATTGAAATTATTTAGATTTAATTGACTTTGGCAGTTTTATTTACCAACCTAACGAACAGATCTTCGACCTTGTTACTCTTCAATTTCCACTGCAAAGATAAGATTTTTTTAATTCCAGCATGATTAAGTAAAAGAAAGTATTTAATGATATACTTTTAGTTTCTGATATACTTTGGTCTAAGTAATAAATATAGATATGAAACCTTATATCCTTCGTATGGATGCTAATGAGTGTGTGTAATTTTCTGTTTCGGTATTAAAAATGCCAGTATCATCTATTTTGTCTATTCTTACTTTGCCTGAAGCGTGTATGATTTTGTTTTCGCCCAGATAAATACCTACATGCGTAATTTTTCCCATTTTATCGAAGAATATGAGATCTCCTGTTTCTGCTTCGTTTAATGAATCGATAGCGGACCCCTGTGTATTCTGCATACTAGCATCCCGTAATAAGTTGTATCCGCATAATGAAAATACAATCTGTGTAAAACCCGAACAGTCAATGCCCAGAATGTTTTTTCCTCCCCAAAGGTATGGTGTATTCAGAAACATTTTAGCAGTAGGAGCAATGTTTTGTTTTTTCTGATCTGATATGTAACTGACAAATGATGAGTGTATTTGGAATTTTTTACCTGAAACTTCTATACTGTTTGTTTCAGGATTATAATCTGGTAGTTTACTGCCTGCTGACAGGTGATATACCATCTTGTCGGTAAGGCAGAATGCATCTGCCAAAGGAACACAAGTGCGGAAAACCGGAGATGTTTGAAAACTGTTATGTTCGGATTCATTTATATGAGTTAGCATTTTTGTATCCACCCATCCTTCATATCCATCGTCCGAATCTTTAATTTTAGAAAACGAACCGGATATTTCTGTTATTTCACATGTTTGTCCAAACAGTAACTGTGTAACCATCTCGGATCTTTCGTCTGCATTGGCTCGTACCGGAAGCACGGTATTAAGATAAATCGCGTAATTTTCCATTGTTTTTTCTCTAATTGATGCACCCTATAACAAGGAGGACAAACTTATATACTTATTAAGTTTGTAGAATTAACTATTTAGCAAATATAATAAAAAAGGTATTGTTTAGTAAAATCGAACAATACCAGATTTTTTTATGTGAAAGACTTTGAGGTGAATCTCGAATAGGTATTTAACCTTAATTTTCAAATTTTCGGGTTTCTTTCAATACTCCATTTTCATATAGTTCTTCCTTTATCGGCTTTCCGCTTAATGAATAGTATTTCCAGACTCCGGTCTTTTGGCCTTTGGTATATTGTCCTTTTACTTTTGTCGCTTTTGTTTCTGTATAAACCTGAGAAAACTCTCCATCGAGTTTACCTAAAGATGAATAATTGGATGTTTCTATATAGTCGGATAAATTACTGGTGTAGTATACAATCTGTTTACCGACTTTCTTACCATTTTCATAGTTCTCATCCATTTTAAGATTGCCTTCGAGTGTATATCGTTTATATGAACCATGCTCTTTGCCATTCGAGAAGTTGCGTTCTGATTCCAAATTGCCATTAGTATAATATGTTTTTGTTTGGCATAGTCTATTATCTTGATATACCTTTATCTCTTTGGGTGTTTCGGGATCATAGTACTTAATCCATTCTCCGTCTTTTTTTCCATTTTTATACTCTCTTTTTTCTTTTAGATCACCTGAAGAAGATACCTCTCCCCGTTCTCCGTTCATGTATCCATTTTGGTACGAGATATACGATCTCAGTTCATTATTCTTATAATATTCCCATTTACCAATGGCTAATCCTTCATCATTGAATTGAGCATTAATGTATTCGGTCGTTACGCCTGTTATTATTCTAACTTTTCCTTTTACCGGGGTTTTAGCTTCATCTTTGTTGTGAGCATAGGCTTGCCCGTCTCCCAAGTTAACTAGGTTTATGTCACTGATTTTGATTGATTGTTGTCCTCGTATCTGTATGCTGAATGTTGAACATAAAAAGACAAATAAAAAGAGTACTTGCTTCATATCGTGTTGTTTTATTAAATATAATCCCTAAGTGTATTTTTATAAATATGGCGGATCTTTTAAAGGATCCGCCATTCAATATAAGATAAATCTTACGATTATGCTAATTTCTCAATAATCTCATTCATTGCTTTTTCCAATCCTTCGGAATTTTTACCTCCGGCTGTTGCAAAATGAGGTTGACCTCCACCTCCACCTTGTATGTGCTTAGCTGCATCACGAAGAATTTGAGAGGCATTCAATCCTTGAGCCACTAAATCATCCGAGAGCATAAGTGTAAGGGTTGGTTTTCCGCTGATCTCGGTTGCACCGATGAAAACGGCATGATCGGTGTATTCACCTCTGATCTGGAATGCTATATCTTTTGCTATTTCAGATGGAAATTGTCCTTTTAAAGAGAAGATCAATATACCGTTTGAGAATTGTTTGTTTTTTACAACCGAATCTTTTAACTGAATTGTTTTCTCTTTCATCAAACCTTCGACATGTTTTTTCATTTCGGCATTTTCTTCAAAGAATTTATGGAATGCCTGAATCAGGTTGGGAGCATTATTCATCAAAGATTTTAATTCAGTAATCACATCTTGTTGAGTATAGAAGTACTCTTCACAAACTGATGCTGTAATAGCTTCGATACGTCTGATACCTGCAGCAATAGAACTCTCATTCACAATACGGAATGAACCTATACGGCCTGTTGATGATATATGAGTTCCTCCACATAGTTCGACTGAGCTGCCAAAGCGGATTACACGTACTTCGTCGCCGTATTTTTCGCCAAATAGAGCCATAGCTCCCATTTCCTTAGCTTCGGCAATAGGTACTTTTCTGGCTTCTTCTAGGGTAAAATCTTCTCTTATTTTTTGAGTGACTAAACGTTCTACTGCCCGTATTTCTTCGTTTGTCATTTTCTGGAAATGAGAAAAGTCAAAACGGAGTACTGACGGCGATACAAATGAGCCTTTTTGTTCGACATGTACACCTAACACCTCTCGTAAAGCTTCGTGCAACAGGTGAGTCGCAGTATGGTTGCATTCAGTTGCTATGCGGTCTTCCTTATTTATATGGGCTGTGAAATGTGCGGTAACATCTTTTGGAAGTCTTTTTGTCAGATGAACCGATAGATTATTTTCTCTTTTTGTATCAAGTATTTCTATCTTCTCATCATCATTTATTAACCATCCGGTATCACCAACCTGACCACCCATTTCAGCATAAAAAGGAGTACGGTTTAATACGATTTGGTAAAACTCATTGCTTTTTTGTTTAATCTTGCGATAACGAAGAATTTCGGCATCGGTTTCGATATAGTCATATCCTACAAATTCGGGGTCTCCTTCACGAATCGTAATCCAATCCCCTGTTTCTATAGCTGCGGCGTTACGTGCACGATCTTTCTGCTTCTGCATTTCAGATTTAAAACCTTCTTCATCCACAGTCATTTCGTTTTCACGAAGTATAAGTTCTGTCAAATCCAGCGGAAAACCATATGTATCATATAAGGTAAAAGCATCGACACCATTTAACACCGTCGATTTCTTTTCTTTTGTTTCTGTTATTTGTTTTTCAAGCAGCTTGATTCCTGTTTCTAGAGTCCTAAGGAAAGATTCTTCTTCTTCTTTGATTACTTTCTCTATCAATACCCGTTGTTGAACTAGTTCGGGATAGGCTTCCCCCATAGTCTCTATCAAAGTAGGTATCAGTTTGTGCATGAAGGCTTTGTGTTGATTCAGGAATGTATATCCATAGCGGACGGCACGGCGTAGAATGCGTCGGATAACGTATCCGGCTTTAGCATTGGATGGCAACTGTCCATCTGCAATAGAAAATGCTATTGTCCGGATATGGTCGGAGATAACCCGCATAGCGATATCTTTTTTGCTGTCTGTTCCGTATGTTGTATCGGATAATGTTCCTATCGCTTTGATCAGAGGTTGGAATACATCAGTGTCGTAGTTCGATTTTTTTTCTTGTATAGCCATGCAAAGCCGCTCAAAGCCCATTCCTGTATCTATAGTTCTTGCAGGAAGAGGTTCCAATGATTTATCTGCTTTGCGATTGTATTGCATAAATACCAGATTCCAGATTTCGATTACATCCGGATCTTTGTTGACAAGTGTAGCTCCGTCTATTTTAGCCCTGTCCTCATCGGAGCGTATATCTATATGTATCTCGGAACAAGGACCACAGGGACCTGTTTCTCCCATTTCCCAGAAATTGTCTTTTTTGTTTCCATTGATTATTCTGTCTTTTGGAAGATGTTTTTCCCAATATCCGGCAGCTTCAGTATCTCTGTCAAGTCCTTCTTCGGGGCTGCCTTCGAATACTGTAACATACAACCTGTTTTTATCTAATTTGATTACTTCTGTCAGATATTCCCATGCCCAGTCGATAGCTTCTTTTTTGAAATAGTCGCCAAATGACCAATTGCCTAGCATTTCGAACATCGTATGATGATATGTGTCATGTCCTACTTCTTCCAGGTCGTTGTGCTTGCCACTTACCCGAAGACATTTTTGAGAATCCGCGACTCTGGGATATTTAATAGGTGAGTTACCTAATATAATATCTTTGAATTGGTTCATTCCGGCATTCGTGAACATCAGGGTAGGATCGTCTTTGATTACCATTGGTGCAGAAGGAACGATCTGATGTCCTTTTGATCTGAAAAATTCTTTGAATGAATTACGGATTTCTTTAGAAGTCATCATGTTTTAGTAATTGTAAATATTTAATTGTACTGTCTGATTTATAATTTACTTTGTCTTTTAATGTAACTGATTATGTATTAGTAGGGTGAATGATGTCAATTTATTCAGCCCAATTGCTACAGTTTCAGGTTCTTTTACTCATTAAAGTCATAAACAGGTCAGTGGCCTTTTTACATATTCTTAATAAATAATAGTTTGCAAAAATAAGCTAAAAACTTTACTTTTGCGCTTATCTCGAAAATAAAATCGGAGAGTTTTATCATACAGAATGGCAAAAAAAGTATATTATATATATAACCCGCAATCACTCACTTATGAGCGTGTCTATCCTGGTATTGGTAAAAAGGTCTTCATTATAATCCGTAATTTGTTAGGAGGAATCATACTTGGGGCTGTTGGCTTCTGGGCTTTGATGTATTATGTGCTTGATTCACCTAAGGAAATGGAACTTAAAAAAGAGAATAAGCTTATTCGTGCTCAATATAATATATTGTCGAAGCGATTAGATAATGTATCCGACGTACTGAAAGATATTCAACAGCGGGATGATAATATGTACCGAGCTATTTTTCATGCCGATCCTATTGCTTCTGCGATTCGTAATTCTGCAGGTGGAGGTGTCGGAAAATATGATTATTTGCTTGAATTATCTAACCCTGACATGATTTTGCAAACTTCTAAAAAAATGGATCTGATCTCTCGTCAATTATATGTTCAATCCAAGTCTTTTGATGAAATACTGAATCTGTCCAAGCAGCAGAAAGACCGTTTGCAGCATATACCCAGCATTCAGCCTGTTGCTAATAAAGACTTGTCAAGGGTGGCTTCCGGCTATGGTACTCGTATTGATCCTGTGTATGGTACATTACGTTTTCATGCCGGAATGGACTTTACCGCGAAAGAAGGCACTGATATATATGCAACAGGAGATGGTGTTGTCACTTGGTCAGAATGGCGTCAGGGATATGGGAACTGTATAATTATAGATCATGGTTACGGATTTGAGACATTGTACGGGCATATGAGCGCGTATGTTGCGAAACAAGGACAGAAAGTGAAGAGAGGAGAGCTCATCGGAAAAATAGGGAGTACCGGAAAATCAACAGGTCCACACTTACATTACGAAGTGCATGTTAAGGGTAAACCCGATAATCCGGCTAAATACTACTTTATGGATCTTACTCCTGAAGAATATGATCAGATGTTGCGTATAGCAGACAATCATGGTCAGGTTATGGACTAATATTTGAATTGTAATAATCAGTAAACAGTCAACAATAGAAATCAATGATTGATTTTGATAATGATAAAAAATTATACTATTCGATAAAAGAAGTTGCAGCTCATTTTAATGTGAATGAGTCTCTTCTTCGTTTCTGGGAGACTGAATTTAAGGAAATTAAGCCGAAGAAAACCCCCAGCGGAGTAAGGCAGTATACACGTGTTGATATTGAAGCCATAGCTCTCGTATATTCTTTGGTAAAGGATAAGGGGCTGACTCTGGAAGGAGCCCGTCAGACTTTGCGAGTAAAAAAGGATGAAGAAACCCGTCGTCTGGAGTTACTGAGACGATTGGAAAAGATCAAAGCCGAATTGAATAATCTGAAAAGCGGATTGGATAGCCTTTAAGGTCACAGACTTATTTGTTACTTTAGTATATAATAATCTGATTCCGTTAAAGCTTAAAGATATATATCATTAAATGCTTTTATTTACTTAATACTTGAAACTTATTCAGACTTCACCTTTTGGGTGAAACTTACGTTTGCGTATTTGTCCGGGAGTAGCCCCGAAATGTAACTTGCAAAAATCGTTGAAGTGAGCCGGAGAGGTGAACCCATGGTGGTAACTGATTTCTTTAAAAGTTTTGTTGCCGCTATTAATGTCGTGGTATACTATTTTAGCTCGTTGATTTCTCATCCATTGGCTAGCCGAAATTCCAAAAACTTTTTTGAAATGCTTTTCGAATCCCGATAAGCTATAATTGGTTAGTTCTGCTAACTCTTTGACTGTCCTTACCTGATGATAATTTTGTAAGATAAAATTAGAGAATGTCAAATCATTGCTTAATAGGGGATAAAAAAAGTGAAGAAGTTCTTTTTTAACGTAGTACCCTCTTAATAAAAAGAATAGCTCTTTGATTTTTATTTCGTAAAAATAGAAACATCTGAGACCTGCAGTTATGTGTTTTATCAGATTTTCTATATACTCTGTTATAACCTCGTTCGAATCAAGTACTCCTATATTGTCGAAATTTTCACCATCTTCCTTTTCCAGCAGCAGTTGTTCCAGTGCAAATCTTTCGCAGAGTTCTACATTTGTTCTGATTCTGAAGATGAGTATATTTGTGTCAGCTAATGCTTTGGACGTGAATCTGAAACCCGCGGGAATTATAATCATATTGCCCGGAGTAAGTGTTTGATTGAGATGAGAGCCAAAAGAAAAATTGAGGAGTCCGCTTCGTAATATAATTATCTTATTTTCTAAGATGTCGATATTGTATCTGTCTTCAGTATTCAAATATATAGGATCGATTGCCGGGCGATCGCCCTTTTCGTAGTTATAGCAATTTAGATGCTCGTGAGGATATAACAGTTCCATTTATACTGATATTAATCTGTTTTAATTTGATTCTAAGGCCTTAGACCTATTTTTAACTTTGCAAGCATACAGCAAGAGCTGCTTATCATTTAAAATACATCAATAAATACTTGCTGTTACTTATATAATAAATTTACTTATTTGACACGGGATAGAGTCGATATATACACAGGGTGAAAGCAAACTCATTCGACTTTTCAGGCTACGTATAAATAAATTAAATAGAATATCTGTTTCTCTTAAAATAAAAGCTTACACACTCTTCCTTCTACTATATTCAATGTTCATGCAAAAGTATTTATAATTATTGAAAAACTGTTTATAAATATACAAAATATATGTTAATTTTAATCCGTATTGTTAAATTTTATATTTTGTGAAACTGTTTTTTTTAACTTAGATGAGATAAGCTAATCTTCATTCTCTTTCTTTATAATTAAGAGAATGAGATGTCTGTTTTATTGATTTGGATGCTGTAAACTATTTTTTTTAATTGTTAAATTTGAATGTATATTATATTCTCCTAAAAAAGTAGTGTTGTTATTAAAATAAAAGCACTTACTTTGTATCTCAAAGCAAATATGTATGAGTGAAAATATAGATGATTTAAGATATATACGTTCTACTATGGAAAAGTCAAGCAAATTTTTGACTCTTAGTGGTATATCTGGTGTGGCAGCCGGTTGTGTGGCTCTTGTTGGTGCTATGATCGCTTATAAAATAGTGTATGATAGTTTATCTGTTACAGGCAGTATGTTGACAGATTTATTTATACTATCGGCTTTAGTGTTGATTTTATCTGTGGCTTTGGGTGTTTATTTTTCTTGGAGAAAGGCTCAAAAATCAGGAGTGAAGCTGTTTAATGGGATCTCTTTTGGTCTTTTCAGGGATGGAGGAATTCCTCTTGTTATAGGAGGTGTATTTTGTATTATTCTCCTTCATAATGATTGTCCATCGCTTGTTGCTCCAACAATGTTGATCTTTTATGGTATTGCCCTGATTGGTTTTGGTGCTCGTAGTTATTCTGATATACGAGTACTTGGAGCCTGTGAAATACTTTTGGGTTTTATTGCCGGTTTTATTCCTCAGTCTGGATTGTTGATTTGGACTATAGGTTTTGGTTTATTACATATTATATATGGAGCTTATATGTATTTGAAATACGATTATAAGGTTCGGAAAAAGTGATATTTGGTTATGAAAGATATAATATCAGGATTAAATAAAGTCTTTGACAGCCGTGTGCGTCTAGGTATTATGTCTGTATTGGTTGTCAATGATAGTGTGGATTTTAATACAATTAAGGATCTGCTGAATGTAACAGACGGGAATCTGGCTAGCCACCTTAAGGCTTTGGAGAAAGAAGAAGTAATCGTAGTTAAGAAGCAGTTTGTAGGGCGTAAACCCAATACTTCATATAGCGTTACAGAGAAAGGTCGACAGGTGTTTAAAGAGCATATTAACGCTTTGGAACGACTCATAAATAATAAATAAAAAAAGAAAGCTTGAATGCTTTCTTTTTTTATTTATAAGGTACTTATTCCTTTCGCGATAGAACAATCATATCTGATAAATGTTTGGTTAGAACAGCGAAAGAATTTTTTAATCGAATATAATCTTTCGCATCATATATATTTGCTTGAAATTTATATGATGCTTCTATTTGAATTGTATTGTCTGTAACTTTCGTTTTGTAAAGGATTGCCATGATCCGTCCATTATGATCAACCGAATCCGGCAAGTGTTCTATTTTATATCCTTCGGGTATTGTAATCGTAGAAACGAATGATTCTTCCTGGAGATACACCAGATCCACAGGGAGTGACCTCTTTTCGTGCTTAAATATATTTTGAGACACCGATAAATTGCAAAAAGGGTGTATGAAGAGTTTCCCTGATACGTTTTCAAATGAAGTCTGGGTCTTAAATGTAAACTCAAAAGGCTGATCGGCTTTGTCGTAATTTTGTATATTCAGACTGTCTATATCTAAGATGTTATTTTTTTTTCTGAAATATTCTTTCAAATTTTCGTCTTTACCTCCATAGATATCTCTATATTGGTATGCATCTTCTCCTTTCAGTGTGTATGATATGTCTACATCTAAAAGTGATTTTTCTGGTTTTATGTTTATTTTAAATTTTTTACAGGTAGAGGCTATCTCTTTTTGCGAAGTTACTGTCCATTCTTCAGATTTTGGCTTTACGACCAATCCTTCGACATTTATGCATCTTGTCGGTAATTCGTCGAAATACCGTAATGGTTCAGATGCATCGATAAAATATGTATATCCATCTATAGAAACCCTTGCTATTACGTAGTTTAGATATTGTTGAAAGGGGTGAGACTTACTTATTGCTCCATTTGCTCTCGTACTTAATACAACAGGATTAGTACTTATGTTGGCGGCTTTTAACAGGCCGATTAGGTACAGATTGATGTCTGCAACATTTCCTTTTTTTAATTTAAGAAAATCCGAAAGTTTATTTGTTGAAAATTTGTCGTTAAATCCATCCCAACTATACATGTTCCTTACATATTGGGTGATTAACTTAGCTTGTTCTAAAGTTGAAGCTCCGGTCAGATTCAGGGCTGGTAATACTTTCTTCGCCTCTTTTTCACTGTCTTTGATGTACTTGCCGAAATTTGAGAATTTAAGAAATTCGTCACACATATCGGGCCATGTCGACATGTAATCTCTTTTTGCCCCATTATAGAATGAGTATGTTCGTGAAATCTGAAAAATAATACTGATTATATAATCCTTTTCGGAGCTGATAAAATCTTCGTCCCTGAAGGCTTGTAAGTTTTTCATCCCGAATGTATATTCTTTTTCTTTGTATGTAAGTCCTGCAAAAGAAACATCGCGATTAGGAGTTTTTGTTTCGAATTCGTCAAATTCTGTAGTTCCTCTGACTATGTATGTGTACTCGTAATATGGTATCGCTTTATAATTTAAACGACTATGAATAACTGGTATCTTTTCTTGAAAATACCATCTTCTCATGTTGAAAAAATAAGGAGTTTTTATTTTGTATTTGTATTCAATAATGGATCCTTCCCTAACATCGGGGAGGGCTAATTTTTTTAAAAAATAATCGCTGTTTACTTTCTCCTCGAATATTTTTTTCTTGTCGAGATAGCTTTTTACAAGTTTACCGCCTTCCATGTTATAAACAATGGCTTCTATATCCTGAATTTCTTCTGCTCCCCGATCTCCGGTATAGTAAGGAATCTCTATATTGGCATAGCTTACACCTGCTTGTTTGAATATTTTTATTTTTTTACTGACCTCCATATGCAGAAAAAAACCAACACCGTCATCCCCCCGAAAATAATTATTCCCTAAGCTGTATATAACGAGAGCTTCAGCTTCCGGATCATTTTCATATTCGGTCATGGACATCTCGTATTGAGTTATTTTTCCGTATTGTTCGGAATAATTCTCTTGTGCTGAACATAGACTTGCTATTCCCAGTATGAGGTATAGTGTGAAAAGTAATTTCATAGTATTTCTATATAATATTTTTTTGTTTCGATATTTCTTATTTTTTTGATAAAATCAAAAAAGTTAGCATATTCATCTATTGTATATCTTCCCGATCTGATAAGGAAGGATTTTTGTATGTGGAGCTTGCTTCCATCTTTATCGAATTTTAGTGTATAGTTGCCGTATGGGCTGATGATCGTGATATTGTCCGGTATTTTTGAGATGGATTCATTCAGTATTTCGTATGTATGATTCTCTGTTCTGTGTGTCGGGTAGTCAATCTGTATACCTCTTTTCCGGTTTTCGATACTTTCCAATGTCGGTATTGGGTTGTTTATAGGTGTGATAGCAATGTTCTTGCCTATTTTTTTGAATGAGTAACCTGTTTGACCCTTAGCTTTGATCTTTATGAAGAGACTGTCTCTGTCTATTTCTCCGATGTTGATGGTCGGTTGATCTATTGTTTTAGGTATAATGTTTGAAATGATATATTTTTCGTATGCACTTTTGTTCTTGTTTGAAACGATATAATTCATTTCTTCGAATTCGATGCCCCGCAGGGTTGTCATTGCAGATATGATCCCTGTATTATTGGCATTTGCATCGATTTGAGCCTCAATGTTTGTATTACATAATACATCACTGTCAGATAGGGCAGGGATGTTGATCAGGCGGCTATTATTTTCGGTGATAAGTAAAGCTTTTCGCCCTTGTATAGATGAATGTATATATCCTAAAGGAAGAGTTTTGCTTGTACATTCAATAAAAAGTGTATCTTCTTCGAGAGGAACCGTTAGGATAACATGGTTAAATGTTTGATGAGCAAATGTCGTATCAATGTCCTTTATTGAGGTATCGGAATTTATCAGTGTGTAGAAAGACTCTATCCCTGCATATTTAAGTATGGATAACATATAATTTGTAAGTGCCTTGCAGTCTCCATAATGATTCGTTGTTACATAATCGGCAGGATATGTTTGTAATCCTCCAATGTTTAGCGAGACATTAATATATCTGTTGTAATCCTGAAGATAGTGGTATAGTGTTCTTATTTTATCTTTTTTGTCTTTTCGGCTTTTTAAGAGCTCGTCAATCTTTAGTTTTTCTGTTTCAGGCAATATATCTCTGTTTTGATTCAATCGATATATCCAGTTGCCGAAGGTGTTCCAGTTTTCAAAGCTTCCACTTACTCCATAATTAAAGTTTAGAGGGACAATGCTTAATATCGGTTGTTGTGAATCGTTGACTGTTCCATATCTTTCCTTTTTTTGAGGAAGAAATGAAAATATCCACTTATATATTGTTGACTCCTTACTTTTAATTATCTCCGGATCAGTAATATTCTTTTGTTGATATTTTATCTTGAAGTCCGGTGGCGTTTCAACTGAGACTATAGCTTCCTTTACGGGTATTTGCCGTTGAGTATAGTCAAATGTCGCTATTTGGAGAAATCTCGGGTATATAATCTTGTATGAATACTTTATAATATAAGGATATTGATTGTGTTTTAATGAAAATTCTTTAACAAAGTCATCTTCGTATAGCGAAATGTTCGAAATATAGCTGCGATCCAAAATCTCTTTGTTTCGTAGTTTACGGATGATATTTCCCTGCATATCTTCAATCCAAGCTTCTCCGATGCTGATTTTATCTCCTTTGGAATATGGAATGCTAATTGTTGCCTGATTTTCTCCATCTCTGTTATTGATCTGTAAGGAAATAGAGTCTGTCAATGTTAATTTATTGTCTTTTATTAGATAGTGTGATGACCTGTATAATATTTCACAGTCATGTATATCTTCTGCGCTCAATGATAAAATAGATAATAGAAAACCTGCCAATAGTGTTATGTAGTGCATGTTTTATTCGTTAAGATTTATTCACAAAAGTAATGATCCTTTATGAATATTCTTGTGAAAACGAAACAAAAAAAGCGACTTATTTAAAGTCGCTTTTTTTGAAGTTGGTAAGGAGTTATTAGAAATTCCATTTCAAAGGTTCAAAATAAGCCTGAGGGTGTAAGCATGCAGGACATTGTTTTGGAGCTGTTTTGCTTGTGATAACAAAACCGCAATTCATACACTGCCAGTCGATAGCTTCTTCACGTAAGAATACTTCTCCCGATTGAACACGGGCTAGCAATGCTTTGTAGCGGTCTTCGTGCATGTTTTCCACTTTGGCAATCATGCGATACATGGTGGCTATTTGTTTAAATCCTTCTTTTTCAGCTATCTCTGCAAATGCAGGATAATCCTGAGCCCATTCTTCGTGTTCTCCGGCTGCGGCTTCAATCAGATTTTCTTCGGTTGTGCCTATTTTTCCTGCAGGATATGAAACTGTGATTTCAACCATTCCGCCTTCCATGTATTTAAACATACGTTCAGCATGCTCTTTTTCTTGGTTGGCTGTTTCTTCGAATATAGCAGCTATCTGCATGTAACCTTCATTTTTAGCTACTTTTGCAAACATTGTATAGCGCTGTCTTGCCTGAGATTCGCCGGCAAATGATTTTAGAAGGCATTTTTCTGTTTCAGTACCTTTAATACTCTTTTCCATTTGTTTTGATAGTTTTTAGTTGATATTGATATTCTTGTTGATCGATCGTGTTTTTTTAAGTGTACAGGCCTTATTATATTCCGAATAAAAAATTGAAGGCCCTATTTCTTATCTCTTTCTAGTTGATACATACAAAATTACCAATAAAAAATAGCCTCTGAAAGATTTCTTGTTTATGGGATATCGATAAAATCTATTGATGAGAAGTAAAACTTAGTGTATCAGCTTGTTGTTATATTAACATAAAGTAGAAGTATCGGCTAATTTATAATTGGTCTAATTTATAATCTCATTAAACCAGCTGTCAGTAATTGTTGAAATGTAATCTGTTCTGATAAAAATTAAGGAACTTTGAAATGCCCGGATTGCATTTTGTGAATTTGTTTATTGTTCTGCTCTCGAAATGTAATTTAATGAGTTTTGAGGTGTGTTTTTATCACATTATTTTCTATTTTTGTATAGATTATTTGAATTAATCAGTATTTATATATAATTAAATTAAAAACAATGGTAAGTTACAAAGAATTAGGTCTTGTAAATACAAGAGACATGTTCGCAAAAGCTGTAAAAGGCGGATATGCAATCCCTGCGTTCAATGTTAATAATATGGAGCAATTGCAGGCAATTGTACAAGCTGCTGCTGAAACAAAATCTCCTGTTATTGTTCAAGCTTCAAAAGGTGCTCGTCAATATGCAAATCCTATTTTATTGCGTTACATGCTTCAAGGAGCTGTAGAATATGCAAAAAGTTTAGGTTGGGAAAATCCTCAAATCGTACTTCACCTTGACCACGGTGATACATTCGAAACTTGTAAAGAATGTATCGATTCAGGTTTCTCTTCAGTTATGATCGATGGTTCTCACCTTCCATATGAAGAAAATATCGCTCTTACTAAAAAAGTAGTAGAGTATGCTCACCAGTTTGACGTAACAGTTGAAGGTGAACTAGGTGTACTTGCCGGTATCGAAGATGATGTAGTTGCAGAACACCATACGTATACTCAACCTGAAGAAGTTGTAGACTTTGCAACAAGAACAGGTTGTGATTCTTTGGCTATCTCTATCGGTACATCTCACGGTGCTAATAAATTTACACCTGAACAATGTACTAAAGATGCTAATGGTATATTGGTTCCTCCTCCATTGCGTTTTGATATCCTTGAAGAAGTAGAAAAAGAACTTCCTGGATTCCCTATCGTGTTGCACGGAGCATCTTCAGTTCCTCAAGATCAAGTTGCTACTATTAATAAATATGGTGGTGCATTGAAAGATGCAATCGGTATTCCTGAAGAGCAATTACGTAGAGCTGCTGCTTCTGCTGTTTGTAAAATCAATATCGACTCAGATAGCCGTCTTGCTTTGACTGCTGCTGTACGTGAAGTTTTTGCAACTAAACCGGCTGAATTCGACCCTCGTAAATATCTGGGACCAGCTCGTGATAATATGAAAAAATTATACAAACATAAAATTGAAGCAGTACTTGGTAGTGCAGGTAAAGCTTAATTTTAGTTTTATATTATATAGAAAAGCAGAATACAATTTTGTATTCTGCTTTTTTTGTTGAGCTTTTTGCTTATAACAGACTATTATATCGTATGCATGCTTTTACAAATCCCAAGCGTTTAATCCTTTCTTTAGGCACATCCTGGGGCGGGTAGATTGGGTTGTAGCTGTGCAGAGAAATATAGCTATCGCCTAGTTCGGATCTGAAGATGTATTTTAAAGTAAGGTAATCTTCATCATCAGGACGTTCAAGGTCAATAACGTACATTTCACCCCAATATAATGAATCCAAGTCAATAATTCTTTTGTAAAGGACTATGTCTCCCGTTTTCAATATTGGGTACATTGTATCTACCTGTACATACAATGCTGCATCACATGGCGGCATATGAGGAATCAGTACTGATTCGTTTTCACGCCAAGGGCCTATCCCCGGATGTTTTACGTTACTTATTTTGTCTAAGGTATAAAGAGGGATGGGTTTTTCACTATCAGCTAAAGCATCTTTATTATTATGGCCGTAGTTTTTTGATTTGTTGATCATATTGCCATTTCCGGTAATTAGCCATTCTAGGGATACTTCCGGATAGCTTGCTATGATCTTAGCAAGAAGGGTGTCAGAGACACTTGCGCCCAGTTTGTCCTTATCAAGGAAACCCCTTTTGATATTTGTTGTATTTAGGAATATAGACTTGCTAATATTCTTATATCCAATAAATTGGATAATCCTTTCTTTCGTAGTTGGATTCATAAGTTCGATAAATGTTGTTCAAGAGTGTCTGCAAATTTAATCAAAGGTTTTGATAAAAAAATGCTTTCACTCACTAAAATTCTTTATTTTTTATTTATTCATGCCTTACGATTATATATTTCGCTACTTTCTTAGTGTTTAGTCTTTGTTTTATTGGTGTATTGATCTCTATTTTCACTTTTTTTTAAAGAAAAAGGCCTCTGCTTTCATCTTAATACTTGATATTATTTTATTGGTATATAGTTTGTTATTGATTTTGTGTTTTTTCTTTTATATTTTTTTTGCTAAAAAACTATATTTTTTTTATTGAAAGATTAGTTTTTTACTAAAATTGTAGTACTTTTGTCTTAAGGAATTTGATTTTTATCTCATTGGATATTGTCAATGAGTATAGAGATTTTAATTTAAAGAGTAATTAAGTCAGAAATGGAGTTTGGTTTGTCAATGGTTAATGTAATATCTTTTGGTTTTTCTTCTCGTTATAGAGAGTTGAAATCATGTGGTGTATTTACTGTTGCTGTTTCTGAGAATGAAGATGAAAGTTTCGAACTTAAAAAATATATTCCGAGTACATGTATAAATAATTGTATTGGTATTTCAAAATTCATAAAGAATTGTTTGTTTGAGTGTTGTTCAAATTCTATGCAAATACCACTGACACAATTATATTTGGCAGTAGGGTGTAGTGATTACACTCTGCTGTTTACTTTATTCGGGAAGTTGAAAAATAATATTTATAATAAATTCAAAAGAAGCGAATCTTATAATTCTGAATTAAGCTTCAGTTGAGTGTAATGTGTCAAATTACAGAAATTTTTTTAATGAAAAATTATAATAAATTAGACTACGTGAATATCCCTAATATACGTTCATTGGTTCTGTTTGTGTATTAATGTTTTAGCATAATCTGAAAAATATATATAAACAAACCAATAAGGCAGTAGTGTGTAGTGATTACATGCTACTGTTTTGTTTTTGTATGCATAGTTAGGTATCTCCTCTATCCTTTAAATATACCATATATACGGTATATATTCTCTTCCGAATTTTAGATTATTTTGTAATGTTTTTACATCACAATTTATCAGGTAATAAAATGAAGACATTTAAATATATTCAAATAGCTGTATTACTTGTTTTAGGCATTGCTAATTTAGAGGCCCAGAACAATAAGGATATTATTTATATAAAAGGAGCGAATTTTACTCATCCAATTTTGAAATCATGGATAGTTGAATATGCAAAAGTACGTCCGGAAGTATCCATACAAATTGCTCCAAAAGATGTTGATGAGGAAAAAATTGCTATAAATGTAGTTGCTGATGATTCTCAGAAAAAAGAAGAGCAGTTGTCATTACAGGTTGCCCGTTATGCACTTTTACCTATTGTAAATAAACAAAATCCTATTTTGACGGAGATCAACAACAAGGGATTAAATAAAGACAAAATACAAAAACTGTTCTTTGAAAAAGACATAGACAGTGATGGTAAATATCCTTTTAAAAATGAATCAACTATTTATTCGGGTAGTTTATCGACTTCTAACTCAATTTATTTTGCCCAGTATTTCGACAAACAGACGGATCAGTTAAAAGGAAAAAAAATAGCAGGAGATGATATTTATATTATAAGTGCACTGAATAAAGATCCAAATGGAGTTGCTTTTAATTATCTGTCATACATTTATGATACAACAAGCAAAGCATTGAAAGATGGGATCACCATCTTGCCTATAGATCTAAAAAAGGATCAATGGCAGTCTATTGTTTCGGGAATTGATGAAACCATAGACTTACTGGAAAATCAAAAAGTAAATTTAATACCGATAAATCCGATTAGTATAACGATAGATTATGTGAATTTAAATAAGGATGCTCAGGATTTTTTGAAATGGATTGTTACCGAAGGGCAGAAATACAATCATAATCAGGGCTTCTTGATGGTAGATTCTTCACAAAAGGATGATTTGAAGAAGCAGATCGATTATGCGAGTCTTCAGGAGAATAAGTAAGAGAACAGATAGTTTTTAGAGTTGAGTTAAAGAGTAGGTTATCTAAGGCACAGTTAGTATAAGTAGCTGTGCCTTTGTTTTTTTTTATTTAAAAGTAGTCCGAAAAATACGGTTGCTCTCTTGGTATGATTTGTTCAAGAGTCCTTATTGTTTCTTCATCCGTGTTTAAACGTTCTATTTTATGTAAGTATGTAGGTGTTCGGTATGACATGAGCATTGTAGTTAATGTTTGAATGTCTATATTTACAACTTTACCTATTTTCTCAGGCATGATTTGGAACTTTCCATTGTCATTTCTTATTATACTAAAAGTGCCTTCATTCCATTGAGCATGCGGATCGGATACAATAAAATGAAAAGGCTCAAATGAATTTACTTCTTTAAAAGGATAATTTTTCAGAAAAGATTCTACATCAACAATACGAGCCATATAATAGGGTTCGAGAGTTTCATTTATCTGCCCGTCGTCCAGCAGAAAGTGTATAGGTTCATTGTTGTAGATGTTTCCTTCTACTTTGTCGACCATCGAATAGTGTGCATAAACAAAATTCCAAAGACCTTTTCTTGCTTCCTGATCCAGATAAATAATGTCTTTAATGTGGAATATATCTTCCGATATCCAGTACAGTATATAACCTCGTGGATTGTCGTGTTCGTCGTAATATACAACAGCTATTCTTTCTTCTTCATTTTCCCATCTCCAATATTCTTCCCATTCGAGTTTGTGTCGAATCAGAGCACCATGAGTAGAGCGGGCAAATTTATCATATACATCTATAACATCTTGTTCTGTAACAGCGAGTCTTTCTACATAACCATTAACAGGCCTGCTTTTGGGTATCTGATTGTCTTTCAACTCGAAGGTTAAGTGGTCTGATATTATTTCCCAGCCTTTACGGCGATAGTATGGAATGGAGTAGGGATATAGGTAAGAAATCCATTGCCCGTTGTCCCGCATCATTTCCAACCCTTTTTTTATGAGATCATTCATCAATCCCATATTTGAATATTCGGGATATGTGCCGACCCCGGTCAGACCTCCCATCGAGAATATCTTCCCATGGATATTTACTTCGCACGGATATATGCATAGCTGAGAAATGAGCTGGTCGTCATTAAACCAACCTATAACGTTTGCATTTTTCAGGATAGGACGCTTTGCCTTAGTGATCTCTCCGTCTTCATATCCGCTTTCGAGAAGGTCGCTGTTTGTTACCTGAAATACATAGCGAAGCAATTGATTAAACTGATCTAGGTATTCCAGACCTACAGGTTTTAAGGTTAAGCGTTCTCTTATCGTATTAGTTTCCATATAGGTGTTTATTTGAAACTTCGCTCATACTGTTTTTGAAAATCTATATCTTCATCCAGTTCTATGGCTGCCTGCAATGCGAAATAAGGGTTGCGTAAAAGTTCTCGTCCTATAAATACCAGATCGCATTTACTTTTATCGAGCAGATCTTCTGCCTGACTTACTTGAGTAATGAGTCCGACAGCTCCCGTAATGACTTCGGTCTTTTGTCTGATCTCCGATGCAAAAGGAATTTGGTAGCCTTGGGCTACAGGTATTTTTACATGAGCAACGTTGCCTCCTGTAGATACGTCAATAACATCTACACCTTTTGATTTCAGTCGTGAAGATAATTTTACCGATTCATCCGGATTCCAGCCGTTTTCGACCCAGTCGGTTGCCGATATTCGCACCCACAATGATAAGTTCTCATTAAGGAGAGGTAGTATTTTATCTACGATTTGAAGCAAAAAACGTATTCTGTTTTCGAAAGATCCACCGTATTCATCAGAACGATGATTTGTGATAGGGGATAAAAACTGATGGATTAAATAACCATGCGCAGCATGAAGTTCCAGTACCTTATATCCTGCTTTGATTGCTCTCTCTGCAGCTTCTTTAAACTTATCGACTATTGTCTTTATATCCTCAGATGATAATTCAAGAGGTGCAATATCGTTTTCATAAAAGGGGATTGGTGATGGAGCAACAGTCTGCCAACTGTCGACTCCTGATTTTATTTGATGTCCTCCCTTCCATGCCAGATCACAGCTGGCTTTTCGACCTGCATGAGCTAGCTGGATACCCGGAATGGCTCCATATTTATCGATAGCCGATGTCAACTCCTTCAACGCTCCTATGTGTTCGTCTTTCCATATACCTAAGTCTGCATAACTGATTCGGCCTTCAGGAACAACGGCTGTTGCTTCCTGGATAATTGTTCCGCATCCACCGATAGCACGGCTTATGTAATGAGTATAATGCCAGTCGTTTACAAATCCGTCAATGGCGGAATACTGGCACATGGGAGACATGACAATCCTGTTTTTCAGGCTGATGCCTTTTATTTGTAGAGGAGTAAATAATTTCGACATAGGATTTGCTTTTAAGGTCTCAGACCTATTGATTGTTTTAGCTTATAACATCTATTATGTTATAACTGTTTTTTGTCTCGTACCGTAAATATTGATATCCCTGCACAGAAACCTGAGAAAACGAAAAATATAATACTTTAAACAGCTACTTCTCCTTTTATATGCGGATGCGGATCATAACCCTCTAATGTGAAATCTTCGTATTTGAAATCGAAAATATTTTTTATCTCAGGATTCAATATCATCTGTGGTAATGGCCGGAGTTCACGCTCTATCTGCATTTTCAGTTGATCGATATGATTAGTATAGATATGTGCATCTCCAAGAGTATGTACAAAGTCTCCCGCCTGAAGTCCTGTTACCTGAGCCATCATTTTCAGCAATAAGGCGTATGATGCGATATTGAAAGGTACACCTAGGAATATATCGGCACTGCGTTGATATAACTGCAAGCTTAGTTTTCCGTTTGCAACATAAAACTGAAAGAATGCATGGCATGGAGGGAGTTTCATCGAGGGGATATCCGCCACATTCCATGCACTTACAATAATTCGCCGTGAGTCGGGATTATTTTTGATCGTGTCTATTATTTCGCTTATCTGGTCTATATGCCCACCATTGTAATCGGGCCACGATCTCCATTGATAGCCATAGATATGTCCCAGATCGCCATTTTCGTCAGCCCACTCGTTCCAGATACGTACCCCGTTATCCTGCAGGTATTTGATGTTTGTATCGCCTTTCAGAAACCAAAGCAATTCGTGTATAATGGATTTCAGGTGTAACTTTTTTGTTGTAACCAACGGAAAACCTTCTTCCATATTATAGCGGCTTTGATGCCCGAATACACTGATGGTACCTGTTCCCGTACGATCTTCTTTGTGAGCTCCTTCTGCCAGAACCCGTTTAACTAAATCTATATATTGTTTCATAAAACATGCTTTAAAAATATGTTCAATAATAGGTAAAAATAAGTATTTTGCTACGATATATTTTTATAAATTGCATTTTAAGGTCAAAGACATATTTGTTATTTAAGAAAGCGTGATATTTAGAATCTGTTCTAACTTATTCAATGAATAAAAATGAGTCATAAAACCTAAAACCAAACTTTAGCTTCTGGTCTTTTATATCTCTTTATTTATAAATAACCTAAGCCATGACCATTAATTTTTAAATCTAAAGCGTATACTTATGGATTATTACATTTTTTCTTATGCTGTAGATATCGGGCAAATTATAAAAACATTTGGATCGAATGATCTATCATTGTTCGAAAATATACAAAAAGGAGAAGTTTTCAAAAATTATTCAACGCAAAATACCGATGTTCATTTATCAATGAAGCAAGCTCTGCATCAGATTATTTATAATGAACCTTATAGAAGACGTTCTGAAAATGTATATTGGTATGCTTTTATAGCTATATGTGAATATTTTTCTGAGAAATTACCCTATGTGCAGGATATAGCTCTCGGACGAGAGACTGATCTTATTGATGAATTTGTTAAGGACGATTTTAATATTGACCTGACTACTGTTCAGATGCTTTTAGATGGAGACCCGGATGTAAATCTGCCTCCAGCGGATGGTATACCTATGGTTGGCATTATTTCTCAGGATAAAATGAAGTCGGTTTGCCGGATGATGAATAAGATAATAATAAGTGATCTAAAAATTAAAGAGTTATTGAGAAAAAATAATTGGCAGGACGATGAGCGTGCTCTCGTATATGAAGCTATCAAGGGAGTACAGTCCAACATCACATACTGTAATAATCACAACCTAAGTTTAATATCGTTTTGTCATTAAGATTAAAGTCTCACGAGATCTGTTTATTGCTAATAGATCCTAAGGCTTATTACAAATCCGAAGTACATTAAATAAACAACAGATCTTTAAAGCTACACTTTCTTTTTCTTCCTTTGTTTTCTGCAACTATTATTACTGTTTTCGTGTTTTAAATGTATAATAAAATCACAGTAAGATGATTCACTTGATAGATGAAAACTTTTATCTATAAGTAAATCTTGTTACCCTCAATCCTTAAAGGGGCTTTGCGAGCGATAGTTTATCTCATTAAAGCGACACTGAGATAAAAGTATACATTAGGTAAAGTACAATTACGGAGTAACTTTTGTTACCTTTTTAGAAATGACCCCAGGCTCTTATAGGGACTTTCAGAGTGGCAGCAAAAATTCTCTTTAGGTGATATAGTGTAAAAAGTAAACTAAAAAAGGTGTACACAAAGTATGTGATTTTTGTTACCTTTTTAATCTTAAGGGATATCATTTACTCAGAAGTATTAAAACTGACATTTTGTCATTAAAACCAACTGTGGCAAATAATTTGAAGGATCATATATAAATAATATAAAGAAAACAATAAAATATAAATATATGAATTTCAATAATTTTACTATTAAATCTCAAGAGGCAGTCCAAAAGGCTGTTGATACGGTAAAAGAAAAAGGACAGCAATCGATCGAAACTTCACATCTTTTGATGGGAGTTATAATGACCGGTGAAAATGTTGTGAATTTTCTGTTCCAGAAGTTGGGTGTAAACTTATCTCATTTAGTAAATGTATTGAACAATGAGATAGAATCTTTCCCTCGGGTATCAGGTGGTGAGCCTTATTTGAGCCGTGAGAGTAACGCTGCTTTAGATAAAGCAACAAGTATATCGAAACAGATGGGAGACCAATATGTATCGCTAGAACATATTCTTTTAGGAATACTGACTACTCGAAATAGTGCTGCCCAGATAATGAAAGATGCAGGTATCTCTGAAAATGAGTTGAAATCTGCTATTGCAGAATTGCGTAAAGGCAATAAAGTAGATAGTCAATCGGCAGAAGATACTTATCAGTCGTTGGAGAAATATGCGATCAATCTAACTCAAAGAGCAAAAGATGGGAAGCTTGATCCGGTTATAGGTCGTGACGAAGAAATCAGGCGTGTACTTCAAATTCTGAGCCGTCGTACAAAGAATAACCCGATATTGATAGGTGAACCTGGTACAGGAAAAACAGCTATTGCTGAAGGTTTGGCTCATCGTATTGTAAGAGGTGATGTTCCTGAAAATTTGCAAAGCAAGCAGATTTATTCGTTGGATATGGGTGCTTTAGTTGCAGGTGCAAAATATAAGGGCGAGTTTGAAGAACGTTTAAAGTCCGTAGTTAATGAAGTTACCAAATCGGAAGGTGAAATCATCTTGTTCATAGATGAGATACATACTCTTGTTGGAGCAGGTAAAGGAGAGGGGGCTATGGATGCCGCCAATATATTGAAACCGGCCTTGGCTCGTGGCGAATTAAGATCAATCGGAGCTACAACTCTGGATGAATATCAGAAATACTTCGAAAAAGATAAGGCTTTAGAACGCCGTTTCCAGATCGTAATGGTTGATGAACCTTCCGAAATGGATACCATATCTATATTACGTGGGTTGAAAGAAAAGTACGAGAATCACCATAAGGTTCGTATTATGGATGAGGCAATTATTGCTGCTGTACAGCTTTCGAGCCGATATATAACCGATCGTTTTTTGCCGGATAAAGCAATCGACCTGATGGATGAGGCTGCGGCAAAACTTAGGATGGAAGTTGATTCTGTTCCCGAAGAGTTAGACGAAAAGAGCCGTCGTATAAAACAGTTGGAAATAGAGCGTGAAGCTATTAAGCGTGAAAATGATAAGGATAAAGAAGCACTATTATCGAAAGAAATCAGCGATCTGAAAGAGGAAGAAAAAGACCTGAAAGCTAAATGGCAGGCCGAAAAAGATGTGATAAATAAGATTCAGCAGCATAAGGTCGATATTGAAGATGCAAAATTTCAGGCAGATAAAGCTGAGCGTGAAGGTGATTACGGAAAGGTAGCCGAATTGCGTTACGGTAAGATAAAAGAGCTTGAAACGGATATAGAGAAACTACAGTCTCAACTTCATGATATGCAGGGAAGTAAAGCTATGGTGAAGGAAGAAGTGGATGCTGTGGATATAGCCGATGTTGTTTCTCGTTGGACAGGTATTCCTGTCAATAAGATGCTTCAGAGTGAAAAGGATAAGCTGCTTAATCTTGAAGATGAGCTGCATAAGAGGGTCGTGGGACAGGAAGAAGCTATCGAGGCTATTTCTAATGCCATCCGGCGCAGCCGTGCAGGACTACAAGATCCCAAACGTCCGATTGGTTCTTTTATCTTTCTGGGTACAACAGGTGTCGGTAAGACAGAGCTAGCTAAAGCGTTGGCTGAGTTTTTGTTTGATGATGAAAATATGATGACCCGTATAGACATGAGCGAGTATCAGGAAAAATTCAGCGCAACACGTCTGATTGGAGCACCTCCCGGATATGTTGGTTATGACGAAGGGGGGCAGTTGACCGAAGCTATTCGTCGTAAACCTTATTCGGTAGTTCTATTCGATGAAATAGAAAAGGCTCATCCTGATGTCTTTAATATTCTGTTACAGGTATTAGATGATGGACGCTTGACTGATAATAAAGGACGTGTGGTGAATTTTAAGAACACCATTATTATAATGACCTCAAATATGGGCTCAGCCTTGATTCGTGAGAATTTTTCTACAATTAATCAGGAAAATCACGATGTGGTGGTTGAGAAAACTAAAAATGAGGTTTTGAATATGTTGAAATCGACTATCAGACCCGAGTTTTTGAACCGTATTGATGAAATTATAATGTTTGAGCCATTGAAACAGTCCGAAATAGCTCAGGTTGTACGCATTCAGATGGAAAGCCTTGTTAAGATGTTGAAAAATAATAGTGTACAGCTTCAGTTTACAGATGCTGCGGTTAATTTGATTGCCGAATTGGGATTCGATCCCGAATTTGGAGCTCGTCCGGTGAAGCGTGTTATTCAGCGGCAGGTTTTGGATGTATTGTCGAAGAGGCTGTTAGCTGGCATTGTAAACCATGATGCTCCTATTATTATTGATGCGAAAGATGGAGCTTTAGAGTTTAAAAACTAAGATCTCAGATCTATTTGAATACTTACAGTCGCTAATATCGACAAAAATAAAATTCCGGTTACCAGAAAAGGTAATCGGAATTTTATCTATAATATTATAAGTTAAGAGACATTTTTTATTTGTTGCTAATAAACTTGGATTATAAGCCTAAGATCTTATTTGTGAGATCGTCCCAGATAATAAGATATAACGATTGAACCTATTTGTAATGCTGTAAGCATAAGAAATAGATTTTGTCTGCGATTTTTCCGCTTAAGTTCCTTAAGAGCCAATTCGGTCTTTTGTATCTGATCTTTTTCTATATTCATATCATTTATGAGTTTGTTTAATTATTGTAACAAATCTGTATATGATTTGGTTGTGTTAAGAATAGTTAGGAGTTATATATTCGGATACACTTTTATTTTATAACATAGAAAATAAATAAGAAATGTAATAACATTTTGATTTTATTCTTTGTAAATTTGAATATGATTTAAGATTTAAAACTGGAAAAATATTAAAAATATGGATATAAATAGCATATTGTCATCGCTGGAGGCTAAGCATCCCGGAGAGCCTGAGTATATACAGGCTGTAAGAGAAGTACTTATATCAATAGAAGATGTGTATAATCAACATCCCGAGTTTGAAAAAGCTAAGATAATTGAAAGACTTGTGGAGCCTGACCGTATATTCTCGTTTAAAGTTCCTTGGGTGGATGATCGTGGTAATATTCAGGTAAATCTAGGTTTTAGAGTACAGTTCAATAATGCCATAGGGCCATATAAAGGAGGACTTCGTTTTCACCCGTCGGTAAATCTGTCGATTATGAAGTTCCTGGGCTTTGAGCAGACTTTTAAGAATGCGTTGACAACCCTTCCTATGGGGGGAGCTAAAGGAGGTTCGGACTTTAACTGTAAAGGTAAATCTGATGCCGAAATTATGCGTTTTTGTCAGGCTTTTATGTTAGAGCTGTGGCGTAATATAGGTCCTGATACAGATGTTCCGGCTGGAGATATCGGGGTAGGAGCCCGTGAAATTGGTTACCTCTATGGTATGTACAAAAAATTGGCAAGAGAAAATACTGGAGCTTTTACCGGTAAAGGATTGGAATATGGAGGTTCTCTTGTCCGTCCTGAAGCTACCGGCTTTGGTGGATTGTATTTTGTGAAAGAAATGTTGGCAAAAAAGGGGCATACACTCGAAGGAAAAACTGTAGCTATATCCGGTTTTGGTAATGTTGCTTGGGGGGCTGCTCTTAAGGCAACCGAGTTAGGAGCAAAGGTGGTTACTATTTCCGGTCCGGATGGGTATATATATGATTCCGAAGGAATTTCGGGAAATAAGATCGATTATATGCTGGAACTTCGTTATACCGGAGAAGATATTGTGGCTCCTTATGCAGATGCTTTTCCTAATGCTAAATTTTATGCAGGTAAGCGTCCTTGGGAACAGAAAGTAGATATTGCTTTGCCATGTGCAACTCAAAATGAATTGAATGAGGACGATGCGAAAATCCTGCTTGCAAACAATGTACTGTGTGTAGCCGAAATCTCGAATATGGGATGTACAGAAGAAGCTATAAAATTATTTCTTGATTCTAAGATATTATTTGCTCCCGGCAAAGCTGTTAATGCCGGAGGTGTTGCTACCTCGGGATTGGAAATGACTCAAAATGCAATGCATTATCAATGGTCAGCAGAAGAAGTAGATCAGAAACTTCATCAAATAATGAGAAGTATTCATGAGCAATGCGTTACCCATGGGACTGATGCTTCGGGATATGTGAATTATGTGAAAGGTGCAAATATTGCAGGTTTCATGAAAGTAGCTAAAGCTACAATCAGTCAGGGAATTATTTGATTTTAATCTGATTGAGAATAGACTCGAATATTAAAATAAGATAAGGGGTCTGGGAATATTAAAAGCTCAGACCTTTGTTATTAATGCTTCGAGTTTTTTAGGTGTTAGTATTTCATGTGTATAGAACTTTCCATTGACAAATACACTGTATGTAGTGATCGGGCAAATATGGTTTTGAGCTTCTGTTCTTGTTTTTATCTGATGGGTACGTATTGGTATATCTGATTCTAATATGGTAGCCTTGAGCATTTCCACATAAGGTATAGTAAAGGGACACTGCGCTGTATAAAAAATGTCGATGCCTTGTAATTGTCCTGTTAAGTCGGCCTTAACCGATTCCGAAAACTGAGGTAGTGTTGCTTTTTCGTCAAATTGTTTTACTAACAATTCGAAGTAGGGCGGAGCGGTGTCTACAACTTTATACCCATGTTTTAGGAAAAATGATTTATCTGAGAGGTAAGGCTTTTTTTTGTTGGCTGTAACTATTACGACTCCTTTCTTTTCTTGCGAAATAGCTTCTTTCTCACACTCTTTCAGAAGTTCCGATCCGTATCCTTTGCCTTTATAGCTGCCCGATACCCAGTGGCAATTGATTAAGATATAGCCATCTGCTTTGATAGGCATCCAACCCATTTCCGCAGGTAGATATTCGATAAACACTTTACCTCTGCTATTGAGCTTTTTGAATTGCAAACCTTCACTGATTCTGTCTGCGAGCCATTCTTTTTTCGCTGCAACGCCAGTGTTCGATGTTTTGCTATCCAAAGCACAGCAGATATGTTCGGTTGATAGATTTTCGTGACTGAGTGTTATTATATCCATAGTTTTTAGTATCTGTTTTATCTCAAAAGTACATATAAATATCTACATTTTGCTTTTTTTATGATTAGTCTGGTTTTCTATATAATGGTATTGTGCTTGTGTTTAGTGTATTATATGTATTTTAAGATAAGTCGTATTGGCTATTCTTCTTTTATTATATATAGGTAGTGTTTTCGATGAATTGGGCAATATTTATTATAATACTGATTGGCGTAAGTTTATTATTTTATCTATACAGAAAGGGGGCTTTGAAGTCAGTCTACAGTTATCAGTTAGCACTGGGATAGATGAGAATTAGAAGGGCAAAAGGAACCATTCGAAAATATGCAGTTATTGTTTGTACTTTGTTACCTTTTCGGAATATAAGTAACAGTAAGTATTTAATGATCTATTATTATAGAGACAACTTTCGGATAAAATCCATAAAGAATATATATATTTGCGATATCGAAATTTAAATGAATGATAGAACGGATAATTGTATTAGACAATGCGGATGCTGCCTTATTTTTCGGGGTTAACAACAGTAATCTGCAATTATTGAAAACACTTTTTCCAAAACTGAGAATTGTCGCGAGAGGAAATATTATTAAAGTGACGGGAAACGCCGAAGAAATACCTCTCTTCGAAGAAAAAATAGCGGAACTGGAAAAATTTTGTGCAGAGCATAATCTTCTGACGGAAGATAATATAATAGATATTGTTAAGGATAACTCTCCCCGAGAATTTAAACAGGATAATCTGATAATTTTCGGGATGAGTGGAAAACCAATATCTGCCAGAAATGAAAATCAGCAGCGTCTGGTTAATGCTTTCCTAAAAAATGATATGGTTTTTGCCCTTGGACCTGCGGGTACAGGTAAAACATATATAGCTATAGCCCTTGCTGTAAAAGCATTGAAAAATAAAGAAATCAAGCGTATCATATTGAGTCGTCCTGCAGTTGAAGCCGGCGAAAAGCTCGGTTTTCTGCCGGGAGATATGAAAGATAAGATAGATCCTTATCTTCAACCTCTCTATGATGCTTTGGAAGATATGATTACTCCTGCTAAGCTGAAAGATTATATCGAGAATAAAGTGGTGCAGATTGCACCTCTGGCTTTTATGCGTGGACGTACGCTCAATGATGCTGTTATTATTCTGGATGAAGCCCAGAATAC